>Ga0123354_10003775_pt1 | contig 21107 bp, 14 predicted proteins | sample TergutLab28metaG_2_FD_97872 | JGI IMG/M metagenome (GOLD analysis project Ga0123354, IMG submission 97872) | Labiotermes labralis P4 segment gut microbial communities from Petit-Saut dam, French Guiana - Lab288 P4 | ecosystem: Host-associated > Arthropoda: Insects > Digestive system > Gut ... | reverse complement strand
CTCCCGCTTGACAAAGAGCAACAGGATAGGGAATGGCATCACACAGTAAACACTGCATACAGCAACAATATCCCCCAAACCCTCCTATCCTGACTAAGACACAGAATACAACAGAAATACTCCCTACCCAAGACCCCCACCCCCACTACCAACCCCCACCCCACCATTAAGAACACTAAATGGGCCACCTTCACTTACACATCACCACAGATCAGGAAAATTACCAACTTATTCAAACACACCAACGTACGAATTGCCTACAAGTGCACCAACACAATCTCACACCTGTCTAAACCTACCAACAAAGCAATGCTCCCACCCTCACCCTATGACAGGAGTGGCATCTACAAGCTCACATGCAACAAGGCGTATGTGGGTCAGACTAGCCAGAACCTAAGGCAATGTTACAAAGAGCACACCCGCTACATAAAAAATAACAACCCACAGTCTGCTTATGCCCTCCATATCCTTAACAATCGGCATGAATACGGCCCCATGGAGAAAACAATGACCCTCCTAAAACCCGTCAAAAACGCCTCCTTATTAACCCCATATGAACAGTTCTGCATACAAGCATTTCACAAATCTGGAAGGCTCATTTCCAAACAAAATCCCGGTGAACCCAACCCACTGCTCCACCCCTCCCACCCTCCTACATGACCCTGCTAGTTGAACAGTAGCCTTCACAGCGCAGCGCCCCACAACCACTACCAACCACATCCAGCAGAACCAGGTATGTAGCTGATTTCACATTATATCTCCACCCACTGTACCAACCTGCCCATCACTGGCATACTCCCCCTAGTGTACCTAATAACACCTGCACCACACACCCCTCCCATCAAACAGGCACAACGCATGCATCTGATTGTTGCATCTTGTTGGTTTTCTCTCTCTCTCTTCACAATTTGCTCACGATGCATGGTCACAGAAACCTAAAGTCTGCTGATATAGTGTTCACAATAATAAATACTGCTCTGCCACTCTGTTTCAACACTGCCGAATGGGTAATCACAAAAGCTATTTTTAAAGCAACCTGACAGTATGTAAATATAATATGTTTTCTTAAAGTCAGCATCTCTAACATCAAATTAATGTTACCTGACTTGAAGGTGGTGTTAGGGATAAACAGTTGGAGCAACTGAAGAGGTTCACTCTCAATCACAGAAAACCTGACATGATGTAAAAATACTTACAACATAGCAGTCTGGGCTGATTGTGCTGCCATACCAGAATATTAAACACTGTGACCACATGCCAACAAAATATCTGCTCCAATCTGTGTGACAATAATGTGAGGTTTTAAATGTAAATGCTTTAATATGAGTAGTGCTGCTTCTAAAATATTTTGGGGACAGTGTTTTAAACTGAAAACATTTTATGTAACATTAATGGAATTCACTTAAAGGCCACAGGAAGAAGCACAGCACACTGTGTGTTGTCCGTCATCGATCTGCTTCATTAGCCTGTTGATTAAAGGACTAATGACATTTCGGATGATCAGCCATGCCAATGCAGAATATATTTTCAGCATTCTGGAGACTTATTCCTGGCATACGAGCTGTACAGCTTCTAGCCAAAGAAGGGTCATCTTACAAAAGGGTAGGTCCAGGCATATACCGCAACCACTGTGGGTGTGGTTAGGAATGTGCTGGACAGACAAGCCCCACTGTAGAGATGTGATGTAAGGAATATGCAGGTCATGGTTTCAGCTTTGAGCACACGAGTTTGAACTACACAATACTTGAATTGCCTAGGGAAAGAGGTAATTCAAGTTGGCTACATCCTGTCAAATTTAACACTGATAATTGACACTTCCTAAGTTGGTCCTGGAACAGCTACTGGCATACTTCACGTCAACAACTAAGAACCAATAGGGTCACTTGCTAACATCCCACATTTTGCATGTTAAGCAACAGTGACTTGGCCCTAAGTATTCTGAGTGAACATAAAACTACCTACTGCTCTATCTTGTTGGTCCACTTGGAGACAAAGACACTGGGCTCAGAGAACAACTGTGTATATATACAATGAACAGTGACACTTTTCACATCATTAGTCTGTCATAATAGTCATAGAATAAGACCTGAGAATGTTGGAAATACATGCCATATTAGTGTGGCTGTTGCCTAAGAATACATAATTGTAGTTACTGTAAATGTTTCATGTCTAATGCATGTGGTGTACAGTACTCAGTACAATTGGGACTGAAAGTATGTATATTCAAATGTTGTAAGACTAAAATGGAGATTTTCTGCAGTCATTCTTCTGGGATATTGTACTCCACCACTGTGTGTTTGATGCCAGAAGTTTTGAGATCACTAAACAGTGTTGATATTTTGGGCAGCAAACACCCAGGAATGGAGTGTGAAATCCCAGAAGAGCAAAAACCTTAATTCACTACTTTACAGGCCTGAAAACTGACATTAAGATCATCACTTGAGCTCTGGAGATATATATAATATGTTGCTATTACAATGAAGCCAGGGTTTTGTTGGGACAAGAGACTCTTTATCCAGAATATGTAGATCTGCTGTGGGGCCCATAGTGTCCTGTTCAGCGGGTACAAGGATCTTTTTCCCTGTGGTAAAGGAATTGGGCATGAAGCTCACCACCCACTTCCATTTAGTGCTAAGGTTAAAAACAAGTGGAGCTATTCCTCTACTCCTCTCACCTGCCTTGGTAGCCTCTTTATGTTGTCATTCAAGAGCATTACTCCACCAAAGACCAAGTGACTGGTATTGTGGGTGATACATTTTGTGATTTTCTTTAGTTCCTCCTGGTAAGTGTTAGGATGGTCCTTTAAAATGTGCCTAAGCTGATTCGTTATTAATTCACTTTTTGTGTTTGCACTGTAATTTGCGGTTCACTGCTCTATAACCTTTATAGTGAACATCATAATTAATAAATATTAAAGCAAATTAACACCATGAACAGACATGCCATATTTGTATATATCACAACAATTTTTTGTTGTTGTATTATGCTTGTATTTATTTTATGTGATGTTTCAAGACATTGTAATTGTACTATTTTAATTCATACTTGCAGGAGTTTTCCAAATATGGCCACATCAGAAGATTTCGTCTTGTTAGAGACATAGTGACGGGTTCCTCTAAAGGTTATGCTTTCATTGAATACGAAAAGAAAGATGCAGCAAATCGAGCATACCATAATGCAAATAATTTGGTAATCGAGGGAAAAAGGATTTTTGTTGACTTTGAATGTGAGAGAAAACTTCCTGGATGGAAACCTCGGCGATTAGGTATTTATTTTATTATTTTCTATTTTACTGTACTTTGATAAGAGTAAAGATTTCTAATTTCCGTCCTTTGTGATTATGATCAAGATGTAACCAAAGATGTATTGCAGTTGGAACTCCTTCTTTATACAGGGGAGGTTATCAGTTAATTGTTTGTCAACTGTCATAACTGACACAGGTAAATATTGTGATATTCCCTTAAAAATAACTCTCAACAATGTTACTTTACATTTTACTGAATTTGGTATTCATAATCACACCTTCATTTGAACTGTGTAACTGATTTGATTTTGTATTATTCACTAAACCGTGACACAAACATGAAACTGCATATTGATGTAAATTTTCTTATCATAATTTTCCAAAAGTAGAGTGGTTACCTTGTGGTATATGGTAATTGATAGCATGCTTAATTAATGGCAGTGTGTTCTAGGAGCTGAAATGTAACTATTTTGTACATACCATGTGTGTGTGTGTGTGTGTGTGTGTGTGTATATATATATATATATATGTATATATATAAAGTGCAAGGCAGTTGGAAATTTAATTGTGTTTTATACCATTTGATGACCACCTTATTAAATTAAGTGTAACTGTGTGAATGACAGTTTTAGCTCACGGTAAATTAATAAAGGGAAGTAGGAAAAAATGGAGATCAGCCATTACACACGCCTGTTATGAAATGACACTGTTCAATGCTGTAGCATTATTTTAAGTGTATAAAATATATATGCCATGGACTCTGATAAGTACGTCAGTAAAAGGGACTATTAGTGGGGTGGTAGGGCTTCGTTTCGCAGTAGGAGCAGGGATTTCTTTGTTGACAGTACAACACAAAACTTAACATAGCCCAGCCAGCTTCCTGTTTAGTGTATATACCAGGACTTCTTCCCTGAGGGTAAGGACAACTAGAGCATGAAACTAATTACTATGCTATCTTGAGTGTCAAAATCTAAAATGCAGTAGATTAAGTTTTTTGTCCCCATTTATGTTCCTGGTATGGTCCTTTTGGCTGCAGAATAGTTTTAAGTGTGGCAATGGATACAAAACTGTAACTCCCAGTTGTGTCCATTTTAATTTATGTATCAACATTTTTAGGTTTACATGGTTAAAAGATTACTGTTTGTGTAGATACAAACATGAACTATATTCAAAGATCAAACTGTGTCCTTTTATCTTAAATGACTTTAAATGTTTCAGGAGGTGGATTTGGTGGTAAGAAAGAATCGGGACAGTTGCGTTTTGGTGGAAGAGATCGACCTTACAAAAAACCTTTGCCTGTTCCTGGATTGAAAATAGAACGCGAGGTCAGGAGGAGCAAGGATTAAATTAAATATATTCATTGAAATATATGAGTAAAAGCATGGGAAAAGGAGCAAGCTTGTAGGAATTATTTATGTCCAATAAAGAATGAAATGAGTTGTGTCTGTCCATGTGTATGTTACCGTACAAGCATAACTACAAATACTGTGATTTACGTAGTGTTTTATATTGAAAACTGTTTCTAAATTAACAGATGATCTTCATATCATATTAAGGTTCTGTAAAATGTTCTGTTTATTTTCGTAAGTATACAAGAAATAACTACTGTAGCTTCATTGTGTAGAAGTTCTTCAGAAGCTGGTTAAAAATTCCAAACTTAATGAATCTGAAGTTTCATTACCATCTTCACAAAAGCCTTCTGGTCCATGTCTTGATCACATGGAACCAGTCCACACCTTCCCGTTCTGTTCATTAAAGACTGATTTTAATAACCATGTATGCCTTCATTTTCAAAGTGGTCCCTTCTTAGCTCCGAAAAAGGTGAGAATTTTATTCAGCACCATCACCATAAATCCTGCAGTCAAATTTTACAAAAAAAATTAAGGGATCATTTCATTTTATTCCTATTTTGTCTACCTTATGTTGCCAAATTTTACTAAATTTTTGGAGAGGCATACTCCATGCATCATATAGTTCAGAAGCTTGGGGCTGATAAACACCTCGTGCCCTTAAATGGTTTGACATCACTGCCTGTAATATACAAGCCAGACAGGCAAATCAACACTCACAAAACCCTGTGTTGCTGTCCTTCATGACTGATTACAGACCTGTTTGTACTTGATTTATAATTGTGTTGTAAACACTCATATATTTGACATGCAAGCTGTTCCTACATAACAGAAGTCATGTCCATTAGTTCTGTGGGGCTTAGTGGAGGATGAGGTATTTTGCTAAGTACATGTGTGGACATTTGAATGACCTGCTGCTATATATGTAGTGGTTACTGAAACCTGTATTGGCTTTTTCACCCACCATTTGAATTACATTCAAAGGATAGGAATACAGTACAAAAGTTTATTGACAGAAATGAGCTGCTTCATGGTTGCATGGTGCTGGAAAATCATGTCCTTGCCTCTTGTGAATGATGAACAAAAATATGATGGTAAAGATAATTGAGAACTTATGGACAAGGCACATTATTGCCAGGGATAGACTGTATTATAATTGTGTTTTTCACCTTGTGTGCCCACACAGTGGATTTAGTTTTCATTTACATTTCTGAATTGTACAATTTGTGTCATCATGCAGGGAAAAAAAAGGACTGCTAGGACCATAAAAATTCAGTGATATTCTTGTGACAAAAGTAGGGCCACCTACTATTTGTGATGATGATATTTGTTGTACATTATCCTAGAGAGGGGAAATGAATTCAGGCAGTAGCTGTAACACATTTATAGCAGACTAACATCTTTAAAATTTAATTTATGAGTTAAAGTAATTTCTGGACACTAGTTCTGTACTCAAGGAGCCACACAGTAATTAAAAAACAATGTGTGAAATGTATGCGAGGGTATTTTCTTCCATAGTATGGTGACATTAAAGATGTGGGTTCTAATGTTTCTGCACCAAACCTTTATCAGAAGTGTTTTTCTTGGAACACTGCTGTCATTCTACTTCTGTGTACTACCCACATATAACTTCACAAAAAATGGGTGAATAAATATAAGCTGTCAACGAATATGAACCCAATATTTCAAGTTTTTGCAGCAGTTGTTGATCGGGTGGTCCACTGTGTGATTCATGCACCGTATAGTACTGAGTTTGCCAAAAATTCGGAAAAGTACTGCCTCCGTCTTCAGCGTGGATTTTTATGCACTTCTTTCAGCACAACTATTTAAGCATCTACGGTAACCAGTCACCCAGACGATTGCAGCAGCGCGTTGCTCGGGAACGCCCCGATACCTATCTGGTACACGGCGTAGAAACCAAAAATAAGCCACGGCAATTGAACGTCGCTAACGTCGTAGTGAACATTATCGTGAGCCCATAGGGGTGTCTGTGAGACCACCAAGTTTAAGACGCGACGAAACCTGAAGTCTACCGAATGCAACGCACCTACCCTGGCATTGGGAATAGTCGTCGTCACGGATAATATAAGTCTGGAAGTCTATTGCATGCGGGGAAATTTCCTGACTATCTGTGCAACCCAGGGAGAATTGAAGATCCAAAATATGAAAAAGAATAGTCTCCGTACACGTGAAATTTAAACATACGATGCCTAAAAATATTGTCCATCTTGAATGATACTTCTGCTATAATGGTCTAACCAACCATAAAACCGCGTTCGCAGTACGTAGATGATTAGTCCACAGTTCGTCTGAATTAGTCCATGGTCGCTCGGTGTATTGATAGGGTTACCAACAGAAATTTAACTCCCGCAAAACTTTGACATTGATGTCGATCCCGTTGTTAAGAAGAAATTTGTTTTACAGGCTGGAAAGTGGGAAACAAAAAAGACAAACGTTGAACATCGAGAAGGACATTGGGTTTTGCTGATATGGCTGCTCTGTCTGGCACTTCTTGTAGCAGGTTGTGTGATGGAATTTGAATGACGGAGGTTTTTGACATAAGTTGAATTTTCATTGTCACTAATGTAGCAATTCAGCCTTTCAGTTCTAAATATTCTACAAAGCTTACCATTTTAAAACAGTGTATTGTATGTCATACCATGCATTTTTTGGAATTGATAAAAAGACATTGGTTTTTGGCCGGCACAATGGTGGCGATTTTTTTTGCAGAAATTTTCCCAGAACTAGGAGCAAAGGAAGGCAAGATAGATTTATTCTTTAATTATTTATAACACACTTATTGGGTGTTTTGGGCTATACAAGAAGCTTTTAATGTCAGAATAATTGCCACTAACCAAGACTGCATACGTAGGGGAAAATTTCGTGCCCATAGGATATTCATCTGTGGCATTTAAGTATGTGACCATATGGTGTGCATGAAATATCTCGGGCTGTTAAAGCTAGTAGGGCTATTGAGTGTAATGTTTGTCTTGTGTAAATGCAGTCATTGAAATATGGTCCGTCATTTGTAAATGCGAAGTGCTCTACATGAATATTGCCTGTAACTGTAGTGTTCCGTCTGGATAAAAATACGGTAGTTGTACTGCTGCTCGTATTTTTTTGACTTAGCACAGTATGCAAAGTAACTAGCTACAGCTAGGTGGGCAGTCATTGGGATTCTTTTTTATTTTTCACTTCCCAGGCATAATCACCCATGGGCTCATCCAACTTCTTTTCCCAGGGAAAAACTGGCAGGTAGTGAAGTTGCCTATTTTCGTCAAAAGAATATGTGGCATATCTCCACACTACTGTATACTTATCAAGGAAAAATGTATGGTGGTGCTGTAAATTAGGCCAAGAGTAATATACTGAAATTCATACTCATATTGCTGTACCTTATTTCCATTCCATTTATAGTTCCATTAATACCAGATCAGTGTTACACTGAAACAGGATCATTTGGATGGAAGATATGAAATATAACATCCTATCTATATCGTCAGGGTAACTAGATATGAAGACATCAGATTCCACAAGATTGTTATTCACCTCAAAACTCATTTTTAATAGGATAGTGTTAAAATTAATGTTTGACATAATAACAGAAAACAGTCAATAATCATTATGTATGTTGACAGTAGTATATTAACATAAGCAGGAAGTGAGAATGAAGAATGAGATATAACCATGTTCACACACCCTTGCTTGTCACATGACCTTTTACATCTTCAGCACTGCACTGCACTCATACATTACCTTAATGTGCAATAATACTGTCACAGAGTTTTAAAGAAACTGCAGTAATATTGCCTATAACATCATACACATCAGGTCACTCTGGCAACTGGTATTTTTTTTTGGGGGGTCCTAATATTTGTTGATCCTCTGTATGGGATTTGCTTCATGCCACCATTCTGGCACCTAGAATTTTGAGGTGACTTGTAGATTTTTGGAAAACTTGTGCACCCCTAACTTAATATATATCTGAAGTGCCATTTTAATGTATTGGTCTCTTACAATGACAGTTTGACAGAAACCTTTCTTCTATACATATGTGATTATTCCAGTCATTCAGAAAATGATGTCTTGAAGTCTCAATTCCTAATGATTGCAGAAACGATGAAAACTGTGTTTGTCACTTTCAGTCTTGACTGTAGCCCATCCATCAGTTGGTGTAGTTGAAATTTGATTTTGCAGGTTGTTGAAGGATCAGAAATGAATGTTAATGAGCAAGCAGACTGGCACTTGAGCAAACAGTGGGCTCATACTGAATGTTTTGTGTGTGTGTGTGTGCACATGTGAGAACAGGTGTGAGCGTGTGTGTGTGTGTGTGTGTTTGGCCACATCAGCTGCTCACTGTGGTCACTTAAAGTACTCATCAATCTCTGCGTAGTTAGGGGTGGAGTAATAAATAACAGTACAAATTAAACTACACAGTTTAAGCTTTCACAGTGATTCACTTTTAATCTTGATTCTTGATATTGGTGATGTGGAGAGTGGGCTGTTTTAGTGATGTTTTGGGCATATGTGCTCCTTCCATCTTCAGGGTCAAAATGAGGGAATAACACTATATGGGATGCACTTCTATCCCATGCAATATGTAAATGTTTACAATTCTTCATTCACTGTCACTTCAGAATAATTGTATTCCTTCAACAGAAACACCATTTATAGGTGAAAATTATAATGCAGTTGAAGTATGATTATGTAGCTTTGTTTGCGCACAGATGTTTTTTCACATCTGAAACTCTCATGTATGTGGGCTGCCACCATAGTGACAATAAATAAAGGGACTCTTACCATTGTAGAATGAGTTTATTAATATGGTGACCAGAAATGTAACATTGATAGATTTTTTTTTTTTATGTTGTTGAAATGGCAGCCATGACAGGAGTTTCTGTTATTAAAATACAACCAAGCGCAAAGTACTTGTGTTCATTTGCAGTGGTGGCTTGAGTTTGTGTCATTAAAATGAAATCTCAAAGTCTAACATGTATGTTCCTAGCTACCCTAGCTTAGGTTTCTGTCACCAGTATGAACACTCAGAATCCAGTTTTGCTGGATTACAATTTTTGCATGTTAGAAACTTCACTTTCTTGGTTGTATGTTGTCAAGCCCTATACAGTATGTTGAGTTCTTCAGTATGCTAGAAGAAAAGATGGCACAAATGGAAGTATATCTTACCATGTTCAGTCATAAATATTACTACTGTTAATGAAGTAAAAGTAATTTGAATTGCTGGTCAATAAATTCTAAACGTTTAAGTCTTGGGTGGGAAGTAACTGTGTACCCTGTTATTTGTTAGGAATAGTAAGGGTTCAGATTATACTGTCACAGAACCAAGGGAGGGGGATGAGCCTCAGTGTCACCCCCTTTCTTGGTTGTGAGGGGCTGCATGCTTGGACAGGTGCACAATCTCTTATCCAAAACTCTTGGTACCAGATGTGTTTCATAGCTCAGAATTATTTAGATTTTAGAAAGGTGATACAGTGCATATGATTTAATCAAACACATTACTATTTCTGAACTGAAGTGTACAGCTATTTGCCTAAAGTGAAATGAATAAAGACTATAAATAGTATTGTAGTTTATTTATACTCCCCCCACCTATGGTGCTTCAGCTGTATTTGAGTCATGGGGTTTCGAAACAATTTAGGTTTTACAAGGTAGGGTGGTCAGCCCTACATTCAACCCCCAGCAATCCTAGAGGACTCATGGGCTGCTTCCTCGTCTGGTTTCTACCGCTAACCTGCCTGTCTTGGAAGGCCCTACCAGTAACTACCACCAGTATAGCTTGGTGGATCATTGAAACACACAAGCCAAGCCGCCATTCATCAAGATCCCGCAACCCTTAGGTAGAATTATGTATATGCTATAGTAATAAACTGGTAAATGGGTCAAAACATTTAATTTTCAGAGCTTTTCAGATATCAGAAGTGTGTGTAAGGGATTTTGGACCTGTATTGGCTGAACTTTTACTAAGCCTAGTCACCATACCCATGAAGATGGAGGCAGCAAATCCCTTCAAAACAGTGGCAACACAATACCGACACCCAAATGCAGGATTAACACAGATTTAAAATACAAACTGCAGTAATCCAGAAATAACTGTTCATAAGCATACTGGTACTTGCTGTATGGTTGTTATACTGTCATAGAAGAGACAAATGTAACATCATTGGAGCATTTCCACTGTTACTGTCTACAGTGTATTTAATCATTTTCTTGCATTTCAGGTCCTCTGAATCCAGAAATTACTGTTAAGTATGGTGCCATCTCACTCATCTTCCTTGTCAGTGGATTGTCAATGAAAGTAAAAGAACTGTTGGTTGCTGTTACTAATGTTAAACTCCATATTTTTATACAGTTTTTTTCACAAGTCTTCACACCAATATTTGTGAAGATACTGACAGTATTCCTTTGGCTGATTGGTGTGAATGAATGGATTTTGAAGGGGTGAGTTTCATAAACAAATGGTTTATGTATACCTCTGCATTACCGAATGGGTGTTGGGGATTATTGCATTATGTTCTGTGTTTACTGTTTCAAGAAGTTCAGAAATCTTAAATATTAATTATGACATGAACCACTTATGTTGTGCTTATACATTTGGTCAATTTCCATTAGGTTAATTACTGTTGGCTGCATGCCACCACCAGTTTCATCAGCTGTCATCCTGACAAGAGCTGCTGGGGGAAATGAGGCAGCAGCTGTTTTTAACTCTGTGATGGGCAGCCTGATTGGAGTTATATTCACTCCTTTTACTCTTTTGTTTTTTGTAAGTATCTTTTCTTAACATGGTTCATGTTTCTTGCTGTTGCACTTCCCACCTGCTTGCAAGTCATCAGCTATGCAGTGAGAGGACACAGGTGGAAGAAACCTACTACCAAGCATCAGCCCACAGGCAAGAGGAAACAGAATAGAATGGGAGTTACCCAAAGTATGGAGCCAATTAAAGGATAAATCAGTATAGTGTCACAAGAAAAAATTTGGCACAATAATGTAATAATAAACCACAAGTGTAGTTACTCGTCACACACTTAAATGATGGAGATGATTGCTGTTTGGGATAGTGGGAATGGGTACTAATATTCCATCAGATGGGGCTGGATGGTAGTCTGTCCTTATGAGTAACCATCACATGTTGAAATCAGAATAAATGATGGGGTAGTGTTACCAAAACACAAACACTCACAGGAAGTGCCAACTTCCATCCTAATCACATTATCTGCAGATGCACTTTTAACAGGTAAAGTGTCATAATGCAGTTTGCAAAACTCGCCACTGGAGAGCAGTTGTGTCATCGTTGCACTCATAGAAAATTATAGCACTTCAAAACCTTTAAAAGTTTCTCCTGTAAAATCACATATTTTGAGTTGTGACACTCGTGTCGCAAATGAGCGATACGTATATAGTCTGCCAGTTATCTATGACAAGTTGCCATATACGCTATACACATCAATCAGACTTGTAGCTCCCTACAGATGGACAGGATATATGGCCAAAACATGTAGGAGATTTGTATAATAAATATAAAAACATTGTGCAAATAGTTGATAGTGAAATTTGTGTGTATTGGACTTTTGCATGTAAGAGGTTCAACATTAAGAAATATTGGGAAGAAATCGTCATACCCCTGCAGTAATAACATTCTTATATAGGAATGTTTATGGTCAATTAAGTTTGGAAATGATACATCATTTTGGATTTTCATAAAATTACTGTTTTAAAAGTGGATCTGTTTTTGTCACCAGGTGTGCCTGAGGGGTGCATTAGAGTTAGTGAATCTGTCATTAGATGCCAAATAAAAACTCGACACTGTGGCTAATATCCAGAATGTATAACACATGTGTAGTAACATTCTTATTGCAGTGTTGAATCCTGATCCATAAGTCAGGTTTAGCAGAAGGGTGCACAGTGTGGTATTGTACCATTTTGCTAGACCTAACTTTCATGTCGTGATTCACATCCATCTTATTGTGTTGAATTTGTGCTGCCATGGTCACAGGAAGTGTCCATATTTCTTTTTAAGATTCCATTCTTCTGTAGTATGACATAAATACTGATTGGTATATAGGTACACATGTTTCAGAGGAGATTGCTTCCAATATCTTCAAGGTGTGTACTTATATTCCAGAGTACTGGAAAATGTATCACACCTGTTGTAAGAACCTCATACCTCATCTGTTGTATTTGTTTTATGACAGGCAAATCCAAATGTATTTTGTCATACAATCATAGGTCACTGGTCCTTGTCCTGCCACAAAATAGCAGTGAGTGAATGCACATACTGACCAAGGCAAAGTTAGGGCATATACGCATAGATATTTAGTCAACAGAGGGTTACACTGTACTTGTTAGTATATACATGGTACTTGATGATGATGTTAAATGACACTATAGTCCGTGTGTATTGTAATATTTTCCCATGTATCAGATACTGAAGGTTAATATAGTCATATTTCCTTATTGGATATGTTGTTTATCGTATGAGGGCCATTTTGCAGCTACGGACCACAACCCTTGTCCCTGTGTTCAGCACCATATTTCAGCTCGCAGTGACAGTGGTGGTACCTCTTGCAGTAGGACAGCTGATCCGTTTTCTTACCAACTTTGAAGCTTCAAGTTATCCTATTGGAATACTTGGACAAATTGCCCTTCTCTTTATAATATTCATAACCTTCTGCCAGGCATTCCTAAACCAAGATATGCAAATGAATGCACATGATATTTTAACAACAGTTTTACTAGGTGAGTTAATTTTTGTCACTCATCATTGTATATTTTATATTTTGTACATTTACATTCTTAAGTACAGGTCCGGTATTTGTATGAGTACTGATTACTCATATGGCAACACAATTTTCATTTTTAAAATAAGTGTCCACAAACATACACATTAAGTTCATGCAGCTTTTGTAATATTTAGTTATGACCAGTGCTGTGAAATTTTGTATGTCATATTGAGGAATGTGTTGCAGTGGTTTTGATCCTTGTGTTTCTCACGTGGCTGGTATTCTGGATTTCTTCCAAGATGACTCGATCATTTTGTCCAGAAGATGTCATTGCCATAATCTTTTGCTGCACCCACAAGTCTCTTACACTTGGTAAGTAATAACTTTTATGTAACATCTGAAACTTACAAGAGATGAGTCTAAAAAAGAAAAACTATTTTGTGATTTAACTATGCATTTGATTATTATGAGTTAGTCTTTTTGATAAATTTATTGCACAAAATATTTTACACTAACACTTACTCAAATGGGGGGGGGGGGAACTCTGCTTCGATGTACCCATGCAGTTGATTTCTATGAGCTAGTTTCATTGATAACATTATTGTACACAATATTTTACAGTAATATTTACAATTCAAAATTTCTGTAGTTTTGCATTCCAAAATTTATTTCATATACTTACCAGGATTATGATAAGAAAGTGAATTGTATGGGGTTAAGTTATGAACATGTGAATTAGGACAAGGTGGTATGGTAGTCTGTTGTAACAGTGACAAAATCGAATATTGAGGTAGCCATTTGACTGAACAGGAAGTGTCACATTTTTTTGACCTCAGTTTCAGAAAATAGGTGCTTATGCTACATAAAGTGAATATGGTATTGAATTTTTTTCAGTACATGTTAAATATGTTAGTGAAAGAGCCATAATTACACAGTATATTCCTGCTTTTACAGGCATTCCTATGTTACGTATCCTGTATGGGGGCTATGCTCACCTGTCCACTATATCATTACCACTGCTAGTGTATCACCCTACTCAGATCATAATGGGAGGACTGCTAGTGGCACATCTGCAAGACTGGTTGATATCCAGGAAATGGTCCAGGTGAGCATAATTGTGTTCCATTCATTTGAATTGAATGATGAAAGGTGTGGCATTTTTGTAAATTGTGTTGCCTGAAATACATATGGAGGGATGGAGACATGCACACATGTTGGTGCTAGATAATTTCAGCACCTCTTCAATAGTGAAGTTTTAAAATTTGCACCAGTGTAAATTTGTACATATCAAGGTCTGATATCTGACATTAATACCATATTTGCTCCAATATAAGACAAAATCTTCCTCTAATTCATCACATGAAAAATTAGGGGGCTGCCTTGTAATCACACATAGAGTGATACTTGGTCGATGTAAGTATTTTCTTTAAGACAGAAATTTAAGAATGGGAGTTGTCTTTATGTTCAGGGAAGTATGTTATTTTTTTACTAGTGTGTAGGTAATTATGTGGCTATCTTCAGTTATACATTATTATTTTACACATTGTTGTCAATTTCATGCAAATTTTTGTCCTGGCTTTTGATCCTTTGAAACAAAACTCCATTGGGTTTTACAATTCCTATATCATGCACTTTTACAGCACATTTGCAGAATTGTGATAAGCGACTAAGAGCTTCATCAGGTCTGTCCTTTTGTCTGTATGCATGGAGCAACTCGGCTCCCACTGGACAGTTTCTCATGAAATTTGATATTTGAGGATTTTTTTAAAATCTATTGAGAAAATTCAAGTTTCATTAAAATCTGACATGAATAACAGGTACTTTACATAAAGACCTATTTATATTTGTGATTATATCTTGCTGAATAATGCTTAGAAAGAGAAATGTTGCACACAATATATACAGGAAATCAAATGACACATTTTATGTCCAATAAATTTTTCCAAAAATTGTACTGTTTGTGAGATAATGTGGAAAAATATAGTACAGCCAGACAGGCCATAGATGACAAAATAATGCTGCAGACAATATGCTCTTTGCGTGCCATATAACTAAGGCGAGAATACAGACACACATCAATAATATCTAATATTTATTGTTGCAGAAGACAATGTAATTAGCACATGTACTTGGCATGCTGGATATCTAAGGTTACAGACACACACTTAGCATATGTAATATTTATTGCTTTTTCAGGGCAAAAATGGTTACATGAATGCACCTGAGCATTATGTATATACATACATTGCCTCTTTTGTTGGTAAATTATTTTCCACTTTCAATGGTTTGCATATATGAAAGTGACGAATTTTGCATTTTTATGTGTGAGGTATGTAAAACGTGTTATAGAAAACGGTGCAAAAATTTATATTCCTATTTAATATAAAACATGCGTCTGTGATAAAATTTGGCACCTTTGCAAATAGTTTACCTGTAAAACTAGTATCTGCTGGCAGCATGTAGTGCCAGCAAGTTTGCAGGGTGTTTAACAGCTATTGATCCTGGTAGGTGATGATGTTTTGTCTATGCCTGTTTCTAATTCATACTGAAATCTTGTAATAAAATCAAAGGATTCAAAATTACTTACATGACTACTACTAGCAGATGGAGAAAAGCATTTACTACAATAAATTCAATATGAACACTGATCTGTGCTAAGTTTTCATATTTGTATTTTAACATGTCTATGTGCTGTTTGACATAATAAGGAATACAGAATTTTTTTGGATATTCAGTCTGTTTTGGTAATTGTATATTCTCCTATATTTTAAACCTATTTTAGGAGTACAGTTTTTCTGCATTATACTTTCCTATTTGCAGGACAAGATTACAAGCTTAAGACAGTATCTTGGTGTGCTGCTTCCACTTATAGATGGTACTTCACTTGATTGACTGATTTTATTACAGTAAGTAAAAAGTTAAGTTTTTTCTGTACACGCCATGAAGGCATATGGGGGTGTGAAGGTGTAGTTTGTAACCTCACCACTGGATAGATGTGAATGGTCATCTTCACCCACCAGCTGCTGAACTCCAGGGGGGGGGGAACTTGAATTGCCGATAGAATATGAGGTTTGATGTGGTGCACAGTGATCTGGACTTTTTACAGAAGAGGAAAATATGTTTCCCTCACTGGGAATTGAAACATGATTCGCTCAGTTGTCCAGCCTATAGCATAGTGACTTCTGACTACACTGTTCTAGCTGCAAAGAAATTTATAAACAAACTATTGCAGAGTTGAAAGGAAAGGGGAGGATAAGGAATAAATGTTTTATCAGTTGATTGTTTATTGTGATTGCATGTGTACCTGATGCAAATAAGATATATTTTTTCCCCACTGTACATCTGAACAACTCTCAGATCCAGTCAAAACTCTTTCACTGTCATTGACATAATTTTATGTCAAGGCACTTCAACATGTTGCCTGGCAATTATGTATTTTTCCACTTTGTGCATGTGCTTACTCTACCTGTTCCTGACCTGTGATGACTGAACACACGATAATGAAATCTTCACTATGAATTGTCCAGGGTCTAAGCTTGAACATGAAACTCTGTTTAGTTAGCTGCTGTGATACAGATTGTTAGAATAACAAATGCTGTAACAGGTTCTTAGTATCAACTGTTTCAATAACTGTATTTATGTTGTGCTGCACTTTGACTGCTCCTGCAACTTGCTAATTGAATGTAAGTCTCATAATTCATAGCCATATTTGAACAAGATTATTCATTACCCTACTAAACATCCTGCTTTATTAGTTGGCTGAAGGTGTCATGATAAATATGACACAGTATTGCAATATTCACCTTGTGAGTGGGAATTGCTTCAACATAACTTCACGTAAGAAAGAAGGGCATGTCAAGCCCACTGAACTTGAAAATGAGAGATAAGGGCATGATGGCATGGAAGGACCAACCCATTTTCAAAGTATATATACCCAATAACCCAGACAGGTACGGCATCAAAGCCTACCTGGTTTCTGAATCCAAGAGTGGCTACATATGTAATATGGAGGTGTATACTGGTAAATCACAACCAGTAAAATTCTGGGTTTAGAATTGCCTGGTGTACAGCTGCTTAGTGAAGGATACCACTTGCACAGTACCAGGACACTTACTATAACAGTGCTAAACAGTGAAATACAGTTGGAAGAAAACACATACATCTGTGGCACATTGCATCTAGATGGAGGAGTTACTAAGGAAATGAAGGGAAAAATAAAATATCTGACGTAAGGACAGTCCACTTACTGTTGTAAAGGCCAAGTTCCAATACAAGTATGGCGAAATAAGAGGAACATAGAGCTTATTTCAACACTACACAGAGCAAATATTGTGGAGACAAGACGAAAGGCAACGGTGAAACAATGAAGAAGCTAGAAATAATTCAAGTCTTAACAAATTTATCCAAAGTATGGACATGGCAGACCAAATGTTGCACTATTACCCATGCTGCAGGAAAGCCAAAAAATGTACCAAGAAATTTGTGTTCTTTACGCTACACATGGTTTCCCTGCACAGTTTTACAGTGGTCAAAAAATACACCACAAACCAAAATCAAAAGGGCAAAGGCTATGCTTTGAAGGACTTCATACGTGAATGTGTTAGGAATATGACAGAGCCAAGGGAGAGAGGATGAGAAACATAGCACAGAGGATTAATTACTAGCCTTGACATCAAAAGTACTGACACCACAGCTGCCGGTAAAGGATCCAGCTGGATGTCTACAGAGTGGATGCAAAAATATGGCACTGAGGTGTTAAGAGTTTGTTCAGCACATGGAAGTAAGAAAAGAAACTAGTTTTATGTGTTTTCTGTGCGGTGTGGCACTAGGCAAAACTCCATGTTTCAACAAATATTACATGAAGAAAAATTACATAACAAGTATGTAAATATGTAGTATCATTTGTGACACACATCCTAATATATTTTTTTAAAAATCTGTCACAAATTATTTGCACTGGTGTAAACAAATGAATGTATACTGCCTGCCTTTTTGACTTATATAATTTAAAAGGCCTGCCAGAGTATGGGTGAAATTTAAATACCCCATTGCCAGAAAAAAGGTTAAGATAATCACTACACAGATTCAGTGCCATTATGTCACCAGTTACCATATTCTGTGCATTAGAGTTTTTAGATTGATAGTGTGGGAACACCAGTTGTGCTGTTTCTTAAATTATATTCACCAATCTGAGGAAACAGTTAAATATTTTCATTCCTAATGCATGAAACAGTTTGGTGTCAGCATTGGAGGCAGGGATCCTTGATGCCCTTTACTGATTAAACCATTCTAACCCAGTTTTATCAGGTTTTTTTTGTAATTCCACAGTTTCAACATGTTTGGCTTCAAGAAGCTGATCATACTTTTTTTTAATCTTAGACATCCATTGTGTTGCACAAGTTATAAAATAGTCATTTATGCCATCAGCACAACTAATTTTCAGAGTAATGCCACTCTTGATGCATTGTTGGTTAAAATACATGCTAGCAATACAGTTTAGTATTTTTTTTAGTAGTTTTGTACTGCTAGATGTTTTTAGCTTGATTAGTTTTGTTCATGGTGTAAGTAACATTTTTTTTACTGATACCCAGCTGCTAGCACAAGTTATTGATCTGTGACATTTGTCATCCTTTATTCTTCCATTTTCCATCTGCAGAGTACTGAACTGCAACATAATACAGTAAGGCGCCAATTTTGCAGTCCCACATTTTGAGTTCTTTACATTTTATACAATTTTTTTACAGTCCCAGCCAAATGCCCATAACAACAAACCTTCCCAGTTAACACCATTTTAGGTGGTCCCCACAAAATGTAAAATTGGGATTTTTCTATATCGCTACTGTTACCTTACAGAAGAGGGATACAAAGCTTCTGATGGAAAATTTTTACAATTAGGTAACAGAACTGAGATGAATTCTAACCCTGTGAAAATGTAAATATATTTCCTGTCAGTATTTTTAAATTGCATGAATAAAATTAAGAAATTCAGAGAGTTACAGGATGTAGATGAACTGTGACCTCCATAATAAATTTGATACTTGGCAGGCAATGACAGTGGAATATAAGTGCATTGCTCAGGATAAGGACAGATGGCAGGCAGTTGTGAATGTGGTAATGAACCTTCAGGTTCCATAAAATGTGGGGAATTTCTTGACTAGCTGAGAACTGGTTAGCTTCTCAAGAATGACTCTGCTACATGGAGTAAGTATGCAGGTGCATTATTTTGTCAGTATCTGCTCAGTTCAATGAAATTAGTCAGGTAATAACCATTCCCATAGTAACAGTCATATTTCTTCAGCTGATTAGTGGTAACATTTTTATTGGTGTAATGACTGTGAACTCTGCAGTTTATCCACTGTTCATTCACAGCCCTCAGAATATTGTGAGAAAAAGTATCCTCTTTCAACATGCTTTTCATCATTCGAGACTTCATTATATCTTTCCATAAATTTTTTGTGGGCATGTTAAAAATACCTTCACTACACTAGTCATTCAGGCTGATTGACAAGAGTATGACAAAAGTGTGACCAGCTCTGTATGATACATGTAATGATCTGCAGCAATGCATTATCTTGTACGCACAACACAGAAATGAGAGCAGTCATTCAGTTATTTTTTGTTCAGTTTCAGACTTTCTGATAAATCTGTTAGCCATACTGTCTGCTCCAGTGATTGAACCATAATTTTTGTTGCAGGGTAGTGCAGTGTTCAGCTATATCTGGAATATATTACAAAGCTTGAATTTAGAACACCTTGACTTATTACTGTGATGGCAGCAGTACAGTCTTCTGGTTGATGCTCTGAATGGTTGAATTCCAAACTAATTTAAGAGAAACTGCAGAAGAGTAGTGGCCTCATACTGGTTCTAAGTACATACATAAAAGAACCATAGGCTTTGATACATAACAATGTTTTAAGCCTCTAGCAAAATGCTTTTTTGGTAGGAGGTTCTGACAGGCATTTTCAACAGGGCAGAATATGATCTATAAAATGACATGATGTTTTTTAGAATATGATCTATAAAATGACATGTGATGTTTTCTGTCTGATTTATTTTTTGTTTCATTTTTAATTCTAAATGTTTCATAAGAACTTTTCCATTGTAAAAGTGTTTTGCAAAGCCAGTCACTTTTCTGGTCTGTGATCTGCAGATTAGACTCATTCCATCGTATTCCTCTTACTCATTGTCTTGCCTACCATATTTGGAGTACTCAACACATACAAGGGTTTGATTACAGTTATAATTCATGCAGTGGCATGTTGTTAATATTGTTAAAAATAAAAGAGAAAATGTATGTTATAAAGGTACACATTCACACATTCCTATAATTTTATATCCCATAACATTATTCAAACACTTTTATCAGTAAGAAACAAGGAAACAAATGTTTCGGGACTTTAATTAATTGTACCATGCCATTTTAACTGTTGTAGATGATTCCATTTTTCATTTTCAGCCTTTTGCTGTAAAGATTTCAAACAGGTTTCATCCAAAAACTGCAAGCGTTACAATTTTTTCCTCTAGGGAAGAACCTACAAATTATCTATGCAATTGAATTTTTACTCAGTTGATGCACTGGGATGTCATGAGTTGTGTCCTGTCAGCTGTAGCATTTTCACCAATTTTAATGCTGCACCACATACACAAAATGAACAAGATTAGTGAAATAAAAATACTTTGATATATATATACACACATAAGACTTCATTGTTTCAGCTTAATTCTGGCCTGTTTGCAAGGGAGCACCCTCCTAATTCTCTTTATTGATTGCTGGATTT
>Ga0123354_10003774_pt1 | contig 21112 bp, 9 predicted proteins | sample TergutLab28metaG_2_FD_97872 | JGI IMG/M metagenome (GOLD analysis project Ga0123354, IMG submission 97872) | Labiotermes labralis P4 segment gut microbial communities from Petit-Saut dam, French Guiana - Lab288 P4 | ecosystem: Host-associated > Arthropoda: Insects > Digestive system > Gut ... | reverse complement strand
TTATTTTGGACCAAAATTTTTATTTTATAAAAAGATGAATATTAATAAAAAAAGAAAAAAAAAAAATTATTAAAAATTGTTACCAAAAAAGCCCCCCCCCCCCCCCAAAAAAAAAAAAATTAAAGCAAGTTATAAAATTACCTTAGAATGCCACAAGGTTGTTGAAAATTTGGCTGACATGAAAGACACCATTGCAATGGAATTTAATCTCAGAGACACACATTTAACAGCATCAGCAAAAACTGCTGGATATAAGGAAAAGTAAAATTACTCCCACCCACATGTTTTGACCCTGAGGCACACACATGACATCAGTGAACTCCAGTCATTCTCAGACCTACAAACTTTATAAATACTGAGTAGTCAAGCTTAACACTCCGGCACTCTTTACATCCTGGCGCCAACTGGTGAAGACCATGGGTTGATCTGGAATACTTTTGGACATGGCAGGGACAAATATTTCTAATGTCTTACAGCAACAAAATCCTATTGGTGATTTTGTAGCCATGGCTGAGTGGGTAAGAATGCAGCTTTTTATATATATATATATATATATAAAACCCAGTAAAACTAACTTTAGGAAAAGATACCAATGGGAATAGCTTTAATTATTGCAGGTGTAATGTGTGAAGTGCCTTCCCAACCCACGTGGTTTCATGCTGTCTTTGTTTTGGATCCACAATATGTACCATCAACTGGGACATAAGAGAAACTTATAAAAAAAGAAGGTTTAAGAAACAGTGTGGCCAGTTTCATGGTGCTATTCCAGCACTTCCCTCCAGACTGAAGAAAACCATGCCAACTCACTCTGGTCCCAAATCTATATAATAAATGTTTTCATAATACTAGCATGACAAATATTTTGTAGAACAAATATGAAGTGTAAAGTAACAAAGAAAACAAAAAAATACCTGTTGCTGATGGTAGATTCACTGTCAGCAGAGAGCATAAACTTGGGTGGTTGTCGATGCCGTGAAGCCAGCCAGCTAAACATGTCATATGGTGATCGTGTCTTAAAGGGTTCAGATCGGGCACAGCCTGATGGGTTCTCTCGAGGCAGAGCATCTACATCTTCTTCAGGACCAGGTGGGTGAAGCTTGTGGTAACGTGGTTTGTACTTGATGCAACGCCCAACTCCTGGCAGTTGCTCAACTAGGTACCGCAGTGCATTGTGACGGAAGCCTAACATCTGTAAGCCTGCAGAAGTAGCACTGAAAGGATTCTCTGGTAACCGTGGCATCTTGTGCAATTCCCTTGCTTTTTGCACTGCTTCAAATACTTTCTGCCATACTTCTGTGATCGATGATGATGTACAAGTAAAGCCATCCTGTGAGTGCACTTCATATGTGATGGTTGGTGACGCACTGCTACCTAACAAACTTTCTTCCTGAAAAGGAGGCACCTTTCCATTCCTAAAATGTGACGTGTTTGTTGTGCCATTTTTTGTATTAATTCTGATGTCTGTCTGCTTAACAGGTGTACTTGAATGTTGTCCCTCTTTTTGCTTTTCAGTGACATTAACCATACGAGGTTTTATTTTCACAGCCCGTACTGACACTGGCTGATTAGATGCTGTAACTGTCTTTGGCATGTCCATTAGCTTAGCCTGATGATTCTGATTACTGATCTTATAATAACCATCCTGTGCTTGTTTCTGGAAAACCAGTTTTAATGAGTTTGGTTGTTTATTGCCATTATTGTTCCCAGTTTTGTTTTGTGGAATAGGAATTATGGTAACTCTGTCCGTCCCATGGATAGTTTTGTTATTAATTCCTTCAGCTGTTACTGTTTCATTTGTTTTAGGCAAAGGCTGTGCAACACCTAACGATGCATTTACCTTCAACGGCAAGACTCGATTAATGGTGCGAATGGGAACATCCACATGGTTGGTAGTTTTAAGTGGTTTTGCTGCAGATTCTGAAGTGTGATTACATATTGCAGAATTTGCATTTGTTGAGATGGGTAATTGAATTTCTATAAATTCTGTTGTTTTATGTTGTGCCAGTGGCTGTGACTGTGGTGGCACATAAGGGAGAAAAGGAGATGGTGTTGGAACTGGTGGAGGTAGCTTTGCAGAAGGTGTGGGGGGTGGAGGAGCTGGTAGCATAGATGGGGTGCAAGAGACATTCTGACCGATATTGGAGCTATTTGTTCTTACATTCTGAGGAGCATGGGGTGGAAAATGTTCAAAGTCCCTTCCTGGAGGTATATATGACTGAGGGCTTCTGTATTCAGGATAAGACCAGGGTACATTATGCACTTGAGGTGCCTGTGTTTGAGATATGACATGGGGAGATGGCTGTGGTGCAGCTGGTGATGGCAGATTCATGGGTAATGTGGATGTTGCACATGCAAGCACATCTGGTCTGCCCAGCCCTGAATCTGAGGGAAGTTGCGTGGTATGAGGACTCATGATGACAAAACTGGAAGGGACATCCACAATTGGCTCAACCAACTTGCTTGCCTGAAACACCTGTGTAGTTGTAGCAGAGAAGCTACTACTAGCTGCCATCATGCCTGGCATTGCTGCTGACACAAACTGGCTCGAAGACATCACTGTGTTACTTACGATGGTCTCCAGACCATAATACATTGGTTGACTAGTCAGGTACATGCCACCTGCTGGGTCTGTATACATCTCAATCGCAGGGGTGGAGCCTAACACAACCTGCTCTGCAGCTACACATTGGATTGTTGCTGGTGGAGTCTGATGTATGAGGGTCCCAATGACAGCTGGTTGCGTTGGTGCCAACTGAACACTAGGAAGTACTGAGATTCCACCATTCTGCAGACCAACGTAACTCTCAGGGGAAGCCTGCAACTGGAATGTCCCTGGCACTAGAGAGTTTGGAGTTGCAGTTAAGTATGGTGTCTTACTGTAACCATTGTTGTGAGCATCTATAGTGGCAATGTACTGTAGACTCTGGCCTGTCTGTTGTTGGAATGCTTCCACAAAAGCTGGAACCATGTTAGGAGATGGAACATGTTGCATTATCACAGTTGGTGCTGTAGGTTGCTGGCTGGGGTGTGTTTGACATGGAAGAGTGTGCTGAGACTGTTGCAAATGAGAAAGCACATTCATGCCTGCCGTTGGATTATCTTTTTGCACAGATTTATGTGAATACGTTCTTGTTGACTGTCGCCCCCTTGGTCTTCCATTTACTGCATGTAATCTGTAGGAAGACTGTGCTGTTTTTGGATTGGACTGGTTGGAAGGCGAATGAGATGACAATGAAGACACAGTAGTATATTCAGACTTACTCTTTACATTTTCTGCAATTCCTTTTCCTTGTTTCTCAGAACCTTTTTCAAGTTCCGGTGCAGGACTATTAGCATTCTGATTATTTACAGTAGGAAACGTTTGTCTCTTACTTCCTTCTTCCTCACTTGATCGTGTATTTTCTGAGTCACTCTCACTAGTGGACAAAATGAAATCGCTACTGCATGTTGGCAAGTGACGTTCGAAACTGGATCTAGTACGATACGTACGGTGACAGCGATCACATTTCACAGGTTCTTCTTCACATGCAGTCTTCCCAGCTAATGCATTATGTAAGTTCTTGCATGTAGCTGTAGGGGGGAAAGGGTTCAGGTCATCATCCAAATGTCTTGTTGGAGAACCACCCTCACTCCCACTACTGCTACTACTACTACCGGGATCAATGGCACCATCCAGTTGCAGTATCCGGGGTTGTGAACGCCCATGCCACAGAAGGCATTTGTTTTCCTTCCCTTCCTCCTTCTGGTGAGTGGACCTCCATCGTGAAATCTCACTAGATGCAGCATCTTCTTCCAGGCGGTACTTTAGCTCCCGCATACTATCAGCCACAGATGGTGCCATACCAGATGTTCCAGATCTTGCCAAGGCTACAAGAACACCATCTGGAAGTCTCAGCTCCTGAAGCATATGTGCCCTCTCACTATCCACAACCATGACAAGACTACTAGCACCTTCCCCTCCACTCCTTGACACTGTCTTCGTGCCTTTCCGTCGTTTAGTAGAACTGGTCAATGTGCCATCCAGCTTGCAGCTCCATGTTAGACTGCATGACCTTTGGTGACTCCTTCCACTGCTTCCTATTTTCTTACTAACAGGCTGTGGAATAACTTCTGATTTACTCCTTTTTAGTTCTCTAGCACTATGCATCTGCACAGATCCCTTCACACACCCATTTTGAAACAAATCTTCAACTGTCTCCTCGACTTGCCCTTTGGAGTCAGAGCACTGGTGAAACCACAGTTCTGCCTGGGTTCCTAACTCCGATACGGGCTGCTCATGTTTCCTGCTTTTCACTACCTGTTCATATGGAGACACTTGTTCAACATCAGCCTCTAGGATTCCATCCTCATTCAATTCTTCTTTCCCTTCTTTAGGAACTTCAGACCCAAAGCACATGTCATTTTTCACATCCACAGCTGTCAGGTCTTCACAACTCAAAAGTTTTGGAAATATATCCTGCATTGATATGCCATCCAACAGGTCATGAGGAAGATCTTCAAATATTTCATCCTCCAGCTCTGGTGGCAAGAGATCTGCTGTGTTCTGAGGGTCTGATAAGCAGCTATCATCTACATCTTTGCTGCAAACTGCATCCAACAGTTGATCCATCACCTGTCGGGCAACCTTTTCATCTGTTGAGTTCTGAGCGTGATTATTCAAACCCTGTGCAACAGAGTGTGTTTCTACCGGAAACTGATAAATCTTTGTTTTTAAATTTTCCAAACTGTCAGGAATTTTTGTTTCAGCACCCTTTTGACAGGAGATTAACTGCTGATGCCATCGAGACACTTCTTCTAATTTCTGTTTAACTAGCTTCTGTTCTTGTGTATGATCCACTGTAAGATTTTTCCCTAGGTCTATGATCAACTGAGGCTCTGCAGCCCGTACGGTTGTCCTCACATAATACCGCACAATTCTCCACGGCTCTACCGATGACCAATAAAGCCTGGTGCACTGAAAATCAGCAGGTACAATGATGTCACTATGATCTGATGCGGGGGCAAACTCTCCAAGGTTTTCAATGAGTAATGACCCAATCATGAACTTTACTTGACATGGTTCTGCATATTTTTTCTTCTTACGATCAAGTTCCACATAAATCGGACGTCGGATGTCAAACTCCACATCCAGGTGGAGCGATTTTCCTGCTGCCTCTGTAATATGAGTTGCACAGAACACAGTCTTATCATCCATGAAAGCACAGCCAATTTGACGTGCACATGGAAAGTGGTAGGTCTCAGCACAGTTACGCGCACAACATCCAACACTTGCTCCCTTCTTTCCACATGCACGACATCGAATCATGCGACCTCTGGACACGGCACTATGAACATTCTGCAGAGAACCATCAATCTCTTCAAAGACTTCGGCTGACCAAAGAGCACAATTAGCATGTACCCATTCGTTCTGTCCACAGTATAAAAGACGTCCCTCTTCTACCGGCAAACCATCACCCACACCTTTACAGAGAGTGCAAGTTCGCAAATCTTGTACCGAGAACCCACTGTAGTTATAATCATCACTCTTGCCTTCCATAAACTTTGGTGTCATACAAATGGAACCTTCAGTTTGTCCTGTGTTTCCTGTCAAATGAATTTGTTCTGTAATCTGTTCATGATTAAATGAACCATCCTGTTCAGCTGAAGTAGGAATACAAGAAGTTTCTTCATGACATGGTCTTCCTTCCTTCCAGTTCGTAGAAACCCGAGCATACTTTGGATCAAACCATGGAAATATTTCTTTCAGTGTGTGGTGATATGTTTCTAACAAATCAGGGCACTGAGCTCTAGCAATTAACTGTTCCATTTCTTGATGAAATTGAAGAAGTGATGAATATTCATTGGCATTTACTTTCTTTTTAATAGACAGAAGTGTTGGAGATGGTTTTGTTAATGTATGTTGGTCTAAACAATAACATTCTTTGGTACTTTCAGTGGTAACATTTTCAGACATGTCACAATTTGTTTCAGAACATTTCTCCACATCAACAGAGTTACTGTTCCTGAACGCGAGATTCAGAAGTTGTGAAGGTGAAAACTGTGCCACTTCAGAACCTTCATTATTTGTATATTCCTGCTCTTCTTCTATACAATTTGGTTTCAATTCATCATCTGTACTGCCTATTCCAGAATCACTTGCTGGAGTAGCCATAGAAACCACTTGTACTTTAGCAGGTGATTTTGAGCTGGACTCACTATATGTAGAATCAGGTGAGAAACCAGTGTCATTATCTTCTATTTTAACTGTCAGTGGTAGCTTTGAAGATGCTTTAGGTACACAGTTCTCAATGCGAACTGAGCAGTCACGTATATTATACTTTTCTCTGAGATGTCTCATGCTGTTAATTACGATGTTTGCTGATAACGGTTTTTCTATAGAACTCTTCATCAGAGTTGGATTGGATGAGGCATGTTTTGAATTAGAAGAATCAGGTAAGGAACCTACAATTAATTGTCTTTCAGTCTCAAGCACTGATGTACTATTCAAAGAATGTGTAATTGGTAATTGTGGTTGCATTGAACTTTTTAAGAGAGTAAGATCTTGTTCGGCTTCATGTTGATTTCTTTCCACCTCGTGCAGCTCTGTTTCAGGAGTATGTACTGTTACACAAGAAGACACAATTTCATGCTGAGATGACAAAAATTCATCCTTGTTTGGAATAACTGCAATTCTTGCGTCCTCCCTAGCAGTATCTGACTGGTCATCAGTCTCAGTTTCTTTATCTGAAATCTCTTGAAACTCCAGTTTCTTTGCCACTAGCATAGGTCTACACAAACACTGTTTCTTCGGGCTCCATTTCAACATGGCACAAGCTTTACGATTCTTACTTAAAGATTTCAACACCCCTAAATAACCAGCTTTCAGCTCTTCCTCCACAGCAAGCCACCAAGGAGCTGGAGGAATTGCACAGCACATCCTAAAAGGAAAATTGTTTACAAAGAAACAATAAGAAACCAAGTACACTGAAAGGCATTTCATGTCACATTTCCATGCAGTCATGCAATCGACAATCTTCACAGAATTACACCGGTAGTTTAAAGTACTTACCAACACTTCCTGAGCCAAATAATGGCAATATGAAGGCTAACTAACTCAATGTGCAGTGTCCTTCTTCAAAACCTAAGAGGTTTTCAGCTAGTCAAGAAATTCTTGCATTTTATGGAACATCAAAGTTCATTACTGTGTTCAGAACAGCGCGCAACTTGTCCCAATCCTAGGCCAGATGAATACAGTCCACACCCTCCCTCCCATATTTTATTTAAAATCCATTTTAGTATTATCCTCCCATCTATGCCTAGATATTCCAAATGGTCTCTTCTCTCAGGTTTTCCAACCAAAACCTTTTCTGCATGTCTCGTCTATGCCATGCATATTACGTGCCTCACCCATGTCTTTCTCCTTCATGAAAATTCCTGCCTGAACTACAAATTCCCTTCTGTCTTCAATACCAATCCACGATTATCTGGAATTTTTAATCAGCACTCTTTTCCTTCACATGCGGGCCAGGTAGCTCAGTCACTATACCGACTGACTACAGGCTGGACGGTCCGGGATCGAATACCAGTGGGGATGAGATTTTCTGCCCATCCAGACTGGCCCTGGGGCCCACCCAGCCTCCTGTACAATGGGTACCAGGTCTTTCCCGGGGGTAAAGTGCAGCCGGGGCGTGCTGCTGACCACTCACCCCCTTCTAGTGCCGCGATCATGGAAGAGTAGAGCTATACCTCTACCCACCCTCTGGGCCACACCGGGCCTGTAACTGGATCACTTTAGCTTTTACTCTCTTTTCCTTCACAGACACTCAGCTCATACAACAGTTTACATTTCAAACCAATGACCTTCCAATATTCTAACAAGGTTATTACAGTTCACTACAGTGGATTATGATGCAGTATGTAACAACATTACCTTACTCTTCTGTCAAACATATAGTGCATCTCCATTAATTTATGATTAAATGCATACGGTATTAGAAAACATAGCTCCAATGCATCTGTTATCAGCAATTTTGTATTTATTTATATGAAAACATCCTAGTAGTAACATAAAATGAAATTTTATCTAAAGCACCAAGTTCCTCCATCTTCATTGTCAAACACAGGCCTACATGAAGTTACAATGAAAGTGGAACTTGCCTTCAGTATAGGACATATGCTTCAATTTTCAGAGAACAACTGATAAGGAGAGCTAATGTGTAACGCTATACTATATTTTCGTGACAATAAGAAAACCAACTGTTCATAACAGAAAATATTTTAAAAATTAATTTTATGACTTATCCAGATACAAAATATTATTCAGGTAAACAAAATAAGGCAGATATGATGGTCAGAGCACATGGCACATATGGGGGGGGGGGGGCTAATAAAAATGCATTAGGGTTTCAGTATGAAAACATAAAAATACAGAACACTTGGAAGACCCAGGTGTAGATGGGAGGATATTAAACGAATCTTCACAAAACAAAATGGGAGGACTTGGCCTGGATTCATGTGGCTCAGGATAGGCACAAGTGAACATGGCACTGGGCCTTTCTCTTCAGTAAATCACAGGGGATTTCTTAACTAGCTGAGGAACCAGTAGCTTCTCAAGAACCCTGCTTCTCCCAGTTAGTCAATCCAGATATATTAGGTATACTCTCAGGCACAAACACAACTCCTATTTTAATTTCTTCATAACAGCTCTCTGCATATGAACAGAGCATTTTTCCAGATAAGGCAAACACCGCAGTACAGAGGTGAACAAATTTTGGAAGCCAGGTCACCACAGTAACTAAACTGTGGACAGTGACCCCCCAGTACTTGTGTGTCCTCAGTATGGAACCTGCTCCATGTCACATTTCTGGCACCTAAAATTTTGAGATGACCTTTAGATTTTTGTGTACCTGTGCCCCAATACATATTGCTTTCCTTACATTTCTGTAAACCAGCACAGGAAATTATGTATGCATCCTATGTAGTTGTACAAATCAAAGAGTCCATTTTGCTCCCATGTGATCTCCCATTATTCAGTTCAAGTTCAAACATAAATCATGCAGAGTCTAGAAAATATGGCATACCATGCAATAATTTACATACACACATAGCATATACAAAGAACACACACACAGCAATATTCTGTTTGGTCCAACAGCAGCGTAGACCCGGACATACAGAGTCATGTCTGATGACTTATGCTTCATTACAACATGTATCTCAAAAGCACAGCCACGATTTGAAAAATACTTAACCAGACGAACTGTGTAAGAGTACAGCAATAATAAGAAGTAAAATATATGAAAGAGTATTATACATGAATTTGGAAATAACAAAAGATTGAGAGGTAGACCAAGAAAGAAATTGCAAGATGAAGTGAGGGAGGATGGAGGAATAGTTGGAGAAGGGTGGCAGGAAAAAGTATATAACAGTAAGGAATGGAAGACTCCTGAGAACGGCAAAGAATCATCACATTCTGCACATGCCAGTGGAATGAATGAATGAAAATATAACAGTACATTCTTCTGAAATATTCTTATACAAATAAGATATTGTAGGGACAAGCAAGTTTTATGACACACTATATTTGCTATATATATAATTGCAAAAAAAATGAACAGCCCTCATATTTATTTCAACATTTTTTTATTCACAAATATATGATCTTGTCCCTCCAATCCAACATTTCAATGAAAATAAACGTAAAAACATTTTGTTTCACTGTCAAATAAACATAATAACTCATGTCATGCCACGAATCAAGTATATTAAGGAAATCCCAATAAGAAATTTAATGCCCATAAGAGACCCAGTTCTTAAAACAAAAAACTGAGAACTAGTTACTTACTGCACAATAAGCTCACAAAGACTATGCAGGTATGAACAAATCACTACTTCTACAAATCACTCAGTGAATATTTAAGAACATGTAACTGCTGCGACTACATTGAGTGAAATCCATTTTTATTCATAAAAAACAAAATAATAACTAACCTGCAGACGAACTCAACGGATTCTGGAAGGTAACTCAGCACCTGGTACTTTTCATCTGAAAGTCCCTCACATTTCGCATGAACCCAACACTTGCACTGGCCACATTCCATCATCTGTAACAAAAACGATTCATCTTTATCTTTATCGTTATCGTTGCACCGTGATTCTTTAGTTTATTTAATTAATACACCAACAAATGCACATATATTCATTTAATGATCTAAAATTCACATTAAAACACTTAAAACGCTCCTACGTGTTTCGATCATACGATCATCCTTAGGGAGCATACTTTGTTCCTTGCTAAAGTTACAATTTAAAAACACTCAGTGATTTACTTCGTTACGTTGAGTTGGTGCTGTGGCAGCATGTCTTGTGTATTGTGTGAGTCGTATACTGTTCAGAATTCCGATTCCCCTTGCGCTCAAACGGCAGTAGAAGAGGTGGTGCAATTAATCAAGGCAAGCCTGTCAGCACACACTGTGTCAAGGATATATCATGCAAGGCATGTATAACGTTTGTTAATTTTTCTTGGGAACAATTGCCAATCAAGCCTTTCCATGGTCATTGTCACATTCAGTGTGCCAAAATCTACAAAAAAAATCTATAAAGGGAAATACTTTTCATCCCCAAAGCAAGAAATAAGCCAACACTTGTTGTGCAGTGTTATTATCAACATTGAAACTATATACTCAAGGTTAAAGTTACTAAGGCTAAACAAGTTCTAACTTTTCTAGATACAAGGAATGCTACTGCAGTACCTTCTTCATTTTCTGTGCCAGTATAATTGTACAACTCCTTCTTCTTCTTCGTCATTAGGGCCCGTAGCTAATGCCTCGGACATACTGCAGCCTTGAAGGCTTATTGTACTACCCTATCCCCCCCTCCTTTTTTTGAGACGTCCCCACTTCTGCCGCCAGGTGCCCCACACCCATAACGACGCGAGAGATCCTAGCAGCGAAAGGCAGAACTGTGTAGGCGATAAAGTTCTGGTAATTTTGCCTAAATGACGACTTCCACACAATTTAGGGATCTTTTACGTGCCGCAAATCTACGACATGGGACTGACGGCTTTACTTCCCCTCCGAAGGAAGGCATGCTGAGGATTTTTTTGCCCTGAAAAATCCTGACGGCTTCGGCTGGGTTTGAAACCGCGAACTCGTGTACTTAAAGGCAGCACGCTACCCCTAAACCACTGAAGCCGTGTTCAACTCCTTAAATGTAAATACTTTCAGTTTTCTCAGTTTTAACAATTATAACATGAAACAATGCCTAAACAGAACACTAAAACGCACGATTCATAAGGCTGGAAGTCAATGTAATAAGAACACAGGATTTATGTATTTCACATGGATCTACAGAACACCATCCAAACAACCAACAACACAGTTCTAGTATACCAATAAAAAAATCCTTCAAGAGGAAAAATCTTACATCTTCTAGATGTAAATGGGTGCTTGGTGCATAAAAAGCAGATCTTTTTCAAGAAGTATGTTTTTGAACAATTGTAGTACGACAAAATACACAAAAAAATATACAGTATGTGCCACAGTCTGACCTCTGAATATACCATTCACATCTTGCTATTCTGCCAACAACATAAAAGACTTAAGAAAGATTTCATAGGCTTACCTTGGTGTCATAGTCATCATCTTCATAACACCTCTGGCAAAGTGGGCAATAATTTCCTTTTTGTCTCAGTTTGAAGCATGTTTTACAGAGAGGAAGATTACCAACGAAGACGGTTACATCTGCGGCACCACAACTTTTGCAACGTAAACAAGATGAGCAAACCTAAAACAATAGTGTATACAAATATGGTAAGATGGGGAGGAAATCATTTACAAGATGGAAGTGTCACTGACATGACATATTTCTTTAGGTAGTGAGGTACATAAATCATTCGCCAACAACAATGCAGCATGACACAAATGCCTAACATATGTTAAGCCTACTTTTCCATGTCAAAAATGCACCAAAATTCCCCAGTCTGTTTGTTTTATGCAATGAAAATTCAATTTCTTTGGGTATTTTTTAATGACAGAAGTCAAGTAACGTAACAATAACCTTCTGACAACTGAATCATTCACAAGAACTGATATAAAAGCAATGTGACATGCTGTGCAAAATACATGACACACAGGCAGGAAAATGACTGCAGAATATGTCAGAAACCAAGACAAAGAAAAACCTCAGGTCCAGAAAAGCAGTATGATGCAGGACAGATTAATGCTCCACATTCTTTTGAGTACTGTTTTATGTTACATTACAACATGATTTACTAACAGGTTATAATAGGCAACACTTCTACAATTCTTTAAAATATGTATATTATATATATATATATATAAAAAAAAAGGAATGCCACTTTACACGCCAGACACATCACACTGTTCGTTCTGCAGACTGTGGATGTGCAATTCATAGACATTTCCAGGAAAGTCATAACTAGCCATCACTGCTGCATTACAGCCAAGATATAAAATGACAGCACTGTTTTGAGTTTGCTGTGCCACTCAGGACCCTACCAACGAATACAGCAATAATGATATCTCACGCTAGCAATGTTCTTCTTTTGGGTCTCTGTATTGCAAAATGGTTAAATGTTACATTTCAGAGCAATACACTGCCTCCATTTTCAGGGTGACTGAATTTGTTCAGGTGCATGCTGAAGTGATACAGAGGAAGAAATGTGTCAGTTATATAGAACTGTTTAGGGGTGTACAGCCCACGGTTGCACAAATCCCAGCTACCAGGTCACTGTGGCGATTAAACATTGTACTGTGGCACCTAATACCTGTAAGTCATAAGCATGGAACTTGCCTCACATCACCCATCTCATGTCTAGAATTTTGACATGGCTCATAGATTTTGGGAAAATTTGTGCATACCTGGTATAACCAATCACAGCTGGGAAAGGTAACGAAGAGGAATGTCCCAAACCAAAGAGAGTTCATACTTCCAAAAACAGCCCTTTGTCTGGGCTTCACCAGTGGCTCAGGACAATCCTATCCTACCTTCCCGCCTTCCACAGCTGTGACTGGCTTAACACCCTCGAACTGTCCTATACACCAAACATATTCTTCCTCCATATCACTTTAGTACACACTTAAACCAATTCAGTCACCCTGAACACTGAGGCAGTAAGTTCTTCCGAAATGTCTGCCACTACACAACACACAACCCAAACAAACATCACCTGAACAAAACAACCCCAATAACCTATACCTTAGGATCATGTTGAAAATTCACACTTAGACATTTCCAGGTCATACTGTACTAGTGTAACAGAAAATTCATATCATATGCCACCAATTCCAGATGTAATTCTTTAGTTTTTCTCCTTACCCACGGTCTATCAGGACTATGCAGCCTACCACCAAGCCTATCCGCACCCAAACATTCAGTGTGGTAAGTTCGATGGCAACGTTGGCAACTCAGCTGCTGGCCAAGACCATGACCACATGAATGGCAGACCGTACAACGTTGACAGACCCAGTTATATCGCCATTCTTCACTGTTTCCATGATTACCATCTGCTAAGAACGATGTGTCGCGCAGACCGTCTTCAAGACAGAATCTGTGATATGGCTCACAGCATGATGCACAGTGTACAAGCTGAATAAACAAAAAATTTAACAATTAGTAATATTCCATCATGTACACATGCTACTAAAAATATGAATTTTGATGCATTACAAGTACAAATCATATCTGAATTAAATGGCGTATAAACTAATGCCATAAAACTACGTTATTTGCCTAAAAATCTTTTATATCAGCAGTCATCAGCTGGCAATGTGGTCTGGTATCAACAAACTCATATGTGCCTAGATCAGCAAAGTTCTGTGACAAAACAGCAGGTTAAGGAGCTTCACCATGCTTCAATCCAGCATTAAATGTTAAGACTGTGTGTGTGTGGTGGTGGGGGGGTAAACCTGTATCACTGTAAAACATGCAGTAACAACAGTATTAAGCATCGTGTACACAATGGTGTAATTCTGTAAAATATGGTCCTTTTATGTCTCTGTATCACTGTAACCCAATTCTAAACACCGGGCATAATACTTCCTGCATTAACAAATATATTAGCTTTGTCATGTCTGTACATCTGTCAGTCTGTCCACATGGAACAGCTCTGCTACCCCTGGACAGATATTCATGAATTTGCTACATCACGATTTTTTTTTAAAATCTGTCAATAAAATTCCAGTTTGATTAAATCTAACCAAAATGCAAGGTACTCTACACTAAGATGCAAGTAAATTTATGGTAGTATCTCACTGAACTTTCTTAGAATGAGAAATGTTTCAGAAAAGTTTGTAGGCAAAATAAGAACACACATTTTATGTTCAATAATTTTTTTTTCTGAAAATCACCATTTATGGGATAACGTGGAAAAATACGGTACAGCCAGATCAGCCACAGACGACAATATAATGCTGCACAGAAAAAATGCAATTAGCATGTCAGGTAATGAAGGCACAAATACACACACACAATCAGAATACCGAATACTTACTGCTTTTCCCCGGCATCAATGGTTATGCCAACACGCCTAAATGTTATGGTGTATGCCCCCTGCCTATCTTGTTAAAATTTTTGTACGGACATGTGTGATAATCAAACAAATATGATTCATGTGCGAACACACACATCTGCAGTATGATCGCTTTACCTTTTCATGACCTGCACTTCCACACAAGAAGCACATAGCTCTGACATGGAATGGCTCTGAGCCAATAAGTCCAAATCCTGTGTTGCACACTTCCTCAGGATCATAGCTTTCCCAGAAGTCAATAGACACAAGGTCTTGTGGTTCTGGCACAGCTCGTTTCCCAAGAAATGGCAGTGTTCTAGCCTGGAAGGAAGCAAGACACAAGTTACATCCTTTCAACTATACATGGGAGATATGACAAAAGGATTGACCCCAACTCTAGCATGTGAGAATACAAAATTTTAAGTTTTCTCTACATTTGTTTACAGTGGAAAAATTACACAACACAGAACACAACAATGGAATGCTGAAATCTGAAGTAACTGTAGAAAGATGAGAGGAAAGACAAGACATAAAATAAAAGGCAATCATATGAAGAGAGCTGTAACAGAATGCATTCACCCACATATAAAAACTGCATAGTATGGCTCATTTATACAAACAAACCTTAACTGTAATGATGGTTTGTTTGAGGACAAACATTTCTGAACACAACAAACCAACATCACATGCAGATCACTATATTATTTACTATAATATGGAGTGAACTGAACTTCGTCCACCAATAAATGTTTATTATATACCAACATATACAAAAATAAGTAGTGTAAATTTATATTAAATTACTCTGACATGTTTCAGTGTTAATACACTGTCTGCAGGGAGTTTAAAAGCTGTGTTAGCTAAAGTTATGAGTTACTAAAATGATAAGAATACAATGTAGTAATGTGTTATGATAAAATGTTGGTAAATGTGGCTGTGTGTGTAATTCCTCTTTAGGTGTATGTCCACCAATATTCATAATGCATTCTGAAACAAAGTCACCCATTATACACAGGTTGAATAAAAAGTAATGCCTCCATCTTTTTTACTTTTGTTTTAATAAGGATATTTGACTAACTGAAGCACACATATAATTCTTGAAATGTGCCCTTTTATCACCCATATTACTTCTCCACAGTTCTCCACCATTCTCCACACGCACACACACACATTTCCGACAACAACAGACGAGTATCTCAAAGATGTCACGAAAAAACTCCACACTTTGTTGCCTCATCCAGGTCCTGATGGACCTTTCCACCTCTTCACTGGAGTCATATAGGTGTCCAAAAAGGTCTTCCTTCATTTTTGGAAAAAGGTGGAAGTCGTATGGCACCAAGTCTGGACTGTTTGGCGGGTGTTGTAAGATGGTGAGAGGCAGCTTCTCAGTTGCTTCTGTGGTAGTTCAAGAGGTGTGGGGCCTAGCATTGTCATGTTGCGGTAAAATGTTCTTCTTGTGCTTCCGACCTCTTCTTAATCACTGTTTCAAAGATATGAGTGTTGCATTTGTAGTGCTCTGAGTTGATGGTGGTCCAAGGTTCAAGGAAGTCCATGTGAATAACACCATCTGCATCCCAAAAACTGTACCCATGACTTTTCCTGCCCAAGCATGGGTTTTGTGGTCCATTGAAGCACAGTGTGCACACCAACACAGTCAACACCATAAACAACCCGCATTCAGCAGTGAATTTCAATTGGAGAGAATCCTTTGGCACTCAAAAATTCAACCATAGCATGTTGCTTAAAATGCACTGATGAGTGCCAAGTGCAGCTTCCATTTCATGCACAACAGCAACACAACCTCCTAAAACAGTAACTTCTCACCAACTGAGGTTAAAGAACAGATGCTACAGACCATGACCCAACTTGTAATGCATCAGTGCTGCCATCATTTACAGAGTTATAAAGTTGGAGACATTAATTTTCATTCAATCCTTGTAATACAAATTTTCTCTTCAATACAGAGGGAAGTGTGCATCAAAGAGTGAGAGAAGAGGACAGGCACATCGACAAAATGATGAGTGATTCAATTAGAATAAATAATGTTGAGAATGGAATGTATTTATAAACTGAAAGTATCAAAGTTTATTAATGAACACTGTTTATCTCACACAAATCATGTGTTTTGTGAGGAGGTCATCATGTCACACACACAATTTACCACACTAAGAACAATCTAAATTCTGAATTTTTTTCTACACTGTGAATTTGATGTTCATAGGATTGTCATAATAACAGTAACCAATCTCTAATGAGCATCAAACTGACTCAATTTTGTACTCTCAATTATGTTTCTGTAAGGAAGAGGCCAAATTTAGATATTACTTCAAAGAATTTTGGGCTTCAAAGCATTAAGCATATCTAGTTTATAAAAATTTTGTTTTGCAATGCACATACCATAGGTGGTACCAGCAATGTTGACAATGATGATGGTTGTGGTGGGACAGTTGTGGATGGTAGTGATGGTTTGCTAGACCTGCGACAGGCTGACGATGCTGAGGGTTCTCCACTTTGACTGCTTGCAGCTGTGTCTGCAGAAGACATGGGCCTACCAATGTCATTATCCGAGCTCTCAACGTCAACAGATGCTGACACCATCTTCGTGGATCTGCTCACATCTCCAACGTTGTGATTTTGCGAATTCCTAGGGGTACAAGAATATTCATTTCTTACTAATGTATCTGTGGTCACTAATGTGCATGCACACATACATTATGGATACAAACATTATTAACAAACTAAGTAAATTATGTGCACAGTGTCTGGAAATACACTGGATGCAAAGCACAACCTCTGTATAAACAGATGCTACAGAATTCAATGTACTGCAATAGAGTCTTCCTGCTTTTCATTTAACTTCCAAAAAGTACACAGTTAAAAATAACAATTTCCATTAACAAAGGTACATACTACAGAAACCATCACAATGCATAAGCAACTGTGACACCATACACAAAATAAGATATACACATTTGTTTAGGAGAAATAAATGTCTACTGCAATTTGCATCTTTAACAATCTAGTTTATGCATGTGGACAGATCTCAAAGTGAATTATATTTCTGCACAGAATAAATCAACCTGAAAAAATTTTCATAGTGTTAGTGAGAGTACCCAAAATCAGGTAAAGAAGCTGAAAGTCCCAATATGGCAAATAATGCAATAATATTAAAAACTTTCAGAAATATGAAAAGTTGCATAAGGTAGACACTTATGATAAAAAGTTAAAAGTTGCCATCACTAACTTCTCAGTATCATGTACTGTGACTGCAGAACTGCCAGAAACTGTACAATCCAGGCAGCAGGAACTCTTAGTTGGAACTTTTGTAACTTCTGCAACAAGACAGAAAGGTGTTCTGAATTAAAACATGTTAAAGAAACAATATTTTGTAATATATTCTAAAACTTCAGTCTGCAAAAGTGACCACCAAATCATATGTTGACATGACGAAGAAACAACATGCAGTAATTTCAACCAATATCACTGAACTTGGAACTCTATCACACAGCCATGCAACATCTCCTTTTAGAATAATAAAATCTGTAACAAACATTTTTACAAATTCATAAACAAGACTACAGTTTTCCAGAACACGGTACCACATGATCTGGTAAACAGACTCCAAAGTTTCAGAAAAACTGTTTTCCTTATCTTCAAGGTAGACACGGTGACTAAACGAAAGCAGTTTATGTATGTATGACTTTACCTTGAATTGGTTTAACTTGAATTTTCTCCGCTCTTTTATCAAGTGGGAAAGTTGCTTGCGGCTGGCCTAAAACAATGGATGCACTACGACACACATGCTTAACTCGAGGTCCCTTCAGATCCAGTCTTTGACGACGCGTCACATCAGAGCCAGACAAGCTGCTGTCACCCTTCTGTCCATCCTTTTTCCGTACTTTAATTCCAGAATTTTTCTTTTTCTTTAATCGTTCCATGGAAGATTTGGCATTATCTGAAACAATATTACAAATAAATTTTTCCAAAACTGACCTGAAATGACAAAACATCTGCTTGGCAATATTCATGTGCCAGCTTTCATGTAAAAAGGAACTAAAGAATACATGATCAAAGTGTACCGTTGTATCATGGATCTCTACAGTGGAGTAGGGAGATTTGTTCTTGAGACCCCAGTATACTGAGTTAAGTTTTACAGATACGACAGTCTACAATTTCCTTCGTCAGGTTCCTCAGCTAAAACCATTTACTGAGAGCTCATTTCCACTGAGAACCTAACTGTAGGAGAATCTGCCACACAGACAAAACTGAATGAAATAAGTTCATTTTATGTTTTAAAACCTGCACAAATCCTTTTAGTGTCAGCTGTTGCCTTTCTGACATGTGGTATTCATTCACTGTTTGTCATATAATGCATTTGTTAAGGCTGTCCACATCAGTCTCCTCCTCTTGTAATTGTTGTAAATCACCATGGCTCTAAAATATTGGCTTCCTGTCTCCTGCACATTGTGGTGTGCACCACATATTAATGGTCACACTTTCTTGCACCCATTTCTCTAAGTTCCTGTCACTCCCTATTCTTTCAGAAACCTAGTTTTGTGTGTGTGTGTGTGTGTGTGTGTGCATGCACGTGCACACACACACACACACAAATATCAAATATAATTTCATGACCATGACTGCAGGTGACTTTACATCTACTAACTTTTGCCCATCTTGGGCCATTATTCATTGCAGCATACATAACATAAGACACAATGTTTTTGCAAACTGGCCAACAATTTGAACATATAGTGCAAGCACAGTGATGCAGTCTGCAGACTGCACTGTGACTGCACGGCACATGTACACTATGCAATGCCTGGCTCAGTTTAAACACTCACCTTAAGTACAGTACATGGGTGACTGTGGGTTTGAATACAGGGCACATTACAACCACAACAACAAAAAACAGTACTGCCATGAGGAGTCTAACAGCTTACAAGAACAAATGGCCATTACAAACTATGCTTACTTCTAAAAAGAAACGTCAGTTGTGTAAATAATGTAAAGCAAACTGAAAAGTTCCATGAATACACCAAACAAAATATGCTGGATTACCCACATTTTCAATTATTCATGCACCTTCACTCTACCATTACCCTGGCCAACAGTTTACTACTGTACTTCTATGCCACTAACTTCATAGGTTTCATATAAACTCCTGCTCAACTCTCTAATATCAGTTTGAAGATAAGACTTCTACTTTTGCAAAAAAAACTCCAACAAAATTTTCCATCATTCAACACACACACACTGACTGCATGCTGCTCCAGTTCTTCAAAGCAGCTGTTGTATTAATAATCTATCCTCATCTGTGGCAGGTACATAGAGAAAAATACATATCAACGACTTCTGAAAATCACAGTGTTTATCCTAATCGTGAGCAGACCCTAATCTCTAAACTGGTAACATGACCATAATATGTAGTGTTAAAAGACCATGCATAATGGATGATCAGCATTCCACAAAAAAATCCATGATCATCTGCCGGTTTTTCTGTCAGTACTTAATTTTCTTGTCACTGTCTTTCGGGAACCTACTCTGTAAGCTTCTTACATCCAGACACAACAAACTGGTACGGAGGAGGTGGGAGGAGGGCACAAAGGCCAGGTACTTAGTTGTAGAGATTGGCACCCCATACTGCCAGCATAATTATTGCAATTTTTTCCCTTACACACAAAAATTATCATCAATTCCCGTGCAATGAGATGAAAGTACCAGATTACAGTGAGGTTCACAGGTCACTCCAGCAAGTGTGTGTGTCCTCAGTGTGGAACATGCTTCATGACACCCTTCTAGCACCTAGAATTGGCAAGGGGCCCCTAGATTTTTGGAAAAATTTGTGAACCTGTGTGGTTAGCCAAAAATGCTTCTACCAGCTACACAGAACAGAGCCTTTCTTGAGAAGCTAAAAACGGCTAAGGTACTCAGAGAATCACCCACCCTTCATGAGACCCAAATATTCATTACTGTGTTTACAGCATCCTGCTGGTGGACCCATTCCAGAATCAGATTAATTGAATCCACAGCCATTCTCTTTTAATATTTTCCTCCAACCTGGATCTCTACATATGGTAAAATTATAGGAATGGAGAGGAAAAACCCTCAATGATGTAAGGATAGTATATGAAGACACTCTTTAAGACTTCTGCAATTTGTAAAAAGTAAAGTTAATTCCAACCATGGTTTTATAACAGATTAGAATCTTTGCAATTGCAATATATAATAAATTGACAAATATATGTCAGCACAACAGGTACTTCCTCCTTGTTGGGTCCCCACCTTACCGTGGTGAGGAGGTTTGAGTACGCCGATGACCCTAAGAGCTATACCAGCGGTAGCATAGCTACTGGTAGGGCCTCCCATGCTATAAAGGTCGAGGGGTAGGCGTCAGACGAAGATGGACCCACCACCACTGCCTTGTGGCGAAGAGGGATCTTCAAAGGCTAAGGGAGACAACCCCGACAGAAAACAGCCGGCTTGAAGGCTTTAGGTGGCAGCCCCACCATCAAGCTCGGGTGCTGTGGGCTAATAACCTGCACACCTTAAATTAAGCTATTAAAGAAACGTCAACAAGGAAGAACCAGGCTGATTCTAGATCGA
>Ga0123354_10003773_pt1 | contig 21113 bp, 16 predicted proteins | sample TergutLab28metaG_2_FD_97872 | JGI IMG/M metagenome (GOLD analysis project Ga0123354, IMG submission 97872) | Labiotermes labralis P4 segment gut microbial communities from Petit-Saut dam, French Guiana - Lab288 P4 | ecosystem: Host-associated > Arthropoda: Insects > Digestive system > Gut ... | reverse complement strand
TGGTGGGGGGGGGGGGGGGGGGGCGTGGTGCAGTCAGAAGTACTGCATTGCCGTACGTTAACGGTCAATACCACTACGCCTTACACCCTGAGAGGACCTGCAACCCGACACCAGTTCTACTCTACCCAGGGCCCACTTACTCATAATTTGCATCCTAATCGCGAGAATATCCAATGTAAAATACGCGTTTATCACACTTCTACACTGTCACCCACTGATTACACATTAAAAAGGCCGACCGGGCTTATGTTTCAAACAAATATGACGCGTTCAGCCAAACAGAACACACTAATTCCAGAATTATACAACAGTTTACATCACATTCTGGAACAAAGTTTCTTCAAACGACTGAACAAGCGGCTTGGGTGTGGCTTTGGCTTACTATTGACCTAGATACAATTCTATAACAGGATAATTTACATTTCAGCGTGTGCTTTAACAGAAACATGCGCTCAGAAAACTGTTTTTAGCTTATTTTATTACCTTTTCGTAATTTGTCACTTTTGATACTACAAGCAACAGTAACTATCGATTACACCTTCGAACAACACCCCCTACCCACACTAATATTATAATTGCATAGTGACATCATCCACTGCATGGCTCTTCCGTATGGTGAACATATACCCCACACGTCCAACAGAGGTTGAACTGTATGGTAACACATGTACAAAGTAAATGAAGGATAATCACGTCATTGAAGCTTATAATGAGCGTTTCATTTAATGTTATTGCACAGATGATTAATATACACACGTTTGATAAATCTTTGATTTCGTTCCCACAATAACCAGGGTGTCATACAACGTTACATAGCAGAGATAACGACTGATTAGAGTCATCTTCATTTAAATACTTTTACCAGTCGACTCTGTCGACAGATGTCTTATATCTACAAATCGTAATACGTGGAATGGGTGTTGGGTACGTAGGGTCAAGCGGATCAGTTGTAGATAATACAGTTACGTCATGTTCCGGTTTCGCTGCTGTTCGCTTGTAGTTAAACACGCTTCGTATGAGTTAGTCGGGGAACTACGTGTGGTAGAATGCGATAACACAATCGATTACATAGTCCACTACCATACCCACAATTCTAGTGAAGTTAAAAACAATTTCAGTCATGCGTATGCTACATAGTTTATACAACGTTTCGCCTCTCACCGTTGGTTAACCTCACGTCGCTAACTTATTAAGAATATGCACAGGTCATGTACATGAAGCTTGACGATTTCTGAAAGCTGCATTGTCACAGCACACACAGTGGTCATAAATTTACATGCCAAAATAATACGTAATGAATTTAAGGCGTGTTGAAGTGATCAGATAAAAAAAAACATATTTGCACATAAAATCTATTTACGTTGTTGGAAGTTTTATAAATTTAATGACTTACTTTGTAGTCATTTTTTTTTCATGTCACACTGTGGTTCTTGTCCGGGAAAGAGTTGTCGGCCTAGCACCTTACTGCGTCCTGACAGCCCACTCGACCATCTGTACAATGGGCACCTGGTCTCTTTCCCGACTGTAATGCGGCCGTGGCGTTACGTATACGACCTAACCTATCTGTCTTTCATACGGTTAGCGGCAACACCACAGACCATCTCGCCGTACTGACTCGAGCATTTAAGCGATATTTCTCTGAGCGCGAGCGACATCGTTTTGCAGTTGAAACCTGTTCTATTTTCTGCGACATCCATCGATTTGAGGGGATCCGTGGATGTCCAGCTGCCACGGACAATTTTCAGTCAGTCACGTTAATATATGGCGGAAATGGCCAAAACTAGGACGGAGGTGTTAATTTCGGAAAATTATTCAAGACATTAGGTATAAAAAGACGCCAATGTTAATTTCAGACGTCAGGTTATCACAAAGGAGGTGTGGGAAGAAATCGTCGCAGCGTGTGCTATGACGAGTGGTAAGTATTTTAAAATTACTGGCATGCTGGAGTCACAAAATTGGCCATCGAAGTACTCGTGTACAATCAAGCCATAGTATGTCAGCAGTACCTTTGTTTATTGTTTATTTCAGCAACTTGTTCCGGTTCATCATGAATCGTATTGAGGAAGATATACTTCACAGCAAAATACATACGCGGTCATGATCCTGTCAATAGAAATTTTGTATAGGCATATACACAAACGTGTCACGAATGTAGGCCTACTTACGTACTTGCCTTGAGCCCAAAATGTGTCGAAATAAAAAAAAAAAAAGGACGTGGAATAAGCCATATACAGAATTTTTACAGTGCAAAATACTTTAAACCTTTTTATGTACAGCAGAATGTATCATCTTCACACATAAGATATTCTTCTATGGAGTACAACTATCTTCAGTGTCCAATTATAAGATCCTGAGTGGGCCCAGGAGTCTATCTGGGCGTTCTAAAGAAGAGAAAATTCCTTTAAAAGCCTACCTAATTGTAACAACCAGTCTCTCAGCATGTAAAATGGTTCGTCCGTAGTTCATTGTCCGCTTTTGGAGTCGACGACTTACTCTACTCGGCAAGAAGTAAGACGTTTCCACTATTAAAAAGCCGTTCTAAATGATTTCGAAGCTGCCAATTAATTTGATGAAATTACCCGCAAATTTTTCGCAATATATTATTTGGTGAACACCACATTTCGTTTTTGTTTACGGAAAACGATATTTGGCATACGAATTGCCTAACAAGGTTGCACGGCGAAATGACTTTGATGACATGTCAAGAACAACTTGGGAGAACAAGAACTATTCGCAGTCCAATGAGATGGTCACTTGTCGCGTTCACGTTTTTGTAGCCGCAGTACAGCTACGCTGCTATTTTGTCGTTCGCTCGGTCCCCTGTCTGCGCGTAGCCTTTTTCATGGAAGTACGTACATTAGTCATCGAGAGGTGCGACGTACGTTCAGAAAATGGACGTCGAACATAAATGCTCAAACCGAAGACTATTAGTTAGCCCTGCTGTCCGTTTAAGTTCGTATCAGTGAAATCTAATACTCCGTTGTCGGAGTGCAATATCCCCTGGATTAGTTTAGGGTTCGGGGAAATTTAAGGAAAATGTTGGATATGGTGATCTGTGTGTTTATGCTAGAAATGGTGATGTGTGTTCGCAGGACTTTGATTTCTAAATTGGTAGTATCCCTGACGAGTACAGATTACTAATTGCAACCCCATAGCATATTTTGTAGGCATATTTTATAGTAGTAAGTTACAAATTTGTGCATAATGTACATATCAGTGCGTTAAGTATCGCAGAAAAGTTTCCGGCAAATAGAAAATGGACCAGAAATTATTGTATGCGTTTCGAGGTTGGATTGCGTTTGTTGCCTTCATGGATATGGGTACAGCTGTCCGATGTTACATAGAAAAACGTTCTTTTCTGGGTGAACATGCATACAAGGAAATTATTGGACTCCAGTACGGTAAATTACTTGTCTTTAAAATCCCAAAAATTGAGAGCATTGCTGATCGAATATGTGCTCACCAAGTAGTCTCAGCTTATCAAAAAGTCGTACAGGACATCCCTATACTTTCCCTAATGTAGATGCTTGTGCACAATTACTAACCATAGGTAAAAAGAGATTTGTTGCCTGATATGTGAATATGTGTGTGTTGGTTGTGGTCTGTATAGGGTTATTGGGGTTGTTGAATGGAACCTATTGCTTTCTTGAGAGGTGTTGTGTAAAATATTAATTGAATGTGTGTATGATAAAATGTTTCTATGATCTCTGATTTGTGTGGACAGTCTGTTCAAAGTCTTATCTGTACCTTAACAGAGAATTCTTGTTCCAGAGGATCCTACATTGCCAAGAATATTAGGAATGTATTCAATTTTGAAAGCTCTTGCCTTAATTCATTGCACCTTATATATACATTATAAACCGTGAGTAAAAGTCTTAATTGCTTCATACAGTGTAAAGATTAAAACTTAGATTTAGTTCTGTATGTAATTAAAAACTCTAGTAATCTAAATATATGTTGCAAAAGGAGCTGTTGACAAAGCAAGGGTTGCTAAGCTAATCTGCATTGCTTTCTCACTTATTGTTTTATTAACTAGAGTAGCTATGTATTTACCCAACCATGTTAGTTTTGAAATGGTTTGATTTTGATATCTTTATTCCATCAGGAATTCATGTAAAATGGGAACTACTAAGAAAATGAGCTGTGTTTTATGTCATGTTGGTAGTAAAATGACCATGTGCAGAAAATATTTATACTAAATAGGGAATGCTGCACTGTCCCAATGATTAATCCAAATTCGTTTGATAAACCGTGGGTTCTGTCATTTTTTTTTAACTGTGTGCCATCTGCCCTTGTTCAAAGTCAGAGCTCGTGGTCTGTGTTGCCTTACTCTGGCTGTTGCCTGGTCCCACACTGAGAAACTCAGAAAAGCTTGTCAAATACTCCATCCAATAGAGGTACAGAATCTGGCATCGTGAGAACACCGAGCCTTTGCCAAAGCCGTGGACATTACATATAACACAGTTTAGCATAAATAGCGCCTATGGTTGTGCAGTTTACAGTACAGTGGTTTGAGATTATTTTATTTTGAATTTGTTCCATCATTTGGTGTTTTAGAAGGAATGAAAGTTAGAGAAAGTAGATTTAATATGTTCCATACACGTGCATTAAATTATAATATATTGTAAACCAACAAATTCACTTTGGTAAAGTGTATTTTATTATGTATTGATAATCGCCAACTTGTTTTGGTTGCACTCATATATGTTCTTTGAAACAACCTGATGATGGTTGCAAGTATGACCGAAATGTGTTAGTGTTTATCATTATGTAGTAAAATACATTTTACCAAATTGCATTCATTGGTTTACTATGTATTATAGTAAGAAATAATAAGAGTAAATAAAACACTATGTTTTGAGGACAGGATTTGTTTCATTCATTAGGCCAAGATACCCAGTTTTATTATTTCACCAACCAAATGTTATGTGTTTGGTTGGTGAAGTAAAGCTGAAGCATTGATCTAAAAACTGCACTGAATGGACAACTTTAAAATAATAAGACATACTCAGTTGGATCCAATAGGCAAAGCTACTCTCAACCTCTGAGCAGAGAATTTTTTTTAAAAATTAATTTACTAATTCTAACACATCAGATGATGGACAAATTCCAAGAAGAAAATAATCTTAAAATGTAATACATCATCATCATCATCAACAACATCATCATCATCTACATCAACATCTTCAAAATCTTATAGAAGTATAAGATAGTGATTGTTTATAATATTTATTGGAACAGTTTGACAAGTGTGGTAGTAAATATAAGCAAAATGGAAGTGTGAATTGCTTGAAAGATTTAATGAACTACATAGTCATTAATTAATCAAATGGCCATTCCTTTAAACATTTTTTGTCACAAGAATCAGTAAGTAATCTACTTTATGGGTAAAATGATCATATAATATGAAGTGTAATGGCACTGAGTACTTGTTTTTAGAAATATGTTTTGAGGTTGTTTGAGTACCACTTTTCATCATAATCTCTTAATGAATACCATACTTGTTTCTGCCCCCGTGTAGGCATACACGTACATACAAATAACATACTTTGCATAGTTGGTCAGGTAATGTATACTTTAGGAGTTTGCAACAAAATGAAATGGTTAACAGAATATATAACAAGACAGGCAATGTACCTTGTACATGTAACATAACATTTAGGCACCTTCTTGCAACCATTGTTGCAGTGGAAAAGCTATAAGTGTTACTTATTCTGATTATGTGTTTGTAGACTTAGTTATCCAGCATGCAAAGTGCTTATGATATATTATGTCGCCTGTGGTGTGTCCAGCTCTACCACATTATCTCATAAATGGCACGCTTTTCGGAAAAAAAAAAGTTTTGGAACATAAAGTATGCGCCTTGATTTTCTCCACAGCTACTGTCTGAAGCATTTCTCATTCTAAGAAGAACTGAGTGAGATATGATCATAAATGTGTTTTGGTCTTCATGTAAACTACCTGTTATGCCTGTCAGATTTTAATGAAGCTTTTATTTTTGCAACAAATTTTCAAAAAACACTAAAATATCAAATTTCATGAAAATTGGTCCGGTTGGAGCTGAGTTGTTCCATGCAGTCAGACAGACGGACATGATGATGCTAATAACTGCTTTTGGCAATTTTGCGAACACACCAAAGAATGTAAAATGCAGGTGTAGTTACTTCCTCTAGAAGCTGTATAATCAGTGTGTCTGACATAAAAGCAACAGTCCATCTCACAAAGTTCCTAAAACCTGCACAATAATGAAAGTGTGACATACACTTTACCATTACCTATACTACTTGGTGGGTATAAGGATATGTATTTTTGCAAAAACTGTTATGTGAACTATTCTTATAATAAAAGCCAATGAGCTGCATTATTTCTCAAGTTTATTTTGATAAAAAAAATTGTACATGTTTGGGACAGATCTACTGTCCCTCATCAGGAGTCTCAACACTGTATATATAGCAGTAGGTATTTGTTATGCTGAAATTTTTTAAAGGGGGGTAAAATTACTAGTGTATATACATGTACGTTGTAGTTAAATTGTAAAACATGTAGGCAAAATTATATGTTATATAAAAGGTTAAAGAGTAAAAATATTCCAGAAAATGCAGTAGGTTCTGCCGATGTAGTAAAATGCTTTGTTTACACACCTAGTTATGTTGACTGTCTGCTAGCGAGGTCAGGATCAACTGGTTTAGTTGTGTGGAAGGTGGGGTATTGATCAGTTGGTCTTGTGGGAAGTGACATATTGAATGTGTTATAGATCAGCTGATGTATGGGATTATGTTTGCCTACGTATTGTATATATGTATAGTTAGATGCTAGCTGTTTTTCTCCCCATATTTTGTTATACCATATTTCCGCATTGGTCTTATACAGTTTTTCTTTGGTGTTCTTATATTGATGTGTTTGTTTTGTTTGTTTGGCATTGATGAATTTGGCATTCAGAGGACCGTTGGCTTTTATTATAAGAATATCATGATGCACAGTCCTCTGAATGTCAGATTTGTTATGTGAACTTAGTATATTTGGGAAGCTTTACAGTAGAACTTGCACAGATTGGTGTGGAAATTAAACACAGATTTATTAACACTGTGATAATTTCATGCATCCTTTTATGGAAGTGTCTGTAGCAAAATTTAATTCAAATAACTCATTTTGGGTGCCAGGATAAGTTGGATAATATTGCTGCACCACCCTTCATTCTTACATGTGCTATCCAGTACCATAATCATCTGGGGTAGTTATGTAAGATGGTCAGGTGTGGAGGCAACAGACATAATTTAAGAGTCAGTTTAGTGAAGAACAAGAATAATAGTTTAGTGAGAATGACAGTGATCAGCAACTGTTAACTGGCTATGGGCTGGAAAACCATGGATTTGGGGTTCAGTACTGTGGGTGGGGGACAAGAGTTTCTCTTCTCTTCTCCACAGCAACCAGACTGACTGTGGGCCCCACCCAGTCTGCTGAGCTCCTTATGGGGGTAAAGTGCCCAGGGTTTGCAGCTGACCATTTACCTCCAACTAATGCCAAGTTTAAAAATGTGTGGAACTACATGTCCTGTCACCCATATGCCTTCATGGTGTGCTGCATAATCACAACAGGGACAAGTTTATACCTTTAAGTTCATTTTTAAATTTTTTCTTTGATTTTTCTGTTAAACGTGTTGACAGTGAGAGTGATGTACAGTTTAGTCATCTTTAACCCCATTATTCATTATTCAAACCATCATCATAACAGGGATTGAAGTTAACATTATGAGTATTTTGTGAAGTCCTTCCGAAGCTTGGGTAAACTTTTGAAACATTAAAGTCAGTACATGGTACCCATATTGAGGCAGAGTTATTAGGCAAAGTGATGTCACTTTTGCAGAAAGCAGGAATCACATTGCATATTACCAGTGTCATATCTAATTGCACGATCGCTGTATTATTTATGTGCAAAAAATGACAGTGCTGATACAACAACCTGTTTGTGTGTAAGTTGGTTGAGGGAGCATGACACTGTAGCCAATGACATAGGCAGCAAAATATGCAAATGAAAGGGATACTAAAAATGTAGTAGTTGTCTTGTAAATGATAAATATTGCTTGTGATTTTCTATAATCTTTAAATATTTTTAGTGGTTATTAAAATGAGGTTATATTATGCAAATTTTGTATGTTTTATGAGGCTTGTTCAGAAAGTAAGTATCGTTTCACTGTAAAAAAAAATCGAGTAAGGTTTCCTATAAAATTTTATTGTTATCAGATTCTACATTCTTCAAACTATTTTTCCACATATTTGCCGCCATTATTGAGGCACTTATTGTAGCGGGGCACAATTGTGTACCCTCCTCATAGAATGCGGCCGCCTGCGATGTTAGCCACTACTGACAGTGTCATAGAGTAGAGTCCTTGAAATCTCAGGAAAGTGCAGGGACAGATCAGAAATTGTGAAACGTCTGTCATCACGCACTCTTTTGTTGACTTTATGCACCAAATTATCATTCACCAAAGATGGACGCCCACTTCGTGCCTCATCATGCACGTTCTCTTGTCCTTCATAGAACATCCGAACCCATTTCCTAACCATGCCATCACTCATCGCATTGTCACCATACACTTGACAGATCTGGTGATGAATCTCACTTGGTAGCACATTCCTAGCATTCAAAAAATGAATTACAGACTGTATTTCACAGTCTGCGGCCCCTTCAGTTGTCTTAAACATGTTTAATGCACAGGAACAAACATAAACATAACACGAATTTCACGAAATGGCATCTGTGGCTTCCCAATTGATAGAGGAAGTCACTGCTCATGCGCAAAGTGACAGTCTCGAGGATGCGCGAGAGATATGCGCAGACGGTACTTACTTTCCAAATAACCTACATATGAGTTGTATTTATATGCTTTTCCAACCTAGTTGAAAAATGATATGAGACCATCTTCTCATTATTGTTTATTGAAAACTTATTTACCTAACATTAAAATGAATTATGGATCAACACAAACTGCTGTGGGCGCAGATGTCTGAATATGGAACATGACACTGAAACAGGCATATATGCATGTATGTATGTACTTATATGTACATATGTGTTTGTGTCTTTATGACTATATGTACTCATACTTCCTTCATATAATTTACTGAATATTACTCAAATGATCTTATAAGATTGTGTTTGTGTCACGAGCTGTCTAATAAAGCCTATACTGTGGTGTACTATAGAATTAGGATTTATGCAATGACATTCTTGGGTTGATACCATCTGGTAGCATAGTGGGCTTCCATTGTGCATTATTCCTCAGTGGACATGATTTTATGTTACAGACTAGTCAATGACCTGTCAAAGATTGCTCAGGGACGACAAGCTCTGGAGTTGGGTGCCACACCAAACCAAGAAAAATCAATGAGAATTCGTGGCTTAGAGTGTTTGGTTTCCATTCTCAAATGTATGGTGGAATGGAGTAAGGATCTTTATGTGAATCCAAATTCACAAACAACACTGGGTAAGTGCATTGAAAGTTCTGCTGTATATTCTTACAGTACCTTACTGTTGAGTCTCTCTGGCTATAGCACTTTATATTTTTTTACATTATTTTTTGTGATATGAAGATATTTTTATGAACCTGCAATCTGGCATGTGAGTAAAGAATGTTTGCACAAACAATTGAATTTACCATGTACACTTTAAACAGTTGTAATGTTTGATATACAACCGAATTATGGTTTACATTTTTCAGAGCTTTTATTTCAGGTAAAGATAGAGAATATCGTGTTGAGCCGCTGGTTGTGAGAGCCTATAATAACTGTAGCACTACTGTGCTGGCGTACTTTAGTTCTCCTCTTGGGTGTAATGGAACCAACCTCATTACTCTGTGCCATTGGGCATACAGACGTCAGGAAGCTGGAGGAGACGATTATTGAAGGATTTTCTACATACTTTTATCATTTTGCAATGAACGAAGAATTTTGATCTTAAGAAATGTACGGAATAGATCTTATGCCTCTGCAGATTATAGTTGCGGCTTTACCTTCACCAAACTCTGTACCGTGTCCTGCTTTTACCTCATTTTCAGTGTTGAAATGTTAAAAAATCTGTGACCTTAAATTTGTTATGTCCTGCTATATAAACTTGAAGAATTATTGGTAAAGTGGAATCAAAATTACTGTTATACAATAACAGTTACGGTTATTTAGATTTTGGATTATTTAAAACAAACAGTAGACTTTTTGGATCCTGAATGCAGTGGTTTTTATTCATTAGCAGCAGTAGACTCTATTCACTAATTTCCATAATTATTTGGTGCCGAATTTGAAGTGCTAATGGGAGTCTTGAGGTTTTTACGGCAGTGTAGTTGAGCATTCCATTCTTGTGGAATATTATGCTGCATCACTAGGTAATAGGTTGGGCCTCTTGATCCTTGAAGATGAAGGTAGTATATTCTTTGAAACACTGAGAACTACCTGCCCAGTGACCCAGCATTATATCCCAGAAGAACAGATGCCTTGAACTTATAACTTTGTTTCAAAAGTTAGCTTTTACAAGTTTATGGACAGTTGTGTGAATAACTACTTGTTTCTGTTTAAACTAACCTCATCTCACAGGTGCTGATCGCCACAAGGATACTGACAGTGAGTTAGCACCTTCAAGAGGTAGCAACAGTATAAAGTCTTATGGCAGCAACAACAGCCTCAATTCTGGCAGTTCAGGGCAGGGCAGTGTGGTTGGTTCTGGCAATAACAGAGAAGCTCCCAACACACCAGAACAATTTGAAGTGCTCAAACATCAGAAGGAAGTTTGGGAAACAGGCATTACTTTGTAAGTAATGGGTTTTTTGTTGAATAGATTGTTACAGCATGGAATGATATTTTTGAGTCCTCATGGCTGTGATGTTGGTACCTATGTACCAGTCCATGTGTCATTATGTCCCAGAAGACGGAAATCTTCATGAGCACTGCTGTGAGAATCTTTGATCTTCCTGAATGCTGTGATGTTGGATGATCTGCACAAGTTACGAGAATAGGTGGGAGCAATGAATTGGAAAGTGTGTGGTGAAATTTGAGTCAGTGCCGCAATAAAGTAACAGCTATGATTTCTGATAATCCCTGTTGATTTTCTGTAATGTCTGACTAGCCACAACATGAGAATTGCTTTAGCCATGCGTGTCACATGTTGTGCTAGTTAACACACAAAATACTGTACATTAACAAGTCAACACACTTGTCATATCACTTTGTGTTGGAGAAGGAAGCAACAGGTTGCTCGTAAACTTTTGAAACAACTGTATAGCTTGGCACAGTTCTGTGGCCAGAAGATCACAATGAGTATCTAAGTAAATACAAAGGCATTACAATAGGGGGGAAGATTTTCACATCATGAAAGTCTTCATGGTGCTAATGTACTAAGGAAGTTGGTTGTAACATACATTTGGGAGATGCTTGTTTCAGATTTCAGCTGGGACACCATTCAGACTGACGTTTTTCATCATTTACCTCAGTCTGTCCAGGCTAATGCTGGAAGATAAATTAGAATTTGTCTGCTTTTGTTGACTTTCTTTCCAGTTCCTGAATCACTGTCATCCAATCATAGTGACAGCACTAATGCAGTAAAGTATCAGTTAGTAATAGGCTCAGGCTACAAAGAAAAATAACTATTGATCCAGTACTTTGTGTATGATAGATACAAAAGCTGCTGTAGATAAACAGTTATACTGATATTTGTGAGGATAATACTAAAGTGAATCTTCAAGAAATGGTCGGGGGACTGGACTGGATTGATCTGGCCCAGGTTAGGGACAAGTGATGGGCTGTTGTGAACACTGTAATTAATCTTCTCGTTCTTTAAAATGTGTAGAATTTCTTGACTAGGGGAGGAACTGTAATCTTCTCAAGAACGAATCTCTTCCATTGAGTTAGTTGCCTGAAATGTTAGATGGTAGATTCTGTTTATGCATAATTAAGAGTGTTAGGAGTTATCTTGAAATAAATGTGGAAAATAGAATAAAATGTGTCCTGTAAGAATATGAGCCATGAAAAAAAAATTTGCATTTCAGGTTCAACAGGAAACCAAAGAAAGGTGTGCAATTCCTGCAGGAGCAACGGTTACTGGGTAACACATCTGCCGAGATTGCAGAATGGTTACATACAAATGACCGTTTAGATAAAACTGGCATCGGAGATTTTTTGGGTGATAGTGATGACTTGAGCAAAGAGGTACGACTGTTGAAGAATCAGACTGTACCATACAGTCAGATCTGTTTACATATTTTTCAGTTGTCTGAATATTACACTTCTTCTGACGAGATGCATGGTTTGTGTTTAGGTTATGTATGCATATGTGGATCAGATGGATTTTGGCAATAGAGATATGGTGTCGGCATTACGTTACTTTCTGGAGGGTTTTCGTCTGCCTGGTGAAGCTCAGAAGATTGATAGACTAATGGAGAAATTTGCCAGCAGATACTGTGAATGCAATCCAAAGTAAATACTCTGTGTGATATATTATATGTAGTATTTATATATTTTTTCTGTCTGTGCCACCTTTGTTTTGTAACAGAACTTTGAATAAAACACAAAAACATATTTATTGTCAAGCAAGTGTTCAGATGCATGATATCAGAATTCTTAATTTTGTGTTAAATGTTGAGATCACTTTCAGTGAAGTCAATTTGTACATAAAGCAGCATAGTGAAAGGTCGTCATAACTCCTAATTGATGGTACTCTCCTTATCTGTATCAGTTTGCAAAACACATCATAACAGCAGTTGCAGTTGTCAGTTAAGTAATTGAAAAGGAAAGATGTAATGATTACTATGACTAGTAACATACAGAACTTCAATTTACAGCAATGGATTATTTGCAAGTGCTGACACTGCATATGTGTTAGCCTATTCTGTGATAATGCTAACTACAGACCTACACTCTCCTCAAGTGAAGAGCAAAATGACCAAGGAGCAGTACATACGACTGAACCGTGGCATCAGCGACAGCAAAGATCTGCCTGAGGAATACCTGTCCAACATCTATGATGAAATTGCTGGCCATGAAATTAAGATGAAGGGAACAGTGAATAAACCAGGGAAACAGTGTAAGTTGAAACATACAGAACATTAACTAAAGAAAGAAGCAAAGATTTAGTGTGCATTTTACAGATTTCTGTTTGCGTAAGGTTTCCCCCCCTCTAATACTACTATATGATCTGTTTATGCCATCTTCCTGTTGGTGGTGACACTTACAGGGACATGCACACCCATTTGTGTGGATAGGCCAAGTTTGTAGTGTTGTAAGTGTGTGAGTGTTTGCTCAGTGTACAGGCTTATCAGTGGGAGTAAGGGTGGAGTGGGAGTGTAATTTTATCCAATGGAAAGGGGCAATTTCTGTAGCCATGCAGAGTGTGGTACTGTTGGAGGGAGCAGAACCATGTGCTTAAGAAGATGTGGAGGAAACGAGACAGAACCAAAGTTTACCCATGCAAGGTCTGAGGTTGTTATAGGGTGTTCATACAAATTCAAGTTTGAGGATATGACTTGTAATTTTCAACTTAAATGTATTCAAATGTCTGGTGCAACTTTGTGGCAGGAGAACTAAAGGCAGTAACAGATGATATGTTTTGCTTCCATTTATTTCTCGCCTATAGTAATCTCAAGTGAAAAACGACGGCGCTTCTTGTGGAACATGGAAATGGAGGCTATCTCTACAGCTGCCAAGAACCTCATGGAGTCTGTGAGTCATGTCCAGGCACCTTTCACATCTGCTAAACATCTCGAACACGTACGACCAATGTTTAAGGTGAGGGTGTGGGCATTTACATCGCTGTGTGGGCTTAAACCAGAAGGGTCATCACGGTGTTAACTTGTAGTGAACATCCTTAAATAGAAGAATATTATGAGTCAATAAAGAGTGAAATTAACTTCTGTACATAGGAAGTATGTAATAACAGTATAATTTTCTCACAAGTTTTTCTTTCTTTAAGTGTATTTTGTCTCCTTCATCTGTAACAGTTAATAGTATAATTTTGTGTGTGTGCATGGTTACATGTTCAAGATAATGGACACAGAGAAATTAGCAGTAAACATGGTGTGATTTGTATCAACCATCATAATTACAGACCCTGTTTATAGTTGCCTTTAATGCATTGTTTCATGGTCTTAGTAATGATGATTTCTATATATTCTATGAGTATTCTGTGTACATTTTTTCAAGAGTTATTTGTTCGTAATGGTCTTTAATTAATGAAGTTTGCATCGCAGTATACCAGTGTTAACACACTTATGAGTTGTGAAGGTGTCTATGGTTGTAGTGTATTTAGTGAAATTAATATATTGCACTTACTACCTTAAGTTTATTTTGCTAATTATTACACTCAGTTTAAGTTTTTTTTTTCCTCCCCAGATGGCTTGGACTCCCTTCCTAGCTGCATTTAGTGTTGGGTTGCAGGACTGCGATGACCCTGAAATTGCATCCCTTTGCCTTGATGGTATCAGATGTGCCATCCGGATAGCTTGCATTTTCCACATGACGGTTAGCAAAACTTTTACACTGAAATCTCGTTCATGCAACACTGTTTCTACAATATGATGTAAGAAAAGCATCTTTAAAGTAGTGTATTTCTTGCTGTGTCTTCTATCAAGTCATTTACTTCTTATTTCAGCTTGAAAGGGATGCATATGTCCAAGCACTGGCCAGGTTCACACTGCTCACCGCTAACTCACCCATCACTGAGATGAAATCTAAGAACATTGATACCATTAAAACCCTAATCACTGTGGCTCATACTGATGGTAAATATTTTAGTGTATTTTTTTTTTTTTTTAAATAAAATGGTAATGTGCTGATAGATGCATTAACCCTTTGGCACCAGAAGTCGACTGCAGTCGATGCATGCTGTGATGCTGAGAAAACCGAATGCCCACTAAGGTTTTCAGCCAAGAACACACGAAGTAATGGACAGCCTTTACACTGGGAATTAATTACAGCTCCTAAGGTTAAAGGGAAAGTGTGCAGCAGCATAACCAGTGTTTGGATCTCTTCATTGGTGTATTTTATGGGCCCTTTTCAAATAGGTATTGGATGCCCCATCTATATAATAATTAAATTATTCTAATTATTTGCATTGGGAATTAGTATCTTTTGAAAAAGAGCCTTCCAAGTTCACAAAAGTATTAGTTGCAAGCATTGGGTATTCTGCCACAAATCTTCCACATTTTGTATAGTGCTACTGTGGGCTAGATGACCAAGGAATAGTATCTTTTGAAAAAGAGCCTTCCAAGTTCACAAAAGTATTAGTTGCAAGCATTGGGTATTCTGCCACAAATCTTCCACATTTTGTATAGTGCTACTGTGGGCTAGATGACCAAGGAATTATGGCTTTATTTGCAGCAGTGAAATTTTTCTCATCTGTTCAATGTTTGTGGGCCCTGACTAGCATAACCCCTTGTGCGGTGGGCACAGGGAGATCTTTGCCTAGGGTAAAGTGTCTGGGGTATGAAGCTGAACAGTTTTTACAATAATTTTGTCATGGTTAAAGAGTGTTGCTGTATAAAAGGTCTTATGTTTCAGGTAATTACTTGGGAAGCTCATGGCTTGACATAGTGAAGTGCATTTCACAGCTGGAACTTGCCCAGTTGGTGGGTACAGGAGTCAGACCTCAGTTCATATCCGGACCTAGAGCCCACCACAGCGATCACTCCTTTTCAGACCCTCTGAAGTGGAACTTGAGCTCTTTAGATCGTAAGTACCAGAAAATTTTTTCAGTCCAAAAAAATTGGTTTTCATTAAATCTGTATCAGATATTTAAGTCTTTAATGTCAGCCAGCTGGAATTTAGTTCAAAACTGAACAAAATGGATTATACCTGAACTGACAGCCTGAATGCATGTTGAGGTTCTTTGTTTTTTAGTGCCTCCAGGTATGGGCAGTGTTAAGTCTACTGGCCTCACATCGGCAAGGACATAGAATCCATTTATGGAGGGTGGACATCTGTAGGGCAGATTCTGTTACCCCAGTGAAGGGGTAATCATGACATTGGTCACCAGAGTGGACCCACAGTTTAATATGGGCTCTGAACTGTGGGGGTTAGGGGGGTTGTTATTTCTCACATTCCTAAAGTTTTAAGTGAGCTTAGTGAACTTTTAGAATGTCATGGGTAATTTTATGTACTAAGTATGGAGTATAGCGTTTCCAGTTTTGTTTTTTGGTGCCTCCATCTAAAGGCATTGTAAATTCATAAAGAACTGCATTACATTTATAGTTTATTTGCAGCTAGTGTGAAAGAATCAATTGGAGAGACGAGTTCACAAAGCGTTGTGGTTGCAGTAGACAGAATCTTCACAGGTTCAACTCGACTCGATGGTGATGCCATTGTAGACTTTGTTCATGCTCTCTGTCAGGTAAGAGGCATGTTTTCACTGTTGCATGGATTTTCGTCTCAGCCCATTGATCCGTACCTGTACACTTTCACTTGTCTTCCCATCTGTTTCCAAAACCAGTTGTATTGAATTTTTTATGTGTCAGGGAGTGTAGTATTTGCATTCATCATGTTCTAAGAAATATTGTAATAATTTGGAGTTATTTTGTGTTTCTGTATTTGTAATACCTAGAAAACTTACGGAAAACTGCATTTATGTTATTGAGGTTTCACTTGATGAACTGGCATATCCAGCCCACCCCCGTATGTTCAGCCTGCAGAAAATTGTTGAAATCTCGTATTACAATATGGGGAGGATACGTCTGCAGTGGTCACGCATCTGGCAAGTGCTTGGTGAGCACTTTAATAAAGTTGGCTGTAATCCCAGCGAAGATATAGCATTCTTTGCAGTTGACTCCTTACGTCAGTTGTCAATGAAGTTCATCGAGAAGGGTGAATTTGCCAACTTTCGTTTCCAGAAAGATTTCCTCCGTCCATTTGAGCACATCATGAAAAGAAACAGGTGATTATGACAAGTACAGAATAACTTTATTTACTAGTTTGTTGTAATTTGGAACTTTTCTACATACTGCCTGAGAGAGCATTGGTAACAGTTATGGTACATGTCCTGTATGATATTTCCATATGACAAAGGTTAAGAGTGCCAGGTATGTCAGACTACATATTTGATATCTGCAGTAGATAAATGGCATTGCCAGTGATGTTTATAAAGTCACAAAGAATGCATTTTGAGAATGTTTACTCCCCAGGAATATACCACTTTTTGTTACATGAAACCAACAAATAGTCTAACACATCTTGTAAACATTATTTAAAATATATGTTGTGTTGACAGATTGTTGGTTTTATTTGACTAAAAACCATGGGGATAATCAACTAATGTAGAGTGTGTGTACTGGTCTAACACAACCATATTTATTGGTAGAATATAGAGTATTTTCTACGTAAGGTACAGCTACATGTTTCGGTGCTTGATAATGGCCATCTTCACGTTTTACATGAAATACTTATTAAGCAGTTATACGAAACATACATGGGTTGCTTATATGGGGAAGGGAGGGGATAAAGTGGGCATGAGATCTTGCATCTGTCGGAAAGTTTGGGCAGTGTGAGTTACATGAGGGGTCCATGCTGTTACCAAGCTATGTCTAAGCTTATTATAGTTAAATCTGTGGTAGATATCATATTCTGCCTATGTGTGTGTGTGTGTGTGTGTGCTGTGTAATTACACTAAAGTATGAAATATACAATGTACAATAATATGTAGCATCTGTGACTATATTATTAACTTACTCTAGTTGTTAGCAGTATCTTACTGTTTTACATAAATCAGGCTACTATCTCAATAATCTGAATGAATCACCTTAAGATAATAAATGTCAGTCAAGCTAGTTGCCATTAGTTTAAGAATATAAAAAGAAAACTATGAACTGCAGTGCTGTTGATATTGTTTGCCTGTATGTTATGTTGACAGATTATTTGTTGGTTTTATTTGATTGTAAACAAACACGAGTCAATCACCTCTTCACTGTTCAAATTAAGTTGTAATTCATTCTTTTAACATGTCTAGGTCACCAACAATACGTGACATGGTGGTTCGTTGCATTGCACAGATGGTGAACTCTCAGGCCCATAACATAAGATCAGGTTGGAAGAATATTTTTAGTGTGTTCCACTTGGCAGCATCGGATCATGATGAAGCAATTGTTGAACTTGCGTTCCATACAACAGGGAAGATTATCAGTAAGTCAGTGCAAGAAATCTAACTGCATGATTATGTAACTTAAGCTGTGGTTGCTGCTACCTCTTTCAATATGTTTTCCTTATTTTTTAAAGAAACATGATGTCTGTGGGTGTGTTCCATTCAGGAATTTTTAGTTACCTTTAGACTCTGATGCTTGGTATGAATAGTGTTCTGCGGGGTGTCAACAGGTCTTTTATCCAATGTATTCATATATTTAAAAATCAATCACTGTGCTGTGTATTTATTACCATATTTACTTGAATGCAAGGTGAGGTTTTTTTCCTTAAATTTGGCACTTAAGTACGTGAGGTCATCTTGAATACATGTATGAAACACTGAACTGGACCATGCCACTCTGGATCACTCTGAACCAGACCGTGTAGAGTCAAACCAAGACCTGCAGCACGAAATTGTCATGTGAGATCTGCACTTGGTTGATATGTTATGTAGTACTGAGTGGTAATTCCCTACCAGCGTTGTGGGGGATTGTGTCAGTTCCAGCTTCAGGGGTCAGGAAATCCAAAAGAGAGAACAGAGCACAATGGAAGTTAACTCACAGTCTTCTTTTTTTAGACTTAGTCCAGTGATATTTCAGAAGCCAGCTGTGTTTCCATTTATAGACAAAGAAGCACCTAACTTTTAAACTATTGAAATATTAAAAATTAACCCTTCAACGCCAAACGACTTCTAAAGATGCCATGCAGTGTACCCTTTATATTGCCGAATGACTTATAAAGACCTCGCAAACAGTTTGTCAAAGTTTGGAGGAATTTTGTTCAGTTGTGTCTGAAATACCGCATTGTTTTGGTAAGCTGTAGGACCCATGAAGGTCAGAGTTTCTCTGTGCAGACAGACTGGACCCCCTCCACCTCCTAAACCCCTCCAAAAACCCTGATTTATATGTTGACACATAGCAGCTGCGCAGTTTTTTCAGTGAGTAATGCTGTTCGAGACACAGGTCGCCTTTGTTTATTGCTTGCCCTGCAGTTCACTGTGGGTTGAAATATCAACACTGACCTATAAAACGAAAAAAGCTGTTGACCAGAAAGGTTGTCAGTGGTGTACTGTACCCGTATACTTTGGGCAAAACTAATGCTCAAAAATCGGAAATATCCACAAAAATCAATGTTTACAGCTACAGGAGCACCCACAGACATGCCTCTTGTAGTGCTGAAGTAATCTGTAGGGGTTGTGGGGTAGCAACATGCAACACACAGACGTCAGTCTACTAAAAAGTCTTGGGCACCCTCAAATAGCTGGAATTTTATACAGTAGTCACATCATAGTTTTAGATCTGTTTTTCTCTCACTGTAGAAGACATTCATATCTGTGGCATCAGGTTTCTGAAACTGTGCCAGTCATACAGAGGAAAATAAATAAGGCAGATCATTGTAGCTTTGGGCAATACTCAGCAGTTGGATACTGTTATCTTTGTGTGGTGCTAAATATACCCACTGAGATTTCAGGCTCCTTCTGGTGAGGAATTTGATTGAGGAAGCTGGAAAGAGCCAAGATCACCCCACCCACAGTTTGGTTGGAAGACCAAGTGTGGGCACAAAAAATGTTTTGCGAATAGAGAGCCACCATAACAAACACTGGCCAGTGAAATCTTCAACCCAGCGGCACTACCATCTGTGTTCTCGCGGCCAAAGGAAGGGCACAGTTTATAAGTGAGCCAGATGTGACGTGGGCCTGCGCGTGGTGCCTTGTTTCACAGAATATCATGCCAAAGTAAATTTGTGAATCACCCTCTTTGTGAATACTGTGTGTCGTGATAAAACAGTGATCCAAAGTGCCACAGACCTTCTGCAGCAGCCAGAATTATGTGCGTAATGAACTATATACACAACATTTTATATAATGCATGTGATTCACAAGCCTAAATTTATTATAAAAATAGGTGAACATTTGAACATTTTTTCCCAGATTAACCAATTTATAAGTAGAGTGCAGAATTTTATTTTATTAATTGTGAAGTAAAAGTCTATGAGGTATGGTCCCCTCCCCCCAAGCGTAAGCATCAGAATTTAAAATCCCCATTAAAAAATCTCGGCAGGCTGCTTTGCACGGAGGTATTGAATTCCGGCATTAAAGGGTTGACTACAAGGCTCAAAAATAAAATGTGGACCATTCAATAAATTAAAAACCATAAAAACAGTCATGAACTCAGACTGATCTGACAACAGACATGACAGACAAATCCAGAACACATATTTAAATTCTTAACACCACTAACATCATCTGTGGAGAAAATTGTGAATCTTTGTGGGTTCAAGTAAGTTCATATAGTGAGAAATGTAAATGTATTATGTAGTCAGTGTGGATAATAACTGCGTGATACCGCATCTTACCAGAGGTGACCGTGAAGGGTTTTCACAAGTGCTGTATATCCAACACAGTAGTTGGGACTGATGATGATATGTTGTGGAATGGTGGTGAAGAGGTTGGGGATGTTAGGAGTGAGTGTTGTAACCGTCTGTTTGACTTGCCTGACTTAGGTTACAACTATTTGTAGCTCGTAGTAAGCACGGATCCCTCTCAAGGAATATACAGGGGGATTTAGAAGCCGCTTTGCTCTTTCAATACTCTTTATTCACTGAGGTTCAAACACCACAACTTTTGGTTCTGGCACTAACAACTTTTGGTTACTCGTTGTTCATCTAGCATTCGCAACTTTGATCAGCGTGCATCTCTGCACAAGTCTCCCTCCTAAGCCTTAGTGATACAGATACCAAGAGTGAACACTTGCCCATAGCTGGCATTGCAAACAGAGAATCAGTTCATATGTGGGGGGGGGAACTTTTGGTTCTGGCACTAACAACTTTTGGTTGCTCGTTGTTCATCTAGCATTCGCAACTTTGATCAGTGTGCATCTCTGCACAAGTCTACCTCCTAAGCCTTAGTGATACAGATACCAAGAGTGAACACTTGCCCATAGCTGGCATTGCAAACAGAGAATCAGTTCA
>Ga0123354_10003772_pt1 | contig 21113 bp, 8 predicted proteins | sample TergutLab28metaG_2_FD_97872 | JGI IMG/M metagenome (GOLD analysis project Ga0123354, IMG submission 97872) | Labiotermes labralis P4 segment gut microbial communities from Petit-Saut dam, French Guiana - Lab288 P4 | ecosystem: Host-associated > Arthropoda: Insects > Digestive system > Gut ... | reverse complement strand
TGAGGATGATCCCATAGAGGGATTGAAACATGTAGGAGATATTTTAAATCCATTTTAATCCAATAATGTGGTTTTAAATGGTTTGACAAGTATGTGCAATTAGTTGGTTTTAATAAATAATGTCGGAGCGATTTTAAATGTTTTAATGTGAAATTTTATACAGTACATTTGTTGGTTAATAATTGAAGGGAATAAAGTTAATTTGTATTTAGGTCCCGTCTCCTGTCACAGCTGGGTCTTACTTCACGAGATATTACATCACAGTTTTTAAAAGTTTTCAGTTTATTTCCGAACACAGCCGGATGTCTGGCAATGTTAGTGTAAACTCATAGGCTGTCAGTTCCACAAGTTACTGCCACTGAGGCCATCTAATTAATTTTTTGTCCGAAACCTAGACTCCGCGGACAGGGACGGTCAGTTGCATGTTTCCGCTTTATGCTGTCTTGGTTCTTTTGCTAGATGCACGGCAGGGCAAACGTAAAAATTAATACAAAATAAGACCAAAGGTCAGATCCCAACCTATGAAACATTTTGTTGCTCTGTTCTCTTTATCTTTTCGCATTAAAATCTACAAACTTAAACAGATGCAGTACAATTTTAATTTTATCCTTTCGCCTGCAGCAATTTATTGTTAAACAGTCTCACTTCTTCATAGGCGGATATCTTTTCAAGTTTTGGTATGTGTCCTAGACACATCTCTGACACTGGACTGGGACAAAGAAAACAATTTATTTAGCACAAGGTGACATATCACTGCTGCATTATTAAATACATATGAATGTTGCAATCAGTTAACACAACAATATATTCAGTAATATTAAGGTTACATGTTTTGGCTGAAAATGTTTAGCCATAATAAGGCCTATTTACAAAAATACAAAAGGAGGATTTTAAGATTTCTCTCACACAATCTTTACATAAACTTCAATTTACACATTTCAGGTACACTACGCGTTTTATATTACGTGCATCTTTTAGCTTTTAAGGTTTCAGATCTCAAAACTGCAATACGGCTGTAAACTATAGTTTATATTTTTTATTGTAATTAAGCTTGATAGAGGCTAATCATTTTCAGCCGAAACATGTGGTCTTAATATCACTGACTATACTGTTGTGTTAACTCATTACAGAACTCATTTGGATTTATGTAGAAGTCAAATTTTTCATATGTACGTTTCTATGTGCACCGAAAGAGCTTGTGTAATAGGAACGATATATACTTATTCGTGCAGCATGTGCTGTAAATTTTGACGGGGACACCAATTTGCCTGAATGAGGCCTTCCACCATTTTGCTAATTGCTTCTCCTCATATTTCCTTGTAGTGTCTGAAACTAGGCCAAGACTGCTTGAATCCAATTTTTTTTTTAATTAACCGTTCTTCAGTGATCCTGCCATTTGACACAATATATAACCCGAGACAGTGAGAGCATCGTAAAATAAAGAAAAGAATTCAGACTATAAGAAACTATGTAAATAAAGGAAGCGCATAGAAGGAGATTTCGTGCTGCAAGTATTATTTGAAATTTTATATTTTAAGTTTGAAGCTACGGAGTCATGAACCTACAGTAATTATTATTTATTTGTAGAAAATCGAAGAAAGTGATAATTTCTGCCTGTTACTTAGTGAGTTTAAATTACACTGTCAGTTGTTAAGTTATATAAACCCGCACATAATTAACGAGCCTAGCAGATTACACTTTTAATTCAGAATATATGCAAGTCGTTTCGGTTGGTTCATATGTAGAGTGAAATTGATCTATTTACTCTCTAAAATATTTTCAAGGTCAACATTATTCGTTTCTTTACATGTTTGAACTGAAAACACAGCACTTTTCACTCCCGTACCAATACTGCAAGATTATCACTCTAAGGTAACTAGGTAAATGACACAAATCGTAAACCTGTTTCATATCTGATGCTGTACATCCACATTTGAGGCTATCCGTATTGATTATAAAATTTATTGGTGTATTTCGAATTTTCTTGAATTAATTTTCCTACAGATTGAAAGGTGGATTTTCCACGCATACAAAAAAACCGGAAAAATTAAATCTTGTGAGCTAAAATACAACAACGAAAGTAAATGCAAATGGAGTATGTGTTACAGGTAACAGTACCGAAGAAACGCAAGGAAAGGAAGAAACAAGGGTAAAATTAATATTGATAATGCTATGTAATTTTATAATATCAGAGTTAAAATGTGTGAATTTTGAAGTTTTATTGAAATATATTAACTGGAGACAAAAAAATTCTTGCTTCATTTCGCGTTTACTGGGACAGTCATTTAATAATATGATGATGGTTAAACAGTAAATTGATTTCACAGAAAAGCGGATTCTGTGATGTGTGTGTGTGTGTGTTTCCTTGAGAAGGGTAATAACCATTGTCATCCATCCGGCACTGTGCCTTCAGCTAGCAGTGGCAATGCAGGCTGTAAGGGGAGGAAATGAAATATGGCCACCTGTTATCGACAGAATCGTGCTCGCCTTGTCGTTCTAGAAAGGCAGCGTTATTTTATTTTTGCCATAGAATGTGCTATAATTTTTAGCTGTGAAGACGCCCATTCAAGTATTGTGACAGTTGCAGACAACCTACGTAGACTCTGGAGCTCTTCTCACAATTCTGAACGATCTCCAAAACTTTTGGACACCTTTCAAAGTATAAATTTCTGTAGCTTACACAGTGGATTGCGTTCTCAGTCCAAATAATCACACCCTGTTTCAACAAACGCCATTTCAATTACCATTCTCAGTCTACACTCAGGTCTGTAAAGTGGTTTTTTTTAAATCTAAAACATGTATGTATATACTTCTAAATAGTGTACTTCAGCACAACTACTTTATTACTCAAGGTACTTACATAGGCTACATATTTCGACTATATGTTAGTCATCTTCAGGACTATTTTTTTCATTTGAGTCACAAGATGCTATGCACACTTTGGGATCCCATCGTGTTTACATCCATGGAATACATAAAATTAAATCATTTGTCTCAAAGGGTGTGACGTGTAAATTGTAGCCTATGTAAGTACCTTGAGTAATACAGTAGTTGTGCTGACGTACACTATTTAGTATTACATTACGTTCATAAGCACATCGCGATGCTTCCATTCAAAAAATGTATGTATATACGTTTTACATGCTTACAGTTGTCTTAACTTTGATTTCAAAGTATCACAACTTTAATATGTATAAGCATGGTAAACCGCCCCTAATTTGTAAAAAGAGCACAACCCACAAAATATCAATTTTATAGGAGAATCAATAAGTTGTCTCCGTTTTAATATGAAAAATGCTTGGAGAGGTAAGATAACCCACATATCTTTCTTATTCTCGAAGATGTATTTGTCATCCTTTTTATGTATCCTAGAGCCCAATTAATTGAATTACTCGCTGCACATAAATCTGTTCAGCACAAATTGGCACTTTTATAAAGATGAGAGAAATTCTAGCTACAGAGATTGGACTTCATCTGGAATTGAATTTATTTAAATTAATAAATAACGTTTTTGCTGTTTGAAAGTATGTTCAATAAGTAACTTCACTCAGTGTGTTATTATTATGGTAGATACAAAATATACAGTTCCTAGAGAAGACGTGTGTGTGTGTGTATATAATGTCTTGAGAGAAAGCATCGAAAACACGTGCGAATAGTTGAAGGTTATTGGAACCCAGCCACGTAATGTTGACTCTCGCACTTCCTCTGTTGTCTGGCTGGAACGACCGAACAAAATATCATGGAGCAACGGCGACCGGCGACCATAAAAATCAAATATAGTGATAGTCGTAGGTGGGTGAACTCTTTATATTTCTGCTCCTCAACCCCTATCATAACATAAAGCCCCGACGTTATTGCCTGCCTGCCAGATCCTCTCGAAAACACATTTGGCTCTGCAGTAGCTACCTTGCTACCTGTCTTTAGCAAGTCCCATGATTCAATGCCACGACAAAGAAAAGGACTGCATAAGACAGCAGACAATGTGGAAAAAGCGTGGTGTTGCAGAAAATATTGGGGAAAGGCGTGCATTATTTTTTGGAAGTGGAGTATGTGGCATCGTGGGGACAGCAATCAAATATGAAATTAAAAAGATTAAGTATTGCCATCTGGTTTAGAAATCGGTTCGTGTGTTTTTTAAGCCAAGCATTAGGAACAGCTCATCTGTTTAACCTGCTTAAAGGAGGACCGAGCATTTTTAACTTCATGCCAAGTGTACTTACGAAATAAATGTAACACTTTTTAATTTGAATATACCATTGTCTGATTTACCGTTACGGTTTGTTGTTTTCTTTAATTAAACGTCCTTATTTAATGAACAAAACCGATTATTTAATTAGTATACCAACTGATGCACAAACATAAAACTTTTTCACATTAAAACACTAAAATTGCCCCGACATATTTCAATCGAAGGATCATCCTCAGGGAGCTGCACTTTCCTTGCTAAAGTCACTTTTAAAAACTAACTACTGATTGCTTTCGTAATATAACCCTGGTTCTGTGGCAGCATGTCTGTAATGTAAATTATATTAGTTAAGTATATTGTTAATAATATAGTAATAATATCAAGTGTATTAACATTTTGGTGTTTTAATATGAAAAAGTTTTATGTATGTGCATCAGTTGGTATACTAATTAAATAATTCGACGATATGCACGGTGCAGCAACAAGATTAACAAAGCCGATATTAAAGTTAATAGACCAGGAAATAATGCTGACGGCTAAATAATGTTAAATCGTTGTATCAATCTCTACATATGGTTATGCACAGTATGTTAGCTTAATTTTGCCTTCTGTTTTAAAACTATGAGTGGTAAAACAGAACAAGTAAAATTGAGCTTAGGATTTGAATGGTCTGAAATTCTTGTACCTTAAATTATATTTATCGGCCGTGGCTTTTCTTTACTTCTTCAATAATCACCCACACCACGCAATTTAAAGTACGTTCTTGCTCAGGAACAGCTAATTACATCAATTAAATTATACCCCTTAGAGTTTATAATTTTTTATACAAAGTTATCTATAATTTACTTGCAAGATTTTGATATGCGTTTGCTATGACAAGTTAGCGTCAATCCCGGTGGCCGTGACGTAAAAAGCTTAGGTGTGCGAACGCTCATTTTTTAGGATTGCGGGTTCTAAACACGCCGAGGTCATAGATGTTCTTCTCATGTGTTTGTTAAGCATTGTGCAGGTAACGGCCTCTGGGAGAAGCTTATCACTCGTTCAGAGGATTCCTACCGGCCTTTGTGTGTCTAATTGTGTTTGATCTATTAAACCCAACAATGCGGCGACTTAGGCCCAATTTGGACTGTTCACCACAGCAAAATGAAATTACGTTTTACGTTGGCTGTGTTCACAGTTAATAGGAATTAATATTTTAGACTGAAATTCTTTTAATTACGTAATTATATTCCAAAAAATTCCTTGCTCGTCCATTAAACAACCAATCGGTTAATTCTGTTTATGGAAATAAGACTATGTTGTAATTTTGTGGTTTTTGTTGAGAAACACACAATACTATTAGTGCATGAACCATTGTGAGGCCTGAATACAGTGCATGAAAGTTTAGTTTTACCATTTTACCACACTATTCACTGTTTTAATCTTAAATAAGAATTTTCATATTTTATCAACTGTTAATGTGAACGAAATGATATGTCATTGAGTAATAATTTTACTGTACCTTAATTGTTGTTCTTATTTGGCCTGAAGATGACCGGTCACGGCCGAAAAATGTAGCCAAATATTACTTAATTGTAATTATTGCATCTTGTTTGGTGTATGTTGTGTGTTGACGATGCATAATATATTATACAGCTATGTTGTAATGTTCGTACTGAGACTCATACACATATCATATATGCATTCTATATAACTTCATCGCAGGGTCTTTTAGTGTCAGAGCAAGTGGTAAATGTAGGGGCAGAGTTCACCTCTAAGCACTTCATGAAGGCGCGGAAAGAAAGTAGCGGTAAAACTTGGAACTTTTTAGCCTCGACTTTAGGTAAGGCTGGGTGGTCAACGCCGCTCTCCGGCCACTTTACTCCCGGAAATGAGACGTGGTGTCCATTGTACAGGAGGCTGGGCGTGTTTCGGGTCCCTGCTGTACCGATACGGAAAATCTTGCCCACCCTGGAGTTAGAACCCAGTAGGTTGCAGCATGCAGCGAGTCTCTATAACAAAGCTACATTTTCACCCCGTACTTTATAGTATGTGCATTTTTGGTCTAATTTGTAACAGTCGCTATTAACAATTACGGTACCCCGTCAGACATATGGTGTTACATATAGTAAATAGTGCTTTTTGGAGTGTTAGAGGGTTTGTTTTCTGTATTTGTGTTGGGCTCTTAGGCAAAATGGGCGTAGGTTTTGTTCGTTCGTAAGCCGTATCACTCTGAAGAGTTACGTCATGCCGTGCGATACAACAAAGTCGTGCCGCGTATGACAAAACATTGTTGTACAAAAGTCTATGAGAATTTAAGAATAGAACCTTCGGAAATCTAATCACGTAAGTTTTAAACACACCTGTTAATGCCAGTTTTATTTGTACGAAAAGCAGTGTGACCCAACCTACGACTGGTCTACTGATGTTGAAAGGGCAAAATCTCAATGTTTACGGCTTTTCATACATCAGCGTTTGGATATGTAGAGAAGTGTATTGGAAACAGATTTGACAAGGGTGTCTATCTGTCTGCCTGCAAAATACCAATTTCAGTCTCTTACTCTTTAAAACATCGTCCCTGATTATTTGCTCTTTTGATAACAATAAATACTTTCACTATTAGGCAATAACGCCTATAAGTAAATTGACTCTGCAATTGCGAGAAACTTAAAAACAAACATCTCTTCTAAGATTCTGCCTTAAATATTCTGTGTTACATTCTCCTATGAATGAAGTAATGACCGAAATATAAATAACAACAATGCTACATTTTATTCTGTATGGGTTTGCAACTTGGTCTTTCACTTCATTAAGAGAAAGACAGAACACGTGTGGAAAGAAAAATACTGAGAGAAAATTTGGACGCGCGAGAGAAGATGTAAATTCAGAGTGGAAAAAATTCGGTGTGGCAGAGCTTCAGTAAATTTTAAAGAGAGAATCTTTAGCGTAACATTACCGTGTACTCCAATTTATTCAGGCAAGAAAACCAAAAATGTTCACTTGTTACAAATACATAAATTATTGTTTTAAACATTCCAACATGAAGGTTACTTTCAGGGATATTATTTAATAGAGTAAAACAATAGTCCATACCACTGCATACGCTGCCAACAGTAAGAGAAATAAATATAGGAGATAGGTATAATATATAAATTATCTTTAATACAAACAATAACACAATTTCACGCATGTAGGAAAAATATTATCAAATTATATTGCAAAATTTTTATTCAGTATTATTGATCTGAGTATCTTTGGATGGGTGATAGCATTTGTTATTAGTTCTGTGCTGTGGTAAAGTGGAACATTTCCTCCCTAAATCCTCAGCCTGTGTAAGGTGATGAATATAAGAAGACCACCTTATATTTACATGGCGTAGTGAATACAAAGATTTATAGATCAACTTTTGCAATAGAAACACAAACTTCTGACGTATTGAAAAGAAAAGTAGTCGAATAGCAATTTAGTATACACTTTAGCACAAATTTTTAAAGTAAATATCTTAAATTACACCTTCAAAATGTATTATCACATTATCGCACGGTGAGAGAATTCGGCTACATTGCTTCACTGTACCACAGCCAAGAATTATTAACATATGCTGTGACGCAAATCGGGACATTCAGATTAGCAATACTGAATGCTCATTTTTAGGCACTTTCGCCCTTCGAAAAGCAACTGTTAGCTTCTTCATACCTGTCTGTCCGTCCATCCGTCCGTCTATCCGCATGTAACAACTCGGCTGTCACTGGACGGATTTTCATTAAATGTGATATTTCAGTATTTTTCGAAAATCTGTCGAGAAAATTCAAGTTTCATTAAAGTCTGACAATAATAACGGTTAATTTGCATGTAGACCCATGCGCATTTATGCTGTCTTCCTGAATTCTTCTTAGAATGAGAAATTTTCACCCACAATTTGAAGAGAAATTCAAAACACACACTCTCTATTCAGTAAAACGTTTCCCAGAATTGTGCGGTATGTAATGTAATGTGGAAAAATACGGCCATAAGCGAAAATATAATGTGGCACAGAAGAATCAATTTGCAACCTGGGTAACCAAGGCAAGAATACAGACACGCAATGATGATAATTATTACATATTGTTTTATATTTGATTAATTGTGTCTGACCTCGTAAAATATCATACTGCAACACTTACAAAAACTGAGCAACTGAGCAAGGACTTGTCTGCCATTACGACTTGTTTAGAAAAGACCAGGAGCAAACGAGCGTTCTTTTGCCTTTTTTCAGTCTCTCGCCGCGGTGCGAGTGAGATCTGCGATCTTCTGGGATCTTACGCAGCGAAGATTGGTAATTCTTTATCGACGTTTCGAACAACGTATCGGTCCCATTTTCACGGGTCATGTAGTACAAGAATAGTTGTAATTGAACGTAAATTATAATCTAAGTTTCAACAAATAATATGTATATATATATATATGATAAAACACAGCACAATTATTAGTATTAGTGTAAGTAAGGGGGAACGATATTTAGTTTTACACAAAGTCGGTGGGCGTGTGTGCAGATGGTAAAGAACCATGCATATAAAATGTGTTTTCCTGTTTGTCTATGACAATGTAGTGTACGTGCCGAGTTGGTTCATGCCCCGTGGGGTGCAGTAGGCCTGGGCCGGTGTTTGGTCCTGTGATGCAGTATTTTCTTGCCTGTGGTGGGGGCTAAGTGTCACCGGTCTGCTGTCTACACAGCTACAGCGGCACTGTGACACTTAGCTGCCACCACAGGCAAGAAAATACTGCACCACAGGACCAAACACCGGCCCAGGCCTACCGCACCCCACGGGGCATGAACCGACTCGGCACGTACACTACATTTTCATAGACAAACAGTGTAACACATGTTCTATGCTCGGTTCTTTACCATCTGCACACACGCCCACCGACTTTGTGTAAAACGAAATATCGTTCCCCCTTACTTACACTAATACTAATAATTGTGCTGTGTTATATCTATATAGCTTCTCTGATATATTTTATCCAAGCTGAAGATGGTCACAGCAGCAATGGTCGAAACATGTAGTTGATGTTGATAAGTTACTTACACCTGATTATATAGTTGAGTTATGACTGCTATATCCATATAGAATTATTACCTTTGGAAAAGACAAAATTTTCAATGGTAAACTGCAGTCAAGCACAATATTTTTAAATTTGTATGTATTACTAAATGTGTATCAGAACCTGTCTCGGCGTTAGGAGAGTATTTAATTCATTCTTCTGATGATATTCGTTTTTGAGAAACTTTTTTTTCAACTACACATTTCACTGCTGTTCACCCTTACGCAATTCTTGTACAGTACCTACACTCCTTTTATCGGTGAATTTAATGTTGAATTTTTTTTTTGTTGCTGGAAGTAAATTGTATCTTTGCTTTTATTTTTCTTTACGTTTCGGAACATCAAAGACTTCTGAAACTGTGCGTGTGAAGACAGCAGTCTATTGAAATAGTGAATTAAGCATAGAGGAAAAGTTATTATTCCTGCATATATACACACAGAAACACGCACACACACGTTTCTTGCCCATCTTGGGAAGTCGCGACATAATATTAGTGCATAATTTACGGCTCTTTTGGGTAGTTTGTTTATTCTTGGGACAATCACACGCTTTTTTAAACCCATAATTCCGATAACCACAGCAAACCTCATGTACAACATAACAGATAATCAACTATTTCTTTAGCCTCCACTCATACATCACAGAGAACCTAACACTGGACTAGGCACTAAAACCTCGGTCTAGAAGGAAGTCGATTTCCAACATTTCCTGCCTGAACCGTCTAAATGTTGCACTTTTTTCCAACCCCTAAATTACTACGCTGTTTCACAATGCAGACTGAAGGATTTCTCTGTTATTTCGGCAGAAGTTTAAAAAGCGGCTACTTCTTTAACCGAGAGCGACCTCAACGTTCTAACAATCTACGCAAATTACGTAATCCTACAATAAAATATCCACGCATGCAGAAGCAGCACCACATTGACACCAATAAATACTTTATGTCATTAGATGTTTCAGGCGATGTTGAGGTTCGTGTTAGGCCTGTAAGTTTAGTGAATGTTTTCTTGATGTGTAATTTGTTCCAACATATTTTAATGTTAATTCAAGAAGAAAGTAATTGTACTTTGAAATAAGGCATTTGTCCCTTTACGGACGCAAAATTTTTATTATGAATTTCATGTCAATCTATAAGTCAGCTCTAGGAAGGAGCATTAATTGCCCTTCTAGATCCGAACTGGAATTCTAGTATCTTTATGTCGGTACAGGCATTAGCTCTTTATTCAGGAATTTGAGCACTATATTAGCAAATGTTTAGCGAATTTTATTTAGGGAAAATATTCTTGTTATAATTGATAAAACTGATGTTCATAATCCTTCAGAGAAATTCTTGGTGACCAAAAATACATTCCTGAAAATTACTGGCAGTTTTACTATGAGATTACATTGGTATATTAAAATCTATTTTTCCTAAATACAAATTGGAGGCAGTATATTAAGAATATTGACTTGTGAGGATTCACTGAAGTACCTTCCTTTCATATCGTGTTATCTCCTGCACAGATAATTTTGATATACCAATTAAATTCTAGTGTATTTGGAGTGTAGAGCTCCTGAGAGTATAATCTTGAATCCAGTAGCTCGAAGGCATATCAAACTCGTATTTTCAAGTTTGTATGAGAGGCTGGCAATGCTGGAATGATATTCTGAAACCCTTTATGCAGTAACTTGCAACAACTTCAGTTTGATATTTGCTGCTATTGTTACGGTAATTCTAGCACACCGTATATAAGTTTGCACAGAATCAAAGATCTGTGCTACAGCCACATTATTTCTGTGTTATCTTCAATTTATATTTTTCTGCTGCAATAGCTCAACTACTTCATCCTCCAGCTAGTAACGATAAGAACGCAAGTGCTAAGTATAATTAAGTTTCATTTGCAGGACGAACGTAGTTACGGGAATACAAAATATCCATGGAGAATGGCGGGAAGCCAGATAACGGTTTGATTCCATTCTTCAGTTTTAATTGTCATAATTCTGAAATACGGTTTCTGTGGATGATATTTTGAGCATTGCGCCTATCATATGTGGGTCCTAAAATTTGCTGCTGATTTTCCGGATTTGTCGATAATAATTTTTGTCGTCCTTAATCAGTGTCAGTGTTTCATCCTGCCATTCTTTGCATTTTTCTGCTCTTCTAATTCGGGTAAGATTTTAATCTTAAATGATTTCGTATTTAGGATTGCATCTTAACATCAGTGATTAGGAAAATTATGAATATTTAAAAAATTTCACTATTTTAAACTCTGTTGTGTCTAACATAACCATACAATCCATAGAAAGGGGATTCTATTGGTAAATAAATACTCTAATTACAAGGATGTATGTGGGAGTCAAGCATTAGTTTAAACGTTAGGGTAATAGGGTTCTGAAAATCAGTACTGGATTTAAATTGTACTGGATCTTCTTTTAATTCAAAATGTTTGTGCTGTTTAGAATTTGCTTCTGGTTACATTCCTGGAGAGCTTTTAGTCATACAATCAGTCTGTTAATCAAATCTTAGCCTGGCATCTTTGTAGATTTGCCTTTATATCACTCACGCCATCATCACCCAGCGCGTACGCATCACTACAGACTTATGTCCTGCGAAGTTGTAAGGTACAATATTCGTTCTAATCCAGATATGTTGCCAACAAGACTGTTCAACACCACATGCAAGTTGAGCAGCAAACTATCCAGTTTCTTTACGTACATTGATTCGTTTTCCAATATGATATTTGTAGAATGTAATGACCACATTCATATAAAAATGTGCTGTAAAGGCATCAGGTATAATTAATGTAAAGCAATGTTTGGACTAAGGAGATCGCATCTGAACTACGCTACTCCGCAATACACGAAGGATTTGCTTTAGTAGAAGAGCACAGGAATGGAAAGAAGACTCTACTTCACCATGAAGGTACATACAAAATATGCGACGGTGGAAATGGATTTTAATTTGTTAATGAATGGATACATATTCTGTACAAACTTCATTTCAGAACTGCTGCATTTGCATTTTAAATACATGATCTAATAGAGTGAACTTGTAGGGACGCGTCTTGTTTGTTTTTAAAGTTACATGTGTCTAACACTACCTACCCACCTACCTAACTAACTAACTAACTAACTAACTATCTGACTATATGCAGCAGAACCCTTCTTGAGATGCTAAAAGTTTCAGATAACTATGAACCTCTCCCCATTTTATGGGACCATAATTTCATTACCACCTTCACAGAAACCCATCACTTGCCCTTATCTTGAGACGAATTAATTTAGTCCACGACTTGCTATTCTGTTTCTTTATTACCCATTTCAATATTATACTGCTCTACACTTCTATGTCTCATAAGTGGATCATTCCTTCAGCTTTCATCATCAAAATCATGCATGCACTTTAGTTGCCTCCCCCTCCCTACATATGCCACATCTGCCAAACTTCACATGCAAACTGGTTTTATCGCCCTAAAATATTTCTTGAGAAGAGTAAATTATGAAGGTATTCGTAACGCGGCTTTTTTCCAATCCTGCTATTTGCTCCCTCTGCTGCGCACGTATGTTCCTCAGCACCCAAATGCGGCCTGAAGATTTAAAAAAAATCTCTTTCCACTGCTGGTAACTGATAAACGACTTATCAAAAGTTTAGCCTTTAAATTAGTCATTAGTCTGAAAAACATTATCCTAACTTCAGAAATTAAAAAGGGTTCTATTAGTAGTAACTTTTAAATTGAAGTGTTTTTATCGTAAATCTTAATATGAGATGTACATATATTTATGTTTTTTTTTTTGGTCGTTGTACTATGCGAAGTGCTTGAGCGTAATTAGTAATTCGAAAAGACTGCATGCAGTCCAGAACAGTACTGTTTCGATTTGAGCAGGGAGAGTTCTGCAACAGACCAGCTGTGGTCAGCAAGGTTAATGCAAAGGTTCTGTACCATAAGTGCCTGTTTGTCACCAGGTCTTCAATCCTATCCACTTTCTGATCCAGAGTGTTGTCAAGTGGCGAGAAAGAAGAGAATAACTTGGTAGAACTCACATAGACTGTCACTGACCTGCGACTAGCGTCGATGCTCTAAGCTGACTTAGACAACAGAATGTGGGTAATATATTTGTACACGTGAAACTTGGCGAAAGTAATGGATGAAGCAAAGTGTTTGCACATAACGACTGCAAACCCTTCATATCGCAAGCAAGCTTCTTCTTATGAAAATTGTAGGCGACTCTTTGAAAAGATCAAATAAAAAATAAAGGAATAGCATTCTATAGATTTATTTTGAAACAGGCAATCAATGCTTGTATTTAAATACACAATAATTGAAGCTATCGAAACATTTTATGACGCATAATGCTAAGCAGTTGATATTACTGACTCTACTCTTACATGAAACTAAATGAATTATATCTGAAGACCGAGAAAAACCGCGATTTTTCTCATTACCTTTAAGTAACAAAATCTTATAAAGTGTTAAGTATCAATGTATTGTTATATTTCTCTTTATCTTGTTCCAAGGATTTCGTGCTGTATCTATATAACAATTGTTAGATACGTTATGAAACGCGTCACTGTGTACCAGCATTACACTCATGTACACTCACATATAACGCTCTACAGTAAGTTAGGTTGTGAAAAACATGGCAACTAATAAGCTATTAATGCCACAGAATAGGTCGATACACTATTTACAATTTTTCACGTGTCGACCGATATGTTTGTTACCTTGCAATCAGTCATCCGTTCTTCCTGCAGCGAGTTAATTAAAGGTTTAAGCCGCTTTTAATCGGATCAAGCTTACACGTACCAATAAATTTTGATTGAAAATAAAACCATTTTATACCGAAGTAAAACCTTATATCCATCATATTATACTGTACTGTGCCTCGATACAGAATATTAAATGGTTCGCAGATGTGAAGCTACATGTCTGCTGCTGAAGTGTCGCTCTCTGTAGGCCACTTACATTGATAAAAAAAAAGAACCATGAAGAAACTTTGAAGTGAGACTGAGAATTTTGGTGACTGGGAATTTTACAAAGACTTCCTGTTTATTTTACTCTATAATTTTCCGTATCGATGCCACAGCTTAATGTTATTTTGGAACAGTGTGCTGAGGAGAAGCTCCGGACCTGAAAGTAAACGACAGGAGAATAAATAAAATGATATAAGTAAGATATTCTTGAAATTTAAACAGAAATATTTATTGTGTAATACAGTTAAAGGGTACGAGTCAGTGCATGGGGCACGTATCACACACGAAATATAAGAGAAATGTGACTTTTTAATTTAACCTTCCATACACAGAAATTTAGGAAATTTCGGAGTAGTTGGAAGAAATTTTAAAACTAATTACAAATAAATAATTTAGGAGGCTGTGGTTTGGATATGTATATTGAAATCGACCCTAAACCTTCAGATTTCGTAATGACTTGCGTAATATTTGATTAGAATTGAACTCCTGGCTGTTTAAGAAATAACCTTTTTTAACGGCATAAACTGCTTGTGGTTGAAAGTAAATTTTGGAAGGAACCTCATTTTAGCAAGAATTGGAAGATGAAGTGGCTGCTTTAATTTAATTAAACATAAAGCACCCTGCATTCTTTTTCCGTATCCGTTTCTGCCGAGGGCTGTAATTGAGTCTCAAGTTTTCTTATTTCGTGCCAGTAAAAAAGTAAATTACATTATATCACCCTTTAAGGACGTAGGATAATTAAAAAGGGAAGGAGTTTGGAATAAAATTATGACGAGTAAAAGAATCCTGTGAGTTTAGTAAGTATCCCAGTAGCCGCATAAATTGTCTCGGGAACAGAAGTTTGAGCAAAATAAAGTTAGTTTGGACAACAAAATATAAAAAGCATTATGCTTCAGGAGTTTGCGTATTTTACACTTCTTAATTTTAATTATCTGGTCCCGTGGTAATGCGGAGGATTACAGCTGCAGACTGTATTACAGCTGTAGACTGTATTACAGCTGTAGACTGTATTACAGCTGCAGACTGTATTACAGCTGCAGACTGTATTACAGCTGCAGACTGTATTACAGCTGTAGACTGTATTACAGCTGCAGACTGTATTACAGCTGTAGACTGTATTACAGCTGCAGACTGTATTACAGCTGTAGACTGTATTACAGCTGCAGACTGTATTACATGCGTAAATAATAGGAAATACAATAAAAGAAGGTAAACAAAAGGCAGGGGCTAATAAATATTTAAAGCGCTAGCTAAAATAAAGACATTATAAATAGAGATAAATAATAAAATATGTATGAGATAGAGGTAAATGAAACATCCCTATTTCCTTCTGTCGTTCCTTGCACTGAAAAATAATTTTATCCACCATTTTTACCCAATATCATCAAATTTCTCAACCATTCCTTATTACCCTTTTAATTTCTGATTCTCGATGGCAGGTTTTATATAATCCCCCCCTCCCCCTCCCCCTCGTCATTTCTATTTTTTTTAAATATCCCTCTCAGTTGCTGGTCCATGAACTTGTTGTAAACTGTCTCTCCCATATGTTAAACACAAGTTTATCATTCTAACTCATGCATCATGCTTCATGTCGATATATCACTATAGCTTTCAATATTGTTTCCCCTGTTTAATTTTGACGTTTTGCTGACCGTGCATCTCAGTATATTTATCTCAGTAATTAACCAACTTGATGCACAATATTTTTTTTACAATAAGTTTATTTCATGCCTCTACATGTTTCGAGCACATGTATTCATCATCAGGAGGTCAAAATTGCTGTGTAATGCAATTTGGACCTCCTGATGACGAGCACATGTGCTCGAAACATGTAGAGGCATGAAATAAACTTATTGTAAAACAAAACTTTTGTGCATCAAGTTGGTTAATTACTGAGATAAATATTGTTTCCCTTGTTTAATTTTCCGCCTACTGCTCACACTTGCACATAAAAAATTGCGTCACAAATAATAAAATATTCATTGCCGGCAGCAATTAACATTTTTATTTCTGAACTATTGTAATTTTTTTTTTTGTAAAATTAACTAAATATTCAAGAACGTCTGTCAACATTCAAATAATTTTACCTTTCTAAGTCATATATGATCCCATACAACAAGTACAATTTTTACTGTATTTCGCCTTATTTTAAGGATTTTGTAATGGTGACCCGATGATGGTCTTTTTAGACAGAAGCATCTATAAAGATTTTTTGTAGTTCAAATAGTGTTTAAGATCGGGTAAGTGCTTTACAAGCCCTAAGGGCAACGTATTATTTCCATTCACTTATATTTCAGCCCTTAATACTCTATTCTTCCTCCGCCCAAATTCTTCGACAACCGAAAAAAAAACCTTACCTATTTGACTGTCAGGAGACACAATTATTAAATTAGAAACCGTGGGTTATTGGCGTAAGGGCGGTTTGCGGTATCATGACAGGAAAATTAGTATTATGATCTTCTTATTATACCATGCAGTCTTTTATGTGGTTTGCTGCACTTCGGAGGAACTTGATGCTTCCATTTTCAGTGTAGTTCAAAATTTAAGTATGAATTCGGTAAGAGGAGATTATTTTGTCTTCTTATTTACAGCCGTATTTCTCAGCTTTTCTGGCACACTCAACCACTTTCAAGGCCTCAATTATCCTGCGAGCCCATTAACCTTGTAATGCCTGTCCGTTACTTTACGTAACACCAGGTTTAATATTAAAAATTTCTGCATGCTGATTACATTGCATTTTTTGTTTTTGTATGGCTCTCAGATGAAACAGTGACTTTTGCCTTATACGTCATTAACAGATCGGTTTTAGTAACCGAAGTGGAGAGTGTTTACTGCGCGATTCTCACTGAGTCCTGATATAACACGGATAAGTCTCGTCCTTTAAAGGTTAAAGATTGTCTAAACCAACGAATCTTTCTAAGGCAAAACTCGGGGTAATAAAATTACAAACAACTGACATACTAAAACCCTAACACTTTTCATTGAAGTCGGCTTAATAATATATTACATTAAGCATCATTTTGATAGCAGTAATTGCAATAAATCTAGCAAGAAGGGAAACCAAAGGATTTTCTTCATATTCTACTAAGTACGTTCTTTCCGGTCACACAACTGTTTCGGAGGAAGAAGTTCCAGAAAATATAGACACTATTTAGTAAATTATATTCTTATTCCAATTGATAAGGGGAAGACAAAAATATTTTGAAGTAGCAGTAGCCAGGCCACGCTGACCCACACGGTTCTGCGGACCACATTTTGAAAGCCACTGATGTAGATGTTTCTCACTTTATGCAACAAACATAAGACCAAATTTTATTTTTCTTACATTTATAAATTTAATGCAATATATAAGGCTGTGATTGTTTGGTATTATGGAAGGATAAATATTGTAAATAATATGTCTTTGTTTTGATCATATTAAACATTCGAACACGATAGCTTAAATTTTCGTCAGATTCGCAGGGAAATTTAACAAAATTCTTTTTTGATGTTAACAATATCAGTCCAGCAAGCCAGGGTGTATATTTTGCTGCATTTGCAGTCACATTGATGTAAGCACTTGCTGCACAGTGGATGTTAATTCTCTCTGACCTGCAGCATCGTGACTTATACCCTGCGTCCACTAAGAAGTTTAAAGGATTATAAACCTCATTAAAGGAACTGATTCGTATAATGTAGAGTGCCATCAAGTGTCCTTAAACTTAAACTTAACCGGTAAGTCTGAGTTTGATTTAATGCTTCCGGCCGCACTGTGGCCCTGAGTTTGACTCAACCTCTGACAGAAATGAATACCAGGAGTACTTCGTGAGAGGAAAGAGCGGCTCCAGGAGTTTGAAACTCCCAGAATTTCTAGACAGTCGGCATATAAAGGTGGCAATGTTGTCACACCTCGCAACGTAGGGGTGACAATATCGCCACCTTCATATGCCGACCGTCTAAAATTTCTGGGATTCTCAAACGCCTGGCGCCATAAAGGCCTGTCTAGGTGTGTAATGGGGTACCTTTACGTTTATCTGAAGCATGAGCTTGTTAAAATTTGTTCTTTTCTTTTTTTATAGGGCTTTGTTAGTAAACCTCGACACTGTAATAAAAACAAAAATGTCACTGAAGAGCATCGTATTAAAAAGAAAGACGAGAGTTACACACAACTTTTGCACAGAGATTCATTTTTCTCGTCGAGCCAGAGAGAACGGACACGCGGTGGCGCAGTTGCTTGGGGCACTGCGCTGCAAACCGGAAGGTCGCAGTTTCGATTTCCGATGGTGTCATTGGAATTTTTCATTGCCGCAGTCCTTCCGGTCGCACTGTGACCCTGGGATTGACTCAGCCTCTAACAGAAATGAGTACCAGGAATATTTCCTGGGGGTAAAAGCGGCCGGCGCGTAGGGCTGACAACCTTACCACCTACGTGCGCCGATTTTCTTGAAATCAAACTTCTGGAACCCTCTGGGCCTGTCCAGATCTGTAATGGAATTGCTTGACCTTAAAGCAAGGGACAGGAAGTAACCCTACAGACAAATGCAATTCTCTTGTAAAGCGGAACGTGCAGAAATGGCAATTAAAAGTCCCTTATACGTTTCGAGAAACACAACATATCTCGCCTACAAAGTTAGTGAAACACCCATCTTAAAAATTTTGCGATGACATACGGTTTTATTAAATTACAGCTTCGCTAAATAACCCGCGTAACAGCTGAAAATACATTTTAAACTCTCATATAACCTATATTAATAATTTTCCGACGTGATGCAACACAAAGCAGTCTATTTATTATTCTGCAAGTTCAATCTACATGTGTCGGGTTTCAACCACACTCATCATCAGATGTACACAAAACTGAAACTACAGCCTCCGGAACTAGTCATGCTGTGCTGTGCAGCTATCTCCCTCCAACGTGGCCAAGCTAGCTTGCAGAATAATAAATAGACTGCTTTGTGTTGCATCTCGTTGGACAGTTATTAATATAGATCAGCGATACACGGAACCGTAAACGTAAACGTAAAAATTCGACAATAACGATTTATCCTAAAGATAAAAGTTCTTGCCTTTTAAGAAAGAGTATATATATATATATATATTTATTACTTTGTAATTTCGAGTCGCTTTAAATCTCTCACGGTTCAGCACGAATTCAGCCAGTCCTTTACAACGACGCCAGTAAAGTTCCTCCTGCCATAATGGCCACACCAACTTTGTCAGTTCCCTGCTCACATACATTACGGCTTTTCCAATTACATTTGCATGGGTACTCAGAATCCAGTTCCTCTGAACAGCACTTGGCACAAACCGTACCCCTTTCATGAGGCTAATAAGGGATGTAGTGAGCTCATGCTTCGGAAGTCTGTGGTCATTCGTGGCAGCAGACGCGCAGTTCAAAAGGTCTGACCCACACCGGCATAAAATGGTGCAGCAGTAAACAGCTTGTAATCCGAGAGCGACTCCAAGTTAAACGATAGCTTCTGCAAACAGTGCTGAATTTTGTGGTGTAGTAATTTGTATCCTAGTGGAAATTTGCCATGGTTTCGGAGGAAAATGCTACCTTCATTTTAAGGGTAGAATAATGATAATATAAATTTTTAACCCAATATTTCCATTTTAGGGTAGAAGTATACGGAAAAGCCGATAACAGCGGGTTCTACCAATACCTAAAGGCAGAGACAGGCGTTTCTACCGAAACATTGGTAAGTCCCTAAGGAAAAACACGACGTCACAATTCCGAAGGAAGCTTCCACAGTGACTGCCTTGAGAATTTCTAATCCATATTGTGTACAATTTACAGACACTGCTGAACCTATTAATTGCATTTTCTTGTGTACACCGACCATACTGGAAAGCATGTCAGAAGCGTCGATAATTACAAAACATCACCACAAGGAGGCTTTAGCCTGCAGCCCGCACACCACTCCAAACTAACCGCACCTAACCTCCAACCTGCAGCAAACCAAGAACGAAACGACCAATGTGGTAATCAACAACATAGTCGCGAGCTCCTGATGATGGGCTTAGTAGTGCCCGAAACATGTTGAGCCTATAAGAAGTACAATAAAATAGTAAGTGGCATGTAGTTGGTTTTTTATTCTTCAGTTATAAATTTTGTTTTCAATGATGTTGCCAGTATAAAAAATTACACAACGTCGAATGGTACGGATTAATGAAGAATCATAATTTTGGGAAATATTTATAAGTATGCGATCGTTTCCTAAACGCGTTATTGTCCCTGAATTTTCCTAGCGGAGTACAAGAAGAGAACTGAAAATATCGCTTATTTCAACGGTATATCTACCGACTTTGGAAATGAACACCTGACGAATAGTAAACAAAGGCGTTAATGCTAGGCCTTCCTGTTCTGTATTTTGCTTATCACGGCCAGTTATCGAATATGTAGTACTTTATTGCCTACTTGTATTGCACTGGTTACTTTACAATTACAGAGAGTTTTGCATTTTGCTGACTGCACTATGATTTGAAACAATGATATACAAAAATGTAGTGAACCTCCTACATGTTTCAGCCATATTCAGAGAGGCAATCCACGAATACAAGTACATTAATCGCTAATTACTACATGGATGTGAAGTAATAAGTTATAATACAGAATATTAAAATTTTAAAAATATATTAAAGTTTAGAATAGAATACAAGAGAGACTAACAAGATGCACACTTTTTCTCACTAATGTATTAAAGTTTAGAATATTCTCATTAATTTATTAAAGTTTAGAATATTCTCATTAATTGATTAAATTTTGGAATATTCTCATTAATTTTTTAAAGCTTAGAATATTCTCATTAATTTGTTAAAGTTTAGAATATTCTCATTAATTTATTAAAGTTTAGAATATTCTCATTATTTCATTAAAGTTTATAATATTCTAATTCATTTATTAAAGTTTAGAATATTCTCATTAATTGATTAAAT
>Ga0123354_10003770_pt1 | contig 21117 bp, 12 predicted proteins | sample TergutLab28metaG_2_FD_97872 | JGI IMG/M metagenome (GOLD analysis project Ga0123354, IMG submission 97872) | Labiotermes labralis P4 segment gut microbial communities from Petit-Saut dam, French Guiana - Lab288 P4 | ecosystem: Host-associated > Arthropoda: Insects > Digestive system > Gut ... | reverse complement strand
TTTTGTGCGGTTTCCACATTGTTTGGTTCGCTGTTCCCTCATGGGTTGTAGGGGGAAAGTGGGGGGAGGGGGGGGGGTGTTCGGAAGTTTAACCAGAGGAAAATTAAATCACCTGTCATTAATCAGAGTTCCGCATGCAAAGTGTATATATGACCTCCCGACCTTTTATATTCGTCAGTCACTTCTTTCACTGAATGTAGTTCACGTGCAGTTTCTGCACATATCAACTGTACGTGTGCTTTACGTTCCTTAGAAAGAAAACAGTCACTCTTCATACTTGAACAGCTCTAGATTTTCAATTGTGACAATATGCTGCTTCTTCGTATTCTGTATGAGCTACGTTGATACGAGAAAGTTGTCGTCACATTTTTTGTTTCACCAGAGGTGTGCACGCAGAAAATTCCACCCCATTACCGACATGGCCATTTTCCACGTAACACACTAACTCCTGTCCAAGTAGTAGTTTCTGTGATATTCCAGGAACTCCATTTTGGCGGAAGCTATTTTGTAGCTCTAGGATCTATTCCAGAGTGATGGCGAAATATGACCCAGGAATCAGTGATTTAAATGTATTCAACTGCACGTTGTATTCCTGTCGTTCTGCAACTTTATTTCACATGCAGAGTTCAAGATAAGATAAAGATCTTATGAAATGCTGGCTAAATCTGCCCAGCAGAGTCTTTTGGACGCTTCACTTCCACAGCTAGTCAAGACACTTACTGCTCATTATGCAACCTAAAATTTCATTATCGCAAACACAAGAGCTTGCCACTTGTTCGTACCCTCAGCCATATTAATCCAGTCCACGCACTCCTATCCCATCCCTTGCAGATGCATTTTAAAAATATCCTCCCATTTACGCCTAGGTTTTTAAAGTGTTTTCTTGTCTTCAGTGATCCACACGAGACCGCTGTCATACGCCCCACACACGCCACCCATCTAATGCTCTTTGATTTGGTAACTGAAAAAGTGCTTGATGAGAAGAACAATTCATGAAGCTCCTCATTTTGCAAATTGATTCTCCTTTTGACACCCTCTGGGTAGGAAGTTGACTTGACGTCACATCCGTCTTGACGTAGTGGTGAAGATTGGAATCTGCCCCGCCGGCATGTCGTTCCATTTTCATTCCGTGACCACTCGCTTTAGAACCGATGTATTCCGGCTTATAAGTAAATTAACATAGACCTACTTCTAGGCTAAGTATGGCAGTCAGAAGGAAGTGTACAGAATAGCTACATAACTCGTCCAACCATCCAAACATACACACGCACACACAGACAGCCGCATATATACAAGAGATACACACAACCTACCAGCTATTCGTGACATTCCGTGTTGCCACCTACTGAAGTAAATTGTGCCGATGTCACGTGGAAGACGCCCAACAATAGGCCTATTGTCCTAAAGCTTGAAGTTTTTTTTCTCACCCCTTCGACACATCGCCGTAGTCCTGCATATGTTTACGATATTTGAAGTTTTCATAGCAAGGAAGACTTAATTTGTCGTATTCTGGGTAACCTAGTTAGCCACGTACCAGACTACACTGTGTTATAACCCAGGAGAACACATTCCATAACCGCACATATTATATTTTTCCATACTGCCACGAGGGGCAACTTGTCCATGAGGGCTGCACTTTTGCAGTGCTCCCAGTAACCTAATAAACAGGAAACAATATCTGAATAAAAGTTTTCCTTAGGAGACACTACATTCTCTAAAAGATATGAATGAAATCATTTTAAATTCAAATACTCGCGACGGACTCCAAGCCCTGCCGCAAGCTTGCGGGTTGTGCCCTGCCCAGACGTTGGGCGTTGGGTCAGCATAGTTAGGCCGAATGGTAGTAAGGCAGCGGCAGCCAGGGCTTGTTAGGACTGCAGACCCTGCAGCCAGAGAGGTCTGTATGGAGTACTTCGTATATTTGTGCACTTTTTGTGACATTTCAAGCGCTAGAATTTTGATAATTTTTACCTAGCTCTTTTCAAAACCATATTTATGAATGTTTTAATGTTAGTAGTTGCAATATTGAGACAATCACGAATAAATGCGGGCAAAGTATTTTTCGCAATTTGCTCTCGCCGATAAGACCGAGATTGAGAATTTATATTGTGCAACATATAATTATTTATTTCTCAGTCACCACCAAGCAGAATATAAATTCCATGCTACATACTCTGCTTGTTTTGCAGGTCGAAGTACTTCAGAGGGAAGCGCCTACATGGAGACTATGACATTCGCGTGGAACAGGCTGAATTCAAAGAGCTGTCTCTCACGGCCAATGCAGAAACAGGAACGACAGTCAGTATGGCTGTATTCCGCAACGGGACAAAGGTCGTACGTTCATTTCGTCCTGATTTTGTTCTCATACGCCAGAACTTAAGGGATGCTGGCGAAGACAACAAAAATCTACTGCTTGGTTTCAAGTTCGGTGGAGTTCCTAGCATCAACTCCCTGCATGCCATTTACAACTTTCAGGTAGGTGGAGTATTTTTGTGCTCATTAAATATTGAAAGGACTGGTACCATTACAGAAAGCTTAAAGCTGTGTCTGTGCATGCTATGAAGTCAGCTACAGCCCACTCATTCTTCACTTCGATGCTAAGAGGGTGAGTGATAAGTGCCAAGTGCCGGTCGCTTGACTCCGGCGGAAGCAGTCTCCGGGATGGATCGAATAGGAGGCTGGGTGGGCCGTGTGCTGTGTCATTAGTTCATGTAATTGTCTCCGTTTAAACAATCTAAATGGGGCTGATTTTGGGGGCTGTTAACCCTAATGGTCTTTAATCCAGAGAATCAATAAAAATAATTTGAGTAATAAAATCGCAACAAATAGTAAAAAATTATCTGTTGAGTTCAATAAGCATAACAGTAAATCAATAATTACAGATGCGCCATTTAAAACAATGTTGAAATATCTGTATAATAATAATAAATGTTCCTTTTATAAGTAGTCGTAATTATGGCAAACCATTTACCCACAAATATTTCAACTGTTCACTAACCGTTTTAAGCTGACTCCATCTTCAGAATTGAGAAGTCGCTTGCTTATCAGCAACTTTTGTCTTCTACGGAAATTGACAGTTTATTACTGACATCATAAGAGCTCCACTGCGGATCGTATCCTGACCCAGACAAATCAGTTAACTTCGTTATGTTAATAGCACGATACAGTCTACTGCTGCATCTACAAAATGTTGAATTTTCTATAGTTTCGAACGCTATAAACTACATTTCTCCATATACTTCGATTATCAATATAATCACTTAGACGATAGAGTCACGGATTGTTCTGACTTTGAAGCAATTTTCCCATTCCCCAAAGTCCAGGACATCTTATATCTTTCATGCCAACTTGTTTGTAGATTAGATCGTTTTAATTTTTTCAATGTGTGTCGTAGCAGACTAATATGCGTACTGTTGATGCTTTATGTTTGGAGCTGTTCATCAAGTTAAACGCTTCTGTTTCAGTTCACATTTTGTTATGTACGCTACAAGGTCAGAAAATCTAGCATTGCAAGTATCAAACTTCTGCTGCTTTGATTCTTTGCCTACTGTGTAGTTCTCACGTCGGACCCTACAAGTACTATTCCCGCCTTTACGTTTACAGAGATTTAACTGCATTCCTCTCCTTGTTTTATTTATTTATTTGTGTAGAATGTCATAAATGCCTTTAAATATATTACCTAATATATTAGAGTCTTATCTTCTTCGAGTTTTGTATTTTTGGGATTTATTTAACTTTGGATTCTCTACAGATGGAGACATTCAGGCTAAATTTAATTTCTCCACGCTGTAGTTAGTAAGAACAGTCGTATGGTAGGAGTAAAATATTAATATCTCTGTATGTATGAAAAAATAGGCTGTATACTCTGTAAAAAAAATTCTACGTACTTCGTCACGAAGCGTAGTTAAAGAGGGTTACCTCTTCAAATATGAGAATGGAAATGAGAGTGTCATTAAAAATATCCGATCTAAACAATGCAGCAAAATTACATTTAAGGAGTCGTATGTTTTTGCAGAATTATTTTGCTTTGAAGCTTTACTGAAACAGATGCAGACTTTATGCCGTCAAGTTCTCATATTCAATACAAACAGGTTCTAGCACAGACTACGAATCAGAAATACAAGTAAGTGCTCTGGATCTGAACCTATTTACAAAACACGGAAGGATAAGTAATAATCAGAATGGAAAGCAAAACAAAAAAAAGATATGAATGCAATAAAGATAAAGTGAAGGCAGACGGCACTCTACAGAGGAATATTACGTGTATTTCCTAGCAGTCCAGTACTTTTTCGTATGGGTATGTGTATGATCCGAGTTCCAGACTACCGAAAGAATTTGTATGTAAGTTGGTATTGGGCGTAGAAAAGACTTCTTCTGCTTATCGTTATGCACTTCATGACATCGTAATTGTTGGCTTTTCGGATTTTCGAAAGTCACACCACGTTCTCAACTGGCGTCCCTGGCCATTAAATACATTATTATACTGTCAATCTGATGGTCTGCATTAGTTTCTGTAACCATACGTCAGCTACAGCTCAACGCAGTCTTCATTATACGTTACGAATTTAGTAAAAATAAATACATTAGTGACGTGTGGCTATGTAAGATCGATATCATAATATGTCGGCACAGAAAATTAATTAATAGAGTCGTAAATTTTATTTTATCTTTTTTTGATGTTTTGATGACCGTGCATCTCAGTAGAATGTTAGTAATTAATCAACTTAATGCACAAAATATTGTTTTATAATAAGTTTGTTATATGCCTCTACATGTGTCGAGCACTATTTTCTCGTCATCAGGAGGCCAAAATTGTATTATACAGCATCTGGTATCATCAGACCTGTAGGTGGCCGTCCCGTCCACAGTCCTCTCTCAACCTGTGCACGGGACGGCCACCTACAGGTGTGATGATACCAGATGCTGTATAATACAATTTTGACCTCTTGATGGTGAGCACATAGTGCTCGAAACATGTACAGGCATATAATAAACTTATTGTAAAACAAGATTTTGTGCATGAAGTTGGTTAATTACCAGGACTAAGACTTAATTTTATCGTCCATTTATGTCTTAACTACTTTAATTTTACACCGGTGTGTTATCTTTGTGTCACAAGCACATATTTATTTGCAATTTAAAAAAAAACTTTTCAAAATAGTGCTGTAGACCAAGGAACATGTTTTGTGTTAAACTACAAAGTAGGCTGATATTTCGAATGCGTTGCATGCAATATACTTGAACCTGTATTTTTGGAATGGGCTTGAGAGTGGGTAGCTCTAGCCAAATCACACAACCCTACTCCTTGGCAGTACTGTAGATTATATGATATGCACTAATTAAAAAAACCGCTTGTGTAACTCAATAATGTAAACAACCAACTAGGTGCAACAATGACAGTTTATTAATAACTTCAATCAGCTCGACATATTTCGGGCGATAGTTTCGCCCATCCTCAGGAGCAAGAGACTGTGTTTACAGCTTGTGGTAAAATGCACCAATGATGCTGCCGGCTGGTGAAATGTCACCAGCCGGCAGCATCATGGGCGAAACTATTGCCCGAAACATGCCGAGCTGATGGAAGTTATTAATAAACTGTCATGTTGCATCTAGTTGATTGTTTATATTATTGTATCAACGATGCACGGTCACACTAACATCAAATTTAAGAGCTGTGTAATTGTTGTTTGTATCTACTTAGATATATTTTGTTGATTTGTATAGGCAGTGGGAAAAATGATTACAATCGTAATGTTGGTCACAGGTGAAAAAATGGTAAAAGGTGCTAATTGTGCCTAAAGCACTGAATGCCTAGCACGTGTATTGGCAGCCCTTGTGCATTTAATTCTGGAGTCCTGTGTTACTGGCGCGTTATTCTGTAGAGCAGGTGGCGTACACCTCGTAAGATCGTGGAGTGACTTTGCTAACACCTCGTAATTATATGGGCACTCGTTTCTGGAGTTGCGGTGGCCCCGACCGGTTATCTACGCCACCGACCATCGTGGTTTTGCTTAGTGTTTCGACCAGAATACATCGAAAGCAGCTAATATTCTTCCAAACCCAACAACTTACCATTCTAGTTATATTTTGACTTCAGTTCACCTAAGGAATTTGTACACCTGAAATGATTTCGTTAATTGCATCTTTGAAGCGATTATTTTAACAAGTGTTTCTTGGTTTTAAGTCCCTATGATCGCGACTTCGTACTCACACAGACCATCATCCTTTAAAAGAGCAGTGTCTGATGCCTTATACAATTCTTCCTCATCGGACACGTAAATAACGTTGAATTTGCAGACGTACTCACTGAAGCACTTGTTTGTTAATTCGAGAGTTACCTACAACCTAAGGATGGGGTTTCTTGTGCCCCTCAGTGCTGTCAAATGTGTTTCTTTCCGTAGATGCTTTTATGGGTACTACAAGTTTGAAAACCCGTGTCCTGGATAGTGCTTGGAACTGAAACACCAGTCTTGCGGAAGGGTTGGTAGGACTGCGGTTATGATATTACTGCATCTATTGATGCGAAAAAACGCAAGCGGAAACGAAAAGTAGTCATTAGTCACTCAACTTAAGGACGCCATGTAGGTTAGTCACTCAACTTATGGACGCCATGTCAAATAGTCCCTCAACTTAGGGACGCCATACCAGTCACTCAACTTAGGGAAGCCATGTCAATTAGTCTGTCAACTTAGGGATGTCGTATCAAATAGTAGGAGCGCCATATCAATCAGTCACACAACTTAGGAACCTCATAGCAATTAGTCGCTCAACGTAGAGACGCCATATCAATCACTCAGCTTAGGGACGCCATATCAATTAGTCACCCAGCTTGGAGACGCCATATCAATTAGTCACTGAACTTAGGGACGCCATATCAATTAGTCACTCAACCTAGGAATGTCATATCAATGAGTCTGTCAACTTAGGGATGTCGTATCAATTAGCCACTCAACTTAGGGGCGCCATATCAATCAGTCACGAAGTATTATGAAGACATACAGGCCTGGTTGTAGGGATTTTAAGTCTTTGTAATATATCCTTCGAAAAACACCTTCCTTAAAGTGGTCACAAATGGTGACAGACACGTGTAGGAAGTTCACAACATTTAGTATGTTATAAATTCACACATATATGTAATAAATTCACATATCTTCATATGCACTTGCGGTCTTATTCTCAGTGAAACATAATTGGTCACAAAATATTTAAAATATTCATAAACTAAACAATAAAGACAGTTTTAGCGAATACGATTATATTCTGTTAAAAAAACTGTTATTATTTAGGATGCGAAAATGATTAATATGAATTAATTCAAACGTTTGTAGGAAGTGTTAATTGTTCAGTTAGGTATATTCTTATTTCTTATTTGTAATTCCTCAGATGAAACCAAATTTGCAGTTTTGTAGACATTTATTTATAAGTAGTGCGATACAAATTATAGTTTATGCATAGCTAAGTCTAACGTATAAGGTACACAGTGCTTTTGTTTGTGAAATAGGACAAACCGTGGGTATTTGCCCATCTGCTGCTGCTGCAGCGTCGCCTTGGGAGGGAGAACTTTCCTCTTATCGAGCAGACGTTCTACCCCAACTATCGCGAGATGGTGAGTACGCTCCTTATATATACACACACACACACACACACATACACACACCTGCAGTTGAGCCACGTACAGTTTGCCTTTAATAGAACATTTATTGCACACTCTTAATATTAATTAAATGTTTGTGAACGTTGTGAGTCTAGTGCTGCAGTATGATTAATACAGACCTGTTTATCACGAACATGTTGTTGTTTTTAAATTCCGTACGAATTTGCGAATTGAATTCACAGATATACGGCCACGTCTTGGAAGAAATTTGAAAAGCAAGGCCATGTCGAAAGTAACTTGCTGGTAAAAACTGATGTAATGCAAACACTGATTTGGCATTTATTAAACATTATTCCGAAAATACTAAAATATAAATAATTTTGGAAATGAATTAAAATATATTTCATATTCATGCGACAAAATTTGAACATTCAGTTCAATTTACGTTACTCAAATTGGTTTGCTGTCAATTGTATGTATAATGAGTAATTTCATACCGCTCTTAAAACCGGCGAGAATTTTTCCAGTTTAGTCTCTGTTGCCTGGGGTACCGACAGAATGGCGTATTTATTGGAGTACCGTACGGATCTGGTACACTATTTATTCCATGACTTCAACTTTTATATTACTGCGAATATGGAAATATTAAATATCAGACTTCAGTTCCTAAGTTAGTTTTACTACAGACTGACATAAAAATTTCCGCTTTCCGTTACTGAAATATGAACGTTTTGTGGATAGAAGAACTCGTATGAACTAAAACGGTCAGGACTTCTATATGGGCGGCCTGCCAAACAAATATGTCACAAGTGCAGATGCCATTTTGTTACTTATCAAGTTAGCGTGTATATAAAGTTGCATGGACTTACTTTTTTGGCTGCATAATGAAACGGGCTGATGACCGTTACCCAGCCAATGTTGGTAACGGAATAAAAACAAATTATCAGTTTTATGGATCGTGAAGCCATAATTACAAATTTATGAATATAAATGGTTGCATGTTATAGAAACTGGTTTACTCACAAGAAAACTTTAAGTAAGAAACTGAAGACGCAGGTAAACACCGGGTGGACTTTTCAACGTGCAACCGGATGTCAGTGATATGTCGGCGATACCGCTATCCTTATGCCGGTAGGCCGTCAGTTGTACGGCACTCAGACACACCGGATATTCTCTACGAGATGTTATAGCTGAATGAGGTTACAGCTTATATGCTGCTAGTTGCCAACAGCCACCTGAAGAACCTTGTACCTTTCTTAATCATAGAACCTCGCGTCATACATCATGGGAAATGTTAATCTGTTACCTTTCTGTATAATCACTCAGGACCAGCGTACTGACCATCACTGTCTAGGGTATTTGTGCTGCGTAATTTTTAATATTTTGCAATTTCCAAATTTATGAATGATTTATACTACTATTTCGAATTTCGCTGCATTCATTGTACACACGTTTTAAGGGAGTATTTTAGAACAATATTCCATGCTTTTCACGAATATTGCAGTAAACTTTTAGCATTGAGATAAAACAAGTGAACAATTCGGGCCGTTCCGTCCTGCTAGGCGTGTCTGCAGAACTCGATATTACAAGTTTTATGCAAAACAAATTACAAAATTCCTTTGTAGGTTGTTTAGCATGAAAATACATATTTTTTAACTTCAGACAATATAATAGCTATATCTACCGTTACTAGGACACTTAAACCAACTTCACCTGCTCACAAAATGTAGCTGAGATTGTCATGGCGGAGAGAAAGACTTTTTGTTAAGCTTTGGGCATTACATGTTGGGAAACTGGTTGGTAACGTTTTAAGAAGTCCATCAATACATACAAAGAGAAATAAGGATAGTCAACTCATGCATGAAGAATATGTTGCATTTGTGTAAACAGATTAAGTAACAATTTGCAATTACCTATACACTATTGAAAATCATATGTTGTTAATGGAACTGCCAGCTATGGTCGAATTTGAATACTCAGCAATAGGACACCGTATTCATAGAATTTCGATTAAATAACACTGTAATTAACTGGAGAATGAATGTGTGGTTCGTACCGGCAGTGGGGAATTAGAACATGAATCTAAGCATTATAATGGAGATACAAGTACCTATTTAATGTTTCGTACATATTTGCAAACATCTTAAAGCAGGTGGCTGTCTCTATATCGAAGCATACGAAGTAAGGAAAAAGGTAGGTATTTCCCATCCATTTACAGCTACTCAGTTTTTTTATTGAACGGAATGGGTTCTGATAAAGGAGAGATATTTTGACGTTTTAAGTGACGGAATTTGGAGCTCCATAGCTACAAGAAGTGAGAGATTTCGATTGGGTTCATTAACACCTTAAAGCGTAGTGGTTACTGAATACTGCCAGGTTTAGTACTAAAATGTATGTTAGCTAACACTATGTATCCATGCGTTCAGCACGGCTATTAATTAGTGATTATTTCGCCGTACTGCATTAACCAACTTGTCCTTCAAATAAAAGCACACTCCGTTCTCTGTCAGGTACGAATTGGAGCTTCATAAATAATCCAGATTAATTTTAGTCTTCAAAGAGTTAATTGAAAGGTAAATTAATAATGAATGTAGGGGGGGCGCATTGTGGTAACCAATAAATTCTAGGAATAACAGCCGTGTTACCCTTGCAAGGCCTATTCATAGGGGTACAGGGTTGAAAACTTAATCTAAAATACGTTATTAATTTCATAATTAGCAGTTACCACCCTACGAAGAATGTTTAATTATATTATACAATTTAATAATCTGTCATTCGGATACTGTGTAATGTACGGCTCTTACATTCTCTTACGTTATGTGGCTTATAAGTTAAAGGAGTGATTTTATATTCAAATCTGACACAATGTAGACATTTCATTTAAGCACAAGCTACTGCCTAATTTACCCGTGATTATAGAATATAATTCACGCTGATATAAAACCAATTCACAAGTACGTTTTGTAATAGAATGCTTGCGAAAATGTATTCGTTATAAGCGCGAGGAATAAATATGATAACTGGAGTTCTGAGGCTGCAGACATTTTACGAATAATATAATTTTTTCGTTCTTTTTTTTTTTTTTTTGCTGTGTTTAGCTACAGAATTGTAGGAAACAGCTTCATATTTCAGAGGCAGGTGTGTCAATTTATGACCACACGCAAGAACGTAGCATTAAGACGCCAGATTTACAAACGACGTAAGTTTCGCCAGACATTTCACGAAACTTAATTCAACGAGTTTCGAGATATTATGCAATGAGCAGTAGCTGTGTCGTCAGAGCAGTATAAAACTGGAGATGTATTCTTCCGTTCAAGGTTCGTTTTTCAGTTTCTCTTCCCTGATTCGTCGTCGAGTCTTCATGCACTCGCGATATTTCTTGTCTGTTGACCAGTCGCATTTGCCATTAGGAGTCTTCATGCAGATTCCGTGGTTTGCGTGGCAGTCGGGTAGGGATGGATCAGAATTCAGACTGGTTCCCCACAGGCAAGCATCACTCATAGTACAATGTCTCCACCACGGGCAATTGATAACCTGAAACCGTATAAGAACTTCCTTAATTCAATTACCAATATTACAAATAAAAACGACACATCTAATTTCTGGATTCTTTGGCAAGACCCAAGCAGTAGGATAGGGTAACAAATGGTAAGCTTTAAAAGCAAAGCGTCCTTTCAAAGAGTTTTAATTGAACGCTTCTGAGACCTAGGTGTAATTAGGATAATACTAAAATGGATATTTTATAAAGAGATTGTAGATTGAAATTAATTGTTTCAGTATAGGCCCATTTAGGAAGGGCAGACTCCTAAAAACAAGTCCACCACCAACACACTGCACTAATTCGTGAATATAAAAGCACTCCTATATGTTTCGGCTACTGCCATAGTCATCTTGAAGGAGTATCAAGACTTAGAGACGTATATAACGTTACTGTACATGTCAATATGTCGTTAAAACATCACTGTAAGAGGTTATATTAAGATTGTGTTAAATTATTGTCATAAAAGACAGTTATTAATATCTGATGCATCTAACCTCCTTGAAATAGTGAAATGTCTTCGAGGCTAATCAAGTGGTAAATCCTACATATAGATAGTGTGTGCGTATTCCATGAACGAGCATTCCATACTATTACCAACAGCACGGAAGATGTACAGTGTAAAGATTGGTAGGTTTCTGTCATTTATTGAACTGAGTATCACATTTTCAAGAATCTGGTACCTTTGGTGCAGTTTGGGAAGTATAAGGCTGACCAATGACGACCGTTCAGTGCGTGAAATTCTACATCACTTTACTGTAAACGCTGTATTGTAAGAGGGCAAGCGTCAGTTTGGTTCAGTCCAGAGATGCGGTGTAGGCATGTTATCCACACCAATAGGTCGATACCGTACGGTGTCGGGTAAAGGGGATTCGACGTCGATATAGCTTCGGAGTGGCGATATATAATTCGCAATGTTTATAGCAGAAAAATGAGAGATGTCGCAGCTGGTTATTAAGAAGAAAGAAATATATGAATAGCCATGACAGCTATGCACTGTAACTGAAAGGAGCACCAATACGGAGTTTTTAAGACTCAGTTCTGTTATTTTCGTTGTTACACCGTGCATGTTGTCGAGTTACTCAGTTGTTATACCAACTACTGCACATATATGAAATTTATAAAATTTACACATTGAAACATTAAGACGCTCCGACATGTTTCGGTCCTAGAACCATCATCAAGGAGCTGTATTGTCCTTGCTAAAGTCACACTATAAAAGGTCACATTAATTTCGCTGTACCAGTTGGATATTGTGGCAGCATGCCGTGTTGTGTAATGTAGCAGGGCACTCTTCGCAACGAAGCACAGAATGCACATCCTTAGCAGGGCACTCTTCGCAACATAACATTACACAACACGGCATGCTGCCACAATATCCAACTGGTACAGCGAAATTAATGTGACCTTTTATAGTGTGACTTTAGCAAGGACAATATGGCTCCTTGATGATGGTTCTAGGACCGAAACATGTCGGAGCGTATTAATGTTTTAATGTGTAAATTTTATAAATTTCATATATGTGCAGTAGTTGGTATAATAACTGAGTAACTCACTTCTGTTATTTAAATATTTTAACGTGGTTTAATGAAAGTTACAATTCGCAATGTAATTCGTAATATGACATTTATGTGAGGCAGTCGGAACTAATCAGTTAGATAATCTAAGAGAGATTTAAACTGATAAAAAGATCCAATATTAATACAAACGTCCCCGATATCGAAAGGAAAACTGAGACCCGGACTCCAGACAAGAGAACATTTAATGAAATCACAGGGGATCGTCACGGACAATTTTAATACCAACAGATTTTTAAATTGGGGGTGCCTAATTTATGGCATTACGTCTATTTATTGTGACTATCGAGCTTATACCACGACGGCAGAAGGTTCTGTTCAAGCTTGTGAAATAAAATGTTATACGTAAATTGACAAGACGCGGGTTTGTTTCCCACCACTACACAGCTTGACAGCAGTTTATTTCATATTCGGAATATTACAGAATTTCCTGCAGAGGAAGGAGATTCATTAGCGATTATGAAGTGGAATATGTGATTATCAATTTGGTCGAGTTCTGCTTCTAATCACACTAAATAATGGGTTTCAAGACGTTCACCGAATGGGAGAGTACAGATTCCCAGGACACACTTGAAGTTGTGCCCAAGACGGCTTCTACGCCAACTGGCAACAACGAAATGACCTACAAGCTACTGCGGAAACACATGATTTCATGAGAAAATTACTGAATTCCACGTGTATTTTGACTGAATGATATGTCTAAAATTGTACTGGAAGAAATGTGTCTCCATAATCCTCGCAAGGTTCAGTCCACAACCAGGATAACATATTTCTGCCCTCCGTACCTCGCAAGAGCAGCCCTGACGGTAGAGTAGCCTGAAGCCTTTCTTCTGGCGGACTGAAAGATGGGCCCAAGGTGTGATGTAGTTACACAGACTGATTGAAGCCTGTCCGGCAACCACTTTGCCTGTGATCAGGTACGTCTCTTCAGGTCTGAGGTCCACACCACACATAGATGAGGAACCCGCTGTCACTAGGCGCCCCGCCTTGAGGAGGATTCTTGCCTTCTCGGTCATCTGAGAAAACAGTATTGGCTACGATTTAGCGATGTTCTAACAGCAGGCAGCAGGACTACAAGTGTTCAAATGAGAGTGGGCAGGGTGACGCTCTTTTATAATTGTGGGCAATTAAAGACCCATGCAATATTGTATGAAGTTTGTGAAGAAGGGAAGTCGTAGAAGGACATTTATGTTGGCCTTTTAAGTACAGTGCTTGAGGTGCATTTAACATTAATCACGTGTCATCAGTTGACCTCAGTGTCGTTAGGTTACTGGTTATTATAAGAAGGGTCCATTTTATCGTGTCTCAGCATGGAAGCTGGACTACACGAGTAGTCTGCATCTGCCAGGAATTTAGAGCACATCAGGAATCTTCTATGAAATAAAGTAAGTTGAATTGTAGTGGAAATTGACTCTAAAATTTCCGGCAGATGAAGGCTTCATATGCCGTGAATCCGGCCCTAACATCTGTCTTGTTTATGGACACGTTAAAATGACTGCTTTTGTTTACACATTTATGGTTTCATTAGGCCAGCTAGAGATCGAACCGGCAATCCGCTTAGTACTAAACTTGAAGTCTGTAGTAACCACCAGACGTCTGGTTTTAGTCAGAGGGTTCGAGATTCAGTCCCTTCTGATGATATTAATATTTTACAATAAGAACATTAAGCATAGCCATAATCATTAACCTGAAGACGGAAGTAGTATTAAGGTCCGAAACTTTGTGGGTTACGGTATTAAAGAACAGCTCAGAAAACGGAAATATTCAACAGTGTTTCGACGTGGTGAGTTCTCATACTGTAATTTACAATATTGGGAAGATTGTTACTTCAAAGGGAAGTACTTCTCGGCATAAGAACCACTGAACACGGTTAATGAATTTTTAAATTCTATAAAATTCAGAGAATTCCTTGGCTACAGAAGCGACTATTCCGTTCTCAAGTAGAGTTCTGCATTAAAAGTTGAATTTAATGAGTAAGTCAATTGTGTGGGCGGACAGAAGGCTCGAAAAACGCAAACGCTTGGATTACTTTCGTATGGATTAGAAGAAAATATTAAAACGAAACTTAGGCATACTGGACTCAGATAACTCAGGTTATGGATAATTGGTTCCATTTTGTGTAATCTGAAATTTATGGTCCCTCCAAAGCTCAATATAGACACTGAAATGTTCAAACATACTGAATGTGAAGTAAATCGGTTAAATTGCAGTTAGTCAGCACCACCTGAACAGTGTGAGGTCCGTTTTTATTCCACAAAAGTCGCACAACACTCTGTTATTGTTTCTGTTATCTGAATGTTGAACGACGTCTGTGTTTGGCGTATAGCGTAGAGAAGAAACCAACTAGATGTTACTGAATGCTTTATTGCACTTGTAATCTGCTCAACATATTTCGGGAACTTATATGCCCATAATCAGGAGATCGAGACTATACCTGTGTTATTGCCGCATGTGGTGTGTAATACCTTGGTTGCTGGTGGTCGGCGGTCAGGGGCAGGGCAGCGGGCTATGCGTCCGGAATGAGGGAAATTGTCGCACAATTTCCCTCATTCCGGACGCATAGCCTGCTGCTCTGCTCCTAACAGCCGACCTCCAGTAACCAAGGCATTACACACCATATGTGGCAATAAGAAAAGTATAGTCTCGATCTCCTGATGATGGGCATATTAGTGCCCGAAACATGTTGAGCAGATTACAAGTGCAATAAACCATTCAGTAGCATCTAGCTGGTTTTCTTCTCTACGCTTATACTACGATGCACGGACAAACATACATCAAATTGACGTCTTTGTTCTCAGGGTCGTAGTTGTTTCAAGTGAAGAACGTACCATGTTGATTTAAACTTACCTGAAAATCTTTCTTAATTTTCACCTTGTAGAAACGGGTCATTGCGTCTGGTTCAAGCACCTTCTTCACCCTCGCCACAATAACTTGAAAAAGAAAAAAACAGCATCTTAAAAATTAACTGTTTGTCATTACACAGGTGTGCAGTCACATCCAGTGACATTATCCACTGATTACTCAATAAACCACAGTTATTGTAATTAATTCCTTGAAATGTCATCTCAAATTACTCAACAAATACCACGATGAAATTTCAGAATAAGGATCTGACAACTTCCCACCAAATAAAGGAATCCTCCACTATATGCACACAAGTATTCAAAAGGGCCTGCCAATGGATCTTAACCCGATCGAAGTCAGTCTAGTTCACGACTTCCGGTCTAGTCTGATCAGTCTAGTTCGCATCTTCATATCTTATACCCTTCGAATAGCTTCTCGTCCAATTCCAGGACTGCGAAAGTGGTTTTTCCAGATTAGCCGACGAAGGTTCTGTAGGCTTAAGTATTTCTCATTTTCCCTATGGCTATTCAAATTCTCGTCCATATCTTCCTCCGAGATACAATAATATTAACAAAATTAGATGAGAAATATTAATATTGAAGCCCGTCATTATGTATCTTCATCGAGTACTTCGTTAAATCGTATCCACTTAGTCCAAATATCATCCTAGGCTGTGCCAACCAATAATGAAGTTTAAACAATTTTTCGTGGTAAATATACAGTAAGTTTTCTGGAGAGCGCAGCCGTAACCCGAACTTGAGCGTAATGAACCAACGCGCTTGCACGGCAGTGTCGTCTGACTCTTCGTTCTGAATCCATGCTCGCAAAACTTTGAGTGTATAAAACTGTCTGTCACTGGTCTTATAATTTAACTACTGTAGCACCGGTGAAATTCAGCTGGGTAGTCTTACAATAAAGAGACAGCTTGATAGATGCTGACAGCGAAGTAAAATTCCGCAATGACGAGAGAAATATGAGTACCCCTTGACTGTTTCGGAACTTTAACAGAGTCTCTGCATATTAACGCCATGAATTTTGAACACTTTTAAGAGGCTTCGTTATAGATATTATCGGCAAAGTACAACTTTGCAATGCCGACTGAAGCATAGGCGCCTCTAAGCCGCTTTACAACGACAAGTTGTTTTCCGTAATCGCTGCCATATGGCATATCGTCAACTAGAAGAACAACATGGGAATGACTTACAAACCAAGCGTATTGCTTGATGGATTTCGTGTTCGATTGAAGTGAAATTTATTATTCCTGTTGTGTAAAACGCTCACGTGTAAGTGGAGTAATTAGGCAGTAATTAGGCACGCTCTAAAAAATTGCGAAAAGCGGCTATTCGCTTCGTCATTTCTGTCTGTCCCTTTGTCCCTCCGTCCGTCCGCTTGCATGGAACAACTCGGCTCCCACTGCACGGATTTCCATTAAACTTCATATACGATTTTCTTTCGAAAATCTTTCGAGAAAGTTCAAATTTCATTGAAACCTTATAATAAAAGCGGGCACTTCACACGACGAACAATATACGTTTAAAATAATACCTCGCTCATTTCTTCTTAGAATGAGAAATGTTACAGAAAGAAAAAGTTGTAGAGAATATTATAACACATATTTTATGTTCAAGAACATTTTTTTTTCCGAAAATCGTGCCTTTTACGAGCTACTGTGGAAAAATGCTGTAGAGTTGGGCAGGCCACAGATAACAATATGGCGCTTGCGCATTGCATGCTGGATACCTAAGTTTACACATGCACACTGAGAATATGTAATGTTTATTGCTTTTCCACTGTAACGATTGCAAGAACGCGCCTCAATGTTGCGTTATACGTACATTGCCTGACTTATTTTATTATTTAACTCGGCCGTTGTTCATATTCATGTTAAAATGTGTAATAAGATCTGAAATGGTGATTAAACAAATTTACAGTCAACTTTGCTATTCTGTAGGAGAGATGTACGTAACTAGCGCAACAACTACAGCAGTCGCCGGCATGCGGTTGCTGATAGCTGATAGCTGTTTATGTAGACTTAAGGTACAACATGTATGCCTACAGGTGAGTGAGTTCCACAATTGAACTTCAGTGGCGTGTATCAAGATCCACATTATGTCGTATATTCAAATGTGTAGACCCAAATGTTCGTGACTCAGTATGTCATTCGTGCGCCAACCTACTGACACCAGAGGAAAAGTGCGAGTTTGCCAACAAGACGACTGTAACAGTAAGCTAGCCAATGGGAAATTCATAATTTCTGTTCAGGGTAAATTTAACCTGCTTGAATCTATGCTTAGGCAATTCGGTAAACGGCAGTGTACGTTTGGCTGCCTCCAACCCAGGCAGTCAGATATAGAAGTGAACAAGAAAAGGTAATACGACTTCTTTGTAGTTGAAGCAAAAGTGATACATGAACCATTAGCTTTATGGTGTATGTTTCAACTATTTGTTTCATACAATATTTGAAATGTCCACGGTGACTGCGTGCAGTTAAGTTTTCTCGGGCTATCAACTTTGTAAACATAAAAGTTAATGTTCAAATTTTCCGAAACTTTTGCTATCCGTAACGTCAGAAATTGATATGATGAACCACGTGTCATTTCGCTCATATATACGTATCTCAACACATAATGGTGTACAGAAGAATACAGTACCAAGATTTACAGACAATATCTACGTCATACAGCCCCTCAACGTCTTCAGGAGGAGACAGAAAATGCCTCACAAACATTTTCAACGGGCTGATCGCCAGAGTAAACTTAATTACAAATCTGAAACATTTTACTGGTTGTATGCTTTCTTCTGGGTAATTCCCCGGCGTCTGAATTTTTTATGCCAACTTTTCCGTAAACACTGTCCGTTCCATCTTCATAGGCTGGTAGGTATTCTTCATACCTACCCGCCTATGAAGATGGAACAGACAGTGTTCCGAAACTTTGGCAAACAAAATTCAGACGCCGAGGAATTACCCAGAAGAAAGCATACAATATTCGGAACACGGCGAAAGTCTGAAATCAAGAATTTTACTGGTCGGCTGTGTTGCAGTGCCCCCTCTCTCAAGATGTGCTTATTGCTGCTTGCGGCAAGCCCGAAGCATGTGAAGGGAAATTTATTGCGCATGATCAATCGACCGTGTGTTCGGACACTATTGTGTAAATAGTTCTAGGTACGTGTCATGTGTTACGTCAGAGATTGCGCTGTGTTCTACATCCCCCATTGATATGTATACGAGGTCTGATAAAGTAATGAGACTGGTTTCAAAAAATATATTTTATTTATTCGTCAACTACAATGTGGTCACCTTCAAAGTACATCCCTTGTGCCCGCGCACACCTTTGCCAGCGGTGCTGTAATTGTTTGTAATATTCATGGACTGCAGCTTGTAGGATGTCTTTTAAGGTCTGTGTTACAGCCCTCTAGATGTCTTCTATTGATTCAAAACGTTGTCCTTTCACTGCCGATTTTACTTTTTGAAATAAACGTAAGTCGCAAGGTGTGATATAAGGTGAGTAAGGAGACTGTGGCATCATCGCAATGCGTTTGGATGTCAAGCACTGTGCTACTGAGAGCACTACATGGGCTGGCGCATTGTCGTGATGAAGGATCCAGTTTTTCGCCTTGTTTGGACGAACCCGCATGACCCTCTTTCTCAGTTTTTCCAAGAATTTCTGTGTAGCAATATTGTTTGACTGTCTGTCCAGCAGGAACCTACTCTTTGTGAACAGTACGCATGGAATCAAAGAAGCACACTAGCATGAGTTTCACTTTTGACTTGGACATGCGTGCTTTCTTTGGCCTTGGTGATCCCTTTGAACGCCATTCCAAACTTTTAAATTTGGTCTCTGGATCATATTGGAAAAACCAACTCTTATCACCAGTGATAACTCGGTCCATTAACTCTGGGTCCGCTGCCACTTGTTCCTGCAGATCAGCACAAATACTCAACCGTGCATCCTGCTGTTGCTCTGTAAGATTCCTGGGCACCATCTTGGCACAAATTTTTCTCACCCCCAATTCTTCAGTTAGTATCAAAAGAGCAGTTTCCCGGCTCATGTTCAATTTATCAGCAATCACTTGGACTGTTAATCGCCGATCGGATCGAACAAGTTCTCTTACCCCTGCTGTGTTTTCACCTGTCCGTGCTGTTGCTGGTCGTCCGCTGCGCTGATCATCTTCAGCAAGGTTTCTGCCTTCAGAAAACATTTTGTGCCAGCGAAAGGCTTATGCTCTTGACATTGCATCATCTCCAAATGCCTGCTGAAGTTTTCCATGTGTTGTGATTGCACTGTCACCGAGTTTAACACAAAAAAGGCATAACTATGCGCGGCGTTCCTTGCTTTCATGACCAAGACAGGGTTCACACAAACAAGTCCTTACACTTCAAGCATGTACTCCACACTGAGGCATTGCAAAGCCATGCCACTGCAAGTGGGCATGGAGGAAGGACCAAGGTCAAAGGCTGTCTGTGTTAGCAGGTTGCAGTATTGCCAATACAGCTAGGAGAAAATTAAGCTCATTACTTTATTGTCGGACCTCGTATGCCATGGGCCACGTTCGGTACGGCGTTGTGTTCTGTAACCCTCAGTACTCGGCAAAACACATTCAATGTCATGTTAGGGACTGCGTTGTTCTCTCCCCTATTTTGTACATATATTACATACGTCACATTAGTGACTGCGTTTTGTTTGTACCCCTCAGTACTAGATATATGACATGTGTCATGTTAGTGACTATGTTTTGTTTTGTATCTCTCAGCACTAAGTATGTGGCATGTGTCATGTCGGTGACTGTGTTTTGTTTTGTATCGCTCAGTACTAGGTATATGACATATGTCATGTTGGTGACTGCGTTTTGTTTTGTATCGCTCAGTACTAGGTAAATGACATGTGTCATTTCGGTGACTGCGTTCTTCCGTATCTTTAAGTTCTAGGTACATGACATATTCATTTTAGGGGCTGCTAGTGCGCTGAATCCGTCAGTTCTATGTAAATGACATATGTCATTTGCTGGAATGCGTTGTTCTATACTAGTCAAAAGTGAAGTGAAAAGTCTAAAGTGAAGTGAAAAGTCTAAAGTGAAGTGAAAAGTCATCTAATATGAAGTGTAGCAAAGTGAAATAAAGTGAAGTGAAGTGAACGAAGCAAAGTGAAGTACAATGAGGTGAAGTGAAGTGCAGAATAGAGAGGGGGAGGAGCGAGTCTTTATGGAAAAGGTTTATAGGAGTAGTAAGTGATGAAAAGTGAAGGAATGGGGTGAAAGCGTGGGTGAATTAATGATCTGGGGGGGGGGAAGAACAATTACAAGAAACTGTACGCAGTGGTCTCTTACTTGGGTGTTTTTACCTTTTGTACATGTTGTATTCTAATTTGTCTCGTGTGTATTGTTGCTGGTTTTAAGTTGTCTTGTGTGTAATTGTTGTTGGTTGTCCGTGTGTATTGTTGTAGTTGTCTTGTGTGTATTGTTGTCATCTTATGCATATATGTTCTACAATGTGTGCGTTGCTTTTTTTTTTACTTTAGACGCCGGACTGCTGGCTAGAAGTCAGTATTCGGAAGGTCCTGCGACCG
>Ga0123354_10003769_pt1 | contig 21118 bp, 11 predicted proteins | sample TergutLab28metaG_2_FD_97872 | JGI IMG/M metagenome (GOLD analysis project Ga0123354, IMG submission 97872) | Labiotermes labralis P4 segment gut microbial communities from Petit-Saut dam, French Guiana - Lab288 P4 | ecosystem: Host-associated > Arthropoda: Insects > Digestive system > Gut ... | reverse complement strand
TCTGATGATCATCTCCGACACCAACAAACGTACTGCTCCCGCGGGCCTCGGCTTCTTCGTCGGCCCCCACTCCATGGACTTCCCCCTGCTCTCGGCCGCAACCCTGATTGTCATGCTCCCCGTCGTCGTGGTCTACGCCATCTTCCAACGCCAGTTCATCGCCGGCATGCTCCAAGGAGCAACCCGGTAGAACGTGATGTGTGCAGTTAGGTGAGTGTCGGCAGGGTGAAAGGCGCACTGAGTTGCGGGAACATGGGGTAATGCCGGATGTTTAATGTGGCAAGATCCATATTCTGCTCAATGGCTGTGGCAGCAATGACATAGTCGACGGTACTGATGCCGGTGTGGCTGCGATGCCAGACACGCATCAACTCGCCTGCTCGGTGAGCTATTGATGAGGACACGGGTTCTTGAGGAATGATATCCAGGAGTGTCCTTACCTGGTGCCGTTCCGCGGATCTCATGCCACCAACGATTTCAGTGACTGTCAGGACACTGACAGCCAGTGCGGAACGGGTCCTGACATCTTTCAACCAGACCCGTGCTGCTTCAATTCCACGCAAGTGGGCGATCAGTACATCTGAGTCGATCAAGGTTACTGACGCCACAGGTTGTCCAGATGCTCTTGGCGGGACGTCTGTCCTCGCGGGGGTACGTCCAAGTCCCGCAGGATGCCGAATGATTCATCGATGATGGCGTCTGTCAGGCCTGAACCATGGTCGTGCGCCAGGCCATCATCGATCCATTGCCGGATGACCTCAGATCGGGAGATTCCCTGTCTCGAAGCCACTTCGTCCACCGCCCGCACCTGAGTTTCCGGGAGATAGATATTCGTTCGTAACATACATCACATCATACATCGTATGGCTGAAGGACTGACGTGTCGGACCATGGGAGACAGTTCGGACGTTCCATCGCGACGAGTCACTCTGGTTTGCGTTGTCTGCGTATGACAAAGGCGACGAGGCCGGCCAGGATCAGGACACCGACAATGGTGATGACGATGATGATTGTCGTGCGAGTGTTGTTTTGACTGGTGGTGAGTGCTTCGCCGGTGACGGTGACTTGGACGGTTCCGGAGAAGAAGCTGGCGTCGGTGGAGTTCGTGGTTGTGGAAGGGGTTTCGGTGGACGTCGGGGGTACGGACGCGGTGTTGGTGGAGGACGTGCTGGTGGAACTCGGAGTTGGGGATGATCCAGGGGTGTTGGTTGTTGTGGACGATGGTACAGAGGGGCTGGTGCTTGGGGACCAGGAACTGGTGGGACCCGTGGTCCAGTAGGGGGTGCTGGTGGGACCCGGGGTGCCGGTGGAACTGGTGGTCCAGTAAGGCGTGCCGGTGGAGTCTGGGGACCCGGACGCAGTGCCGGTGGGGATGCTGGTCCACAACGGAGTTTCGCCGGAGGTTTCAGACCCGGTGTCAGTGGGCGTCGTGGTCCAGTACGCGGTGCTGGTGGGGGACTCGGTGGAGCCATTGTCGCTGGGGGGATTGGGGTTGTCGGTCCAGGCGAGGGTGACGGTCCCGGGAGAGGTGTACGTGATCGTGCCGGCGTTCTGGTCGATGGTGGCTTGTCCGGATGTGACGCTCCAGATGATGGGGTTGGGGTCGTTGGCGGCTGCGGCGAGGATGGGCAGCTGGACGGTGCCGGTGTGTGCGGTATGGGCGGTGGTCTGGTTTCGTACCCCGAAGTCCCACGCGGAAGAAGTGTCCATGCCCGGCATCGGCATCTTCGACTGCCCGAGGGCGGTCCGCTTCTGCGAGATGGAGGTCCAGTCCAGGGACGACAGGTCGGTGATCTGGTTGTCGTCCAGGCTCCAACCACACGGGGTGTTGCTGGGACAAGCCTGGTTGAGCAGGGTGGCGATGGGTGTGATGTCAGTGATCTGATTGTCATTCAAGCCCAAGCCCTGCAGATTGGTCAGCCCAGCGATCGGAGCCACATCACTGATCTGGTTGTTTGCCAAAGATAGGGAGACGAGGTTCTTCAGGCCGCTGAGCAGCGCCAGGTTGCTGACTTGGTTGTTGGTCAAGTTCAGCGATTCCAGGGTGGTCAGTCCGGCCAGTGGAGTCAGATTGGTGATCTGGTTGTTGGACAGATCCAAGAAGTTGAGGCTGGTCATGGCGGTCAGCGGCGTCAGGGTGGAGATGTTGTTGCTGGCCGCGTACAACATTTGCAGGTTGGTCAGCCTGGTGAGTGGAGTCAGATCGGAGATGCCAGTGTTGGATATTCCCAACAGGGCGAGGTTGGACAGTACTGCCAACTGGGTCGGATTAGCGATCGGGTTGCTGTTCAACGTCAGGGTGGTCAAGGAGGTCAGTGTGGCCAACGGTGTCAGATCGGTGATCTGGTTGCCGATCAGGATCAGCTGGGCGAGGCTGGTGTCATGGGCCAGTGGGGTCAGGTCGGTCACCTGGTTGTTGCTGAGGTCCAGGACTTGTAGCTGAGGCAGTTTCGCCAATGGTTTCAGGTCGGTGATTTGGTTGTGGGTGCTGCGCAGGGTGGTCAAGGTGGTCATTGCGGCCAACGGGCTCAGGTCGGTGATCTGGTTGTTGTCTAGTTGCAGGCTCGTCAGATGGGTGAGCCTGGACAAAGGTGTCAGGTCGGTGATCTGATTCCCGGTCAGAACCAAGGACGTGAGGCTGTTGCGGCTGGCCAGTGGTGTCAGATCCGTGATCTGGCCGTTGGTCGCGCTGATCTGGGTCAGTTCGGAGTCGCGGAGGTTCTGGATGCCGGCCAGGGAGTCGATGCCCGTGCAGGAGAGCGTGTACTGCGTGGTGCTGGCGCGGGCGAGGGCGTCGAGGTCGGTCTGGGTGAGGATGTCCACCTGGCCGGGGTCCTGGGACGTACTGGCAGAGAAATGGATTCCGTATATTTTGATCTGTTGGGCGATGCAGTGGCGCAGGGCGTCGTCGGGGATGACGTTGGTGACGGCTTGGGCGAGGGCTGGAAAGCCGACCCATCCGAGTGTGAGGAGGATGGAGAAAACGAGGGCTATGGTACGGGAAGGTGTACGAGACATCGGGTACCTCTTCTGGATGTTATAGATCACACTGTCCTCACCACCGCAAGCTCTCGTATGCCAAGCCTAACACCGGGCGTGAATTGTGGGATTTCCTCATCCCTATTGGTTCGTGTGAAGGGAGAGGAGTGGGAAAGCCCGGTGGGGGGACGATCCGCTAGGTAGTGAGTGGACAGTGTGATGGAGTCAATAATAGTGGTTTGAGTTGTGCACAGGTATGGGACCTAGGTCCCATATTGTTGCCTTGACGGGTCGCGTTGGGGTGATCTGCTCGGTGGATGGATCTGGTTGTCGTGCTTCGTTCGTGGGGTTATCGGGTGCGGCGTGTTCTGCGTACTGCCAAGAAGGCAACTCCAGCTATGACGAGGGCTACTGCGAGGTTGATACAGACGATGAGGACGATCGTGGCGATGCGCTGGCCAGGCTGGCCAGTGACGGTGACAACGACGCTTCCGGAGAAGTCTATGTTGTCGGTGGAGGGTCCGGTGGTGGATTGAGGAGCAGCAGAGGGATGGATGGCGCCGACGTCATTCGCTGTGGGATCGGTGGTCCAGGAGAGGGTGACTGATCCTGCAGCGGGGTAGGTGACGGTTCCGTCCTCGGAATGGATGGTGGCCTTCCCGTCTGTGACAATCCAGATGATCGGATGGGGGTCGTTGGCGGCTTGGATGATGGTGGGCAACGCGACGGTGCCGGTGCGTGACGTTGCCTGAGTGGTCTGATTGCTGACTCGGAAGTAGTACTGTCCGGAACGCGTCTGACCGTCTGCTGTCAGTGTGTTCTGCTCGATGCGGTTCCAGTCCAGGGACGACAGGTCGGTGATGTGGTTGCCGAAGAAATCCCGTACGCAATCGCCCTGAGAGGGGCAACCCTGGTTGAGGAGTGCGGCGATGGGTGTGATGTCAGTGATGGTGTTGCTGGTCAATGACAAGGTCTGGAGCTGGGTGAGGCCGGCCAGTGGAGTCAGGTCGGCGAGGTGGTTTGAGTCGAAGTGGAGAGAGGTGAGCCGTGGCAGCTTGCCCAGGGGTGTCAGGTCGGTGATCGGGTTCCCGCTCAGAAACAGCATGGTCAGGTTGGTGAGTGAGGTCAGGGGTGTCAGGTCGGTGATGTGGTTATTGTTCAGGGACAGGGTCGTCAGGTTGGTGAGTGTGGCGAGGGGTGTCAGGTCGGTGATCTGGTTGTAGCCAACGTCCAGCAGGGTGAGGTTGGTGAGTCCGGTCAACGGTGTCAGGTTCTTGATGTTGTTGGCATCCAACGACAGTGATGAAAGGGTGGTGAGGCCGGTCAGTGGGGTCAGATCCGTGATGCGCCCGGCAAAGACATCAAGTTTTGTGAACTCGGGATCATGCAGGTTCTGGAGTCCGTCCAGTGAGGCGACTGAGGAGCACATGATCGAGTACGGCGTGGTGGTGGCGGTGGCGAGCGCGTCAAGGTCGGCTTGAGTGAGGCTGTCGACTTTGTTGGGGTCGTGGGATGTGGTGGTTGTGAACGGGACACCGGTGGTCTGCATGAGTGCCGCGATGCAGTGACGTAAGGCGTTGTCGGGCAGCACATTGTTGGGGTCGCCCCGGGTGGCGATAGAGCACCCCGTCAGTGCGAGGGTGAGGAGGAGTGAGCATGCCAGGGCGGCAGTACGGGTGGGCGTTCGGGCCATCGTGTTCCTCCTGAGAACGTGCGCGGTCACACTGCCCGCCACTGGTGCAGACGTTCGTACTGCGTGTGAGACACGGGTCCTGACTGTTGGTGTTTCCCCTGGTCCCCTAGGGTTTGTGTGGTGGGGATCAGAGTGGTCCGATGGGGTGGACTTTTCTTCTGCGGCTAGTGACGGAACAGTGTGACTAGTGTCCAGGCTAGTGCTACCTGTGGCGCGGGGAAATGGGACTGAAGTCCCTTTGTTGTGCATTCTCAGTCGCAGCGTGCGCTCAAATGTTCAGCGTCGATGATGACAGCGTGCCTCGTTGGGAACGTGCGCGGCCACACTGCCCGTCACTGGCGCAAGCCTTGGTACGCTATGTGGGACACATGTCGTGACTGTTGGTGTGTCCCCTGGTTCCCTAGGGTTTGTGTGGTGGGGACCAGGGTGGTCCGATGGGGTGGACTTTACTCCTGCGACTAGTGACGGAACAGTGTGACTGTTGTTTATGTTAGTGGTATCTGTTACGCGGCGACATGGGACCAAAGTCCCGGTGGTTCGCACTTCCTGGTCTGGACCTGGGTGAACATTGGTGGGAGTTCCCTCTGTCCCGCTTGGGTCATTTGAGGACTTCTCGAGGCACCTCAGGTCTTCGTCTATTTGGGTTCATCGCCTGCCTGGTCAGAACATGTACGATCGCACTGTTCTCTCCGGTGCGAGCCTTCAGGCTCCGTGTCTGGCACGGGGCGTGATGTCGGATGTTCTCGTCAAACCTTGTAGTTGGTGTGGATGGAAAGGTCTGGGAGAGTCCGGTGGGGTGGACTTACCGCGTTCGGTGAGGACAGTGCGATCGTTGTCCATGATAGTGGCGTGGAGGTCACGAAGGAATGGGACCACAGTCCCCTCCCGGAATCCTCCACTTCGCGGGTTCATCAGCGGCACTAGCGAGTGTGGCGCGTCTCACGTACTGTCAAAACAATGCCAATTGTAATAATCAGGACTCCGACGATCCCGGTGACGACGATCATGGGTGTCGAGACAGTCCCTCCGAGCAGGAACGAGCAGATGATGGCGACAGCACGGGTGTGGATGGGGGACATCGGGTACCTCTTTTGGATGTAGTAGGTCACACTGTCCGCCCTACCGCAGGCTGTCGTACACCATGCCTAACACCGGTGTGGAGTGTGGAGTTCCTCGTCCTTCGTGGTCATGAGAAGGATGAGGAGTGGGAAAGCCCGGTGGGGGGACGATTCTCGTGGGTAGTGGGCGGACAGTGTGATTGTTATTCAGGATAATGGCATCGGATATTCACGGGAATGGGACAAGAGTCCCGCTGATCCGGTCCTCTGCGTGACAGTACGCAGCGTGTATCTCGCACGCGAGCGTGCTTGGTCGTGGGGGTTCGTCCAAAGGTCGTCGCGTTGTCGAGTACGGCGCGTCGTGCGTACTGCCAGGACAATGTCGCCTGTCACGGTTTTGATTGGTGGAACTGGTCGGACAAGTCGGTGTTCGAGGGCCGGTTGACTTTAGCCTGGATGCACCGATTGACGATCACGGTGGTGTCGGCCATGTGATGGTGGAGTGCGACGGATGTCAGTTGTCCCAGGGTCAGGGTCTCGCCGGCTGCGGCCACTTTGGCAGTTAGCAATAGTTATTTGTCGAAAGCGATTGTTATTCGGGTACGGGACATCGGGTACCTCTTCTGGAAGTGCCAGATCACACTGCCCTCACCACCGCGATCTGTCGTGCGCTAGTCCTCGCTCCGGGCATGGAGTGTGGTTGTCCTCATCCCGCGTGATTCGTGTGATAGGGAGAGAACTGGGAAAGCCCGGTGGGGTGCGATCCGTGTGGGTAGTGAGTGGACAGTGTGATCGTTGTTCATCTTAGTGGTGTCGGTTATGCACAGGAATGAGACCAGGGTCCTATTGTTGTGACGCGGAGCGGCGGCGCCGGCGGAGAAGGGGACATCGGTGTGTCCGGGATATTGACCATTGCTTGGGTGATGCAGTGGCGCAGCGCGGCGTCGGGGATGACGTTCGTGCTGTCTGCGCGTACGATCGCGGGGGAGCCACCCGATCTGGGTGTGAGCAGGAGAGCAGCAGTACGGGTGGGTGTGCGCAGGGCCTGGAAACTCCTCCACATGTGTGATCACACTGTCCTCACCACCGCTGGCAGTCGTACGCCATGCCTGTCACCGGACATATTTTGTGGGTTCTCCTCATCCCTATCGGTTCGTGTGAAGGGAGAGAAGTGGGAAGCCCGGTCGGAGGGACGATCCGCCTGAGGTAGTGAATGGACAGTGTGATCGTCCTCCATGATACTGGCATCGGATATCCCCGCGCATGAGACCAGGGTCTCTATTTTGATCCTTCAACCATCCTACAATCATATATAGGTTGTAGGATGGCTGAAGGGTTGTATGCCAGGGTTGCAGGAGCAGGTCAACGAGGCCATCAGTCGTTTTCGAACAGCGGGCACCGACCTGTTGGACGTGGAAGTCAAGAAGGCGGCAGGTGGGACACCGAAGTCGCTGCCGGAGACTGTCTCGGCTTTCCAGCCGAAAGACGATGTCATCCCGGTACCCGATGCGACCACGCGGGACTTCGACCCAGTCCTTGTCTCTAGGCTGGTGGAACGCCTGCGGCGCACGCGTGGCCCAGTGTTCGCCACTCAAAATGAAACAACGATCCTCCGCATGGTCGGTGCCCTGACACACTTCACCGTCGAGATGCGCCGACAAGTCATCCTGGCCCATGACTCCAGGCGTGGAACAACCCCTGACAGGGCGCAGGGGACTCTCACACCTCGGCAAGCTGAGGTCCTGGCGTTGCTTCAAACCGGACCTCGATCCACCGCCGGGTTAGCACGCCTGTTCAGTATCACCCCCCAGGCGGTCTCAAGCATCTCAACGCTCTCGAAGCAGCGGACCGAGTAGCGCCAGTCGGGAATCGTTACGCCAAGTCGGTCACCTGGCAAGCAGTCTGAACGTGATCATGTACCGCCCAATCAAGCATGAAGGTGTGTACCTCGTTGGTGCACAGTGATGCCTGATGTCGTGGAATGTGGACACGTGTGTGCCAGTTGTAGTGTTGCGGGGTTGAACGGGTCACCGGGTACGGCGTGTCCTGCGTACGACCAAGGCAATGATTCCAGCGAGTACGAGGACTGCGACGACGCCGATCACGACGATGATGAGCGTGGTTGTTGTGGATTGTCCTGATTGGCTTCCAGCGATTGCCGGGCCGCTGACAGTGACCTGGACGGTGCCTGAGAAGAAACTAGTGGCAGGGGTAACGGTGCTCTCGGTGTCTGTCTGGGACGGGGTGTCAGAGGAACTTGGAGTCGTGGATCCGGTGGCGGAGGGGGAAGCCGTACCTGTGTCACTGCCCGAGCCTACGTAGTCGGTCCAGGCGAGGGTGACCACACCGGGAGCTGTGTAGGTCACTGTCTGGTCCACTTGGTTGATGGATGCTGGTCCGGACTTGATGCTCCACATGATCGGGTGAGGGTCGTTGGCGGGTGCGATGACAGTGGGCAGCGGGGAAGTGCCGGTCTGTGCCGTCTTTTCAGTGGTCTGGTTGTTGACTGTGAAAAAGGATTCATCCGTCAGAGGCTCGGTGCATGCCGTGAGATTGTCCTTCGACATGGTATTCCAATTGAGTGAGGATAAGTCGGTGATGTGGTTGCCGTCCAGAGCCCAGCGGCACACACCGCCAGTGGGACCTAGATTGAGTTGTTGGGCAATGGGCGCGATGTCAGTGACGTGATTGTTGCTCATCAGCAACTCCTGGAGGCTGGTGAGTCCAGCCAGAGGTGCCACATCGGTGATCTGATTGTTTTCCGCTGTCAGTGAGGACAGGTTTGTGAGATGGCCCAGTGGTGTCAAGTCAGTGATGTGGGTGGAGGACAGGTCTAAAAAAGTGAGGGAAGTGAGTCCAGACAACAAAGTCAGATCAGAGATCGGATTATTGGCTATTTTTAGCGTACTGAGGTTCGTGAGTGCGGTCAGTGGTGTGAGGTCGGTGATCTGGTTGCCGGATAGGTCAAGATACCAGAGGTTGGTGAGTGGGGCTAGAGGTGCCAGATCGGCGATCGAATTGCTGTCCAGTTTCAGACTAGTCAGGTTCGTGAGTGTGGTCAGTGGTGTCAGGTCGCTGATCTGGTTGCCGGTTAGATCGAGATAAGGGAGGCTGGTGAGTGTGGTCAGTGGTGTGAGGTCGCTGATCTGGTTGCCGGCTAGTTCCAGGCCTCCAAGGCTTGTCAGCCCAGCCAGTGACCTTAAGTCAGAGATATGGTTTTTCGTCAGTATCAGGTTTTGCAAAGTGGTGAGCTTGGCGAGAGGTGTGAGGTTGGTGATCTGGTTGCTGGACAAGTCCATGTTGGTGAGCTTGCCAAGGGTCATAAGAGGTGTCAGGTCGCTGATCTGGTTGTCGTCCAATGTCAGGTTTTCCAGGTTTGTAAGCTTGGTGAGCGGTGTCAGGTCCGTAATCTGGTTGTCCGATAGTAAGAGGCTTTGCAAGGTTGTGAGGTTGGTGAGTGGTGTCAGGTCGGTGATTTTGTTGTCGGAGATGTCCACGTAAGTGAGTTCAGTGAACCCGGCGAGTGGTGTCAGGTCTGTGACTTCTCCCTGCATCGCAGTCACCTGTGTCAGTTCAGGGTCATGGAGGTTCCGGAGTCCCGATAGGGATTTGACGCCGCTACAGAAGATGGAGTACGGCTCGGTTGTGGCGTTGGCGAGGGCATCGAGGTCGGTCTGGGTGATGATGTCGACGAGTTGGGGCTCTTGGGACGTACTGGCCGAGAACGGGACTCCGGCGCCCACCATGGCTTGCGCGAGACACGCGCGGAGGCCGTCGTCGGTGATGATATTGGTGGTGTCAGCGTGGGCAATGACTGTGGTACCACTCCATCCGAGGGCGAGGACAAGTGAGCCGATCAGAGCGATGGTACGGGTGAGAGTGCGCGGCATTGGGTCCCTCCTCAAGAGTGTGTATGATCACACTGCCCTCACTGCGACGGCTGTTCGTACGCCGTCTCACACCGGACGTGATTTGTGGGGTTTCCTCGTTCCCTGGTGGTTGGTGTGATGGGAAGAGGAGTGGGATTGTCCGGTGGGGGGACGATCCGCCGTGGTAGTGAGTGGACAGTGTGATCGTCGTTCATCATACGGGCATTGACTGTGTACAGGAATGGGACTCGGGTCCCTAATGTTCACCCTCCGGTTGGCGGAAAGGCGGCCCGTACCGTATGCGCTGTGAGCGCGGCGTCATGGGCGCGGTTTGCCTGTGGGATGGTCGGGTTGTGAGGGGCGGCGTGATTTGAGGACGACCAAGGAAATGATGCCAGCCAAGATGAGGGCAGCGATGAGTATGACAAGGATGATGATTCCTGTGCGCTCTTCTGCGTGGATGCTGGCGGCTGAGGGGCCGGTGACTGTGACCTGGACGGTTCCGGAAAAGAAAGTGGTGTCTTGGGGGGAGGCGGTGGCGTCAGAGGATGTGTCGGCGGGCGAATCGGTGGAACCAGGGTCGGTGGTTGTGGGGGGAGTGTCTGTCCAGGCCAGAGTGATGACTCCGGGGGTGGTGTAGGTCACAGTTCCGTCATCTTGGTTGATGGTGGCCTGTCCGGCCGTGACGCTCCAGGTCAGAGGGGTGGAGTCCTTGGCAGGCGGGGTGATGGTGGGCAGGGAGGTCGTGCCGGTGTTGGCGGTCTGTTCGGTGGTCTGGTTGCGGGCCCCGAAGTAGGTCACACCGGAATAGTCGTGGCCGTTAGTGTTTTGCCTACTCTGCTCAACGGTCTTCCAGTTCAAGGCAGTCAGGTTGGTGATCTGGTTACCATCCAATGTCCATGTACACGGGTTGTCTTCGGTGCAGTTCTGGTTGAGTTGCGTGGCAATGGGTGTGATGTCTGTGATGAGGTTATTGCTCACGTACACATCCTGGAGCTTGGTGAGACCGGCCAGTGGCGTCAGGTCTTTGACCTTGTTGTTGTCGATACTCAACCATGTGAGGTTGGTCAGCCCGCTCAGTGGTGTGAGGTCGGTGATCTGGTTGTTATCCAGGCAGAGTTGGCCGAGAGCCGTGAGGCCGGATACTGGTTTCAGATCGCTGACCTGGTTTCCATCGGTGTAAAGCTGAGCAAGGTTGGTCAGCCCGCTCAGTGGTGTGAGGTCGGTGATCTGGTTATTAGATACGAGCAATGTCACCAGGTTAGTGAGCCCGGCCAGGGGTTTCAGGCCGGTGATCTGATTGTCTCCCACATCCAGGTAGGAGAGTTTGGTGAGGCCGGTCAAGGGTGTCAGGTCGGCGATCTTGTTGTTGGTCAAAACCACTGAGTCCAGGCTGGTGAGTTCAGTCAGTGGTCCGGCGTCGTCGACGCGGTTATGGGTCAGGTCCACGGACATGAGCCCAGTCAGACTAGCAAGTGGCGTGAGGTCGGTGACCTGGTTGTTCGGCAGGGATAGTTGCGTTAGTTCAGTGAGCCCGGTCAGCGGTGTCAGGTCTGCGAGCTGGCCGTTCACCAGAGCTAGTTGTGTGAATTGGGCGTCGTGGAGGTTGTCGAGTCCTGCAATGGACGTGACACCTGCGCAAGAGAGGCCGTACTGCGAAGTAGTGGCGTTGGCGAAGGCGTCGAGGTCGGCTTGGGTGAGCACATCGACCTGGGTGGGATCCTGCGACGTACTGGCGGAGAACGGGACTCCGGCTTCTTGCATGAAGTGAGCGATGCAATGGCGTAGCGCGTCGTCGGGGATGACGTTGGCGGTGTCGGCCTGTGCTGCGGTCGAAGAGCTTGCCCACCCGACTGCGATGATGAACGAGGATACTAGGGCGATAGTACGCGTGTGTGCACGGGGCATCGGGAACCTCCTCAGAACGGACGAGATCACACTGTCCTCACTACCGAAGGCTGTCGTGCGCCCTGCCTGACACCGGACTCGAATCGCAGGTTTACCTCGTACCCCTTTGGTTCGTGTGAAGGGAGAGGTGTGGGATAGCCCGGTGGGGGGACGATCCGCCTGGGGTAGTGATGGACAGTGTGATCGTTGTTCAGCATAGTGTCATCGGAAATAGACGGGAATGGGACCAGAGTCCCGACCCCCGTTGTCGACAGCTAGGAGCGTGCTAGTTCAGTAAACAGGATTAATGAACATTGCTACACCTCAATTATCGTGGCATTGCCGCTCTGGTGAGTCGTTGTTCCTCCAGTACGCTCACCGGTTAGATGTCATGACCGTGTCATCTATGGGGTACGACGTCTGAGCACAGCCACCATGGCGAAGGCGGCCGCGACCATTCCCATCGCCAGGAGGACCACAGCCATGGACACGGGACCCTGGGCAGTTTGTGTTGTGCCACCCGTGTTGGCAGTTGTGGCAGTTGTGTCAGTTGTGCTGAGCTTGGTCTGACTGGTGACTGGCGCTGTACCGCTTGTGGCAGCCGCGGAGTCGCCCGTACTGGTGGATGCCGGGCCCGGTGTTGCGGGCGTCAGTCCCGGAGGTGCAACGGTCTGGTTCGCCGGTGCAGGCGTCTGGCTTGGGGTGGCGGTCGCGTTGCCCCCAGACTGGGGAGTTGTGGTTTCGACGGTCAGATGGATGGGGTACGAGGAATCGGAGATCTCGCCTGCGGCAGTGGTTTCGGCGGCCGTCAGTGCGTGGTCACCATTGACGAGCGGGCCGGCGTACGCGCAGGTCCAGGACAAGTCCGCGTTGATGGTTGTGTCGCACAGAATGGCGGTGGTTCCAATGCCGGTGCTGGCGTCGAAGGTGTAGTCCGAGACGATGACATGGTTTCCGGGTTGGGACGCGCTGCCCGCGATGGCCGGGCTGGACTCGCTCGTCACTGTCCCGTCAGTTGGTGTGGTGATCACCGGAGATGGAAGGGTGACGGTGCGGATGGTGAGCCGGACGGGTTGCGAGGGGTCTGACGAGTCCCCTGCCGCGTTGGTTTCGGCGGCGGTCAGGGTGTGGTCGCCGTCGGTGAGCGGGCCGGTGTACCCGCAGGTCCATGACAAATCCTCTTGGATGAGTGTGGTGCACAAAATGGTGTCCGTGCCGACCCCGGTGCTTGCGTCGAAGGTGTAGTCCGAGACGATGAGATGATCCCCGGGTTCGTACCCACTGCCCTCGATGGCCGGTGTCGATTCGTTCGTCACGGTTCCATCAATCGGAGTGGTGATCACCGGAGGCAGAAGCATGGCAGGGCGGATGGTCAGATGGACTGGCTGCGAGGGATCAGACACGTTGCCCGCCTGATCGGTTTGGGTGGCAGAAAAGACATGGTCCCCCTGTGTTAGCTCAGTGTCGGGGGTGCAGGTCCAAGACAAGTCATCTTGGACAATTGCCGTGCACACAGGCGGGACGGTGTTTGTGTCCTCGGGCGGGGTGACACTGCCGCTGGGATCGGCACCTGTCGTACTGGCTTGGGTGTCGGTGTCGCCGGGGTCGCTGCCTGTCGGACTGACATCGCCAGCCGACACACCAGATCCGTTGTCTGTCGAACTATCCGCACCACTTGAATCGCTCACCGTGATCGTCGCACCCGGTTCTGTCCCGGTACCTGTGAACGCGGGTTTGGTTTGGCTGGTGGCTGTCCCGTCCGTCGGGGAGGTGATCGCCGGAGCGGCGGGGATGTCCGTGTCCAAGGTAGTCGTGGCCCAGATACTTGGGACGGGTGTCGGGCCGTAGTACGTCGCGAGAGTGATCTGCTGGGATGGCGTTCCGGCAGGCGTTGGCGCCGACCAGTGGCCGGTGTCGTCGGAAACGGCCCCTGTCAGGGCCTGTCCGGACGCGTCGAGGATCGTCAATTGCATGGAAGGTGCTGCCGTGCCCGTGATGTGGGTGGCGTTCGCCTGGGTGAAGTCGGGGACGTTCGACCACGCCTGGCAGGACAAGCTGGGGTTCATCGGCTTGGGTGTGTCGGTGACCGAGTAGGCGCCGATGACTGTCTGATCCCATTGGGACCCATCCCCGTCGACGAACGAGTGCAGCGACACCGTCTGCCCCACGGCAGCGGAGATCGTGCCAGTGTACATTGTCTCATTATTATCGAGTGGTCCCATCGAGCCGGCGGGTGTGACATCGGTGAGCGTCAATGGCACATCGGTCCACGTCACACCGTCATCGGTGGACATGGACAGGGTGACCTGATCGGTGGTCAGGGGGTCTGAACCGAGTTGGGCCCCAACGTGCATGATGATCGGTTGATCCGCAGAGCCCGCGTTGTCGGCGTCCAGCCAGGGCAGTTCGTACCAGACGTTGCGCAGGGGTTCCACGATCGCGTCGTCGGGGCTTGGAGATTGCCAGGTCCAACTGGTGGATGTGCTCGTTGACAAGGACCAGTACGCGGGATCGGCAGTTGTGGTCTGGTCGAGTCGATAGGTCTGGGGCCCGGGGTCGAGGTTTTGTACGTCGATCGTGTCCCCGGGAACCTGCGAAGAGAAGAGTTGTTCGTCGGTGTCTGACGAGTTGGCCGCGAGCCTGGTCAAAGTGGTGTTCATCGTGATTGGGGTGGTCTGATCGATCGTGACTGCTTGGCCGAGTCCGTCGATCAGGCCGGGCACCTGACCAGTGAGCTCGCTGGTGGAACGCAGCAGTGTTGCGTACCGGGGCAGGACCGTGGACTGTACCTGGGTCCCCACTGAGACGAGCTGATTCTCACCGGGAAGCAGGTACGTTGCCGGTCCGATAAGCGTCTGTGACGGGGCACTCGGATCGGATCCGGTGCCCCTTTGTTGCGACACCATGGTCAACACACCGTCATTGATATAGAAAGTCCTGGTGGGAATCGCTTGCCAGACGCCCCCGGAACCTAGGTAGGCCAGGGAGGGGTCGTCCTGGTTCATCACGCTCACCGAGATGTTGTCGGTCCAAGCGTCGTTGGGACCCATCGCCCGTCGTTGGACCGTCACCGAGGCGGCGTGTGCGTCAGTGGCATCCAGAGTGATCGGCTGAAGGCCCACAGTCCAGTTGTCAAGCAGAACATAGCCGTACGCAGGTCCCTCGCGGACAAGAACGCTGATGGTTCCTTGTGATCCGAGTGCGCGTAACTGGTTTCCAGTTTGGGACGTGGTGACGAATACCGGCAGTTGGAGATCCGTTCCCTTCAGTTCGTTCTGGGCGAGGCTGAGCAAGTACGACGGCTGGTCCGAGTCCAGGATCAGGGCCGCGTAGCCAGCCTTTTTGGCTGCTGTGGACCACTCGGGAATGGAATTCGGTGTGACAAAACCTGGTTGTGAGTCGACAGAGACGACAGCGGCCACCTGGTCTGACTCAGCCGCGGGCATGTCCAGGGATGACACTTCTGCCGGGGTCCACAGGTACGTGCCGGTTGGCATGGTGTTGACTTGCACCAACGTCACGGGCGACTGTCCACACGAGCCGAGCGCCGCGTCCACAGTCGGTCCACTCAGGTTCCCGCCAATACCCAAGGTCCATGTGTCATCCGCCACTGGCGTGATGTAAAGATGGTTGGCCCCGAAGGCGTCCTGCGCGCCGGAAAAGAACACTCCCACTCCCGCGCCATCAGTACGGGCCATGGCGAACAGGGTGACGTTAGTGCCCTGAACGGGCCGATCGGTGGCGATCGTGAAAGGCTGGGCTGTTGTGCCATCCATCACCACCGTGGTGTCGGAGCCGACGGTGATGGCTGGCGACAACAGGACCGTTTGGTCCACACCGCCCAACGGGCTCGTCGTGATGTCCCTGGCGTAGAAGGCGTAATGACCGGCCTCAACGGTGAACGTCTGCGTCGAAGCCGATGCTCCGAGTGTTTGCTCGTCAGTGTCCAGATTGGCCATGATGACCCCGTCGACCGGATTGAACGGATTGCCGTCGCGGTCGGTGGTGGTGACCGTGACAGTGTAGGTCTGCGGAGAGTTTTCCCACGTCACAGGGGTACGAAGAACAGTGTCGCCAGCGGTGGCCAGGATGTAACCACCGGGATAACTGGAGGGGAAAGCCGACGGATCGACCGTTACATCCACGGAGGCCACGCCGCCTGCGGGAACCGTGACCGACCTGGCTGACAAGGTGATACCAGATGGGAGGAGGGTGATGAAGTCGGGAGGCACGGAAGTCGGCGGTGCGTCAGGCGTCTGGTCGCCAGTTGAGGCGCTGGTCGTCGCCTGTATAACCGGGAGTGACACGGGCTCAGCCGAGGTGGGATCTGACACGGGCAAAAGCCATGATGATTGCTCCGGAGTCTGCGCTGAAGCGTCGCTCTGGGTTGACGCTGTCCCCACGTTCAGCCCGGACGCATCCAAGGCAGATGCGGATGGTGTCACCGTTCCCGATGACAGTGGTGGCCCCGGTGGTGGCGTCACGGTGGCCAATGGTGGTGTCTCGGGGGTGGCCGACCCAGTCATTGTGACCGATGATGAGGGTGATTGTGTCCCCTCGTCCGCGGGCTCGCTCACTGGTGTCGGCAGCCCCTGGATGGGGATGGCCGCCAGGTCGGCGTTCAGGGTGAGGGTCACGTCGGTGTCGCCGCGGTTCTGGTAGGTCAGGGTCTGGGTGACGCTTGTGGGGTACGGCAGCGCCTGAGCGCCGAAGTTGAGCTGAGTCGGGCTGGTGGTGATGGTTTGGGCCAGGGCAGCGGGGATGTCCAGAATTCCTGATCCTTCGACCCACACCCCTGTCTCATAGGTCATCGGTCGGGCTGAGGCCATCAACCGGGCTCGGATGTCCGTACGGTCCAAACCGGGGTCCGATTGCTTGAGCAGGGCTGCTGCCCCAGCGACGAGTGGAGCAGCCATCGAGGTGCCGAGGAAACCGTCGGAGACGTAGCCGTCGCCACCGGCTTGCGCGCCGGTCAATCCGGCCGCTGGGGGAGTGCCCATACCGTCCGGCGTCGCATGCGCGCCTGGGGCTACAATCTCGGGCTTGAGCGCGCCGTCTCCACGCCGGGGTCCGGAGGAGGTGAACCACGGCAACGATCCATCATCCAGAACCGCCCCCACGGACAGTGCTTCGTCTGCAGTGCTGGGGCTCGACACACTCTGAGCTGCCGAGTCGTTGCCGATCGCCGTCACGAACAGGCACCCGTACTGCTTCGAGAGCTGGTTGACCAACTGGCTCATCGGGGATGAGCCGTCATCGAGAATGGCACTGTCACCCAGGCTCATGTTGATGATGTCGGCTCCTTGCTCTGCGGCCCACTGCATGCCCGCCATGATGGTCGAATCGGAGCCACCGCCGTAGGCATCGAGGACGCGGGCGTTGATCAGTTTGGCTCCGGGTGCGACGCCGGCGTAGTAGCCGTTCGAGGCTGCCCCGGTGCCGGCGATTTCTGATGCGACAAAGGTACCATGGCCGTTTTCGTCGTCCGTGCTGCCGCTGCCGGTGAAGTCTTGCGCGGCGACGACCTGTCCGACCAGGTCGGGGTGGTTGGCGTCGATGCCGGTGTCGACAACGGCCACTGTCACACCCGTACCGGTGTAGCCCTGGTCGTGGGCTTGGTCGGCGCCGATGAACGTCATCCAGGGTGGTGCGCTGGCCGAGTCAGGAGTCGCCGATGTGTCAGTGGACGGTGTTGCCGACGAGTCTGCCGTTGTCGGGGTGATCGTCGATTCGTCAGGAGTCGCGGTCACATCCTCGGGGGCGGTCGGCATGGCTCCAGTGGTTGTGTCGGTGGGCGTGCCGGAATCACCCGGCACGAGTGGGGGTCGCACGGGGATCGGCGTGACAGTTGTGCCCGCCGTGTCCGGGGTTGTGCTCGTCGGGTCCGAGGGCGTGGCCTGCTCTGTTGGCACTTCTGGAGTTGCGGACGCTTCACCCCCGACCCATGACCGCACAGGTGTGGAGTCCGGGGTTGTGGACTGGGCGCTGCCTGAGCCCGCGCTCGTACTGGCTGGATCGTCGGTTGGGGTGACCTCATTCATGTGCACCCGCTTGTCCAGCCAAACCTTGGTCTGCGAGGACACCGCGCTGCCGGGTCCGGGGGCCGAGGTGAGATCGTCCAACAAGGCCCAGGTCGGGGCAGGACCCTGGTCCGCAGCTGTATTCGCTTGTCCAGCCTGGAAGGACTGGCCCTCCTGGATGGTCCCGGCCGTCACACCCAGGGTGGCCAACTGACCAGCGGATGGGGCCGTCACGCCGTCAGTCTGGGTGATGATCACGGGCAGGGCAGAGTCACCGGTCAGATTGTACGAAGCCAGCGTGGTGACGTTGAACAGCTCGCGGTCGAGTTGCTGGCCGACCAGCGACGCCAGATCTGATGGAACAACATAAGTGCTCGAATCAGCGTTTGACATGGCGTACTGGGGAGTCGTGCCGTCGGGTCTGTCAGCCGGTGTGACGCCGGTGACCTTGCCGCCGCTGAGGTGGACGATGTCGCCGGTGATCAGCCGTACGGTGGAGTCGTCGCCCGGGGACGCCCCTGAATCCGACGACAAGATCGGCACTGAAGTCGCCCCCTGAACCGCTTGAACAACAGAACCTGCGCGGGTAGTAGAGCCCGGTTGATCGGCCTGAGCCGCAAGCGTAACCCCCCCCAGACCGAGCGCGACTGTAACGAAAATAACGACTGCACGAAAGGCCTTATGTGGCATCATTTCCCCCCACTAGGAACACTGTTTATGCCGCATGAGTTGAGTTCACTGAGTTCCCACGTGGCGGCCCAGGGCCGGTACCACATACACCATGGCCGACCGCTGTCCGGCTCGCGCGCCTGGATCCACCTGCCGATCAAGCGAGCGTCATGCTCGTTCGAGGGCCATCTGCTCTGTGATGCGCTCGTCCGGAAACTGCCCCGTGAAGGAATGGTTACGTGGTATCCCCCTGATGGCGTGAGACTATCACCACTCATCCCCAGATTGTCAAGGGACTTTCATGGATTAATATTTATCACATTCATAGGATTGACATATAACAGGTGTTTCATACTGTCGCCATGGATTTTTGGTATGGATGACGATAGTTCTGGAGTGTGTTGCAACAGGTTCCACGAACACTTGACAACAGACAGCCCTCCCCTCCTTCCTGACAAATCGGATGGTGTTTCCAGGAGTTCCCATCAAACGCCAGGAGAGAAACGAGCAGAGAACCAATGTTTCTATTCACAGATGGACAGGGGTCTGTGTGGCACGCTCGGCAATGTCGGACCTGAGTGGTACTGTCCAGGGTGGCAAAGATGTGTCAGGGGCTGAGCACCCCCTCGCACCCGTGCCATGGACACCCGCATCGTGCGTGGGAAGGGATGTCATGACTGATAGCGTGGCGTACACTAGGATCGTCTTGGGGCGGAATGGTGGCAGTCTGACGCTGACGTGCACCAAGCGATACCGTCCAGGCATTGGAACTCATGCAAAGGACATGAAATGAATCTATACGCGCCCATCATTGGGTTGCTTGTGCTAGCGGCAGGATTCATGGCTCTAGCGATCATCCTGAGCAAGATCATCGGACCCCGGCGCAAGAACAAAGCCAAGTACGACCCCTACGAGTGCGGTGTCGAATCGACGCCACAACCCGAAGAGGGCGGTCGCATCCCCGTGAAGTACTACATCACGGCCATGCTCTACATCGTGTTCGACATCGAAATCGTGTTCTTATATCCGTGGGCAGTCTCCTATCAACAGATGGGACTGTTCGCGCTGGTTGAAATGGTGCTGTTCATCATCACGGTTTTCATCGCGTATATGTACGTGTTCCGCCGTGGCGGGCTGAACTGGGATTAGAGGAAAGAATGGGCATAGAAGACAAGGCTCCCGGGTTCCTGCTGACAACTGTCGAAGGCGTCTTCGGCTGGATGCGGCAGGCGTCCTTCTGGCCTGCGACCATGGGTTTGGCATGCTGTTCTATTGAGATGATGGCCTTCGGAGCCCCGCGCTTCGACTCTGGCCGATGGGGGATGGAAGTCTTCCGGGCCTCGCCGCGCCAAGCCGACCTGATGATCGTCGCCGGGCGGCTGTCCCAGAAGATGGCCCCGGTCGTGCGCCAGATCTACGACCAGATGCCTGAGCCCAAATGGGTGATCTCCATGGGGGCTTGCGCCTCCAGCGGCGGGGTCTTCAACAACTACGCCATCGTCCAGGGGTCCGACCATGTCATTCCGGTCGACATCTTCCTGCCTGGTTGTCCTCCGCGCCCCGACCAGTTGATCGACGCCGTCTTCAAACTGAGGAAGAAAGAAGTTATGTGGCGCCCAGTTGGCAAGCATATTGCCCAACAGGAAGAGGCGACCGAGAAACGAATCCGAGAATCGCCGTCGACCTTGGAGATGAAGGGCCTGATGAGATGAGCGAAACAGTTCCTCCCACCCCGAACGAGGTCACAGAGCTACCGGAACAACCAGGACCTGTTGTCCAGACAGTACGTAAGGGGATGTGGGGATCCGGTCCCGGTGACGTGTCCGGTTTCGGCGGCATCTCTCGCCCGGTGATACGCCACCAGCGAGCCTCCCGGCCGTACGGCGGATGGTTCGACGAAGTGGCTGACCGCCTGCAGTCGCTCCTGCCCGCCTTGCCCGACGAGGTCAACACCGAGCACGACGAACTGACCTTCTATATCCCCAAGGAGCGCCTCCTTGAGGTCGTGAGGGTGGCCCGCGACGACGCCCGGCTGCGCTTCGAGACCTGCCCGTCGGTGTCCGGGGTCCACTACCCCGACGAGCCCGGTGCGGAACTGCATGTCGTGTATGCCCTGTTGTCGATGACGCACAACCGGCGTATCCGCTTGGAAGTGACGACATCCGACGAGGACCCCGTGATCGATTCGGTGACCGGGGTCTATCCGCACGCCAATTGGCATGAGCGTGAAACCTGGGACATGTTCGGTATCATCTTCGACGGCCATCCAGGCCTGACCAGGATCCTGATGCCAGACGACTGGGACGGTCACCCGCAGCGCAAGGATTATCCGTTGGGCGGGGTTCCGGTCGAATTCAAGGGTGCCCAGGTGCCACCGCCAGACGAGAGGAGGTCCTACTGATGGATGAACACAGCAACCTTGCCACGATCCCAGCCGGGACCGGTACGACCGTGACCGAGACGTCGAAGCCGTCCGAGTACTTCATCCAAGGCGGGGATTTCGAGGACGTGGTGGCCGCCCAACAGGCCCGCGTGGACGAGACGGTAGTCATCAACATGGGCCCCCAGCACCCCTCCACCCACGGTGTGTTGAGGCTGGAAGTCGAGTTGGACGGCGAGACCGTCACCTCGATCCGCCCGGCCATCGGCTTCCTGCACTCCGGCATCGAGAAGTCGATGGAGTTCAGGACCTGGGCGCAGGGCTCTGCGTACATCACCCGTATGGATTACGTCGCGCCGATCTTCAACGAGGTCGTCTACGCCTTGGCGGTGGAAAAACTGCTGGGCATCGAGGCTCCCGAGCGGGCCAATATCCTGCGTGTCCTGGTCCAGGAGCTGGGCCGGATGTCGTCCCACCTGGTCGCCATCGGCACCGGCGGGATGGAGATCGGAGCCCTGACCGTGATGACCATCGGCTTCCGCGAGAGGGAGATGATCCTCGAC
>Ga0123354_10003768_pt1 | contig 21119 bp, 19 predicted proteins | sample TergutLab28metaG_2_FD_97872 | JGI IMG/M metagenome (GOLD analysis project Ga0123354, IMG submission 97872) | Labiotermes labralis P4 segment gut microbial communities from Petit-Saut dam, French Guiana - Lab288 P4 | ecosystem: Host-associated > Arthropoda: Insects > Digestive system > Gut ... | reverse complement strand
GTTTGGATTTTTTTTGTGTGTCTGTTTGTTGTTGCATTGGGCCGGCCCCCCCCCCTTATTTGTTTGCGCTTTTTTTTTTTTTAAGTATTTTTGTTGTCCGCGAGGCGTTGGGGAATGGAAAGTTTTACTCTGGCAGCTTCCTTGTGCTGTGACCGAGTTGAGTTCCTGAGATGTGGTGATGGGAGCAAGACGAGGGGAACACTCGCTGTCTGGACAAATACTTGGCTGGAGCGTAAGTGCATTGCCGGACTTTTCTGATTGTAGATTACTTATTACAGTCTGCAGTCTACTGTTTATGTTAATTTAGCACCCTGGACTGGCTCTCTCCCCCTGGTATAGATTAGTATTAGGGTTTGTAGTAATCCTCTCAGAGTGCAACCTGCTTTGTTCTTTTGTGTTTCAATTTACTCATTTTATTTCATTTTATTCTATTTTATTTTATTTGTCTTTTGTATTATTTTTATTTTACTATTAGCAGTAAAGTGCAACTTGCAATACGTGTTGGTGTTTTATTCCTAAGGGAGAGGTTGCAGCAGTGAGTTCGTTGAGGCTGTAGTCCGCTTTGTTACCCCTGCCCCTCTCAGGAACCCCCAACCTGCAGGCACTGCCAAGGGGTGTCGTGGCGCCGCAAGGGATATTTTGGTGGTAGCCCTGGCGGGCCATAACACAGCACTGTACTGTACTGCCATTCCTTACACAGCACTATACTGTACTGACATTCCCTCGCCTGCACTTACCTTACTGAACGTTAAAGGTGGAATCTGTATGGGGTCAGTTTTGCTGTCTGGTCCTTTGGTCAGATCAGGCATTGCACCAGAGTTCTTACTGGCAAACCCTAAAGTTACTTCTTCAGAATCTTCACCCATTTTGCGATCTGGCAAGGGGGAGGAAAAAAAAGTCAGTTGCAAATGAGATCTAAATTCTGTGCCCAAATAACACCACACACACATTCATTTATGGATTCTGTAGTTGTGAATTCATCTAAATAATGTTATCACAAGCTGCCAACTATATTACAAAGGAAACACAGTAAGGCTCTACAGATCATACAGATTATGTGCAAAGTATACACAATGTTAACGGCAGCTCGTACATATAAATGTAAAAATCTTTGTTTTCAAACATTACAACTGAGCATGCCAATGCAGTGACACACACTGCCACAATTTTCACCATTCCACTGCAGTATAAGTTGTGCTCTTGCACTTGGAACCACTCATGAACAACAACATATACCAACTGTTCTACCCCTGGAGAAACAAAACCCTGGAACACATTAACAAGATGGATGGAGGGGTGTGCCCCAGACTAAACATTTTGGGAAACAAAAAAATCTCTTGCCTTGTCGGGGTTATCAAACCAAAGATCGTCTTGCCCACAGCCTTGCAACTGTTGAAGATTAACAGATTATACTAATGTTAAATGTAAGAAATACAGCATTGTAGGTGCCCGCCAATAATGGACAACCACCCAAGGTACTTTACAAGTAATGAACACCAAAACTATTCACCTCTGGGTTTGTCACTCCTCTGATGTTTCATGTGACTGCTGAATTTTGCCTTCATGGCCAGGTCTGGTGTAGATTTGTAATTTGTGTTCTCAAAGATAATTGTCTGGACAGGCGGTGATGTTCCATCTAACACAGTCTTCTCTGCTGCCTGGAAAAATAAAAATAAAATAAAAAATAAAACACAAATAAAAAATAAAATTTTATACCTAGAATGCATAATGTAAGACCAAGATTTCTTGTTCCTTGTGCAAAAAGAGCTATTATAGTGAGAGATTTAAGGTTCTCACAGTACTGATGCTAACGACTACCATCTTGTAGTATGTGATGCTGTACTGTAGCACCAGCAGCCTTACCCAACAGCATCACCCTGCAGAATGTGATGCTGTGCCGTACCACTGGCTGTCTTACCCATCATCACCACCACCCTGCAGAATGTGACGCTGTGCCGTAGCACCAAGCAGTCTTACCCAACAGCATCACCCTGCAGAATGTGACGCTGTGCCGTAGCACCAGCAGTCTTACCCAACAGCATCACCCTGCAGAATGTGACGCTGTGCCGCAGCACCAGCAGTCTTACCCAACAGCATCACCCTGCAGAATATGACGCTGTGCTGTTGCACCAGGAGTCTTACCCAACAGCATAACCCTGCAGAATGTGACGCTGTGCCATAGCACCAGCAGTCTTACCCAACAGCATCACCCTGCAGAATGTGACGCTGTGCTGTACCACCGGCTGTCTTACCCATCATCACCACCACCCTGCAGAATGTGACGCTGTGCCGTAGCACCAGCAGTCTTACCCAACGGCATCACCCTGCAGAATGTGACGCTGTGCCGTAGCACCAGCAGTCTTACCCAACAGCATCACCCTGCAGAATGTGATGCTGTGCCCTAGCACCAGCATTCTTACCCAACAGCATCACCCTGCAGAATGTGACGCTGTGCTGTACCACCGGCTGCCTTACCCATCATCATCATCATCACCACCACCACCCTCCAGAAGACCTCTTTCCCCACTATTTTAAGGTTACAAAACCAACATTTTACTCATGTAATGTGCATGAGCTGTTGAATTTTCACTGACAATCCATGTTACAAACTCCAGCCATATATAAAAAACTGCAGGCCAGCACTCACAAACACCTGACACTGACCAGAGATATCCACACACAACGGACAGGCAATCACACTTTGCTAGCATTTGTTTAAAAACCTTGAAATCCAATGGCTATGTATTTCCAACAAGCTAAGTGGCACACACACACACCAAACTGACTGGTTTCAAGTAATCAGTTGCATGCAACGTGAAACTATAGCTACACGGAACGAGCGCTTTCATTCCCAATATGTGAAAGGCAAAATGCATATAAGTTTCCAGCTTTTCATATGAGCCCCACACACATTAAGCAAAGGCTTGGTGGGCCCCAGAGCTGGGTCTGGACTTTCTGGGGAAAAGAGAAGTCCCCTGCACCAGGCCAACCCATAGCCTAGTCACTATACAAACTAGATTATGAAAATAAAAAATCACATACATCTCTGCCTAGTTTGCATGGCACCTTATCTTCATTTGGTGTACTTCTTTGGCTGCTTCCTCCACTCTGAGGCTGCTCATTCATATCAATACCACTGCAAAGTACAAACGTAACCTCACATTACAGAGCAATCTGTAACAGTAAACAGCTTCCATGTTTGGAGGGCAATGTCATTTAAATTTCAGTCCACCACACATTGCGGGGCTTTAGCATAAGTTAGATAGGTACTAAATGGTTGTAAAGAAAAGAGTGGAAGCATGTGCTTAATGAAGTACTTCGTTAAGTGCAGTTTATAAGGAAGGAAGGGAGGGAAGGCTCAGAGGGAGGGAGGGAGGGACTGATGGGAGGGAGGGAGTAATGTACATTATGAGCTACAAACTGAGTTCTGTATGATGGATATTCTACAGGTTCCGCAGTCACAAACATTAAATAAGAAGTCATTACAGTACCAAATGCAGCTCACTGACTGCATTCAAATATTATTTTGCAATATAATACCAAAGCAGTGATGCATCCTTCACATCCTGGCACCAGTTTAAAAATCCCACTGCAGTAGAATTGAGGGTTCTTACATTCACAACCATTCATGACTAGCCATTTCCAGTTCCTCATTACCATGGAATCAGCAACCCAAACAAATGCTGTCACATGGTGTGATCATGCACCACAACAATGTAACCCCACAATGGGCACATCAGTCAAAACAGTTACCAGAGAAGTTTCACTGGGAACCTGAGGACAATCCATCCTATTGTTTGGGCTGCTGAAGTAACATCAGAAGGCTGGTAATTCCACAACAACCAGAAGTGCAAATGGCTGTTTGTGAAGTGTGGTGAATGCAACAATCGATTTCTGCTGTGATGAAATCATTAAATTCACGCCAAAAAGGTACAAATGCATAAACGTGATCAGGGATTATGCTGCAAAATAATGCCACTTAACCGGAATAAATGAGGTAAGACCCTTCACTTAATGTTTAGGACCTGGAGAATGGCACTTACTGCACATCTGCCAATATGACAGCAAGTACACTAACTGTAAACAATGGCACTGACAACTCTGTACACTGTGTTGTGCACAATGCATCACACTGTTTCCAATCTTGGTGTTACCACATTTGGCTGTGGCACGATTTAGATTTCGTGCACCACACAAATGTACAGCCATGGTTGCACTACTACTTACCAACTATCACTAGAACTAGTAAGGGCAGTTCCCAGCTGAATTCCTGGAGCTGTGTTACACACTGGTGAGTTTGGTCTCAGAGATGCAGTAATTGGTTTGTCCCAAGCATTGACAGATGGTGGTGGGGCAGGACTAGATGAGTCTGCAAAATAAAATATTGAAAAAATGGGATTCCAAGGCACTTAATGTAAGAAGCTGCCAATAGGTTTATACCAGACTACAGAATTAGAAGTTTGTACTCATAGCTGTTTAAAAAACTGGTCTTCCAATTTCTTTATCTCTAAGAGGTGACAAAGTGTCTAAGTAATTCCATACCAAATTACAATCCAGTTTGGCAAAGTTCTGAAAGAGCTTAGGACTTGTGCTGAGAAGTTCTATCAGCTGTACTATGAAACTTGTCACTTGCGTTAAGCCTCAGATTTAGGGTGGGGTCTAACGAGTAGAACCACAGTTAGCATGAGAGACCACAACCGTTGTAAATAGTGTCTCATAGAGTGGTCCAACAGAACAAAACATATGATGTAATAAAATTTTTGGATTCATAATTCCATTGTAACAAGGAAATGCTGCAAGTGTAAAAAAGGCAGAGAAAAAAAAATAAATAAAAAAGCAATACCAAAAAGACTGTCAGAAAGCAAAAAAAAAAAAAAAAACTGGAAGACAAGTTTCAACACATCAAAATTAGACTAATACATTCCAATCCTTTGGCTCTTATGGCTGATGTGAAATGTGTTGCACTGACTTTTTGGATTAGGCCACGTAGAGGAATGAAGACTTTTGAAATACTCGGTTCACAACGCAGCCAGGACTGCACAGTACAGTAACTAGCCTATTGGATTTACAATTCTCCTCCACAGTGCCTGAGACAAGATCACTTGACGGGTTGGTACCAGAGGGTAAGAATAGGTTTAAAAAATCTGTTATGCCAGGAATTTGGCTCCTATATTCACAACCACTCACTAACAGCCATTTCCACTTAATATAGCAGAACTGGCAACCACTTAAATGCTGCTTTAGTGGCCCGAACAACAGTGTGGATGGTCCAGAATTTCAAGGACCAATGACTGCAACAGAGCACACTGTTGAAGCAAACGCTTGGGACGGGGGGGGAAGGAGTTGCCAATTGCACATTAATGAGATTGTGGAAATGTCTCTTCATGAATGGTTGTGAATACAAGTACTTTTCTACAGAAACAGAATTTTTAAACTAGTTACAAGATGGGAAAAAATACAGAAAAAATGTGCTTGGGGATAATGTTAAAAGTAATATTTCAATTAAGTAAACAAACTACTTTTCACATAACTTTCATGTCCAAGGGAACTCTACTTACTGAACATGCCTTATGCATTAGAACACTGACAGTGCAGTCCAGTATGAAGTGATACAATACTGCTTGCCCAGACAGAAAACAATCAACATAAATCGCAATAGGCTGCTCACCTTTCATAGGAAAGAGACTGACACTTTGGTTGATCTTGTTCATCTCTGACACATCATTATGTACCGCGACGTGCTGCTGCTGCTGTGCCGCTTTCTGCAAACGGTTGTTTTCGCGCTGCTTTGCAAATCTGGGAGGAAGCTTGTTCTGCCTTGGCCGTTCAAATGGTACTTTGACAGATGCAGGTCCAGGTGCCATGGGGCCTAGCGGGGTTCCAGTAACTCCAGTCCCGGGGGCAAGAGGTACCACAGGTGGTGGCACAGTTCCTGACCCAGCCGACTTCCCCTTTCGCTCTCTATCCCTCTCTCCTCGCTCACGGTCTTTTTGCTCACGGGACGCCCTTGAACCCTTCTGCTCTTCCACCACCCCCTTCTGTCGGGATTCCTTCACGTTCTTCTTGCTGCGTACTTCTTGGAAACCATTGTCTGTATCAAAAGTGAAACGCTCTTCCTCCACTGTCACCTCTGGCTGGTCATCAACTATCACCACACCTATGCAATACAGGCAACACAAACAAGGGACTCACACATTCAGTTGGTTTTAATCAAACAGGCAGCAGACAGACAAAATTAAGCAAAACAAAATTAAATAGGTAAATAAACTCAACAGAAGAATGAATTGTGTGTAGTGGAATCATGTTATATATATATATATATGTACACACATATATTAGTCCACATAATTTCTATATAGTCTATTACAATGATGGGGTTCAACACTCAAAAACACATTTTAAATGGCATCAAATGAAAGAAATGCTTTTTGGACAAGAGGTACTTTGGAAATGCATTTACTTACCCACAAAGGCTCACATTTCACACCTGCAATTCAGCAAGGTCAATCTTAAAGTTATTCATGTCCGCTCATTAACAAACAATTCACACAATAAAACCAACAAATGCACCAATGTTAAAATCATATTTTTCTTACACACAATGTCTTAACTCCGACACATTTTTATACATGCTTTATTGATGTTCAGCCACTCCCTGAAGATGAACAAGATTGAAACAAGTAGGATTTATGACAGACTGCGTGTAATGGAAAATATTTATATAATTTTAACATCAGTGCATTTGTTTATTTTGTTGTGTGAATATCACGGTTAATATAACAGCAGAACTGAACCTGCTCTCCAGACGGGCAAAATAGTAATACAGTGAAATCTTAAGATTTCTTTTTTTGGAAAAACTCAACAAATGAGGCATATTAAGGAGGCAAAATCTTAAAAACAGTAAGCCTGAAAACATGTTTTTCAAATACCAACTTATTGCACTATTTATTTACTTGGTAAAACACACGTTAAAATAGGTATGTCTAATCCATTACAATTTTTTAATATAACACTCCTACATGTTTCAATCCTTCCGGATCATCATCAGGGAGTAAATGTTCCTATATATGAAGTTATTGAATATTTCTATATTTGTTGATGTTACTGGTATGATGGCGGCATGCATGTGGTTGTATAGGTTATGTTGTGTTCGGTTGGTCTGATCGTTGCCTGTCCTGTGTCGTAAATAAATAGTGCAATAAGTTGGTATTTGAAAAACATTGATAGCATTGCACGGTAACAAAATGAAAACCTGAAAACATATTTTATAATTCTGTATTGACAATGACATTCCTGTCACCGGCATATTATTCCCCACAAACTCTGCATTAAATAATCAATTTTTAATACAAAACCACAATCTTCAGTACTTCTGACACATTCTTAAAAGCAAGGCAATAAATGGTGTACAGCAACAACAGGCAGATGACAGCCATTCTGCTGGAATCTTTCCGCACATACCGATACTACCTCCACGCAATCTTTCTTTCAACACGCTCAGACTGACCAGTGTCTCAAATTCTTACAACTCTGTGTTTACACGTGACACAGAAACACCAAAGTCTACAGCAATACCTTTTTTGTCAAGAAGCAGTCTAAAGTAATAACCCACCTTGTTTATAATTTCCAGCTTTTCTTGAATTGGCAGTGCCTTATGTTTTATACCAGTTTCTGATGTAGTGGCCATGCTGAACACGTGTTCAATAATTAATTGCGCTACAGGACAAAAAGTGCATATATATATGCAAAGTGAACTCAAAATTAATTTACATTCTGCGCACAGAATAAATTCAAGTATTGAAAAAAATGAAAACACTACACAGTCACAATGTGCTCCAATAAACCCATGCTGCTTCACCGTGTACTTCATAAATGTGCCATTAAGGTTGCATCTCTAGAATTTAAATTTTGTGAATATGTATTACTGAGGTTTTAAACCTGAACTTCTTCCCTACTTGATGGCACTGACATAAATATGGCTCACACAGCCCTACACTGTCACAAAGATCCTTCGCACTAATTGTATAAGTAGTCAAGCGTTTCACAAAGAACGGCCACATACAGACCAACGTGACACACATCACAAATAAGCTACGTACATCACGCGCACGAAACGTGTGTCTGTGGAAACAATCTTGGAATGTAACGGAAATTGGTATGTGTATGACCTGGAGGGTGGGAACAGATGAAAATTTTAGTTTCATGAACACTTGGTACATTTTTAAGTAGGAAACATACTAGAAGAGTAACACACGTTAACCAGACGGGAAAATGTTGGTATTAATTTACACTAACATCTTACACCATAAAATGTCTTAGGTGGGTCATCTTAAAACAGGTTTCACTGTAGATTAACACAGAATTTCTGGCTTGGGCTTCAGACTTCTACGCACTTCACAGCCTAAGGGCAAGGCATATGACAAGAAAAGTGGGTAATACCAGACGCCACAGTCAAAAAGTTATTTCAGATCAGAAAAACCCATATCAAGGGGTTTCATGCACAACCCACAAGCCTCACATTATAACATGATTCCAAGCAAGGACATAAATGCAAGCAACAGCAGTAAATAAAAACAATACACTTACTGCAGAATCAATATGTTGTGGAGTAACTACAAACGAACTGAACAAAGAAAATTACAACCTGCATAAAACAATGCAACAAAAAGAAAAAGATGAAACACAAGAAGGGCCACATCAATGCTGCAGCTAATGTCTGGCACACAAGCCACTTACTTGCATAGTTGTTGAGGTCAATTCCTTCCAGAGCATTGGATTTCTCTTTTTCCACTCTGGCATTCTTCTTGGAAGAGTTCAGTTCTGAAAGAGCTTGAGACACCAGTGCTGGGTCATTCAATTTAATTTCATCCACTCTATTAACAGCGGCAGTAGTTGTTTCTTTCATAGCTACTTTATTTCCTGCAACTGCAGGGCTCTGACTGCCATTTGGACGTGGTCCGGGGGTTCGGCCGTTTGCTTGTAGAGCAACTCCCATGAGAGAACTGGATGTGCCCCTCTGTCCTCCAGTGCCACCATTGTATCCTGTACGTTTCTCAGCTCCTGGAGCTCGGGATGAGGTGCCGCCTGAATTTGCAGTTGATCCCATGCCTCCGGAACCTCCCCTACCCGTTCGAGGAGCACAACTGTTTAGGCCTAAACCAGAGCTGCGACGGTTGCTACCAGGAGGCTCACGCTGACGACTGAATGCCTTCCTTCCATTGTGCACGCCATGTTTCCGTTCTCTGTCGTCCAATTCACTGTTCTCCGACGTAGTCTCCCAACATTCATCACCCACATCTGACGAGTTCTGTTTTGTGATGGGGACAGGACCAACACCTGATCTTGGCGGTGCACGGCCTGATGGTTCCCTTCCAGATCCATGTGTCCCACCACGTCCACCGTTTCCTCGCGCACCTTTGCTACGACTGGAGTCCCTACGTTCACCTTCTGATTTCCGTTGCATACGAGGTGGGATCTGGGTTGACTGACCTTTTGTTGAATTGGTGTGCTGCCTTGCACTGCCTATTACTCCAACTGATAACATCTGTGGTTTCAATTTTGTTTTATCTTCTGCACTTACTACTTCACCTCCAGTATCTTCTTTGTTTGATTCTCCCAAATGAGGGTCAGCGTTTTTTCGATTTTCCTTACTGTCCTTGTCATCCAACCCTATGAAAAGGACACAAATATCATGCATTAAAAAGGCAAACTTTTAGTCTAAATAGTTCCCCAAAACTAATGAACAGTTCATACTGAGAAATTACCTACCATTCTAAACAAGTAACATACATCAGGCAGAACAGCATTTTCAAATCCACGGATGAAACAAGTTCCACCATGATGAACAGATGCATAACTTAGGCAAGTATTTTTCATACTTAAAAACAAACATTGCAACCAAAGCGCAAGTTGTTTTCAGCAAGTAACATCTACAGTCACCCATCTGAAGTGAAGCAATGTAAGACAAGATAAACCACGTCATGGTGTCATCCATGCTGTTATGAGACACCCCAAGAGAACTCAGCATGCACAATAATGAATTCCCAACACCCAAAGCACTTTAAGACAAGCTACTGCCCCGTATTAAAGCCTGCACACACACACATACATGGGCACTCCTCTATTTATGTCATATTTGCATTCCATGAACACTTTTCATAAAGTGCAATCACATAAATCAAAACAGGCTGCATGGTTAGGCCAATTTGCACTTCTGCCTTCTTACTTCCTCTGCCAGCCACATAATACTGTCAGCTGACATGATATTAGGTGCCTGAAGGTCAATTCAGGCCGAAATGTATACAGCAAGTACTACAATATCAAGGAAAATCTCTTACAGCGTACTCTTATGTGATTTTATGTGGAAACACAAGCGTCATTTTGTTTCACACTAAATGAAACATGAAAGTTTACTTTTAACACACTTCTCATCGAACAATGTGATTTAATGTGTGGTGTGACCACTGCCTTGAAGGTGTGGTGTGAACGCTGCCTTGAAGGTGCGGTGTGAACGCTGCCTTTTATGTGCGGTGTGACCGCTGCCTTTTATGTGCGGTGTGACCGCTGCCTTTTATGTGTGGTGTGACCGCTGCCTTTTATGTGCGGTGTGACCGCTGCCTTTTATGTGCGGTGTGACCGCTGCCTTTAATGTGCAGTGTGGCCGCTGCCTTTAATGTGCGGTGTGGCCGCTGCCTTTAATGTGCGGTGTGACCGCTGCCTTTAAGGTGCGGTGTGACCGCTGCCTTTAAGGTGCGGTGTGACCGCTGCCTTTAAGGTGCGGTGTGACCGCTGCCTTTAATGTGTGGTGTGACCGCTGCCTTTAAGGTGTGGCGTGACCGCTGCCTTTAATGTGTGGCGTGACCGCTGCCTTTAAGGTGTGGTGTGACCGCTGCCTTTAATGTGTGGTGTGACCGCTGCCTTTAATGTGTGGTGTGACCGCTGCCTTTAAGGTGTGGTGTGACCGCTGCCTTTAATGTGTGGTGTGACCGCTGCTTTTAATGTGTGGTGTGACCGCTGCCTTTAATGTGGTGTGACCGCTGCCTTTAAAGTGTGGTGTGACCGCTGCCTTTAATGTGTGGTGTGACCGCTGCCTTTAATGTGTGGTGTGACTGCTGCCTTTAATGTGTGGTGTGACCGCTGCCTTTAATGTGTGTGACCGCTGCCTTTAATGTGTGGTGTGACCACTCCCGCTCCTGCCTGTCTGCCTTCTCAAATGGTCTAGATTAATCTGAGCCCATTATAGATTCTAATGTGGAAGAATATCTTTTTGAATAATAATAATAATAATAATCGAACATGTCTGTTATTAGACACTGAAATTTCAGGAGATAAGAATGTAATTAAGAAAGAGGCTGACTAGATTTTACAATATACAGACCTTACAATAGAAATGCACCACACATGGAAAGCAAAAACAAAAGCGATACCAGTAAACAGGGGCATATGGAACCATCTCACAGCCAGACAGTACCTGAGCAACATACTGGGAAAGCACGAAATTAAGGAACTGCTAAAAACAGTCATACTTGGCACCGCACACACACACTGCAGTAAGTACTGAAGGGTATATTACATTTATAATTGGAAATAACATTACCCATATCATAAATTACAACCACACAGGAACTGCAACATTATGTACAATAGAAACTTGGTTCGTTTGAGGTACATGACTGTAAATACCATGCAAAAAGGTGAATAACAATAATAATTATCATCATCATCCCTTTGGGTGTGATATCTCCCCACCACCCTGAACTTTAAACAATGTGGTATGAGGGTTTCCTTAATATTCTTTGTAGAGCTGTAACCTGACAATGGCTTTGGTATAAAAGCCAAAACATGTAGCTATTTATTGTAAATAAAAGGAACTTGTTTACCAGTACGTTTTGTCCAATTCAAAAGGGCATTTTTGTTTGACAGTCTAAGATTAGCTGAACACATGAATAAAACTGCACTTTCCAAATGTTATCTGAATTCGCCAACCACATGAGTGCAGCTGTATTTTAGGTCTTATATAATGAGAACTGTACACAGCCAAGAAATGCAAGAAAAAAATGTAGGTAGCAGCAAATTAATTGAGAAGTGTGTAATGTACGAAACACTGTACCAGCTGGCCAAGAGATAACCAAGACAGAATAGTAAAACAGAATTAAGAAGACAGGTTCCAACAAACCAAATAATGGGATGTGTTAATGCTTTGGTAGCACTTCGGTGCACTGGTCAACAGCCACACATACTCAGAACATCACAAATTCACCTCCCTCTTTAAGAAAAAAAGATACTGTTTGTAGCATTGGCATTCCAGAACCTCCGAAGACTGTCAACACATCATGCTGACAGGTTTACATTCAAACACAACATACACACAACTTTGATCAATATATTTCTCAAATCACAAACACATAAATTATGTAAATGCTCAATACGTTTCTTGAGATCACAGACAGTAATAAAAACATTTCAACTTCAGAATTATAAAAATACTTAACTTTTTGACATCAATGAACACCATTTTGAATTTCTTATCATTAACCAGTATCATTACACAATTCTTAATTCTTTATGGAGGCAAAAAAATGAAACACTAGTTTGAAGGATGGATATTAGCATATTTGACAAAATAAATATGTTTCAGATTGCGGACATGCTACTGATTCTGGTCTTATACAGATCAACAACCTCCCTCATCAATTTCCTAGAAAATGTACTGGATTTTTACAAATAAACATCTCTTGCATTAAAACATGGAACTTAAAATTAATGATAAATTAATCCTAAAGAGGAACAAGGAAAACTCAAAGAAGTTCTCTTTTGTTCTCAATTCAAACTCTTTTCCACCTGCTTACTGGCGTCTTCAAGCATCAATCACACCAAATTCACAAATCATGCAAAAATATACACATCCCTACCTATAAGCTTCGAATCTTCAGTAGACTGCCCAAAGGGACTTTTGGATGGTGGAGGGCCGTAGCCATCCATACGCCTCCCTACACTACCACGGGTTCGGAACCCACCCCGACCCCTGCGTGAAGGCTCACCACGAGGGGCAAAACCCTCCCGCCCACCCCTGTTGCTCTCATAACTTCCACGTTTGTCATATCGACGAGATTCTGAGCCTGGAAAACTCTTCTCTCCTTCTGCTTGTCGTGTATCACGATTACGTTCATCTTTCTGCAACTTCTTGCCACTCTGTTTGGGGGACCTGAGGGTAACATAAGAAAGCAAATTTAACATGTTGACAAAGCAGCATGCCCAACACACACATAAAATGTACACCACAATAAAGCAGCTGGGGAGATGTGATGCTGGGGTGATGGTTCTCAACATTTAAAAGGAATCCTGGGGAACACAAATTGAACGACGCAGCGCCACATCCCACAAGGCATGAACCCTCAACAATACTGCTGTCGAAACCTAACACCTTGAATTTATTTATGGTTTAATAATGAGGCTGTCAGCATGTGAAACTATATGGCATGAAGAGGTCTTTGCTTAGCAAACTCGACAGGACATGACAAAAAGCACTCACAATATAGCATCAGGTACTCCAACCATTTGCAAGGAGGCCTGAGGAAAATCAGTGACAGGATGTCACTTTCAGGCCAAAACTGGAACCTGTGACCTCCCAAATATGAAGTAAGAATGCAAGAGATAATTACACGCTATAACAGATGTCAATATACAATACTTTGAATATGAATTGTTCCTGCCAATTTTCAAAGCAAAGAAGAGAGACATTAGAAATCCAGCAATGGAACCACCCTCACTGCACTGTGAAGCAATGTGTGTCTTGGTTTCACTGCCTTGAACACTTTCTACAGAATAAAACATCCACTTCTAGTTGCTGTTGAAGTCTTCTGAGGTGATGTCAAGTGCAGTAAAACGTACCAGATTGTACGTACCCTGCAGATTGAGGCAGAAGTAAACACTGCTAATGGCTAACAGACTACATGCCATCACACACTGGAAGACAATCTGCACTCACCACGATGACAACCTCTAATCTCATGTAACATTAACTTATCGTAAAATGCTCCAACCTCTACCCTGACACAGCCCACACAGTAGCAAACCAACAGTACAAGCAATAACCTGAAATGGCACTGCAGAAATCGCTGTTTTGACTAACAGACAATGGTAGAGGTCTAGAGATCTATTTACCTTAAGTGTAACATACCACCAACACAGCACTTCAGACATGAATTACTGAATGATTTTTTCCCCTGCACTGTGTTTCAAATTATAAATATTTCACTACAAAACTTACAGTGCGTGAAAATAATGACATCATGAACAGTTATTGAAGGGGTCAAGTGCAAGGCCAGATGTTTCAGGAAGATGTTCCACCTTTTGACTTTAATTTTGAAAGACATCGTGATATCTCCGACGTTCACCTCTTCTCTAAACCACCCACACCTGCTCTTGGATCCATCCAGCCTCCTCTTCAATGGCTACAGGAGTTCATTAGTGGGGGGTTATGCAGCGAGGGTGTGACAATGACCACCAATTCCTTCTAGTAACAAGGTTAAAAACAAGCGGAACTACAAATCCAAGCCTACATCCCATTTGTGCAATCACTATGTAGACAAGAACGACTCTGCCTCTTTGTCATCTTCATTCTTACACTAAAACAAATCTCTGGTGGCCAAAATTTCTCCATACATTCTGAGATACAAATGATATTCTGTATAACATAAGGGTCAGTGTTTTAGATGTCCTCTACACTATAACACAAATAAGAAGGTTCAGAGAACTGTAAAGCTTTGGATATGTAGGGTTTCTCTTGTGCACAAATGTCAGTGCAGTATAATTTGTGCGCACCTGACAGACTGAGTGCATATTTGTTATTCCTTACACAGAGCAGTGGGTTATTTTTTTATAACATTAATTATGGCGAAATGCCTGTTATTACTGGAACTCAAACAGAAATAAAACTCTATGGGTGACAGCATAGTATATACATTGCATGCCCGAATCGTCACTTCACAGCACTAGCACACAGTATACACACTGCATGCCCGAATTGTCACTTCACAACACCAGCACACATCCTCACCTGGGTGGCCTCCGTGCATCCCGTTCCCTGTCGACTCTCCGAGATCCTGGTACCCGTCCGGCATCTTCTTTGCCAGACTCAGTCGATGCAGAGACTTCATCCCCAGACAGTTCTGACTCACTGCCTTGGCCCCATTCTCTTCCACTTCGTGAAGAAGGTCTCCGCCCGCCAGGAATTCTGTGCCCACCTCGACGACCCCGTAATTCTCTCTGTGGACCCCAACTACCTCGATAAACTGCATAGCTACCCCAATTCTGTCTCCCACCACGAACCTGTAAATCAGATCAGGTGCAATATGTAGCAAGCATAAAGACAAAGAAATATATTCAACTTGCAATAGTATCAGTTCAATTATTACTGTGTACCACACCTGATCTGAACGCCCTCTTCCAGCACGATTTCGTCCAGTCTTCTCACGTTTGTTTTCCACCTCACTAACGGCTTCATCTTTCTTTGTCTCTTCATTTAACCTTTCTGTTTCATTATCAATTTCTTGAGTTTCAATTTTCACTTTTTCAGTACTATCACCTTTCACATCTATAAAAGAGAATATGTTTTAAAACAATGCATCAAATAATGACAATAAAATGATGGTGATGATGATGATGATGCAGTGAGGGAGCTCAGCATCTTGATCCATTCCAGGCTCAATCATGGATGACAATACAGAGTAACCTCTCAATGTGACTGCAATGTCAGTAACCATTTTCAATGCCACACAACTACCTGGTTCAAAATTTTGTGAAATACCAGCAATAAAATCATAAAACATCAAAAGCGAGAATTTTGTTTAAATAAAATATAATGCAATGTTATCTTTCAAGTGTCCTTCTTGTAAGAACATCCAAACGCCACACTACAGACACCCACCTGCTATATCTTTCTTTTCAGATTCTTTCTTGACATCACTGCTTAAAGACTTTGGTTTTTCTTCTGGCACAGCTACTACTGGTTTTGGAGGTGACTCAACAGGTTCACAAGGTGGCAAGGAATCAGCCCACAGTTTACTTGCTGTCTCCAAACCTCTGCCTGCAGCTGATGGACTGCCTGAATCAGTATGTGAAGGAACTGTGCGCTCTGTATTCTTTTGTGCAGCACTGCGATTCCATGCATCAACAACTTCACTTGGTTTTCTTTCAGGTTTATCCACCTATTCATAACAGAATATACGATTTCAGCTTCTGGGGTTTGGTAGTGCAATGTTTCTAAGTTTCCCACTTCAGAGCAGACTGCAGGTGGAACATTTGGGGTGACGGCAGTCATGACCAGACCAGATCAAACAAGATCAACCAAAATGCTATACAAGGGCACAGACTTGTGAAAAATACAGCAAAGCCCTCTGGCCCATTCAGACATCCCTCTACATGAAATACATTACTGGACTGTGACACAGTAAAAACTTTGCTGTGCTAATGGGTTTCCTGTCTTGGCTGTGGGCCTACGCAGTCCTACTAAGGACTGGTGCCATAAATGGCAATATGTCCCTCCCCCTTTTTTGGGGGGGGGGGGGGGGGGCAAAAAAACTATTGTCAGATGGCTGGATGTCTGGGGTGTGAGCCCAGGGTGGTTCAGTTTCAAGTCAGGAGGATGTAGCCCAGTACTAGTCTCACATTCACGGTAAGGGTGGTAATTTGCAATGTTGTGCTATCCAAACAGAAGAACCCGTGGCATGATGCATTGGGGGCATGAGTACACTGCCATCCAGTGAGACAGTTAAGACACCAAGCCTGAAGGAAAACAGAAAAGACCAGACATAACTCTGTGTCTCTGGCCTTCAGCTGAATCTGCGAGGCTGATTTTTGTGGCTTTGGCAATGACACTGGAGAAGACAGTATACATGCTTGCTAGGGCTTTTGTTTTGTTAACTGCAATGTTACATTTAGTTCTGGTGGAGTAATCATCCCGTGACAGCCTTGCATCTCTGGTATGCTCCGAAATCCTGATTGGGATGTGTCTAGTCAGAGAGCATGATTCCTGCCAACACTGATAATTCCATCGGCAGTTGCATGTCCTCAGTCACTCTGAAACGGGTTCTCATTTTTTTTTGGTGGTTTATCAATGGTATGGATTTCTTCTCCCAATTAGGGGTCTGGCAGTGTGCTCCGCTGCTCCACAAATACAAAGAATGTAGCCTTGTAGTTGTGCTTATCTGTGTGATCCTTTTGGTAACAATAGCTGACACAGAAATGAGTACATGTTACGAAGTTAGGAGGCCTGAATGGCCCTGCACACTGCTGTTGCTGTCTACTAATGAATAGCCAATGAATTTCATAAGTAATGGTGGTTGGAATGGCACTGTATGTAGGTACTCCACCTATGTGTGGGTCTGCTGTGACAGCGTTTAGCCACATTACAGAATGGCAACTGGCAGTCTGTTTCCAGTCGCATGGAGGGCATGATGATGGGTTTCAAAAACCAGGCCACAAAACCAACATTCTGTTGTAGCAGCACACTCCACCAACACCAAATGTGTGCTGTATTTGACAAACATCCAAATTTACTACCCACACATCACCAGGAAAGCCACTCAAATTACAGTAACCTTTCAGTTTATGAGCTTAGTTCTTTCCTTGAGAACTGGTCATAGGGTGAGAACTTGTAAAAGGAAAATTTTCCATTACTTAACAAGTTATAAATTGTAACTGGTTCCTGAGGTCAAAATTATCTTCCAATGGTCAGTTACTGTATTACTGTATTATATTCCTAGCAATTAACCTACAAACAACATACACTTGTATGGAAAATGCATAAAAATCAGGTATGCCATTATTAGAAACATGAAACACAACAATGCCCTAAGATTTAATCAGTACAACACAACAAGACCAAAGTTCACCCCGACAACAAGCTATGGGAACAGAGATGCTGCATGGTGATGTCTGTGGGCAGACCACTGAAGGATGCTGCAACAATCTGCATTTGAGAAGATTAGAAAATGACAACAACCAAGACAACACACTGGGAATGATGATGAGTTGCAAAAGGAAGGGGCTTATATAAGCAAATATTGGCCTGCAAATTGAAAACAGGCATTCATTCTGAGCATACTGTGCTTAAGTGAAAACACAAAGTCTGACTGTTCACACACCAAAGACCTGCCTAAATTTAAACAATGACGGCACAAACATGATGAGCCGATATAACCATCTCTTTTCTTCCTTCCCACTGCACTGGGCCATGCTACATAACATCATCCTTATGAATACCACAAAACCTGCATATCAGACTGCATCCTCTTCTGACAAAATCACCCTAAACGCAGCAGATGCAATATGTACTGAAAAATCAGAAAAAACTTTAACACATGTCTTAGCTAACCCCAAAGCCAGTATCACACACAAACCTAGGGACCCCAGCTTAATAACTGCCTTGACCCTTTAGCACTGGACAACATACGCAATGTCACAAGGTAAGTGCATTCAGTTCCCTACTGACACAGTACATGCAGAGGCCACTTATGGCCATTCTTGTACTGCCCTGCTGTGATTTTATAATTATGGTAGTGCTATTTCTCTACAAGAATTCGTATAAAAAAATTAAAACCTATAAAATACTTCCAGAGTATGAAGAGTGTACCTGACATGTACTTCAAGTGCTAAAAGGTTAGTTTCATGATGTAATTACGGGTACCCGTAACTTTACCAAAAACAGAAAGCCTTTGTTTTATTAAGATTTTCTTACCTGATTCTCACTTTTCTTATTATCAAGTTTCTTATCAATGCCAACCCCTAGGCCACCACCTGAGGTTGAGCGTTTCAGTTGTGTGAGATTCCGTTTAGGCTCACTGCGCAATTCTGCAGCCTCTAACTTTTCACGGGTTATAGGTCCAGGTACAGGATGACGAACTGTTTCACGTCTCTCATCACGGAAGTAATCTGAAGGCTGCTTTTTCTTTTCTTCTTTGAAGTCTCCATAGTGTGATTCTAATGGAGATTCTGACCACGAACCACTGAAGTCACGGCTTGAGAGACCTAACTTATGGTCATTATCATGGAAAGACCTGCAAAACAAACAATTTTCCTTTGAGATATGACACACAAAATACTGAACAGGTAAAACGTTTACATATTACATGTTAAATATATGTCAGATCAATCACCAAAATGAAGATATACAAAGGTCAAATGCAAAAGAATCGAACAATGAAGTACAAAAGTGGAGTGGGCCACAAGCCTATAAGTGCAGAGATGACGACGCAAATGTTCCAAAGCAAAGTGTTCATCATTTACATATTACATGCACAACAGACTGTAGTAATTTGTATTGTAGTATTTGTCAACTACATACAAAATTTTATCCAACATTCTGCTGTCACAGTAACTCCATCTGCAGAGGAAATTATTGTGGATCATCAGTGTGGATTTCTACGTAACAGGTCAACTACTGATCATATCTTGGAAGTGTGTCATCCCTGTTGTGTGTGTGTGAAAACTGGAAGGGTATGTAGTCAAACACAACTATGTCAATTAAGATGCATTTAATGGCCATACTAGACAACTACATGTTTCGGCCTTTACTGGCCATCTTCAGGTTGTCTTCAAGACAACTTAAGGTCCTACTATATACATTGTGCACGCACATGATGCAGAGATCTCTACATATGTGCCTTATTGCGTAATGTAATTTCTATATGTAGTGGTATGCTCTGACTAGAGGCATGGTAGTGCTAGTGGCTAGTGTCAAGTTTGAAGGTTCTGGTCCACTGGTATTATAAAGAGGCGTGTTCCTCTTCCTTCCTCTTAATTGGGGTTGTGTTGCGGGGAGGTCCGAATGACCTTGGATGAACAGGTCCTTGCCTGTGGGGACTGAGAAGTGTGTGAGAAGGGTGGTGAATTAATCCGGCCTAATTATACATTGGAAAATTTGCTGTATTGGAGGGAAACATAAATAGCTTAGTACTTACTTAGTGTATTCCCAGCTTGCTCCGGTTTTATCCCTGGGTGGGTTTATGTCCATGTGGGTGGTGGCACACACTGTTGATGTTGCCATGTACTGTTTCTCACTATGTGTAGCTGTTTTATTCTCTGCACTGCTACTGTTCACCGTGAGACACTTTGTCACAATATTAATTGAATCTCTTGTTCAAGAACAAGAGATTCACCACCCTTCTCAGACATGTGTCCCCACAGGCAAGGGACTGTACATCCAGGGTCATTCGGGCCTCCCCACAACACGTCCCCAATTAAGAGGAAGGAAGAGGAACACACTTCTTCATAATACCAGTGGACCAGAACCTTCAAACTTGACACTAGCCACCAGACACTAACGTGTCTCTAGTCGGAGCATACCACCACATATAGAAATTACATTACACAATAAGGCCCATATGTAGATATCTCTGCACCACGTGCGCGCACAATGTATATAGTAGGACCCAAGTTCTCTTGAAGACAACCTGAAGATGGCCAGTAAAGCCGAAACATGTAGTTGTCTAGTATAGCCATTAAATACACCTTAATTGACATAGTTGTGTTTGACTACATACCCTTTCCAATACTGTTCATATATTCTGCATTCGACAAATACTTGAGGAAAAAACTGGAATAAAATGAAGTAGTGCATTGGCTATTTACACACATCAAGCAAGCTTATGCTTCAGTTAGGAGGGAGTTCTGTATCACCACGAAACCGTTAAGGCTAATGTGTCCGAATGAAACCTAGAGCACAGTATGGGTAGGCAAACAACTGCCTGACATGTTTCCTATTAAGTACGGTTTGAAACAAGGAGATGCTTTATTACCACTGCTTTTCAAGTTTGCTTTAGAGGATACAGCAGAAGGGTTCAGGTAAACCAGGATGGCTTGAAATTAAATGGTGCACATCAGTTTCTGGTTTATGATGATGTTAATATACTGGGGTGGAAGTGTACATACTAGCAAGAAAAAACAGAGAAGCTTTCCTAGCTGCTAGTAAGGAGACTGAACTAGAAGGAAATGCTCATAAAACTGTGAAATGATAGAGAAAACCAACAAGATGCAACAGATGTTTATTTTTAACAATATTGTTAAAAATAAACATCTGTTGCATCTTGTTGGTTTTCTCTATCATTTCACAATTTACT
>Ga0123354_10003766_pt1 | contig 21120 bp, 11 predicted proteins | sample TergutLab28metaG_2_FD_97872 | JGI IMG/M metagenome (GOLD analysis project Ga0123354, IMG submission 97872) | Labiotermes labralis P4 segment gut microbial communities from Petit-Saut dam, French Guiana - Lab288 P4 | ecosystem: Host-associated > Arthropoda: Insects > Digestive system > Gut ... | reverse complement strand
GTGCCTCTCTAGACTGTGCAATACACACACAGTGCCTCTCTAGACTGTGCAGTACACACACAGTGCCTCTCTAGACTGTGCAGTACACACACAGTGCCTCTCTAGACTGTGCAGTACACACACGCACCACGGGCAAATATGCTGCCATAACACCGACTACGTCCATATCAACAGAAAAGATAGAACCATTACTGTAATTTTAACCGAGGACTGTACAGAGCTCCCTGATGATGGATCCCTTGTGATCCGAAACATGTTGGAGCAATTTTAAATATTTTATAATAATTCTAATTGTAACTACGAATTTTATATTTGTGCATCTGTTGGATAAGAAATTGTTTTAATCGTCAGTGATGCACGGTACAAGCATGAAGATGTCAGAGAACAAATGTAAATGTTGTCAAAATTTCTGAGATTATGAAATGTAATCGATGGATATAATATTCTGATAAGCACCATAAAATGTTACTCTAGACAGTGTAGGTCTACAGGGCCATGGTCAATGTAACTGCACCTTTACCCCTATGCCAAAATTATAGGATGATACAGAAGCACCGCGCCGTAAATCGTTCTGAACAAATGGTATGTACAACACACTTGAACGGATACGTAGATGAGCTCCTTGAAATACCTGGTGTCCTGGCTTCTTCAAAGTTCCCGTCTTCAAAGAGAAAAAGGGTTTCGAAAACTTGATCTTTTCCTGTCCTTCGGCGAAACGGTGGGGCAGCGCTTACTGATTTGTGCCCGACAGAAGGAGATGGTCCCGTGATTGAGAATATCTTTGTCGGTCGGCACCTAACCGAGCAAGTACATCCAGACACTTGCAGTAACGAAGCAGACCCAATTTACATTATCATATATTTGGTGGATAAAATCTAGACACCACGTAATACTGACAACAACAAACATCATGTCTTCGGAATCATTGCCAACTGACGACACCCTTTCAGGCCAACTAACTGACTAAGCAAGTGCATGGAGTAGAGCCCTTTGTGAGAAGCTAACAGGTTCTAAGTTAGTCAAGAAATTCCCCGCATTTTATGCAACCCGAAGGTTTATTACCTCAGTCACAAGTGCCCACCACCTGTCTCTATCCTGAGCCAGATCAATCTAGTCCGTGCCCCCAACCCACTTTTTGAGATCCATTCAGTGTTATCCTCCCACCTACACCTAGGTGTTCCAAGTGAGCCTCTTTCCTTCAGGTTTCCCCACCAAAACCCTGTAAGCACCTATAATCTCTCCCATACGTGCTATAAGCCCCGTTCATAATTCTTATTGATTTGATCGCCCGAATAATATTTGTTGAGGAGTGCATATCATTAAGCTCCTCGTTCAGCAGTATTCTACACTCCCATGTTACTTCGTCCTTCTTCGGCTCAAATATCCTCGTGAGCACCCTATTCTCAAACACCCTCAGCCTACGTACCTCACTCAACATGACAGACCAAGTTTCACACCCATACAAAACAACAGGCAAAATTATGTTGCTTAAGCAACTGTTACATTATCTACAAGCTTTCCCATGAAATTAAACGCAATTCAATTATTTTATTTGCCACTCCGCGAACTATATATAAACACGTTTGGAATAGTAGCGTAACATAAAGGACCTCCAATTGGCTTTCATGTCACGTTCCTATTCTGTGATTCGCTTAATTCATTTGCTACAGCTATTCATGAGGGGCGTTTAGGTGGATTTAAATCCGCTTGCAGTCCATAAACTTGTCGCTGAGCTGGAATGAAATCCTTCTGCTTAATATATGAACACTAAGGCGAGTGAAAAAATATTTCTGCAATAGTAGAATGAATTAGTGTGTTCACACATATTATAATTGTGCAAAGGCGAAATTTTTTCCGCATGCAATCTATGTAATTTCCAAAATCTCAGTTAGGGTCTTTGTTCCTTTGTCGTTGTTGTTCTTGTTCTTGTTCTTCTTAAAAATGTGTCTTTCAAAAAAAAACCCCACCGGTGTAAAGTAATTACACTACTAGTGACACAGTTCGGAGTGAGAAATTATTTTCATTGCATTTACTTTATTTAGGGTATTTTCCAAATTACAGTTTTTTAATACACCGTTTTTAGTGCAGATTTCGTTCTGGGATATGACACAGCGTCAATACCCAGAAGAACGTAGTCCTCAGCTACGTCACTGCAAAAACTTCAAACCCCAGCATTTTTAATGAATTACTTGGCACGCAATATTATAGCCATGAAACCGAGGGCGGTGAGATGAGTGGAACATGTATAACGCATCCGGAAACACATTAAAATAAACAATGTAGGTCGGACACCTGTATACATTTAAAAATGTTTACTTGATTCATATTCATTAATTAATTCATGTGACCTATATATTTAAATGGGAACCGCGGTGGCACAGTGGTTAAAGTGCTGTGTTACAAATCGTAAGGTCGCTGGTTCGATCCCAGCTGGTGTCATTGAAATTTTTCATTGACATAAAATCCTTCCGATCGCACTAAGGCCCTGGGGTCGACTCAGCCTCTAACAGAAATGAGAACCAGGAGCATTTCCTGGTGGTATAGGCGGCCGGTGCATAAGGCTGACAGCTTTACCACCATCCTGTGCCGTTGTCATGAAATCTGAGAATCTTAACTTTCTGGAACCCTCTGGGCCACTCCAGGCTTGTAACGGGACTGATTTACCTTTACCTTTATATATTTAAATTTAACCCAATAATTTCTTTTCTTATTTCTTCTCTTATTAATAATTTAAGCAATAATACAGCAGCTGCGAGAATTGATTCGCGAAGGCGAGCCTTGTCATATAATAAATGAAAGGTACTGAACTTCCTCAGTTCCACATACCATCGTGTTTCAGCACAGTTGATTGGGATATTGCCATGTTTTGTTGTTTCCGAACTAGCAGAAGTTCACTCGCACGTATAAATGAAAACTTCGTAGTCTGAGAGTTTTCGTCATTCCGCTGCTCTCAGAAAACTCGCTGCGAGCTAGCTCGCCAGCCGTTCTTCTAACGCCTCAGCATTCTTTTTTAGATGCTCTCGGGAGGACTTGCGAGAGTTTACAATCCTGTGTACACGAAGAACAATTTTGGTCTTCTTCAACTAGTCAGTTCGGAACCGACTGGGAACAGATATATAGCTTTCAAACCCAACCTGTTCTGTTTTCTTTCCTTACACACTCTGTTTTCGTTCCTTACAAAAAGTCGGAAGATAAACATTCTGCCATGCCATAGAACCTGGATAGCGAAAGGCAAGTTTATGCCTCGCCCCGGGCGGAACAGACGGACGTACTGTTTCTCATCTCCGTGTTCTTCAAACAGTGATAGACTCGCGTGCTGCAGCGGCAGAGTGCCGATACCAAACCACTACGCTGGAGAAGATCTTTGGAAAATATCATTAACTTGCTTTAATTTTTAAATTTTATTTTTACTTCAATTCAAATATTCCTTGCCTGAATTTCTTGCTCTACAATTGCAAGAAGTAAATGAACTTCGTGCATAACAGAAAGATTACGCAGGTTAGTGTAACCACACGTTACATGTGTATGTAATTCAATGGATTTTAATGACTAGTTTTATTGGCAGACTTAAGAAATGAATTTTTAATTACATTTCACTGTTTTCCATATGGATCACCACTTTCCATTAAATAAAAGCTGGTATATATCAGTCAGGTTTGTGAGTAGGATATATGTTGGACGTCGAAATATTCGTGATTCGATTCGCATTAGGAACACACACTCGCTCTCTTTTCAAGCACCCAGACCTTCTTCGGGGTTTCAAAATGTTTATTCCGAGGTAAAATGGGCGAATTGATCATTAACCAATATGTGGTGTCGAGATTGAAGATTGCGTGGAACTGTAAATCAGTTTTCCACACCTCTTTTTGATGAGGGGCTTAATTAGACACTGGGAAATGTTAACATTTATTTTTGATAACGCTCATATCACACTTCGGTGGGCCGGGTAGCTCAGTCGGTATAGCGACTGACTAAGGGCTGGACGATCCGGGATCGAATCCCGGTGGAGACGAGATTTTCCGCCCCCCCCACACCGACCCTGGGGCCCACCCAGGCTCCTGTAAAATGGGTACGGGGTCTTTCCCGGGGGTAAAGTGCGGCCGGGGCGTGTTGCTGACCACTCACTCCCTTCTAGTGCCGTGGTCATGGAAGAGTAGAGCTATACCTCTACCCACCCTCTGGGCCAACCCGGGCCTGTAATGGGAACACTTTACCATATCACACTTCATCAGTTTTAAGCAAAAATACTTCCTGTTACAAAACACTGGATACTCAGATGAGCCTTTCAACATTCGGAATCATCACAGCTGTTACTGCAGCACTTACACTTATTTAGCGATAAAATTTATGCAGTACCGAAGATTGTCTAGCCATCTACATTTAGTGAATGATACAAAAACGGAGGCGTATAAAACAACGGATCATAACCCAGATTGTATTACCCTTTGTAGCTTCACGTAATGGGTCCTGGCGTCTTAAACAGTTTATTTCCGTCTGCGTTCAAGTACGGATACTGACCTGCTTTTACCCAGAATTAATCTAAGACAATGGATCCTTGGCGACATATGAGGAGTCGTTGGATTGGTAAAAGCCCATAACACAAACTCTGGCACTACAAAACAACGTAGGATGTCACTAAGTTTTATACCAGTATTATGTTGGACACAGTCTGTTGACTGAGGTACATTTTATCTAGGTCTACGCAACGTCTGCTGTATAGTTGGCTCTGTTCCCGCCTTCTGGTGACGTGTTGGCGTCATACTGACAGATCTTGTACTTCCACTTTGAAGAATAGCGGCACAGGTCACAGAGATCAAGTTGTCTACTGTGGCTAATGTCTTTGAGGACACGAACATCCTCATTTTGTGTAGAATTAGACTCGAGGCACGGAATAGTTTCGCGTGTGTTTAATTTGTCGTTGTAGGCACAGAGGTTTTGCGATGGGTTAATCCGAGTTAATGCGTTATGCCAAATATCTCAATATATTCATAATTATAGAACTTACTTCTGAATCATGGCAGGAGATAGGGCATGATTCCTATAGCTGAAGAGCAATACTGGCAGAGCGGTTTGTGTGAAACTGGCAACTGAACATTAGAGTGAAATTTTCCGATGCTCTAACTTTGAAGTCATGACCAAGTATTTAAAATATAAACTACCAACTTGTAATGAGAGCCAAGGACCTGAGGAAAACAGAAGTTAGTCCCACAAAGATGCATGATATATAAAATATGGTGTGATTCAGAAAATGATCAGTCTTGAGTTCTATGTTGGCACAATGAAACAATTATTGTCAAGGCGCATACATTAAGCCCAACAAAATACATAATATTTAGGGATAAACTCTTGTGTCTGCAAGTACTGTACCTAAGTAAAGTGCATGTTGTTTTATTTTCATTGTCACACCGTGCATATCGTCAAGTCACTCAATTATTATACCAACTAATGCACTTATATAAAATTTACACATTAAAACACTAAAACTGCTCCGACATGTTTCGGTCCTAAGACCATCATCAGGGAGCTGTATTTCTTTGCTATGGATGTGCATATGCACATCATAGCAGGGCACTCTTCGCGACATAACATTACACAACATGGCATGCTGCCACAATACCCTACTAGTACAACGAAGTTAATTTATGACTGGTTTTAATGTGGCTTTTAATGTGACTTTAGCAAGGCAAAGAAATACATCTCCCTGATGATGGTCTTAGGACCGAAACATGTCGGAGCAGTTTTAGTGTTTTAATGTGTAAATTTTATATAAGTGCATTAGTTGGTATAATAATTGAGTGAAAGTGCATGTTGTTGACTTTAATTTCTGTCGATCAACAATAAAATACACGGCAATATACAAGGCTGAAAGACATCGTCTAATCCTTTAGAAAAACAGTCAAGAACAAAAGAATTCACTAAGACAGTGTTTCCCAAGCTTTTTTACTCATGAACCCCTCTGGTTTCAAAAAATAACCATGGATCCTCATATTCTTTCACATGTAAATAGAGAGTTCGGATGTTAGAAATTGAAATTTAAAATTGTATACCTTAACTGATTAAATAGCTGCGGATACGTAAATTAGCGCAAGTCAAAATGCATTGCGTGATTTGAACTAAATTAAATTAACTGTCGTTCGTTTTGTGGGTATAGGGGACTTTGTAATTAGATATTCCAATGACCATTCGAAATAAAATTATCGACAATTAAAGAAATTTGGCGATTATTTTTAATAAAACGTTATTCCTCTAATTAAAAATAATTAAACTTCAATGTAGCTATTACAGAGAAGAATCTCCGGATCCCTTGGGTAATTGTCGGGATTCCCTTGGGATCCGCAGAACACAGTTTGAGAACCGCTGCTTTAATCATACATACGTATCTCAAGAAACATTCCAGTAGTGGTCTGTGCCGAAACTGTGTCGAACTTCTTAGTTTTAACCCAGCTGACCCAACGTACCAACAGTATGCCAACCATATATTTTGTGTTGTTCTATGTTGTTCTTGTGTGTAAATGTGTACTGCCACCGGGTGACAACCCAATTGCAGTTAATAAATATTATTATTATTATTATTATTATTATTATTATTATTATATATACAAAGAACTTTCCTTTCTGGTGTATTTACAATCAAAGTGCAGGTTTTACATCCAGGCCGCGGAATGTTGGTCAAAAATAACCTATAACAATATCAAAAGCATTTAGATTTCTAGACTACCAAATTGTTAATTTCCCTACCACAAGACAAAAATAATTTTTAGACTGTAAAAGATATTTTAGACTTATTTAATGCAGTACTTGCTGGTTAAAGTGAGATTCTTATTATATAAAGAGACTGGAATTTATTACATTTATAGAGGCTAAATGCGATACATCATAAGGCAACTGGAAATCTATGAAAATTTGGCAAAAACCCTCCACAATGTTACAAAATAAAATTAAATGTAATATGAAGAACAACAGCCAGAATGAAAACACATTTCTTGGGTAATCTACGCAAATTTCAAATTCGATACCGGCCTGAAATATTCTGTTCGATGCAAGCTCTGTTTCCCCTTACACATACATATACATAAATATGACTGCGTACACTAGCACGTAATCACTTCTGTGTGTACGCATGCAAATTTGAACTTACCAACAGCTGAGTCCCTCACTGATATATCCCTATATGAAGTTAAATTATTTCCGCTCTATTACAAAACCCTGCATTAACTCTGCTATTCTAGTATATAATTGCACTACATTTTTTTGTCCTTAGAGTCACGTTCAACCGTCATATACAGAGTTCTGTTGACTCGACAAAAAAAATGCAATATAGAATAACACATGATGTCCGCTCCCAGGGCAATGTCAAATTTAAAAAAAAAATCACTTAGACCCATTGTTTTGTCTGTAATATTTCCAGCGAATACTAGTTTTGACCCGAAACTTCCGTAATTTTACTACAGATAGAAATTGACCAAAACTTCGAACTTGGAAACATAAAACGTTTGTACAAATCTTACAATTTTTCTTCTTTACTGCCCACCAATAAAATTATGAATAAATATCATACAAAATTTGCTAATATGTTTAGCCTTAAAGTCGCCGTCTCTATTACACGCACAATTTACTATAACGTTAAAAATTACCTGCGTTTTGCACACTCAGTCCACATAAGCTTCGCAAAATATTCAGAAGAAGCATCGGGCTTTTCATACAGCACATTAACTGGACAGTACTTTTGATGGGGACTGGTGTTCACTGTGAGGTAGGAAATAAAACTTCAAACGTTTTTTACATAAAATCATTTAGTGTAAGTGCTGAAAGTCTTATTACAAGAATAACAATTTCAAATATCATTCTGTGATTCAGCTGTCTCGCAGATACTCCATTATGGGTAAACGTTTCTTGGCTCAGTCCCTAAAATATTATATTTTTATTTAATAAAACCAACTAGATGCACTAATTTCTCAAATTTATTTTTGGAATAAAATTCTACATGTCTCGGACAGTTCGTCTGTCCATCATCAGGAGTTTTTCACTGTACACACAGCAATGGTATATGTCATACAGGTTTGTTGACAGCTTGCGAGCAGGATCAGGATGGAACTGAGTTCCATCCTCATGGAACTGAGTTCCATCCTTATCCTCCAGTTCCATTCTGATCCTGCTCACAAGCTGTCAGCAAACCTATTTTACATATACCATTGCTGTGTGTACAGTAAAAAAACTCCTGATGATGGACAGAGGAACTGTCCGAAACATGTAGAGTTTTATTCCAGAAATAATTTTGAGAAATTAGTGCATCTAGTTGGTTTTATTATAAGAAATTTTCACGATGCACTCTCACCTGAACATCAAACATTACATTTTTTAAAAAAACCCAACAAAGTTTCCACCGGTGAGTCCATCCTGTTTAACATTTACTCCCATCCCATATTTATGAGTCGATGTCAGACATTATCACAGGTCGGTGGGCAAATATATGATTACCGGAAAACAAAGAGTATTTTTTCTCCCTAACATCCTATACAACTGTCAAAAAATAGTGCTTTCGAAGCCGATATCAGTGAGTAAAGGGTATTGATTCAAGAAAAGCTTATAAAAAGAAAGCAAACAGATTTGATATAAATGAAGTTTTCAGCCATGACACGTATGAACTCATGACAGATAATTGAATACATACTAATGAAAATACGTGTATCTCCCTAACGACAAAATTCTAATTACACAAAAGATTTGTTTCTTCTGCATCGCCGGAAAAAAAGTAAATTATGCTAGCTTGTTTCTAGCCCAGACAAATCTCATTTCAATTTCAGTTAATTGCCACTTGACTGTGGCGAACGACGTCGTAATAGTGAGATAGTAAGTCACAAGAGAGCACTGCAATATGTGAGTATACAAATAGAATACTTCCTATTGTTCCTAAGAGAAGTGTTAATTTTGTTTTATTGTATACTGTCTCATGCAGTCAACATAGAGATGAAATCGTAAGCACGGCAAAGAATAAAACATAAAAAACTTTGATCCAGCAAAACAAAAGAGAAAATACCTCTATATTTACCTTCCGAACCTACAATTCGTACACCAAAAATACTGGCATCAAATTAACTGCCTTATTGCAGGACCAAGTGTGTTGAGTTTTGTTTCGTAAAGGCATATCCATTTAAACACTGCTAAGATTCCAAACAGCGTAATGTTATTAACTTTAAAAAGTAAACATTAATTTAATGTACTTCATATGTAGCACAAAGTAGTCTAACACAATGGCCTTTAAAAACATGGAATTTTTCGATACTCGCGTTAGAAACTCTGGTAATTTTAAAATGACTGCTGTCATATTTCATTTACTTAAGAATGTAAGGTATATTTCTTCACATTAATTAATTATCAACTAACAAATGCACTTACATAAAATAACACATTAAAACATTTAAAATCGCTCCGACATGTTTCGATCCTAAGATCATCCTCAGGGATCTACGTTGTTCCTTGCTAAAGTCATTTTAAAAACATTCACAAAATTTCTTTATATTAACAGGATATTGTGACAGCATGATGTGAATGTTTTTAAAATGACTTTAGCAAGGAACAACGTAGATCCCTGAGGATGATCTTAGAATCGAAACATGTCGGAGCGATTTTAAATGTTTTAATGTGTTATTTTATGTAAGTGCATTTGTTGGTTAATAATTAAATAATTCTACGAAATGCACGGTGCAAAGTTTACGATATTTATTCACATGTTCGTTTCACGACGTATATTCAGGTACTCAAAACGACCATTACATAAGAATGTATACAGCACATTTGAATACAGTATAACATTACACCACTTGTCAATTGTAACATATTACGCATATTACCGTAGAATTTATGCAATTTAATACTTATTTCAAAGCGAAAATTAGAGCCGAGAAGTTTCTTACATTATGAAATATCATCACCTGTGTAGGTGTTTCTGTATGACCGTGTTTATATACCTCCAGTAACGTTTGTATGCATGGGCGAAGTTTTCTTTAACCGATCTTGTGTTATCTAAATTTATAATTCCAAATCAGCTAGCAGAACGCCTGCTATCGTAATGGTCATGAGATTTATATTAGGACGTGTTTAGAGTAGAATTCTAAATTTTTGCGATATAACAGGCATGCGAATTATGTCCGAATTTTGGCAAACTCTCGAATTTTTAGATTTTAACAGCAGTATGCTCGGGGATTCCGGTTAGTTTCTCCCGACGTTTCGAAGGGATTTGGAGATATTTTCAAGTTTCAAGTGGACCAAATAAAATAATTAATATTTTCAGAACAGTGGTTTCTACCCGACTGTGTTGCTGCCCAACAGCGATTGCCACGTGTAGCACCAGCTTTAACATGTAAAAACAGAGCTGCATATCTTCTGCAGAATATAAGTCTTATTGTTGCCCCCTTAGTACATTCAAGATAAATATCTGAATGTGTGAAAATATGAACTTTATTGCGAATAAACGTGATAAAAGTTTCTCGGGCAGCTTGACGCATCAGTCTATTAAGTCCAAAGTTTCCAACATTTACATCATCATCTTCATCATCATCAGCGAACACTCCAATACGTTAGATTTCTTTTCCAAATTCACAAGGTTAGTAATGCAAGGAGATCTTATTTTTATTCCAAGCTTCTATTATATCCATAAATAGCATTAAGCTCTGTTTATTTATAATGACTATGATACGAGTTTTCCGAGGCATGTAAATTGAATATTAAAATCATTGTTTTGATAAACGTACAGCTTCAAATCATTTCCCTTCATTTTTTTTCTTTTTCCATTTTGAGCTTTTACTTTGTTTCTATCTTGGATTTATCAGAAGGACGAGCGGTCACTCTTATTCTCTCCTTTTGCCCACCAAATTTCTCGTTTTTTGCTCTCTCCCTTGTTCAGGCTTCAAGCTATGTACCACAGACATCACGACGCAACCTTTGACTGGTAGTAACTGTGGTTATTAGAAGTCTTATGATTTACACTAATTTCATTGAAACGTGGTTCGCCATCAATAAGGCGCAACCACCAGCTAAATTTAACGATCAAGGCCACCAAGGAAATTAAGCAGGTCGGTAGTCATGGTTACCATCCCTACGAATGTTGCCACTAACCTGGCGATCCACTCAAATATGTACTCCCCTGCTCTTTCCCCTTACTTAATATTTTGATGTAGCAGATTTTAATGTCCTTAGTATTAACGCAATATCCTTCTCCTCAACCTGCCATTACTTTATTTTTTAACTATTCTTGTGGGAGATGTAAATTTCTGACATCAGCCCTCCAGACACATTTTTACTATCAAAGTAGAAAAAATTCTGTGCCATAGGAAATGAGCTGAAATAAGGATGAAACATTTACATGATAATAGTTAGTGACATGGAAAATTTGTTTAAATCCGTCTTCTCTTTAGTAATCTCTGTTCATTTCCTTTTCACACTTTGGGCTTGGATGTTCAGATTAAACTAAATATTTATTGAAAAAACATAAGAAACAAAACCTTTTAAATTACTTGAAATGCCAACTTGATACAACAAGGTAATTTTATTGATGTATTCTTAGCTCTACATGTTTCAGGTACATACGCCCAACATCAGGAGCATTAGATGTTGAGTTGCAGCATATGGTTTTCTGCACCGAGTTTTTGGATGGGTGGTGGTCTTGAGAGCCGCTGCGTAGGTCGTGTGTGCGGTGCGGTTGGTGCCGTGCGACTCGCATATTATATTATATTATATTATATGTGTAACGCATTGATACTTTCGTGTTACGACTTCAGGAGCGTTAGTTTGATATGTTTAGAAATGAAGACAACTCCATTATAAGTATGTTTTATGATCTGGAATATTAAAATCTAATGAAAAACCTGGGAGAAAATTAGCGACTACTAGGTTAGATTACTCAGATAATTCAATCCGTCTTTAATATACCGATTCATGTTAATGATCTGATTAAGCGAATGACTTTTTGCGATATTTTTTCGACACAAGAGCGTGCACTCGATACAGAAGCATGGAAAAAACAATATTGATGAACATATAAAAAATAAAGCGGGTGTAGAATATGATATGGCTCGATGGTTAACATGGATGTCTATTAAGTAGTTAGTTTATATCATGTTTTATGACAATTGCAATTCTACGCTTATTGTTTGTGCAAATATTTCACCGTTTTTTGTGAAAATCCCATAGCTTCAAAGCTCATGTATACAAACTGCCGGAGGTACGTATTTCACACCTCTGTATGTATTTCACACCTCTGTCCGAATATAATATTAACCCTAAGCATCCAAGCAGTTATGCTATCTATGGTAATACGAGAGAATGTTTGCAGTATGGACAACGTTGCGAATGTGTTCATACTGACGTCACATCAATGTGCAGAGCACAATGGCGAAGACCTCTAAGCTGAAATCGAAATGCCTAATATATATTGGAACAAAATTTCTCCTTGTAGACTGAACACATTTTGTGGCTTGCCGATTACGGTGACCGCGCGGCCTAAGGCGTGGTTTTCTGGCCGCTCGTTTGCTGGTTTGATTTCGAATCCCGCCGGTGACATGGATGTCTGTCTCTATTGAGCGTTGTGTGTTGTCACGTAGAATCTCTGCGACTGGCCGATCACTGACCCAGAGGAGACCTACCGAGTGTGTATTGTTTAAGAGTGATTTCGAAAACTTAACAATGAGGAGGCCTGAGCCATCTAGGGCTGTTGAGTCCTAATGAGCCACTAGTTATATGCCTTGAAATTATTTGTTTATGTACTTACTGAGCAGTGACAAGGATGGACGTAAGTTGAATAACAGTAGCTGCGATGAAATACTGGTGTGTAAAAAAGCGTAAGAAAACAGGCAAAGAAAAAATTGGATACATTTTAAAAACAAAAAAAAATTGGAAACGCCAATAATATCACTTACTTTAACAAGGACTTAACAATAATTACAATTACTTCGAAACCTGTCTGTCTTCAGGGTGTTATTCACATAAAACATGAAGCAATCTGGTAAGTGCGGTGACGATAAAGGTGCTAGTTACTGCGACACTATTCATGTAACGCCACTGTGAAGAATTTATATGTTAATATGGGTAGGGTTAATAAATAACAACAGAGCTGTATGAGCAGGTAAAAGAAGACGGAATTCTAAAGAAGGCTTTGAAGGTGGAATTGAAAGTAAAGAGCTCAAGAGGCCAACATGAATAACGAAGGATGGATCTGGAAACATGTTGGGCAGAATGAAAAGGAATACAAAAGGAAATTGAGGAGGAAGTGGAGGAGTTCTGGAAAGACACAGATAGCAGGGAAGCGTTTTTGTTAGACGGCTCACGTAAGTGATAATTTCAAAAGAAGAAAAAGAGCATAATTATTCAAAATTTTCAAAAAATCCACTTACGAGCAACGTAAGTTATTAGAGCTTCTTAACGCAATTCCTGCGTTCTGTACATTTCGATCCTCCTGCTTCATCATTGGGATCACCTGAATAAAAATACATTATTTTCTACGCATGTGGTAGCAATGTATCTGTAACTTCTTGTTTTATTATTATTTTATCACACGAGGCTTATTCAGAAAGTAAGTACCGTTTCGCCTTAAAAAAATCGAGTATGGATTCGTATAAAATTTTGTTATTATCAGATTCTACATTCTTCAAACTATTTTTCCACATATCCGCCGCCATTATTGAGGCACTTATCGTAGCGGGGCACAAGTTTTTGTACACCTTCATCATAGAATGCGGCCGCCTGCGATGTTAGCCACTACTGACAATGTCATAGAGTAGAGTCCTTGAAATCTGAGGAAAGTGCAGGGACAGATCAGAAATTGTGAAACGTGTCGTCTCGCACTCTTTCGTTGACCTTACACACCAAATCATCATTCACCAAAGATGGACGCCAACCTCGCGCCTCGTCGTGCACGTTCTCTCGTCCTTCTTCGAATATCCGAACCCATTTCCTAACCATGCCATCACTCATCGCATTGCCACCATACATTTGACAGATCTGGTGATGAATCTTATTTGGTAGCACATTCCTAGCGTTCAAACAACGAATTACAGACCGTATTTCACAGTCGGCGACCCCTTCATTTGTCTTAAACATGTTTAACGCACAGGAACAAAAATAAACATAATACGAATTTCACGAAATGGCGTCTGTGGCTTCTCAATTCATAGAGGAAGTCACTGCACATGCCTAAAGTGACAGTCTCGAGGATGCGCGAGAGATATGCGCAGATGGTACTTACTTTCCGAATAACCTATCTATTAACCATCTGAAGGCGAGTGGTAACTACATGTTCGACCAGATATAATATTAAAACTCTGCATTCTTTTCCCACATTGTGTTTATTTGTTCCATAATGTTTTCACACCAAGCACCCTTCTTTCCTTACAGATCATAACTCATTTGCCTTTGTAATAAAAATCAATTTGTTCTTTATGTGGTGCGGTTTGAATCTTCGTCTGCATGACGTACGTTTAAAATATATATATATATATCCATTCGGCATGTTTTCAAAGCAGTTGCATAAACCGACTATCAAACTTTTTATACTTTCTGTCTGTCTCTCCGCACGGATGAAGGCGACCCTATATCACTAAATTCACTACATGTTAGGCTTTCACCGAATTATGTTAACACATTCAGATTTTGGTTAAAACCTGACAATGAAAACAGGCACATTTCATTAGGATCTCAGGATTCTTACGATTGACGCTTCTTCTCCTTATTCGTCTTTATAACTGTGCGTGGTACGAACTGGGGTAGTGCCCGTTCTTTGTAGCGGAGACAGAACGATCTCTCGGAAAGGTACAAGTTGAGGCCAAAGAAACAGTTGATTAAATAAACATAAATATAAATTGCTCGATTTTAATTCTCCCCTTTTACTACTTGGTGATTCCTGGACCATCATTTATGATCGACAGTAAATCTGTTGCTAAGGTAAAGGTAGAGAAAAATCTTATGGCGTGTGTAGCGTAAAAGATGGAAAAGCATTTGCAATATTCGCACTTGCAGTGACTTCCTTGAAATTGGAGAAAATAGACGAACGAAGCAGCCAGAAGTGTTATATCCGCGGATATTACCTAGCTTCTTGCAGTCCTCAAAGTGTGAAACAGTGTATTTACTGCGGTGTGCACAAGAGTGTGGTGCAGGATGTAACAGCTAGCGTGTGCCTGTCATTGGGGAAGAGCTCTTTCTTGTGACAAATATGGAACACCTGTAGAAGTGTCTACAAACCAAGCATTAAAATTTCTCATAAAATCTAAAAGAAAAAATAATTTAGGAAACTGCCATGAACAACAAAGACACGTCGGTATTAATATATTTTTTGAATTAAATTTTTTATTTTTTATACTTTACTAGGAATGACCCCCTGTTGGAGCTGACGAACAGACAGTTGCATGGCATTGAAATCAGATATAGTTAAATGAATCAAATCATAACAGAACACGATTTTGTGCGTGCGTTACCAATCATCCGTGTAGGTACATAGCATTTTTTTCTTCGAGGTATTTACTGAAGGTGGGTAACGAGTGTCGAAATTTAAAAAATAGAATCTTGAAAGACGTTACTTAACCATATTGTGCTCTGTTAGTTTATGTTGATGTTACTGTCTGTATAACAATATGAAATGTACGGTATTTTACACAAAATATTCCAAAATATTTCCATCTCATTAATATAAAGAGTTCAATGCCCCTCACTGAAAACACAGTTAGCCATTATTACAAAACCCACGAAGTATAAGGTAATTAGGGAAGTAATGGATGCTTAGTTCGACAACCTCAGGAAAGCCATCGATACATTGTGTAAACAAAACACGGGGGCTCATTTTACAGTTACAGTATGTGGAACATAGCGTTACCGATCGACTTTAATCTGTTAACTCTACACAGGACGGACAATTTAATTTTTTCCTCTAAATGCCAAGCATTTCGTGTATGTTATTTAGACACCAGTGGAATGCAATATTGCAGGACTAGCAATCCAGTGGATTTTGTCTGTGGGTGCAATACCAGGCTTGTGGAAAGCTGAATCTTCATTGTTGTTCCAGAAAAGTAATTGTTAGGTCACATATCCTGTAGATTCCAGAAATTACCAACAGGATTACGACTTGGCAACAGACAACAATGGAAGTCGTAAATGTTCATGTGGGGGTCCAGACAGCTTCCCTTTCCATGTGCTTTCTGAAGCCCCTGTCGTATGTGACAATAAACCATGAAACCGTTAGTTTTGTCGTGGAAATCAAATTAATTTCATATCTGTGTGAGATATTTAGTTTTCATACAGGTGAATATGAAGATTTTTGTTGTCTGGAAAGCAGTTTCATGTATTCTGCAGACAACCACCGACGTCTCCAAGAAACCTATTACCTCCTTTTTCATAGACATTTAGGTAGAACTGTGCAGAAAATCATAATATTGTATTTATCTCGTTTTTCGAAAGGAGTTTGTTTTTCCGAACGTACGTGACAAATATACATGAAACATTTTTTTTCGTTGTTATACTGTGCATGTTGTCAAGTCACTCAATTATTTTACCAGCCACTGCACATATATAAATTTATAAAATTTACACCTTAAAACATTAAAAACGCTCCGACATGTTTCGGTCCTAGGACCATCATCAGGGAGCTATATTATCCTTGCTAAAGTTACACTATTAAAAGTCACATTAATTTCACTATTCCAGTTGGTTTTGTGGCATGCTGCAAACCAACTGGAATAGTGAAATTAATATGACTTTTAATAGTGTAATTTTAGCAAGGACGATATAGTTCCCTGATGATGGTCCTAGTACCGAAACATGTCGGAGCGTTTTTAATGTTTTAAGGTGTACATTTTATAAATTTATATAAGTACAGTGGTTGGTAAAATAATTGAGATACATGAAAGTAGTAACTTAATATGTGTAGCGCTTAGGAAGCAGTACTTGTTGAAATTCTGAATCATTTATCGTTTACGAAAAATAACCGAACGCAAAACCAACTGAAGGCCATTTCATCCAGTCTCCCTACTTTTTTGCTAGAACACGTGGCATCACAACACATAATGCAGTAATCTTCAGCGATTAATCTAGTGAAGTATATCCAAGTCGGTTAGGACTATAATTCCATCTGCTTTTAATTCCTTACAGAACAATGTTCTATTCCATATATACAAAGCATCACAACCATGTGGAGACCAATTTACTTCTAACCATATAGCCTCTTAAGCAATAAATAACCCGAAGATCATGCTCGACTCTCAGTGAATTGGACAGAATAGTCAAAGACCACTGTCCGCCATCTTCTATCAAGGATGGAAGGCAAATTTCATTTTTATTGTCATATTTGATAAAAAGAACAAGGTTGAATGAGTTATTGTTGTGTTTACAACAATGACTCATCCGTAGTCTGTCTTACGAAATGTCTGTAGAATCTTTCAAAATGAGTTCGCCGTAGATTGGGATCTAGTGCGTTCTCTTTCAAACTTTCAGTGTCCTCGTTTTCTAAAGATCATCCAGGAGGTGATTACGTCTTCTTCCTCGTCTTCCCTCATTTCTATCCTTCCTTCTTGTTTCCTTCAATAACACATCAATGAACACGAGGATAGGAATTTACTTAGCCTGGCGAAAAAGCATCACGGCTAAGAAAGGATGTTTCGTGTCTCAGGCAGTTAGTCGTTGGCGTCACACTGCAGAGATCCAGGCTCAAACCTAGGCCAGTCCATGTGGGATTTGTGGTGGAAAAAGTGGCACAGAGATAGGATTTCCATTGTTACTGCCATTCAAACAATGATAATATATTTATTTTATTCACCTAATAGAGACGTTATATAATTTTACCAACTGACAATATTGCTAAATATAAGATTTCCGGCTCAAAGAAATTTAGTAATTGGAGGATAATATTACAACGATTTTTTTTTTGGGGGGGGGAGAAATGTTTTGTTATAGTGTGCAGAATAGAGGATCCATATGGCTGAGTTCGAAATATAATTTGTATTAACATGATAATGGGCATTAGAACTCTATGAAAAAGAATCTGTTGACTGCTTAAAGAGCTACAGAGTTTTCAAGAAACACGAATCGGAAATGCAGGACCAATGAATGTCCTCCTCGGTCGCCGGATATAAATTCAACGGACTACTATCTGTAAGAACAACTGCAGAAATATGTCATCCAGTCCTTCTCAGGACTACTTAAATTCTCGCAATTAGAGTTCAAGCAGTCGTGCCGATGGCCGATATCAAGGTATAACGGCGAGGTCGGAACAATTAAGTTGATTGCAAAGTCATCTGCTTTTTAGACGGACAGTTATCACTTCAAAAATATATCTTTAATTACCAGCCGCTCATACTTTGACCATAACCATGTGACATCTGCGCCACTTGAGTGTCACTTAGGTCTAACTCTCGAAAAGTTTCAGGACGTATCTTGTATAACATTTTTGACTCATTCTTTCAACAATGGATCACAATACGGAGATTTCGTAAATGTCTTTTCATCCAGCATTCTGAGCATCGCCTGTATCCGATAGAGGTTGCAGAACTAAGGCGGAAAATAATCCTTAAGTCGGCACAAGTTGTAGGACAGGTAAAATGTACCTGCGGTTAAAATGTGTAGAAATTCTTCCCAGACACTATTGTGGGGTACCGGTGTATGGAAACCGGAAATTAGTGCGCCTACAAGAGAATGGACTGAAATAGCAGACGCATCAAGAAAACAAGGACGGAAACACATATCAATAGATTTTAATTTCCTAAACTACGATAAATTAACAGGATGTTTCCAAGCTGTTCTTTCTTTCAGGCGGGTGAGACTGATATTTTAGCCCATACACCGAATGGAACTACGTGATGATAAAAAAAATTCCGTCGAGTGAATAAATAAGAACGATCGTGCAGAACAGTCGTTGCTCCAAAACGAAATTTCCTTTAGAAAGAAGGCACTATTTCCGATGACTGTCTATTCTTATAGTCTTCAGGGGTGCCGGAAATTTGATGTGTCACAGTTATGTTAGATGCCGTATCTTGTTTCACAAAAGTAGGAGATAGGGAGAGTGAAGTGCAGAGGTGACTTAAACGAGCACTTTGTAAACTGCCGTAACTAACACACTTGTATATTTAATTTCAATTTTCGAGTAAAGAAGTCAAAACTGGATGTTCGTACCTTAAATCAAGAAGTTCATAAAATGTGAGTGCAGACCTGTTGACAACCCACGAGTTCTTTTGCAGAGATAAATTTTAGATGAGTGAATACCACATCCAAATAAGTTTGCCAAATTTCTAAAAGAATTCCCCGCTTCTGATTTAATTGGAAGACGAGAAAACCATGAAATATGCAGAAAAACTTCAGAATGTGTGTAGCTAGAAGTTTTGAAAGAGCCAATACCCCACACAAATTGTATTATTCAATTTCAAAATGTATGCATTTCGGACTTAATTTTTTACTGTAAACAGACGGGTCGAGAAAAATAAAATAACGTGGACTCGGAAGCGCTGCGCACAAAAAAAGACAAACAAACACACCTAAACGACTTCCGTATAAAACGTTTAGGAAAGAAACTACTTGAATTAGTGAGACGTACATGGAAAAATCCAATTAAAGCGGCTGTTATGGAAATAGCTTGTACCGATGTGCATTTGACGTAGAACAGATCAATGCTGACAGTTGTGCAAGAACAGTCAGGCACCCATCCCATATATATATATATATATATATATATATACATATATATATATATATATGTGTGTGTGTGTGGATCCTGCAAAAGGATTTCGTGATTTTAACATCAAAGTTTGTTTCGATATTTAGTTTAAGTCAAATTTTCGGAATTAGCCAATCTTATGCAATATTCTGTGTGAGAATTCAGGAGGAGAGGCAGCTTGACAGAAGGTAGTTAGGAATATAATAATAAAATGTATTTAAATAAATATTAAATTTGATTGAGATGTTTCAAGACCTGTTGATCACAATGTTACTGATATCATTAAGTGACGTCGTCTCATTATTTCACACCAATCGAATGTTATTCTATATCCGATAAACAGAAGCTTACAGATCTTGCGCATACAGTCGACTCTTGTAGTAGTATGAAATAAAAGCCAAATTCCCACGTTCTAAACGTTTATGTTTTTCGAATATTAAAAAACACTTGAATGATATTAATATAATATTTATTTGTTCCCTGGCAAATGTCATGTCAGGAAAAATGCTCGACGGTTTCTATAAAAATTAGCAAAACTGCAGGCCTCTACGGATGTAAATGAGCATCACGTCAATTGTGTAGAACACACTTAAGTATCAGACGAAAATATTTATTCTGTACCGTTGAATCCTTGCAGAGAAACTCATTTTAGACGTGATAATATTAAAAACACACACTTCAGCCAAATTAGCCGCATCTTTCTCACAAAAAGAAACTATACTTAATAGACTGACATGCTGTCTAAATGTGTAAAATTTGACATGTGTGGAAATTATTAATAATGCCGATATTTCTTAAGTCATCTTTATGATCTGTATGTATTGCAGGTACCGTCTGCACACAGCACAGTTGAATCTGAGCACTCCGTTGGTGATACCAATATCTCAGCCCGGCATAAACTTTATCGTTCATTTTACTGTCACCCCCCCCCCGTGCACTTTGAAACAAGTAAAAATAAAGCCAAAACGTAAAAAAAAACAGTGTACCATTCCCTGGGAACAAAAATAGTGTAAGGAAAAATATCTCTATCCTTCTTGCTGCACAGTTCGGAAAGTAAGAAATATAATGTTTAGTCACATAAGAAAACTGAAGAATAAAAAAGCCAACTAGATGCCACTACTTTTTTATTGTACTTCTTATAGGCTCAACATGTTTCGGGCACTATTATGCCCATCATCAGGAGCTCGCGACTATGCTTTTGATTACCACATTTGTCGTTTCGTTCTTGATTTGCTGTACGTTGGAAGTTAGGTGAGGTTAGGCTGGAGTAGTGTCTGGGCTGCAGGCTGAAGGCTGCAGTCCGGACACTACTCCAGCCTACCAGCACGTAACTTCCAACGTACAGCAAATCAAGAACGAAACGACCAATGTGGTAATCAAAATCATAGTCGCGAGCTCCTGATGATGGGCATAATAGTGCCCGAAACATGTTGAGC
>Ga0123354_10003765_pt1 | contig 21125 bp, 12 predicted proteins | sample TergutLab28metaG_2_FD_97872 | JGI IMG/M metagenome (GOLD analysis project Ga0123354, IMG submission 97872) | Labiotermes labralis P4 segment gut microbial communities from Petit-Saut dam, French Guiana - Lab288 P4 | ecosystem: Host-associated > Arthropoda: Insects > Digestive system > Gut ... | reverse complement strand
TTTTGTGTGCGTCACGCAGCCAAAATACAACGGGAAATATCATTATACTGTTCATTTAGGGTTTTAAAAAAATATCCCGCTCCGTGATTTTAGGTTTTGGCCTGTCTATCCGCACGGAAGATCACGGCTGCCACCCGGAAGATTTTTGTGACATCTTATATTGGGTATTTTTACTAAAACTTGTCGACACATCCCAACTCTTGTTGAAGTCACAAGGAAATAAAAAGAATTTTCCATGAAGACATGCGTACATTTACGATACTGTCTTGCTATTTACGTGACAGGTGTGCCGTTTACGCGATATGTAAAAAAAAAAAGGCAGAGCATAACGTTCTGTAAAATGATATCACACTTGAAAACCAAAGACGTTGTGTTTGCGTTAGGCTACACTGAGAGAGCCGTTTGTTTCAGTATCCCTTCTGACACAACACAAACTTCCAAGGTAACTGGTTTCGGCCTATTTACGGGCCATCATCAGACCTATGTACAGGAACATGTGAAAGAAACTGTACAGTATTCCATATAACCTTCGTGAAAGAAATCTCGGTATAACCGCAGGATCGGGGGCCAAAAATGTAACAGGCTGACAAAAGTGTCGCTGTGGTCGCTGCGATGCACTTTACGACACGGTGCCCACATAACTCCACGGACACAACGCGCTACCCCAATCATCTTACAACTTCTGAGAAAGAGGTTAGATATGGTTTTTGGTCATTTCTATCATAGAATTTATTACTATTCCTTCCTCACTCGTGATATAACGTTGTTGGCTTCTTTTCGACTCTATTATTTGCTATAGAGGAGTCGAGGTTTTACCGCCGCTTTCCCACTGCGTAACAAGCCTACCCCAGACCTCTTACAACTTCTGAGACAGAGGTTAGATATGGTTTTTGGTCATTTCTGTCATAAAACTTATTACTATTCCTTCCTCACTCGTGATATTACGTTTTGGCTTCTTTTCTTCTCTATTATTTGCTACAGAGGGGTCGAGGTTTTACCGCCCCTTTCCCACTGCGTAACAAGCCTACCCCAAAACTTTCACTACTCCTGGGACAGAGGTTAGATTTGGTTTCAGGTCATTTCTAGTAATAAATTTATTACTAATATTTCCACAATGATGACATGGTCTATCTACTTCACTTTTTTATGACTCTTGCTATAGTGGGGTCGAGGTTTTCCCGCCTCTTTCCCACTAGGCTACACTAACAAGCGTCTTTCATAAGGTGTTCGCCATTATAGTTTCACGCTGTGTTTGTGTGTGTGTAACTGTGAGGCTTTTACTTATTTTCAGTATGATGCAACGGATCACAAATATCATAAAAGTTTGTCAGGATACAGTACGCGAGTTGCCTTACGTCCCTACAACATCTTTTAGACGAGCTTCGCTTGGATATCCCGGTGATGCGAATAAACTTTTCCTGACGTTCTTATTCAGTGACCTCAATATCGGTATACATTTCCTTAACGACGTCGGATTAGTTCTCAGTAAGGTGCAGTGTAACTCGTGCAGTCGTCATACGACCTGGTACGCTCATCCTAACGACAGGGTTTCATCCCCGGGAGGCAGCGGCATCTCGCTACTCAGGTATGCGCACGCAGTCATCCGTCGCTGCGTTACTGACGTCATGTTTTCCTCCTCGTCTCAGAACACCCACATAGCCTTAGCACGGATGATTGCGCCTCTCGCCGCCATATTTGGCCCCCGATTCAGCAGTCGTTCTGAAATCTCATTCCCTTACATAATTATATAAAACTGGTGAAATTGTATCTAATGTGTACAAACAATATAACTTTATTTGAAAACGCTATATAAAATCCTATATTAAAAACAGGGATATTATTATACAAACACGGTAGCCAGATCAACGTTTTAAGATATAATGTGCAAATTTTTATGGGCCTTTGCAAAGCCGTTGCCTGAACGACTGTTAGCTGTGTCATGATCGTCCATCCGTCTGTTTGCATGAAACAGCGCGACTTCCGATGGACTGAATACCATGAAATTTCATATTTGGGATGCTTATTAAATTTGGGGACAGGTGTCGATCACGGTTAAAATAAAAAAAAAGACCGACACTTCACACGAAGGCACACCTACATTTGTGATGTCTCGTAGTGATCTGCCCTCATAACTGGAACAGGCTATGGTCTCTGTCGTGTAAAAGCTGAGCCCGAAGAAGAAGTTGAGGTGAACATATGATAATAATCGATGACATGCGATTTGTAAATCTTGCACTTTACCACGTAAGTACAACAAATAAATTCTATCCTTTTACAAAGTATGTATTTTGATAGGCTGTAAATCTGTTGCTTGCATACGGAAAAAACTTGCAGCGTGTGTAGCGTAAAACGTGGAAAGCCATATTGCAGATAATGCAGCGTCAGCATTTTCTATAAAACAAACACGAATTAAAAAATTACGGCAGAAACAGAGCGAAAGGTTCAGAAGTGTTACTCGCTGCGGACATTTTGTAACTTATTCGTTTTGATTCCAATATCTCTATCTGTCAGTAAAAGGACAGACAACCAGACAGATGGGCAGACATGCCTCGTTGAGCAAGGTCTTTGAGTACTGAACAAATTTTGATCTTTCGGACGTGATCTATCACATGCCAGTCAACTGAACTCATAGTAGAAAGTAAATGTAGTTGCTAAAGTCATTTTCATATGGACTCTTATTTTTAAAAGCTGTTCAGAGTCTTAAATAAATTTTACAACACGCGTGCTGCTGGAAGTTGTTTCTTTTTTTTTTCCGAATTTGCCTCCTTTAAGCGGATGAGTCATTTTCGTAGAAAGCTTTGTCTCAGAGTGTCTATTCTGCAAATCCATTTCCGAAGACATAATGGAGTGTTCCTCAAACATGGTTGCGCGGATCATCGCTAGGGTTTCCGCGAGAAATGTTAAAAGAAAGAAATAAAAAATTTTTGTTAACGCAAAATTTCCAAATATTCCTCGAAACACCGCTGGAATTTCTATCCGGCAGTTGGCAATGATCAAGTCTTTTCCGTACGCTACCTACTGCCTCTGTTTTGTTTTGGTCAGTTCGTGTTCGCTTCGCACTTTTACAGAGCTGCCTCACCGGTGGTAACAGAAATGTGAGCAATGTAAGCTGCCTTATATGTGTATATTACATATATAGTAGTTCTACAAATACATGTTCTTGAAAACAGTTCGGCAATAATTGAATTGTCCCCCCCGCTGTCACCTTTTTGTGGTCTGTAGATGCTGTCATAGGTTGCGGTTCCCCGAGATCAAGATAATTATTTTAGGAGTTTCTCCATGGAAAAATAGGTTGGGAAACACTGGCATAATGTTGATTATGACAAAACTAATTTCTGCCTTGCAGTGTGAAGAGCGAGAGAAGATGTGTGCGGGTGTTACTAGTTGATGTGCTTCTGGAAAATTATAATTTTTTTCCCACTGTTCAAGTGGTGATTTTCAAGAATCCTAAAATGTTTTCCGGAAAGCCGTGTAAACATGCCTACTTTATTTGAGAAAAGTGGCCATCTTTATTATTTAAATAAGATATTACTGTCATGGCAACATCGATCCTGTTCATTGCTCTGATAACTGTAAGCTTTTAAGTGTGAAGATAAGGCTGATGTGTTTACCACACTGCGATAAAACACATCTGTCATGTATGGAACTCAGAATGAACAAACAGATAAAAGTGTACAGGTATACACCTTTCACATTAAAAACTGGTGTGTACCTCTACAGAATAAAAGTGAGAAATATTTATAATAATCGAAAACTTTATTTGATTGGATTTCCAAAGTAGTCGAAAGAATACATTTTGTATATTTGTTTATAGAAATTGTTATGAAGTCTAATTATTGTTGAGAATATTATACTGCTTATCCAATATATACGAAATTTCATACATTACTCGTTTCCTAATTTTAACTCTCTATCTGGGCCAAATTATTTGGTATCATCCCCGGGGATTTTAATGTGAAGGATCAACGGGATGCCACAAGCAGTGACTACCCCATTTCCTCTCTAGCTCGCCTACTGTTGACGTATAACGATCCGTCAGATCCTGAAGAAAGTATAAGACTACAAGTACATTGACGTATAAATCAGGCATGTATAAACTTCAAGGGAGCCTGTTTTTTTTAATTTTGAGATAATTCGTTAAGTCCATTAAATTAATTAGACTAATGTAGTAAGGTTAGTGTAGGTGACCACATGAAACAATTATTCTCGGTGTAGAAGGATCTGAAAGAAAAGTGTGGCTTGCCACTACTGCTGTTCCACTTCTGTCTAGAATGGCTTGTAGGAAGGTCCAAGAAAACTCGGAGGAACTTGAAATGTATTCTATCAGCTTCTGCCCTTTAGTTTTCAGTATGACTTATTGGGCGGAAAACTATGTAAAGAGAATACCACAAGGTCTATTAGACTACAGCAAGGAGGTGCAAATCAATACCTGTCTTTCGTCACCACAGTACAGGAAAAAGCTGTAATATAGAGACAGATAATGAATCATGTGCCCATGTAGCAAAGTTAAACTATCTGAGAAAGATATTGGCAAATAAAAATTTTATTTACAATGATATTCAAACAGCATTACCGTTATGGAATATTTGGTACCTCTCAGTTCAATATTTTTACTTTCAGTTCCACTGTTTCGAAAAATAAAAATAAAAATGTACCATATTATAATTTTACCTGTTCATTGTACTGGTGTGAAACTTTGTTGTTTACATCAAGGGAAGAACATAGGTTGAGGATTTTTGAGAATAGAGGGCCGAGAAAATTAATTGTATATAAGAGGGAAGAAGTGAAAGGAGGCTGCAGAAAACTGCTTAATAAACTTATAATTTTTATTTTTCAGTAGTTATTATCTGGATGACGAAAGAAAAGAGAACCAGAAGGTCAGTGTATGTGGTGGATGAGATATTAATACAGAATTTTTACCGGAAAACCTGAAGGGAAGGGACCACTTGGAAAACCTAGTCGTAGATAGAGGGTACAATTAAGAGTGATGTTAAAGAAAATACGTTTAGAGGCCGTGTACTGTATTGATTTGGTTCAGGATAGGGACCAGTAGCGAGCTGTAGCACAGTAGACCTAAATCGTGATTCATTGTCGTGGTGTTACCATTCATCTTAATTCCACGTTTATTACGTACTTGTTTGAGTAGAGTCCGTATTTTATACGCATTTAATGTGTCATAATGGCAGCTGAATCTCAGAGTCTTCCATTTCGAGACTATCTCTGTTGTGGGTACACCTTGTTCGGCTGAAGATAAGTTCAGATTAGGGATTTGGGTAGAGTCATTTACACTTCACACACTTTCGGTAATTGAGTGTAGTAAATTTTGCTTTCAACATGTTAAAAAATTTAACCAGTAAAGATACGTCAAATACTCTTTCGAATTATAGCCGTGCTTACTCGCGCTCACCGTGATGACAGCGTGGCAGTTGGTGTGAACACATGCGTGTAAATACAGGCAAAGAACGTTTTCCCTCACCATGTGGAGTGCGAATTATCTTATCGTGGTTTACATTGGTGAAGCCTTATCCAGGGTGATTTACTTTTACATTTTCCCTAGCGTTAGTTCTCTATATGTGTGACAAGTGACTGTAGTATGATCAAAATTTAGTAATTCCACTCTGTTATTTGTGTTTCGTATCTCTACTTTGCATTAGATAATTGAAGATTTTCAAGTTTAATCGCCTTTGTGCTTCGATTTCAACGATGGTTTCTGTTTGTGTGTTAGTAAGTGTAATTGAAGAAATTTGCGCTCTGTGACCAACGACAAAGTAAATTTACGATTGGTGGACATGCGTAGCCTATTGTGCAATGTCATACTTCTGTGTATCCACATAATGTCGCGTGGAACCATTAAGCTATGCAGTGGGATTCCGCGTGACACAAGAGACGCCAGTGAAAGCAGTAAACTGTATGAACTGGATTTGTCTCATAATGACCTGTCGTTTCTCTGTAACCGAACGTTTCTTCAACTGAACTTCGTAGAAATTGTAAATCTCAGCTTGGCCAAGAATGCAATTCGGTGCATAGCGCAACATGCATTCCTAGGTTTGGAAGAGCTGGAAAGACTAGACCTTTCTCGTAATTATTTGACATACATTCATCAGGATACTTTCAAGTATAACCGGAAGGTATATTGGTTATCGTTGGCTGACAACAAACTGTTCACTCTACCATCTGCAGGAGTATTTATCAATGTGCTTTCGCTCAGGTTTTTAGATTTGTCTAGTTGCAGTTTGACTGACATTTCTTATAACAATTTTAAAGACATAAAGAATATCAAATATCTGAACATATCTCACAACCAAATACGCAATATCAAGCAAGAGACTTTCGATCTGTTGAGAGAACTTAGGTGTTTAGATATAAGTTTCAACAGTCTAATTTCGCTACATAGTGATTCTTACTTCAGCAATATGAATATCTCTGATTATCTTTCAAGTGACAGCTCTAAGTCGTGTTTAACGACTGAGGTTCCTTCATCAGTGCTGAAATTGAAAGCCGACAACAATCCATGGAATTGTGACTGTGATATGAAGGTCTTATATGACACCATTTTTGAAAGTGTTTCAACGCTACCAAATTTAACTTGTAAAGGGCCTCCACAATATGAAAACAAACATTGGGAAGTTCTGAAAGATGCAGACTGTAGCTCTACTGTGGCATCGACTGTTATACGAATGACCGAGGAATCCGTGTCTGTCTCCGAGGAATCTGTGTCTGTCTCCGAGGAATCTGTGTCTGTCTCAGTGAGATCATCATTTGGTCGAAACTCAGCCATCCCTGAAGACACAGAAAAACCTGCAACTAACAACGACGTTCCTCAAGCACATACCTACATGTTAATGTTGCTAATAATTATAGTATTGTTATTGATAATTATGAGTTTGCTACTTGTATATGCAGTACTTAAATTGTGTATTCAATATAGGCTTAGGCTGGAACGTAATGATGTCCATACACCGCCCTCGGGCAACCAAGGAACTGAACTTGTTCTCTTGACCAATTCCAATGAACAGAGAAAGTGACTTGAAACTGACCTTACTCAGGAAATCATTAACTCGTCTTGCATATAGCTATTCATTTTGGACTTTTTCTATGTAATACACATGTTATTTTAGAATAAGTGAGGTTAATGATGAAGTGATTGATATTAAGTAGACGACTGTCACTGGAGTTAGTAACCACGTTACTCAGGACTGGAGTCGCAGGAGTTGAAATGTCACTGGAGAACGCTAAGTGCTAAATAGAAACAGACATATTTTGGTTTCATCGTTTCAGTGATTGTATTTTAAATATCTAATACAAAATTGCATAACAATAATAATAATAATAATAAAGTGCCTGCTACAGGTTAGTTACATGGAAGAAGTATGCATGCCGAAACGTCGAAAACAAATCTACAGGTGAGTGAGTTTAAAGCAACTGAATTTCCTGAACCGAATTATAGAATTTTAATGAATTTTTAACGAGCGTGAAACGGAGAAAAACATGTGGAACCGTTTAGAGGACTTATTTCCTCTTGTGTAAACGTTAATATGTTACTGCAAACATTTATGTGAAATGTAACTTAAATTTCTGGGTTAGCCAAGCTAAGGTATCTACTGATACTGACCACAGGGCTCAGCGCTTGCTGCACTTGGAGCAGGATAGCAATAACACAACAAGCACCTAACCAGACTAGTTCCTTTAACAGATGTGCACGCATGTGCTATTATTACTATTGTCCATGTAACAAACAAAGTCCTGGTCATTCACGTTGCCTTGCGCTACAAATTTGTGTATAGAACAAACGCCGACGACTGACTTTACTTGTTGGCTGCGTAACGGAGGACTCTATGTTACTCAGGCTCCACCATTGGTCGATATCGGTGGTTGGCAACAGTGGGATCCATCACAACTGGGTGGGGGCGGTTTGCAAATTCGTGTACCTAGTGTGAGGCTTTGTTGTGTTTATAACTATAGGAATTTTTATAATCGAGCTTTGTAAATGTTAGTGTTAAATGTCAATGTTAATGTTTTAACATTTTATATTAACTGTATTGCGATTTAGTTATTTTGTCTTTTTCAGGTTGCTTCCGGTGACGTAATCCTTTTGAGTTGAATGTTCTATGGTGTAAACTATGGTTCGGTGGAATACTGTGTGTGTGCATGCAAGGTTACAGTTGACTAACGAACGGGAAGTCATTTCCGAATTGTAAGAGACTTCATAGAGAGTGAAATGTAGAAGTAGAGAAGTAGAGAGAAAGTTGTGTAGAGAGAGAGAGAGAGAGAGAGAGGGAAAACCAACAAGATGCAACAATCAGATGTTTATTATCAACACTCTCTCAACATGTTTCGGCCATCATTATGCCCATCTTCAGGAGAACAAAGACCGTGTGTTACTGCATGTGGTGTGCTGCGCTGGTTCTGCTGGATGTGGTTGGTAGCGGTTTTGGGGCGCTGCGTTGTAGGGTGCGAGCAGTGTGAAGGTTACTGTTCGACTGCTTCACACTGCTCGCACCCTACAACGCAGCGCCCCAAAACCGCTACCAACCACATCCAGCAGAACCAGCGCAGCACACCACATGCAGTAGCACACGGTCTTTGTTCTCCTGAAGAAGGGCATAAAGCCAAAACTCATAAAGAGTTGTAGAGCTGAGGAAGAAGAAGAAGAAGAAGAAGAAGAAGAAGAAGAAGAAGAAGAACTATTTGTATATGAAACATAAGATGGATGGATAGCATACTTTTCAATGAACCATTGATAACGGTTTATCATTTTATTAAAGCATGTTTTCTGTGGTGTGGATGGGAGAATGCGTATTGTAGCGTCGGTGTTAGATTTAGTGCATCACAACAGGGGAGTAGGCAAGGGGGTTTTTAGGGGTTAACTCCCACCCCTCCGAGATTTTTGACTTTCAGCCACTTCCGTAGAATTTGCTGTCCAGCGTTAAGTGAGCCCTCGAGCCATAACAAATCTACGTATAACAACTACGTAATTAGAACCAACAAAGTGCACACTATTTACATTAATGTTTTAATTTAATTATATTGTCTTCGACATGTTTCGAACATCCAAGTCTTCATCCTCGGGAAGATTTGTACATGTAGCTTTATGGTATTTCTTTCGTGCTCTATATATGCAGTCTGATAGACGGTGGGGTGTGACTGAGCATGTGTACGTGTAAGGTGGGGTCCGGGTGATAAAGCACAAAGTCCAGTATGAGCGTGTGTGTGGTGCTGTTCGGGTTTGCTTGCTGTAAAGTGACACGAGTTGGCGGTTTGAATTTGTTGCATAATTCGTGTTAAGCGTACGTGACTGCGAAATGTTATGTTTTTCGTAAAACTACTGTTCCTGTTTGTGCTGCTGAGAGAAGCTCGTGACGCTGTGGGAAACTATTGCCCGTCCAGTTGTTCCTGCAATGCTACTGTAGCTACGTGTGTCAGCTCCTCTCTTACAGAACCACCAGTTGGAAGATTCCCCAAACAGCTGCAAAAACTAGATATTTCTAGAAACCGTATTACAGAGTTAGGTGCTGTCACCATCAGGAACTGGATGATTGTTTCACTGAAAGAACTGAATTTATCTAATAATGCGATAAATAGAATAGATGGAAAGTCGTTCACTGGGCAAAGTGGATTAGAGAAATTAGACCTATCGGGGAATAACATTACCACGTTTCCACTGGAGACCTTTGTATATCCTCCACACCTAAAATGGCTGTCCCTAGCTAATAACGCTGCACTTCAAGTGCGAGAACATACACCGTTGTTGGAAAGCGACAGTCTACAAGTTCTTCACCTCGAATATTGTAACATAGAAACGATATGTGTTACGAATTTAGAGAAACTTGAGGGAATAAATGAGCTATATTTATCTCACAATAAAATCAAAACGTTATCAACTGCAAACCGAGGATATCTGGTTTGTTTGAAGAATATTAGGATTTTGGATCTAAGTTACAACCAGCTACAGAAACTGCCACCAGAATTTGTGACTTTGCCAAAACTTGAAAAAGTGGATGTGAGGTACAATAAATTGGGTTCACTGTGTGAAGTGAAAAATGTAAATGAATTTTGTGAAGTATAGTCTCTTACACCAACAAACATTGACATTGAAATTGCAACTGCAAAATTATAGGGGCTTTGTCGTGTCAGCACAACAGTTCTCTTGTTGTCATAGGTAGCTAAGGTGGGCCGGTTAGCTCAGTCAGTATAGCGACTGACTTAGGGCTTAACGGTCCGGGGTCGAAACCCCGTGGGGACGAGATTTTCCGCCCGTCCAGACAGCCCCTGGGGTCCACCCAGCCTCCTGTAAAGTGGGTATCCGGTCTTTTCCCGGGGGTAATGTGCGGCCGGGGCGTGCTGCTGTAGTGCCGCGGACAAGGAAGAGTAGAGCTATACCTCTACCCACTCTCTGGGCCACACCGGGCCTGTAACGGGATCACTTTAGGTTTACCTTTACCATAGGTAGCCAAGAGGCGCGTCCAGAAAGTACGAACTGATCGCACGTGGCGGCCACGGAAATTGCGTGCTCACTTCCGTAACACCGTGTCATATCCTCCCCCCCCCCCCACCGGCAACAATTCCTCTAGTCGTTCAAGATCAAAACTAAAATCGAAAATCTCGCCACCAGTAAAGTGCTGTTAGTGATAGAGTTTTTAAACTCTAAAAAACATTAGTCTGGCTGAAGTCACATATGATTTGAAAGAGGAGGTGACTGGAAAGTTCAGGGAAACAGGCAATTCTCAACTGCTGCACTACACGAGCATTCTTTTGGCCGGCAAGTTTGTCAGGGGTGAGTAACAGAAAACAGACTTGCTGGACTGGCTGAGATGCTTGGCGGTGATGTTTTTCGACAAAGGATTATAAAAGCTGGTCCCACTGTACGACAAGCGCCTTAATTGGCTTGGCGACAGTGTGGACAAGGAGTGTAATGTGGGTACCACAATACCGCAATAAAGATATTTATAAAAATTTTAAACGCGTTTTTACCCAGCCTGTTCCTGCTTTCTGGACGCGCTGTCATAGAATTCTTATCTTGGTAGCAATGTAAAGAATTACAATCTTTTTCGACTTGTGTAGGTTATCCTCAAGTTACTATAAAAAAACGCATGAATGTAGGCCAACGGCTTGCGAAAATAATTGTAATTGTTTTAATAATTAAGGAGGCGGAGATTTTACAGGATGAGCGAGAAGTCCCTGTTCACCTGACGTTAGTTGGGATACCTCCCGCCAAGAAATTCAAAGAGTTTTTGCCAGCAAGATGGAACAAATGTAAACTTGTCTACATGTCCGTTGGGGTCACTTACAGCACCTGTTTTAACCGTAAGTACACTGTATTCATTCACTGCGACTTCCCCTCTCACCTGTTTCCTCGAGGCGCGCAATCGGTATCTTTTATTAAGGGGTGGGAGGATGACCCTGTAGCTATATAAAATTTATGTTCTTCATTTTAAAAATGGTGCTATAAAAATTGTCATAAATGTGATAGTAAGGGGGCGCTTTGCAACTGCATATGTATACATTCAAATACAACTGCATGTTCCACGACTGATTCACCTGATTTAAGTCACAAAGTCTGACCACGGTTTTTTGAAGACGTCCTAGGTTTATTATTTTATTTTTCAAAATTTCATTGTGCCAGTCATCAGTCGATTGAAGTGGCTGATTTCGGCTGAAGGGTAAATGAGAAAAATATTTTGATATTATCGTGTCTACAAAATCTATGCTTTTAAAATTTCGATTTGGGTGGGGGCTGCAGCCCAGCAGCCACTTCCTCCCGTTCCCTCCGTCTTGGGTGTACGCCTGCTTCGGACAGCTGCTCAGGGACTTCTCGCTCACCCTGCACGTTTGGGGATGGTAAAGGACTTTTGTAGACTTAAGTAGAATTGAAATTATAGTACAGAGAATTATTAAAAATTGTAAACTGTGACATTTCAGTTTCACACAGAGGTGATAAGTGGTTGTCTTCTGAGATGTTACGCCATGTACTTTGCGTTATGGAGTAAGTTTCTACCTCCATACTCAGTGTAGACAAAAATGGAGAAATAAGGTTCTGCCAAATCTAGGCCAGTACATAGCATGACATCATGTAGCCGAACATAAGTAGCCTGTTAGACCACCCGCTGTGTGAAGGGATTTCTGTCCTTCAAGCCCCTCACTTTTACCCGTTTCCCTCCAGAAATAACAACTTCAAAGCTGTGGGAGGATTCGATATTTGGAAATTCTGTTTGGCATTGCTTTTACAACATTTATGGTTTATGTCTATGAATACATTAGCGACTTTCTATTATGTCATGGGCGTTATTTCCCCATGGAAATTTAAGCTTATTTTCTGAGAATTTTAAATTGGCCAGCCAACGGAAGTAAAACCCTTTCTTTGTCCGACCAGTCACTAGAAGGAAGGTTGTGGAGGTGTCGCACTGGTGGGTGAGGGGTAGAAGTGCAGTGGGGATGATTTTGGGAGAAGTAGTGGATGTATTTAGGGAGATAGACGAAAGCAGTGCCAAGAATGAGGTTTGTGATTGTTAAAAAAACAAGATGATGTCAATAAATCGACTAAATTTAAAGGACACCTGAGAAATATCCTGCTACCAATGAACTAGCCAGCTACAATCTTAGGACACAGTCTTCAAGTCAAACATATCGATGTTTACATTGTCTCTAAAAATAATAATTCTGTGAACAATGTAACAGCTTGGTGAAACGGTCAAGCTTTTGGCTTCTGTTTGGCAAGTGCCAGATTCTGACATTGGCTTGTTCAAGTGCTATCCAGAAGGTTTCATGAGTTTCTTGAACCCTTAACGCAGATCATTGGCGTGTACGTAGATGTAATTTGTATTGTAGATTTTTGTGCCAAGTGGTTGAGAGAATATTTTGTTTTTGAGCATTTGTTGCTCTTAGCCCTTGTAATCGAGGTAATTTTTGCTAGTGAAGTGTGTGTATGGGAGGAGGCTTATGTTTTGTCTTTAAACGGAGTTAAATTTAGGATTGTATGTTATAAGACAAAATAAAACCTCCTCAACTGTAAACAAACCAGTAACAAACATGCACCGGATCCTTAGATAAACCGAAAACCACATATGAACTCCGCGTACGTTCTTTCTTATTGGTCCTCATTATAAACAAAACTGGAAAGCCGTTTATATATACATATACATACACACACACCCACCCACCCACACTCACACACACACACACACACACACACACACACACGACGGGGTGTTTATAAGTCCTTAGCCCGACAAGGAAGGAGACAAGCTACAGCGACCAAACTCGGGATTTATTCAACATACTCACCACGACGCTCAGCACACTTCTTAATTCCTTGCTCTAACTTTTGCAAGCCTCTCAAAAAAAATCTGAAATTTGTCCTTCCAACCAGCTCTCTGCGGCAGCAATGACCTCCGCGTCGGACGAAAAATGGCCACCATTGAATTGTTTTTTCAGTCCAGGGAACAGGTGGTAATCCGATGGGGCCAGATCCGGAGAATAAGGTGGGTGATCAACACACTGGAAGCCCAGGTAGGCCATTTTCTTCTGAGTTGTAAGTGCTCGGTGAGGCGGGGAATTTTTGTGCAAGAACATGACCCCCTTGGTGAACTTTCCGCGGCGTTTTTCTCTCAAAATGTCCTTCAATTGCACCAGCAGAGATAAGTAATACTCCGTGTTGATGGTTTGACCCTTTGGAAGATAATCAATGAGGAGGATGCCGTCTTGATCTCAAAAAATCGAAGCGAAAAATTTTCCAACGGATTTTTGAACTCGGATATTTTGGGGCGGGGTGAGCCGCTATGCCGCCACTCCATTGATTGTTGCTTTGTTTCCGGGTCATAGTGATATAACCAGGTTTCCAGTATGGTCACCAATCGCGACAGGAAATAATTTGGATCGCGCAGAAAGAATCCCAAAAGTTGCTCAGACGACTGGCACCTATGACGTTTTTGATTCGCGTTCAGGAATTTCGGGACCCACTTCGCGGAGAGCTTCCGCATATCCAAATCTTCATAAATGATGGACCCAACACGCCCACGTGAGATGTCCAGTTGCTCAGCTATTGATTTAGCCGAAATCCGGCTGTCTTCCAAGATTATCTCGTGAATTTGATCAATGATCTCCGGGGTGGTCACTGTTTTGGGTCTTCCAGGACGAGGCGCATCGCAGGCGGAAATGTCACCACGTTTAAACTGGGTCACCCAATTTTTGACGGTGGAATACGATGGTGCATGTTCCCCTAATGTTTCTATCAGAATGTCGTGAATTTCCTTTGGCGCCTTGCCTTGCAGAAAAAAAAAACTTAATGAAAACTCGCGTCTCTATTTTGTTGAAATCGCGCGCGTTGCGTGACACGTTTCTTTTCAGCTTCTGTAACAAGAAAAGACTTGCAATTCGGACATGACCAGACCCGTTTTTCCAAAGACATTATAGATTTCGTCCTACGACATCGGGAAGTAGGTCGGGCTGAGGACTTATCAGCACCCCCTCATAGGTCTGTAGGAATGTACAAGAATTCTATTTTAACTGCAATATAACACATCGTCTAATGAATGTACATCCTACGTTAAAAAAAAAACAACTAACCAGGATCTATCATAAGGGCCGGTAATATGCACTACGAATATATGTAAGTAACTTGGTTTACTATAGTTTTAAAAAATGTGGAAGTAAGTTGTTATCTTCATTATGTATTTATTAAGAATTAATAGAGTTGACATACTTGTCTATATGTGTAGTTTTACTTTATGATACTTTTTGGAATTGTTGTCTTAAATAACCATTTTAAAACTGTTTTACACCAATATGTTTATTTTAATTGTAATTTTGTACTTTTTGGTTTCTTTTTAATTTTTTTACCTCCCATTCTTGGCATGTGTTGTTTTAATGTATTTGATGTAAAGGGGGAAATCTCCCGCTTAAAGATTTTTAGTTTGTATGTATGTTTGTTTTCTCGTATTATTATGGCCCGATGATGGACCAAGCTTGCGGCGAAACTATTCGCACTTTCATAAATATATTCACAACAGTGAATTGGTTGTGAGAATGAGAATGGGTTATCGTTGGCAAGGGGGATGTGCATCAAACTGTAAATTTTCAGGCCAACGTATAACTGCTGCACTGATGGTTTTCTTATTATAAACATATTGTTGAAGTACTGCATGTCTTATTGTTAGTAGCAGATGGTATAAAGTTTGTTTTGTCACATCATTTAACTGGTTTTGCTATAAAACATTTATTCAACTTTGCAGAATTTCGCCGAGAAACTCCATGGAGGAAAGTTCTTTGTGAGAAGATGTTGGTAGCTCCCCTATTCAAGAAATTCACCGCATTTTGTGGAATCCGAAAGTTCATCTTATGTTCACAAGAACCCTCCACTTATCCTTGGCTCGGGGTAAATGAATTCAGTCCATGCTGTCTGATCCTTTTCCTGTAGGATCAATTGCAACGTTATCCTTCCTTGTAAGGCTCTGTTCCTCAAACAGTTTCGTTTCTTCAGCTTTCCTTACCGACATGTTCTATGCATTTCTCCTCTCCCTCATACGTACCATAAACCCGTGTATCTCATATTTTTTATGCCATCTATCCATTATTATTTGTTAAGGACAACAAATTATAAAGTTTTGTCAATTTTTAGTTTTTGCCTGCCTCCAGTTACCTCATTTCATTTTGGGCAATGTTTCTTCCTTAGCAATCTGTTTTAGAAATCCTTCAGTTCATGTTCATCCCGCAGTCTGCGATTTCAAATTTCACACACACTAAAAAACTAAAAATTGCGTCTCTGTATGTTTTAAATTTTATATTTTAAATTGGAGACAAGAAAATAAAAGTCTTTGAAAATCTTGTGGCAAGACAACTTCCAAATTTCACTGTAACATGGCAGATCTTTCTACCCACTGTCGTTAAGAGAAGAAAGAAGAAAACTATCGACGATATAATCCTCTGGCGATTTATCAAGCTCTTTTGAAAATGCGCTATAATTTATTACTTTCCCTCGCAACCTTCATTCTTCTATTGTGTCGACGCTATCAATTATTGTGATTAGATAGCGTCAGTGATGAATGGGTGGATAGATACCAAGCGTGGGTTATTTCGGTTGTTTTAAATCTACTCGCTCAAGTAATGTTTCCTGAAGAATGTGTTGATTTTGTGACAAAGTGACCAATATGAAACTTGCTTTAACTGCCCACTCACTATATTTGTTAATTTTGTAGAAAACTTCTTGTTCCTTGTTTAAAAGTCATTTTAAACCCTGCAGTTTACCAATTGTACGGTTTCATGTAAACTTGTCTTTTTTTTGTGGCGTGCCTTAAAACGACGCATAAAGTTATACTGTTTTCAAACGACAACCAGATTTTGACAGAAAAGACATGTTTTCGATGCGTGGGAAGAAATATTAGCCTTTCACTTTTCCTATTTTTTTTAAATATGCGACCCTTTTCGTCTCTCTTACGTTTTCTAGTAGCAGTTAATTGAGACTTAGAACGCTTTGTTTAATTATATAAACTGACATAAAGACCATTGAGTTTCAATTTGTAAGGGTGGAAGTAAAGAATCTTTTACACTGTTTCATTTGACGAGGAAGAAAGTACTATTGTATAGATGTAATGCATCCTTGATTTTTGCTTTCACAATGATTTTGTTAACAATGGTTCTTTTTGTGATTTGATTAGCCGTTACAGTTCCGTTATTAATATGCTATTTTTTTTCCAGAGCAGAATAAATATCATAGCTCAATAATTTTGTCATGTGCAGGTATTATGTCCAGTCACTTTCACTGGGATATTCGTGCTATTACATTCATACTGTACAGCTTGATGCATTAAAGGTCTCTACTCACTTCCCTTTTCCAGATGTGCTCGTAATCACAAAACCGTTGCTATCTTCGGCTAGAGATTTCTCCTGTTGCTCATCCGTATGTCTATGTCTACGACCACAGGTTACTCAGCACAGATTCTACACATTGTTGAGTCCATAGTTTCAAGGCTACAAATCGAGTTTCGCATGCTTAGAATCTCTACCGATATTTACATATACACATAATAAATGCAAGTCAAGAAGTTCCTGCTCCACATTAATTTTGTATTTGAGTTCTGGTTGTGGCTGACCTATTAAAGAAGTTGAAGTCATAGTAAGACTAAAACGAGCCCTGATAGTTTCCTAAAATTTAAAATGCTTCAGAGGTTTATTTTCATCATCACCCCCTTCCCCTCGCAAAACCAGAGTGAATCTCGTAATACGCAAAATTAACCTCTACGATACTTGGTCATAGAGAAGAAAATATCCCATTACATTTTTAGACTCTGCACTCAAGCCCATTTTACTTAAAATTCAAAAGCACCATTATAGTATAAAACCTGCAGGAATTACTTAACTTTCCGAACAATCTTCTCAAAACATCGAAGAATATTAGAGAGACTGTCGGTGTTATATGGTACCCAAAATTCTATTTTACAAACTAAAGGCATTGTAGCTCTATTACATTTTGTGAAGAAGAACATATATACCTTCGCTTTCATATATTCATATACCACGCCTTTGACAAGTATACTTTTGGGGTTGTCTTTGTAATAAATAAACATTATATTACTACAATTGTTCTATTGTGAACTAAATTAAAAGCCAATTTGCAGCGAACGTAACTAAATGTTAACTATCGGTTATTATTGTAAACTCAGACACATTCCGTTACTTCTAATCAAAGTCAAGATTAACTGCAATTTGCAAAATGAGATAACGGTCTTATCGGAGGACTCTGCTTGTAAATTTCCACCGTTGAGACGTAGTCGTAATGTGTTTTCAAAAGTTTCGCGGATTACCTAAGGATTTCAAACTTAAGCCGAGAGCCTTAAAGGCCGCAGACCATCAGTTTGAAACGTCCTTTTTTTGAGAGAAGACAAACAATTGACTGTTCCTGATAACGATATTATATAAACAAATGACAACGCAATCACCAATATAGATTAAGTCTAGCCTAAACTTCGGTGATTCCTTTAACGGGTGTCACATTTGAAGACAGTCGACAGGACATGGACAAGTGTCATTGTTTGCATGACACGGCAGGTTATCTCCAAGTGACACGTGTTTATTAGATGTGTCTGACGAGGGTACATGTATGGCTTGTATTGAAACTTGAAGGAATGCCATTCACTTTCACGCTGTTGTCGTGTTTGCTGTTTAGGGAGCTACAGAACGCTGTCGAAGCACGGTACCCGTCACCTTGTGTCTGCTCCTGCAAAGAAGCGACCTGCACGAACTTTCATCTGACTGAATTCCCCAGCAGCAGGTTCAGCAAACACTTAGAGAAGCTGAGCTTCTAGTACAACACCAGTAGGGTAGATGAATACACCATCAGGACTTGGGTGATTGTTTCTTTAGACATTTAAATATAATCTTAGTAATTAACCAACTTAATGCACAAATCCTTGTTTTATAATAAGCTTCTACATGTTTCGAGCACTATGTTCTCATCATCAGGAGGTCAAAATTGTATTATACGGCATCTGTTATCATCACAGCTGTAGGTGGCCGCCCCGTGCACAGGTGCTCTATAATACAATTTTGACCTCCTGACGATGAGCATGTAGTGCTCGAAACATGTAGAGGCATATAATAAAGTTATTGTAAAACAAGAATTTGTATATTAAGTTGGTTAATTACTAAGATTATACTGAGATGCGCGGTCAGCAAAACATCAACATTTAAATATGTCGAACAACGTTCTAAGAATGCTAAATGAGTTGTCCTTCATAGGTCAGAGTGGGGTGCAGGTGTAGGATCTTTCAAGCAATGAGATGAAACATATATCTATCAACACTTTCACCCATGTTCCACGTTTAAAGGGGTTATCATTGGCAAACAATGAACTAAAAATTCCAGACTCTGTTCTTCCAAAACATGAATTTGCAAGTGCTGCATCTAGAGAACTGTAGTTTGAATAGAATCTTACTTTCGTAATTCGTTGCATTCGTTGGTTTTCTTAATCTTAACGAATTATATTTGTCACCTAACAAACTACGAACTGCTGAAATGGGAAGTCTTGAATTATCTCGTCCAGTGCCGAATATTCGGTACCTGGAACTCAGTCACAACAATCTTGAACACGTTCCACACACTTTAACCTAACTGCCGAGTCCTGATGGTGTGAGTATACGTTACAACGAACTGAGGAACTTAAGAGACATTTTGCTTCTGGAAAGACATGTGAGGCACCTGAACATTAGTCATAATCCATGGGGATGTTTGAGTGAAGCGTGTGACTTAGATGCGTTATGTAGCAGTATTACATATCAGGTTTACTTTTGTGGAAGTTGGAATGAAAGTGAAAACGAAGTACATTGTGTTTCTGAAGACATCGTCCCCATTGTAAGTGAATCATCGATAGGAGAAATGGTAGTAAGGATAAACTCAGGTGAACCCCAGCAGGAAGCTTGTCTTCACTGCAGGGTATGTGTTTATGCCAGGATTCGTTCTTATTGTGCTGTGCACCATTCTTGTAATTTGTATACTTGTCGTAGTTTTACAAGAAGTGAATCAAAAAGGAGGCACTGAATTCGATATAAGTGCCGAATCTTCAGATCATCTGTTGTGACATGCAAAAAATGTGAGTAAGGCGTTCTTATAATAAAAGCCAACCAGGTGCACTAATTTTGTTAAAGAACTCTACATGTTTCGAACATACTTACTGTCCATCATCAGGAGTCTCAATACTGTATTCACAGGAACTGGTATTTGTCATACTAGTTATGTTGACTGTCTACCAGCAAGGTCATCCCGACCTCGCTAGTAGACAGTCAACATAACTAGTATGACAAATACCAGTTGCTGTGAAAACAGTATTGAGACTCCTGATGATGGACAGTAAGTCTGTCCGGAACATGCAGAGTTCTTTACGGAAATAAAGTTGAGAAACAGTGCACCTGGTTGGCTTTTTTTTTATAAGAATATATCACGATGCACGGTCCTCTGAATGTCAAATGTTTTAATCTTAAACAAGAAAACGAAATACTTTGGACGAAATATTGACAGGCGTTCTTTGAATGTCATCTGTTCTAATTTGCTTCATGCGTGCAATTTTTATTTATTATTGTCGTGCCCATGTTAAAAAAATACTTTTCCATGATGCTGTTCTGTGTATGTCTTACTCGCTGAAAACTACGCGTGTTAGTATCACGTCCAAAAATATCCGCCGTGTGTTCTGCTTCAGGGTCATTTCAGTCAGCAATCATGGAGGTGAAACCGTGTAGTATGATAAGCTCTACTGAATCTTCTCCATCTGCATGTGGAATACGTAACTGGCCAATCACGTTTTTTTCACAGACCAGTTAGCTGAAGCTGGAAATCTCTCTCCAAGAATCGACTGAAGTAAGATCGTTTTACGTTTACCTTGCTCGTATCAACCAAGTGGAAATGGGCCAAGACGTCTTCCTTCCCATGTTCATTATCATTTCCACAGCAACAGACCTTACCTTGTAACTAATCCATATGTTCAAACCCTTTAATAAGGTCTCCCTCTTAACGCCCCAAGAAGGACAGAGGGGATGTAGATGTGTAACTTACTCAGTCCTAATTTGGGGGTGGGTGGTCGCTTTACCGCCAGGAAGGAACTCCGATACCAATTTTATATTTGGCTGAGTGGGCTCCAGGACCGGTCTGGATGGGTTTGAAGAAGAGAAATTATCTTCCACCCAGGGGTTTGAACTCCGGACTGTCCAGTCCATACTGTGTCTTGATATCGACTACGCTATACCGGCTCGTATTTAATATTTATTTCAATACGTAACTCCTGTCTCCCCCTGGTCTCTTCACTTCAGATGGTACATGCTAAACCCTCGAAATCGGCCTGTGTCAAATTTAGGAAGCAATTTATTCTTCTAAGTCATGGGTCTTCAACCCGCGAGCCACAAGGTTTTATATTCGGCTCGCGTCCATATTTGCAAATTATGTGCATAACTAAAACTAAACTAACTCCGTGACCTTAGTCCGCACGCGAACTATACCGACAGAGCGGCCGCCGCCGGTCGGCGAAGTTAGTGCCAACTTTCGTGGATAGAGGGGTGTCACGTGGTCAGCGCAACGGATCCCCACAGCCGTTAATCTCTGTTTTCTAAACCTGGAGCCGCTACTTTTTTCATTCAAGTAGCTCCTCA
>Ga0123354_10003763_pt1 | contig 21126 bp, 15 predicted proteins | sample TergutLab28metaG_2_FD_97872 | JGI IMG/M metagenome (GOLD analysis project Ga0123354, IMG submission 97872) | Labiotermes labralis P4 segment gut microbial communities from Petit-Saut dam, French Guiana - Lab288 P4 | ecosystem: Host-associated > Arthropoda: Insects > Digestive system > Gut ... | reverse complement strand
TGGTTAAAAAAAATATTAAAATAAAAGAAAAAAAAATGGTGTTGTTAAAAAATATTTTTTGTTTTGAATGTAAAGGGATTTTTTTTTTTGGGGGGGGGGGGGGGATGGACTGGGATTAACTACGAAATAATCGCAGAGTACCCTATTATCAGATAGTGACTTTTTTGGGCATGCAATATTTAGCCCCTGAGGGAAAAAACTTCTTCCGCCTCTGCAACTCTCTTTCCATCTATTCCTTTCCTTTACCACTTTCGTAACTTTCTCTCCCTCTACATGTTACAACAAAAAGCTGGTATTAATGAGAACTGTCGTATTTTTAGAATAAATGGTATGTTGGTATCGCTTGGCGCAAGTTAAATTCGTGGAATAAACAATTGTCACCCTATACTATTACCTGATAAAAGTTCGCACGTGAAACTAATCTCGTAGAAACCAATCTCCAACTTTCTAAACGGGAGTTTTTCCATTTTAAAGCAAAGAAAAACATTAACAACATTTTATAATTTACAAAAAAAAAATCTATTTTAAAAATAAGAGAGATAGAAATAATGGAACACGGCGCTTTTAAAAGAAGGCGCATTCAGAGTGTAGCGTAAGTCACGTACGTGTCATTCTTACTTTAAAAAAAAATTACTTACACCTCGCTCAAAACGCGTCACGCGAGAAAGGCAACATGAGCTGTATTAAGACAATGTGTCAGACAACCACAGTACTACTTCCCATACTTAGGAAAGTATCATAAAAAATAAAACACACAGCTGACGTTTACGTACAAAGCGAGAACTGGAACAATAGTATGACGTGAGTAATCAAACACGCCTGTCGTCACTACATCAGTGTTTCAGTAACGCTAAATTACTCAAATACAATTGTGCAAAAAGAATTTGGAAATATTCTATTGCAATGTTTTGACATTTAGCAATCTGTAAAATACAGTAAAAAATAAATTTATCTTCAAAATTTTATCAGACACAATCAGTGGTGGGTGTGATGCATATCAATACCATTTATCAAAATAAAAAATAATGATGATGTTAATTCACTCACTAACAAAGCGTGTTTTATTCAGTGAAGTCGCTCTGAAATTCACGCGGCCGCTGCATGTTAATTGTTAGGGTATGAAATTTAAATGGCCGATCCTTGTGGCCGCGCGGTCCAAGGCCGAGGTCGGCAGCCGCTCGCTTGCTGGAGTCGCGGGTTCGACTCCCACAGGAGGCATGGATTTCTGTCTCTTGTAAGTGTTGTGTGCTGTCAGTTAGAGGCCTTTCCGACTGGCCAATCCCTCGTCCAGAGGAGTTCCACCTAGTGTGACGTGTCACTGAGTGTGATCAAGTTGAACAATGTCTACACCTACAATCAGCAGGTAGAAAGAGGTCAAGACTAAGAAAGAAGAACAATATAAAGAAGAAAAAATAAGGAGAACCATGACTGAAGGCTGGCCTCAAATGGCATGGTATTGGCACGTGGCTTTGTGTTGCATGCTTCTAAACGCGCTCCAATATTACATAACGTTTCTTCTGAAGAACACGTCGGGTTCGCTGCGGTTTTTTTTTTACAAAAAGGATGTTAAATGTTCCCTCATCAGTACACAAGTTGTTAATTTCGAAAGAACCGAACCACCGTAAGACAAACTGATAAATTGTCTGCAGAATGTTTGTCTTATAAGATTTCTTCCCTGCACATGTTTCGGCAACAAACACACTCACGAACATGAACGCAGTTCCTTTGCACACAGCTTAAGATAGGTGGCTCTTCTGAAAGCTTGTCAATATGTATGAATAATCATTCAGTTGATGCCGTGACGAAACGCGCTGCGATCAAACTGCAGGAAATGAGTCTCACACAGCCGACACTTTGACCATTCGTGTGGAACCTTCATCTAGTAGAATTCCCTGCATGTCATCTGCATTATTCCTTTCCTTTGTCTCTCTAAGGTTCAAATATTTTCTTTACAACTTTATTCTGTTTCCGTAAGCAAAAACACTCTTCAGTGTAATTCTGAAATAGTTATAGTAAATTACTTGTATTTTGCAGCTGACTGCCTTTACATGGATCCAAAGCACCTAAGGAATCGATTTTATTTTTTGGGCGAGTCCTACAGAGTTCTCAGCTAGAAAGAACAGCCCACAAATGCAGTGAGAATTTGTGCAAATAACCAGCTATCTCACTTTGTCTGGGTACTTTCAACACCGTATCTCTTTTTATCCCGCTTCTCCCCATTTCACCGATTCCTCTATAGCTTCTTTCTTACCAAATTTCACGCCTCACTCTCAATCATCATCTTTTACCTTCCATCAACAATTCCAGTTTTCCACTCTTCAATTCTTTGCCTTATTGCACTTTCGAAAACATTTCTTCTTTTCCTCAAACCCTTCCGACACTACAGACATCGGAGTACCGTAAAGAACCGCAATACACTGACGAAATATCGTTACTTTAGCTTACAACTGACAATATTCTCGGAAAAAAAAGATAGAACTGGACAATGGTGTTATAGCAAATGACTTCGAGGAGTTATTACGTAATATTGCTAGGCGGGGGGCGAATGAAAGTGGGTTGAGGTTCATTAACTTATACGTAGAAGAAACATACATTAAATGAACTCTCTCACATCCACTAGCTAATGCACTCGTGCTTTGTCTGGTACTTCGTCAAAACAGACTCCTAGTAACATAAAATGTCTACTATATGTGTTACTTTAGTTGTATACTTACGTCATATGTGCATTCATAAATGCAAGTACAGAGGCCTATACACAGCCTGTAACATTTTTCATGTATCAGACATCCGTATTACAATTTATAGAAGCGATTTTCAGCTATGTAATCAGAAAGGCATTCCGTTTGCACGTTACACGTTTAATGTGAATGCAAAGTACTGGTAAAATGTTCCCCCCACAGACCCCGGTGTGGCCTAGAGGGTGGGTAGAGGTGTAACTCTACTCTTCCATGACTGCGGCACTAGAAGGGGGTGAGTGGTCAGCAGAACACCCCGGCTGCATTTTACCCCCGGAAAAAAGCCCGGTACCCAATTTACAGGAGGCTGGGTGGACCCCAGGGCCGATCTGGACGGGCGGAAAAATCTCATCCCCACCGGGATTCGATCCCGGACCGTCCAGCCCGTAGTCAGCAGCTATACCGACTGAGCTACCGGGCCCACTGAATGCAAAATACTATTATATTCTTTTATACGTCGCTGAAGACGAGGTCGACTATGCTAACACATCAGACGCCTTTGATACGACGTAGGAATATCGTATACAGTAATATTTGCTTCTGATATATCGTGCTAGTTATCTCCAGCACTACTGTGTTTCGAAGGTCATCTGGTATCATCAACGAATAAGGAGTCGGAGGGGTTAGCTTTATGGGTTGATTTTTTCCTCTAAATAATTTGAAAAGTGCCAAGAAAAAAATCGATTTTGTCCAAGCTGAAATAAGGAGATGAAAAGATGACACAAGACATCCTGTAGTCTTCCCTTCGAGACGTGAAAGATGAAGCTAAAGAACGAAACAAAAATGCAAGCTCTGTTTATTTGACGATTACATTTTGAAAAACTCCATCCACAAGCTCTTTGCCTATTGATCGTAACGAATTTCATATGGATAATTTCTGCCCATGCATGCTACAGGATGATCTCAGTTTTTCGTGAAACAGAATGTTCATTAACCATTATCCTGCTAACATGGAGAATATGGTGAGCTCCTAATAATGCCAACATATGGCAAAGGGGATTTAACTCAGCGTTTAAAGAGTTACGGTTCAACAGAGATTTTTTTTTTTTTTACAGAATTATCTGTAGAGACCAGATCCTTCCCACAACTTACATATATATAGACGCATTATTTGACTTGAATAACAAAGGGTATGCGTTTCAATCATCACCGCGTCGGATATACTAAAGAGAGAAACAGGAGCCTGCAAGTGTTCTATCTGCAGCTAACACGCTGGTTTATGATACGGATGTAATGTATCGTATGAGAGGAACCTCGTTCTTATGACGTACTAGATAAACCACCGCTGCTTCGATGGGGGTTTTCATAAGAAAAAGTGGTGTGACATAATTAAAGTAATTTCTTATACGAGGCACCTGTCAATTGCATGTAAAAGTGTGTAGTCTGGTAGTTCAATTTCCTAAGACATTTTTAATAAATCCATTAAAGATACACACACCAGACAACTTATAACAGATTTGACGGAATTGCTATTGTGTTTCTTAAATAAAATTTTGTAACAAATAGAGAAAATGTCATCGCATTCCCTGCTGTTTAAATTTACAAATACTGAATAAATCACCGTAGGAAATAAATCTCGCATCTACGAAACAGCTGAGTAGTTTTACGCACTGATCTTGTAACTAAAGCGGCCGGAGAGGGCAGAATGATATGAATTGTATGTTTTACATATTTAGTGCAGCTTCGCACGTTATGCAGTATGCCCATTATTGATGATGTGATTATGTCAGCAAGAATGATGTTTGTGGGGACAGAAGTGAACATGAAATTTTGGTTGCAATTACTTCAATATTTTGACCTAAAGGAGGTGGAGCAAAAGGAGGCTGTACAAAACTGCACAATTACAGGCTTCACACTTTGTACGATTCGTCAAATATTAACCTACTAGGGTGACAAAATTACAGGCGCTTGTAGCATGTACAGGTGTGGAAGAGATGAAGTTTGCCAACAAAAATTTAGTTGAGAGCTGATGGGACCGTATCACTTGGGATATTTAGACGTACACAGTAAAATTACATGGATGATGGGTAGATAGGGAACTAGTGGCTTTTTAAGAATGACCATGGTCCATGAATATCGTTATTAGGAAAACTACAAGTATTTTTCCACACTACCTCTTTTAGGGAACGGTTTTTAAAAAGTCACTGAACACCGAATGTGTGTTTTCATTATCTCTACAAATTCCGTCTGAAACATTTCTAAGAATAACTGGGCATGACATGATCCAAAATGTATATTGATAACCGTATAAAGTATCCGTTATTCTTGTCAGATTTTAATGAAATTTGAGTTTTCTCGACAGATTTTCTAAAAATTCTCAAACATCAAATTTCAAGAACACCCGCCCAGTGAGAACCCAATTGTTCCATGCGAACAGAAGGACAGACATGCATGACGTAGGCGATTTCGCAATTTTGCGGAATCGCCTACAAATATTTCAGGCAAACGTTTTCTAGAAAATCAACACACACACATTTCATGTTAAATAAATTTTCTTTCCCGAATATCGTGCCGTTTATGATATAATGTGGGAAAATACTGTTGAGCCGGGCAAACCACAGATGACAATATGGCGCAAGCGCATTGCATGTAGGATACCTAAGGCTACAAAACACTCTCAGAATATGTGACACTTATCGCTTTTCCACTCCAACAAGGGTTGCTCGAACGCGCCTTAGTGTTAGGTTGTAAGTTAACTGCCTGTCTTGTTGTGAACTATCTTGCACACCACACCGGCTGTCAGTATTCGGACAAGTTCGGAGTTACTTTGGTGTGAATGGAAAGGGTTCGAATAACACAATTATGGTCTCATTAAGTGATAGGACGGAAGGTAATAAAACTAAAAATCGGTGAATTGCACAAGTTCTAAAACTATCCTGAAATAAAGCTTTTCTAATTATAATCGTTCTATGACATTCTTGTCTGTAAGGTATTACCTCGGGAGGCAATAGAGTATCTTGCAATTATTCAGGATCAGGTCAACTAATGATGGTGTAAGATGTCAAGAATCAGCATCTGAAGTACTTGCGCACCAAGCTGTGCTTGACTTATTTCCACATGGTGAAACACTGTGCTCACTAGTACAATCCTTTTATTCAAGGGACAGTAAAATACAACTCGCTGTTCCAAATGGAAATAACATCACTGTCCTTCGGAAGTGTTCGGTGAAACACAATCTGCATACTCATCAACGTTGCTAATGCACGTGTCTATACAGGTTTCACCTGTAGCGAAATTATTTAGTGGCAAAATAAATCATTGTAGAGAAATATGTTTTATTTACAGAAAGCCCTATATTTAATTTTAATTAAATGGAATAAATATATCGTTAAACTTGTAAATGAATTATTTTATATGGAAATTAAATTTTAAATGTCACAAAAGAAGGGAACAATATAAAGTGGTAGAATTAATTCAGTTCTATGAATATTGCGAGAAAGACACCACGTCTATTAATTTGTCAGAGACTTTAGGGTAATTGACCGTCGGTTGTGTAACATTTTATGTGATATAAATACGTATGCACACCAGAAATGACATGTCAGATATTGATCAAACCGAAAATCTTATTAAAAGGCGCTGGTTACCGATACGTTGAATATGTCATACAACTCCAAATAGAGAAAACCTTCTCTGATTTCCTACGTAGACTCAATTCTTTCTTCAAAATATTAATCATACAGGGACAGTAAACACGAAGGAGTTTTAACAAACCAGGCAAAAATAATAACGGCTGTGTGAAATCTGATAATTCTGGGTAAAAAAATAACAACACTAAGATAGAACGATATCCTTGTTTAACATCTATTTATTATCATCCTTACTTGTGGCCTCGTTTTTTGGCTTTATCTTTAAACATTTTATTACGTGTTTCGCTACTATTTCTGGGAATCGAAAGGACACCGTGGCCTAATAAAACTGTAAAACACTACTTTACTGCACTCATGAGCACACCACTGGATCTTTGACTGAACTCAGTTCATTGACAGACCATATTCGATTTGCATAAAGGCGAGAAATGTCCTGACAACTCACAGTAAATATTATCTTTCCAAAGCAAGATACTGAAAACTGGAGCCATGCTTTTTGCCATTTTCAATTCAAAGGCAGCTCGACGTATGAATACAAACACACCGTCAGTCCACTCACAATATAATTAAAATCAGAGACCGTAGCGAAACCTTCCTTATGCACAGATTGGTCATGTTTTTTATTATGTACCTGTTGAGATTGGTTTGTTTAAACCTGGTATGTTGTTTTGAGAAGTATAACTTCGTTTGCAGCCAGATACGCTGAACATTTTCATTTCATATTTCACAATCCTCCGTCCATACAATTTACATAGACATTAGTGCCCTGTTTTTTATGCAAGTAAAATCAAAGTTGTGTGTTGCAGCTTCGTGAAAGAAAAAGTTTTGGAAGTTGGCTTTTCGCCGTGAAAGGCGGATGAATATAATTCCGTATCACTGCCATTACAGTAAGACAGCACGTGAATATAAAGTTTCTGTGATGAGCCAATAAGGCAAAAAAAAAAAAGTAATTTCCTATAGGGATTTTTCCTTTAGATTTCATAATTACCCATACGATCGAAAAATTTCATACTTTCATTGAAATTAAAGTTGATTACAGTTCTCACAAAAGTTATTCATTTCATACTGTTAGCCTTACACAAATCCAGCCCATATTTCCATACCTTATTCCTGTAAGGTATATTTAATATTATCCTGCAACAAAATCCTAACGTACCTAGTTGTTAATGCGTTAAGGATTCATTCGTATACTGTCGCATGTTGTTATGTTGCGTAAATGAATGGCAAACATTATGTTTAAATAGTAACACCACAAATTCGTATATACAGGGTTATCCAAAATGATTGTCGGGTTTTGAACAGCTTGTCATACACAATTGACACTTGAGATAGGGAAATATTTTTTTTATTTAATAGAACAACACTCCAAGTTTTTGTTACATACCCTGCAGGTTCTCTATATGTGCACCCTTTCTGATTCTACAAACATCAACACGATAATCGAGTTCGTTCCAACTGTTTGTAGCATGTAACAACCTTCAGTTCCGGGATACTTGCGGGAAGAGGAGGAACATAAACCTGATCCTTGACGTAACCCAATAGAAAGAAATCACATGGAGTTGCATCTGGAGAACGAGGTGTATTGTGTATAACAAGTTGTTAACACCCCGACAATCAGTTTGGATAACCCTGTATTTCAGTACACAAATTACCTGTTGCGGCGCTACGCTATCTACCTTATCTTTTTTTTTTCAAATAACCACAAGCTATATATTTATATATTTTTTATTTATTTAGTTCCAGAGAAAAAGTTAAATATTTATGTAAGAAAATTTAAATTATGTTTTAATATTTTACTGCATATGATCAATGCGAGAAATTATGGACGCAAAACTCAAAACATAAACTGTCTTCTAAGTATATGCTGCGAATACAGAGAAGAATTTATCTTACATTCTTGCGTTATTTGGTCTCAATGTTCCAACGGAACCGACCTACTGCGTCGGAATCGATGGTAAGGAGATTAGGAATAAGCAAAGTTTCGGAAAGTTTTCAGGGTTATTTACGATACTAGTATTACGGAGACGGCTGTTAAACAGGCTTTTATTTTCACCCACTACACATTCAGAAGGCTGTCGCTGCATCAGTCCACTGAGATTCATAAACAAGAAACAAGCTGAACGCGAAATACAGAGATTCGTGGACATGAGACACGCTCTGAATTACCTGAGGTTTTATTCTGTACAAGTCAGGGAGAAATACCAGTCACAACAGTTAAGTCCTGTAGGTCAAGAATCTAAACGGAAACAATAACCATTATACCATAGAGGCAAGGAGGAAAGAACAACCTACAGAAAATAAAAAAAAGGAAGGCTAACTGGATTGGTCGTACCTTGCGTAGGAACTGCCTTCTAAAACACGGTACTGAAGGGGAGATGGAAGGAAGGATAGAAGCGACGATCGGACGAGGAAGAACAAGATGCAAGCAACTAGAGGAAGAAGAAGACGCAAGCAGCTAATCGATGACCTTAAGGAAAGGATAGAAGATTGAAAACTGAAAGAGAAAGTATTAGATCGCAATCTGGTGAAATCGCTTTGGAAGAAGTCATGGACTGTGTTAATACAAGCTGCGGAATGAATGAATGGAAGAGAGAAAGGATCAAGGAATTAATGACACCAGGCCGTCTGTTCGTAGGAGCGTGCGTGTTTCTGTTTGTGTGCATGTATGTTTGTATGCATTATGAATGAATGAACGGATGCGGGAATGACTGTTGGTCCATGTATTGTGCAGTTAAGTACGTACGTGTGAAGGTAGCTCCCAGCAATATTTAAACTTAACAGCAGATGTGATCAGAAATACGTTGCTGATGTCTTGTGGCTATGATCACCAATAGAGTGCCTGGAAGTCATTAACACAATGGAATTCAGCATATGTGTGCGTGTTTTGTGTGTGTTATGTATATAATGTACGTATGTATGTATGTATGTATGTATTATGTATGTATGTATGTATGTATGTATGTATGTATGTATGTATGTATGTATGTATGTATGTATGTATGTATGTATGTATGCATGCATGCATGCATGTATGTATGTATGTATGTATGTATGTAAGCATGTATGCGTGTATGTATATGTATATGTATGTATGCACATATGTATGTATGATGTATGTATGTATGTATGTGAACGAGCCATTAAATCAGAAAGTAAACACGTGTGCAATATGCATGTTCGGGACCTTCACTTTATTGACTGGGGAGTTCCATGCAAAATTGGTAATAGCAAACATGTTTTCGTTAAGTCAGCTATTGAAATTTGAGTGCATATTTTCTGCTTATATTCGTTTCGACCTGCAAGTTGGCCAGTACATATAGTCTGAAGGTCACATAAGTGTAGTGTAAAATAAAGTTTGTCCAACTAACGCGTCCTTTCTAATAATGTTTATTTGCACAATTGGATGAAACCAAACAATACAATAAATCAGTCACAAAAATGTTCGCCAGATAAGTTCCGAAACGGCCGAAGTACCTGAATTCCACAACACATATCTGATTATACAAGAACTTTTCTATAGCTGCCATGAATTATGTCGATATCTATGTGCACTGTATATATGGTTGTACATTTGTGTATGTGGTTATGCATTTGTGTACGTTTCTGGATTATTTTGCAGTTTTTTCCTCCCCGTTGCTGATGGAGACTACCACGAGCTTGCAAATGCGTGTGATATCAATTACATGTTTATCTGCAGCTTAAAAATTAGGCGGCTGCATGTGTAACGAATGGCCTGCAATGTCAATTAATCTTCCAAGTGCCTGCTGCCGACAGCCAATATACGGTCTGTGGCCCATTATTTTCACATTTGTCTTTCAGAGTTGTGAATTACATTTGGCCCATCAGCACAATGCAAAAAACAAAACGCAGAGATTCTGAATCAAAAACCACCCACAACCAAATTTAGCATTGCCGAATATTTTGAAGTTGACGTTTCGAATTACAACATATATTGACGGTGTCTGAGGAAAAGCGCTGAGGCTTACGACAGAAAAGTGAGCAAAAGACTAGAGAAAATTTCAGAACGAAAATATTCGTAATTTGCACGCCTGCAACTAATAATATTACAACGATTAGTTCAAGAATGAGACATTGGGACATGTAGCAGGAAAGTGAAATGTGAAAAACTGGTGAAATATATGTCAGGAAACTCTAATGGGAAGTGATACGTGGCAGAATACGTCCAGCACGAGAGGAAAATACTGAAAATGAAAACATTAAATATCGGTGGGTTTCACCTAAGTTTCCTAAAGTTAAAACCTGTGTTGATTCTCAAGATGTGATTGCGCTTGGTTCGAAGGAGGCAATTCGCGGTGTTTTTATATAGTTTTTCACTGCTCTTATTTACAGTCACTTTTATTAAATTACTGCCATTGTGTAAATATTTATTCAAATTGGTTAAGGGGACAATTTTGTAACTTGTATTTGAACATGCTGTACATACTATCTTTGCGATAATCTTAAGAAAAAGGGCAATTATGTGAACATTTCAGGGAACTGATGGCTGTATCATCGTCGTCTTCAAACTGATACACTGTTGTTATCATACAGGAAGGGGGGAAAAATCGGTATCGTGTCTTTCCTTTGTCTTTTGTAATTCATTAACTTCTGAAATTACTTACTTACTCACTTATTTACTCCATGGAGCAGAGCCCTTCCTGAGAAACTAACCGATTCTCAGCTAGTCAAGAAATTCCCTGCATTTTATGGAACCCAAATATTCATTATCGCATTCACAAGTGCCCATCACCTGTCCCAATCCTAAGTCAGCTCGATCCACTCCAAACCCCCACATCCAACTTCCTGAAGATCCATCATAATATTATGCTCCCATCTACGCTTTGGTCTTCCAAGTGGTCTCTTTACCTCAGTTTTCCCCACCAAAACCCTGCATAAACCTATTTTCTCTCCATGCGTGCTATATGCCCCGCCCATCTTATTCTTCTCTATTTGGTCACCCGAACAACACTGGGACGAGTACAGATCATCTCGTGAAATTACCCATCTTCATATATAGGCAACTATATTCCTCCCTTCACTGTCGTACGAAATTCCACGATACATTAACACACAATCCTATCACCTGCCGTCTGAAGTCTCAGTAATGACGGCTGCATATTGCTTTCACATTTTTTTTCCACGAACCCTGGCTGACATTAATGTATATCGTCTGCCCTTCGCAAATGTGCAATTGGTGGACAGTTGTTAACCCGGAAAAAAGCATATTTTTGCGAGTATGAAATTAGTATTATATAATAAATATACAGATCAGACTAGGCAAGATTCATATGATAACATATCCTTCAGACAGTCCGTCCATCACAACTGTGTTTATTGACGAAGAGTAGTTACATATTTCGGCACAACTGGACATCATGGGGCTATAACATATGGTGAGGCAGATCCAGTCAAAAACACAACTATAAATATATGGCTAAATGATGGTGTTTATTAGCAATGTAAAAAACTGCGTGTTTCGGCCTATAGCGGCCATCTTCAGGTTTTGACAATTTTCTTACCAAAAAAGAGTTTTTTATAATAAGCCTAAACCGCGGGGTGATGTTGAGATATCATCATCACTTTACGTGCTTTTGTTAAGCTACTTTTGTTGGGATGTCTGTTGCGTCAATTAATGTGTAGGTAGCTGGGTGTGGATCTCTCCGGTTGGGTAGGTGTAGGGTTGGGCGCAACCTGTGAATGCAGGTGTGGTATCTTATATGTTCCTATGTTGGGGGGGGGGGGGGTTATGGGGGGTTGGTTAGTCTGACATCTTCTCCTTGTTCTTCGGGACTTCTTGTTCTCGGTGGGTGGGTTGATCTGCTTATAACACACTGTATAAACACGGCAAAATGCAACATATAAAATATAAAACTCAGGAAACTTTAAAAACCGTCATTCGGCTACACACTGAACAAACAATTTTACAATTATTTCCTTGTAATAAGTGCAAACTTGTGGGATTCCACACAGCAAAATACGAATGACCAATTTATACCTATTACATTGAACCTTCTTGTATATATTGTATGACAGCCCGAAGACAATCAATTGTGACTGCAGCGTGTAGCTACTCTTTTGAATAGGCAGAGCTGTGATGAATGGAATATTAAGATTTCTTATGGAATGTTCCATAACACGACGGGATCATCTCCTTCAAATGAAGTTCCGCACAACTAAAATAGACTTAAAATTAATTATGAAAGAAAATTTTTGGGCTGTTTTTGTGCGCTCATCCTAACAGGGGCTGTCATACCAAAAGTCAATTTCACCTATCGCAGTGCTTCCGTCTGGTGGCATGCTGTATTATATGGTGAATGCTCCGCCGTACACCATACAGAACACAGACTGTCTCAATTATAAACACAGTTTCTAACACTCTGCGCATAACTCACACAGGATATAGTCTTTCTCAACTACTAACATCTGGTGTGACTAGCCCACATCAAGGATTTTCTGAACATACGGTACTACGCGTAAAGAGATATTAAAAACTTTGTACTTTTTCACACGTCCGCTACTATATTAAAACAAGTCAATGCCGATTTACTTCTACATTGTATAATTCACACCTGAAATTCTACTGAACGTTACATGAACAGCAAATATGAGAAGATATTGTTTAAAAAGAAAGACTATTCACAAACTTACGGTGCCCGTTAGCGTTCAGACTAACAGAATGGGGCGACAAGCCTTATTTGGCTTATATACGGAAGAAACTGGTCAAAAAGACTGCAGGGTGCAGAAGAATCGGGGGCAAAGGCAGCTTGACAAGTCGACATTTATTTGCTGCCTCTGACCTGGATCGAGAGTAAGAAAACGTGACGCAATTCGCAGAGCCATCACGGCCAGATGGCTGCCCTACCGGGGGTCCCACATTCCGCATTATGAATGTCGACCGTCATGAACAGCCCGGAAATATATCACGCTTAGCCCTGAAAAGAACCACGGCTTTACAATCCACAATTTTTACGAGAACCACATAGAGAAAATAATTACTTTAAAAAATGCCGCCCAAGTGCTTGAGAACGAGTGGTCAGGAAATAATTTTAACTGCAAAGAAGTGAGAAATCAACAGAATATACAGGGGGTGCCAAAAATGCATACGCATTTTAAGAGATATTATCTATGTATTACTTTTTTAAGTTGAATTAAATTACGGTAACAATGTGTAGCAGGACGTTCTCTCAAAAAATGGCGTTAATTAAATGAATGCTAGCGTCAACATGCGACAGGCAGGATAGTCAAAGAAAATGGAGGAAGCACGGTTGTCGTTCGAGGAGCGCAAGACCATTTTGAAGTGGTATTTGAAATTCGAGAAGGTTGTGGAAGTACAACGACAATGGAGGCGCGAGTATGCAACAGAACCTCCAACACGCCTAACAATTGCACGCAGCAATACACGTGGACACTTTGGTCAACGTTGCTCAAGCAGTAGTTCGCCGTAATCAGAAGCGTCTAGACGCTAACGGTAATCACTTTGAGCACCTTTTGTAATTGCAGAAGTCAAACGTGACTTGTATTCATCTTTTGTTATCGGTATAAATCGAGTACTAGAATTTTAATACAGTTTTTTTCCTTTCTTAAAACGTGTACGTGTTTTTTTGGCACCCTCTGTATTTGTGGCAGAACTCACCGAAGAGACACTTCACAAGACTTAGACATCATGGTAATACACAATAAGTATTTCTGGGCAGAACGCATAAAGCCTACTTGATTATTACACAAAATTAAAGTCCTACAAATTTTGTATTTTTAATGCTACATTTAGGTAATAACATTGTATAATGGGACAGTGAATTGCAACTTTTGTGATTATTTTATGGCGTTGGGAACATACCAGTTATCATGTCTATGGAAGTGTTCATTCATTGGGTGAAAACATTAGTTTCCGAAAAAGGCACGGTTTAAACAGAACATTTTATAGAGCACTGTACAATAATTTTGGAAGTTGTTCAGGAGTAGTGAGTAGATTAAGAAAATGGTCGTCGCCTACTCGAAATATTATTTTGCATTAGATTGGAGAGAATGGGTAAAATGACGAAACACCAGAACCAATACATGTCAATTTTATGTTTTGTTGACCGTGCATCTCTGTATAATCTTGTAAATAAAACCAACTTGGTGCACAATTTATTCTTAGTATATTTATCTATCTCTACATGTTTCGGGCGACTGTGGCCCATCATCAGGAGAAACAACTGTGTTTTTACGACGCTTGGTACTTGTTATTCTGTGTGCTCCTGCATACCAAACAGTCATCCACACAGAATAACAAGTACCAAGCGTCGTAAAAACACAGTTGTTTCTCCTGATGATGGGCCACAGTCGCCCGAAACATGTAGAGATAGATAAATATACTAAGAATAAATTGTGCACAAATTTGGTTTTTATTTAAAAGACAATACGTGTAAGTTCCGAAAAAGGTTTTTGCAGAATACAAGTCCAGAGCACTGTTGTACAACTAGCTTGCTCGAATAGGTTGAAAGTGCTTGGGAACTTGGTGTTCAGGAAGTTACTGGATGGGTGATTTCGTACTTCCGCTGCGGTGTATAAGAGATCTTCGCTCTTCTGAGACATTACGCGGCGTAGATTTTCAGTCACCGATGTTTCGGGACTACCTATCGGTAACTAACTACCAAACTACGTTGCTTAACGTCCCAGAAGTTACAGGATGCTTACGCTTACTCTTATCTTGCGGCTGACGTTTACAATTCGGGGTAATATTCTGAAAAAATCTAATAGCGTTTGTTTTGGGTGTTTTATATTATGTTTATATTAATTCATCCTTTACGTACATTTGTTTGTAATAAACAGCTTAAAGTACTGAGCACAAATACTGCCAGCGTTGTGGCCTAGTGACTAAAATTCAAATTCGCAAATGTTTATTGTTATTTTTTTTTACTGCTTGTCGTTGAATTCGGTTCTTTTCGGCAGGTAAAGTTTTCGATTTTCGTCACCTGGACTGGTTCCTAAATATTTAATAGCAAGAATACCTTAAAGTAGTTCACAGCTGCTTCATTTCGTGTCGTGTACTTACAAATTTGATATTCACTGTCATTCAACCATCCGAGGCTGTAAGTGTATGACTTATGAATCTGAGAAGCGTCATTAAATAATCCTGCATTTAATCACATGGCTAATATTACCTTTTGTCAGTTATGAAATTTGGGGCTCTCGGTGTAGAAGGGAAACTGGAATCCCTGTCCAGGACAATATTCGAAATTGTACATTTCTAATTTTTGTAGAACCCCATATCAGGTATTCAACGTTCATACAGTGTTTTATTCACGAAGATCAGAAACATGCGCAGGCGTAAAAGAGGACCAGTATAATTAAACCAATCGCTACGTCTCCAGGGAGAACCCCACTTTAATGGCAGATGGGTTGGTCTGTGGGTTACTATTACGGAAATAACAGACCACCGTCAAGTGCCTAAATACCCGCAGAGAAACTGTTGATCCAATAATCGGAAATGGAAACGGAATTGAATAGGATTACAGAAGTGAAAGACATCTAAACATCTGCGTACATTGATAACATTACTTCACTATTTGTATAATTTTAATGTCTTCTTAGTGCAATAAGATTAATGGGCTGGATAAATAACTGGGACTGTGGACACTACGCAGGTAAATTATTTTACTTGGAAACCAAACGTAAAAAAAACCACTTGGAATTATGTGAAGAACATGGGAAAATGATATTAATGTACAACTTAAAGAAAGAAAGTTCAAAATAACAATGAGAAGACAATTCTGAAAATATTTCAGACGGAAAAAGAACAGGTAAAGGGGGGCATAAAACTACATGATAATGAGCATCTTAGTACATAATCTTCACCAAATATTATTACGATGGTCAAATCGAGGAATATTATGTTGACAACACGTATAAATCTTTGAAGAAATTATATACTTAACACAGCTTTAGTCGTAGGATCTGAAGAGAAAGGGCAAGTTGGTGGACATGAATAGATGGGAGGGAGGTATTTAGACGGATCTTGAGAAAACGGCAGGGACAGTGTGGACTGGATTCATACTTTCTATTTAGATAAGGGCATGTGAAATTATAGGAACCACGAAAGACAGAATAATGTCGTAGACAGATGACAGGCTATCGGTTTCTCAAAAATTATTTATGTCTTGAGGAAGGACCGTAATATCAGTAAACATACGGTGGAACCACTTGCTCAAAGACGGTTTCTTACGAACAGCGTACTTGTTTCCTTCTTAATATTTTTATAATCAACACATTTCGTCCCCTAAAGAGCAGCAATTTATTGGTCTTTGCAACAGAGTAGGGAAATATTTTCTGTGAAGTACCATTGAATCTTCGTGCATAATTCAGAAGTACTTCAGATGGAAAGGATTTGTGGATAAGCCATTACATTTCACTCTACCTTCTTCATGTTCTCATTGTTTATATATTTGCGTTGTAGCTAAACAGTTTCAAACCCTTCATCTGCCTTAAACTCTAAAATTGAAAATACATATATAATTAAAAAGAAGGATATGACGCATTTGTATAACGCACCTGTAGTTTGGGTTTGTGAAATCTTTGTTATACTGAAGTGTAAATGTTGTCTACAATGCAGGCATACGAAGAGGCTTTTATTTTTGATTTCGATGTTTCTGTGACCGTGCATCATTGATACAATAATGTAAACAGCCAACTAGATGCAACGATAACAAATTTTATTGATAATTACAATCAGCTCAACATGTTTCGGGCGACAATTTCGACCGAACATGTTCAGCTGATTGTAATTATCAATAAAATTTGTTATTGTTGCATCTAGTTGGCTGTTTACATTATTATACGAAGAGGCGACTGCACGAAAAAAAGAAACAAATTTAATTCTGCTGAAAGTGAAGAAGGGGGAATTAAAGAAACAAGCATAGAATGAAACGATCTAAGAAACAAAGACAGAAAGATAAAAGATATATAAAGATACTAGAGGCAAACAAAAGTAACGATAATGGTAAACGAATACATGTTTTGATTCGTATTCGGGAGATTCCAAATGAAGTTAGCCCATTTTCGTGTTTCTATTCACCTTGCAGGAGAAATAGGAAACCGTAACTTTAAAAAGACCCAGACTAGATTTTTTCAAACGTTTATCTCCTAAAGATTAATATCTCCATTCTCCTATTTATCGCCACTGTCGACTCTTTCGTTGATCGTTATTTCACTTAAAGCAAGAATAATGCAGGATCTGAAGTTTTCACTCTGGATCAATACAGTGAATTCTCCTTGAACAAGGAGTCGCATCAATAAAAATGGAAACTAAATTTTAAAAAAATGTTTGTTTTTACATGAACGGTCAGAAGTGACGTCACGAAGACCTCACTGAAACCAAGAATCAATAGCCGATCAAAAAATGAATGAATTAATGAATGAACCAGACATTCTGTCTGCCTGCCTACCCATCAACCCATCGACTTAACCCGCCTAATTACAAGTGTTTACCTGTTAAATATTCATGACCATGTTCACAGCTCCTCCCATGCTTTAGAACCACTGAATCTCATCAAGGATTTCCGATAATCCATCAACAATTCCTCATAAACACGAATCTTACTAAGCAAGAAATGCGTCCGTTTGTGAAACTGCAGGCAAGTTTGAAATCTTCGAATCGAATTAGGCATGCGCACACCAACTTAAAATCGAAAATGGTTTCCATACAAAGCACGGTGACACGTGAAGACTGAATACTCACACTGTATTTCAAGTTGCCAGCCGTCTTCGAGACCTTCCTTTTGGAAGACGGTGTTCTTGGCCTGGCAGGTCAGGTATTTCCCTGCATCCTCCTTCTTAACAACAAGTGACAATGTGCTGGTCGTCGTGTTGCCGTCATTTGATGTCTGTGGGCAAAAAAACAGATCCTTATATTTGAGGACGTCAGGAAAGAAAGGTTTTATTGTGTACAAAATAATATAGTTTTTGTGACAAAGGAAAGGGAAAATGGTCTACGGAGCAGTGGTTCGCCGACCTCTAGGAGTTCGCGGTTAATTTTATTTTGATGTTGTAATTTAGCAGGAAAAATGATCTGCTAATAATCATTTCTAATATGTTACAAAATTTGTTTATCGGAAATAATTTCGTGATAGGCACTTTTCACCGTCAACAGACAGCTTCATTATTGATATCATATTACTATGGCAAGATGTGTCGACCATATACGTACATCTTCAGGTGTTACATAGCCCAAACATGCTGCCATAAAAGCACGATAAACTAATTTTCATTGTTACACCGTTATTGTTGTCGAGTTACTCAATTATTACACCAACCACTGCACATATATAAAATTTATAAAATTTACACATTAAAACATTAAAAATGCTCCAACGTCTTTCGGTCCTAAGACCATCATCAGGGAGCTACATACTCCTTGCTAAAGTCACACTAGAAATAGTCACGGATTAATTTAGTTGTACAAGTTGGGTGTTGTGGCAGCATGCCGTGTTTTGTAATGTTATGTTGCGAAGAGTGCCCTGCTACGGATGTGATACTCACGCAACGAAGCACAGAATGCACATCAGTAGCAGGGCACTCTTCGCAACATAACATTACACAACACGGCATGCTGCCACAACACCCAAGTTGTACAACGAAATTAATCTGTGACTATTTATAGTGTGACTTTAGCAAGGAATTTATACCTCCCTGATGATGGTCTTAGGACCGAAACATGTTGGAACGTTTTTAATGTTTTAATGTGTAAATTTTATAAATTTTATACATGTGCAGTGGTTGGTGTAATAATTGAGTAACACGATAAACTAATATTAACAACAGAGTTGTGTTTATGGTAAAATTTACCATTCTCTATTATAAATAACACAATGGAATGTCTAACATTGAAACAAAGTAATGCATATTCTGCTCACATTTGAACATAACGTTTTTCATTTATTTTTTTCATAAGTTTGGTTTTATTGTCATTAATGGTAGGAAAGGGATAGTTTATGTTTCAGGTATTAGTCATTACCGCGAGTTACGCCTCAGGAGTTCGCAAGTTGAGATGGTTTTGGAGAAGGGGCCGCAGAAGTATTGGGAACTCGGTGTCGGCAGTGTCGGGAAGACTAAGGCACTCTGTTCTAGACACAGAAGTCGTAAGACAAATCCACCCTTTGTGGAATGTTCCATAAGCAGTGTATTGCTGAAATACAAATTTGGGCTGGAAGTTTCAAAAGGGCATTTCAGATTTACGCATCTGGTGGAGGACATCAATACGTCTATGTGATATTCCGCACAAAGCACACAAAAGACACATTAAAACTAAAGCTAAACGTTTTGGACATCTCCGATGATGGTGATAGAAATGATTAACAGAAGAGCACCAAGTATAGTTTCCCGTATTTTCCTTTTGTAACATGCAAGAATATTCGGCTGGGAATAAGCCTTTTCTGTTTTGCATAGAGCATCGAATTTGAGGTTTCTTTAGTGCAACACGCATTTGCTTATGCAAAACTAATCATTATAAAGGTAACACTGAATCATAATTTTTTTCTCGAAGTTAATCAAATATTTACCACATCGCGAAATATTTAACATACGGGTTGTGGATCTTAACAACTACACTTTTACAATGCGCATCAATTCTCAGAAGACAAGTAATTTGTTGGAAATTCGAGTTAAAATGTATTCTCTGCTATGTTTACAGCGTAGGATTTACTGTCGAGGAAAGAAAAATATGAAGTTTTCTGCATTGAAAGTATTTAGCGTTGAAATCCGTTATACAATCTAATAGACAGACGTCCAGTGACGTCAGAGACGAAATATGCACACAGGCACACACATGATTCCATCACTGTAATTCATTTCAATATGTAGTGCAATGGCATAAGAAGACATGGGGCTTTGAGTGAGATTAGAACCCGGCTATCCCAGTAATAGTGGCGATCAGCAACTCACCTGTAAACTGCATGGCTGCTACCCTCGGGACATAATAGCATTGTGTCCATAGAGTGGTCAAGCCATGTTGTATTTTAATGGCCGTTTCATGTAACTGATACCACGAGCCAGTTGTTCTCTCTCTCTCGTGTATATGTCGCACTAATTAATTTAGATTTCTCTTTTCGCTTTGGTACCAATATTCTCCATACTCCAAATCAGGCATGCACTCTTCTATTTTCAATATCTGATGCGAAAATAAGTAAAAGAAGAATTGTTCTAGAAGAGGCACAGAAAACAACCTCGGTATTGATGTCTAGAATATCCCTGCACACACAGAAAATGTCACGCGCTGAATACGAATTTTAAATAAAGAACTTTTGTACTTGAAGCACATTCCTCCAATTTGAAAAAGATTAAAAAAAAGAAGACAAGAAAATGACCGGGGGTACCCACAATCTCGATGTTGCTGTAGTCAGATTACTTCACCTTTCGTCGTATTAGAGTCCACACACATGTTACATACAGCACGCTTATATGCCTGTAGTTACGCTCGGAAACCAAATGACACTAGGTGGGCCCTGATGGATTCTTCTCCAAAAGCGCAAGGTAAAAACCCTATATTATTTCATGCATAAATCCCCCGCCCACACGGCCCTTCATCTTTTTCATATCTTTCACTCTGATTATTTTTATTGTTATACCGTGCATGTTGTCGAGTTACTCAATTATTACACCAACCACTGCACATATAAAAAATTTATAAAATTTGCACATTAAAACATTAAAAACGCTCCGACATGTTTCTGTCCTAAGACCATCATCAGGGAGCTATATATTCCTTGCTAAAGTCACACTAGAAATAGTCACAGATTAATTTCGTTGTACAAGTTGGGTGTTGT
>Ga0123354_10003762_pt1 | contig 21130 bp, 13 predicted proteins | sample TergutLab28metaG_2_FD_97872 | JGI IMG/M metagenome (GOLD analysis project Ga0123354, IMG submission 97872) | Labiotermes labralis P4 segment gut microbial communities from Petit-Saut dam, French Guiana - Lab288 P4 | ecosystem: Host-associated > Arthropoda: Insects > Digestive system > Gut ... | reverse complement strand
TTGTTTCCTTGTGCATAAAAGCAAATGCTGAGAAGGTTCCCAAGATTCCAACTTGCCATTACACGCTTCTCATGTAGACCTCCCGACTTAAATTTAGTAGTAACCAATTTCATATTTTGTATACATGTAAAATAACCACTGCCACCGGGTAACAACCCAATTGCAGTAAATAAATATTATTATTATACTCTGACAGATTCAAGAGATGACTGGATCTCCGACGGTATGTCGCCGGCATCTCACCGCGAAGGCCCGAGTTCCATCCCAGGCCAATCCATGTTGGATCTGTGGCGGATGTATTGGCAATAGTACAGGTTTAACGTCAAGTACCTGGGTTTTAAGCTGTCAGTATCATACCACCAACGCTCCATACTCAATTTATCTATTACTACAAAACCTAATAATCTTAGCAACTGTCATATTTAAAATCAAAAAGTCGAATTAGTTTACAGTTTTGACAAAAAATGCTGTTGTAATACGTGAAAGATGTTTCTAAGCTTTAGAGAGTTCTTGCTGGGTAGGTATTTGAGGCAGAAAATATCAATCAGTGTGCCCAATACGTCTGAGAGTCACCTCTTGGCATTACAAACCGATTCGATTCCATGCCTCCTCTGTTTCCATGTTCTGCAAGAGCTCTGACTTCACAGACCGAAGATAACCGCGCACAAAGCGCAAATTGACATGCCGCTACCGGGATAACTACACGAAAATATGACGGCAGATGAGAGGGACTACGAAAATATCCAAGTATCGCATTCGAAGAACAGACTTATGGGATGTCAAGCGTTCTGCAGGGAAGGTAAAGGTAAGGTTTTCCCTGTCCACGCCACATAGAGGGGAGTAGAGGTACAGCTCCATACATTATTAACCTCGACATTAGACGTTTAGCTTCACGCCCCGACCGCTTTACCCCAGGTACTCACTGAATAGGTGGTTCGGGGCGTTTCGGAGAAGAGAAAAAAATCTCTTGCCCCTACTGGGATTCGAACCCCGGACCGTCCAACCCATAGCCTGGCCGCTATACCGACTACGCTAACCCAGCTGCTCCCACGGCATGCAGTCTGGTACAATTTTACCGACGTTTCGGAGACACATGGTTCCTCCACATTCAAAGTGCCTTGGAACACGCAGACACAACCTTCCGCTGAAACTTCATAACGCCGGTAAATTTCTTTCCGACTACACCAAAGGGTCACATACCAGAAGACAACATTCTTCCTAGTCAACGCAGTGAGAACCTCCAGTATCGATAAATCCGTATGTTCTCACCTGGTTCAACCATGTACAGTATTTCATATACAGTAATAACAATGCAGACTGTCTCTGGTGTACAAATTGGAAGTTTTCTTTCAGGAACTGGTGCTGGATGGCATTATTCCACGAATACACTGAATAAATGGAACTAAATGTTCTTTATTGGTAGCTTTCAGTATTACTATTTAAGTGCCTCGAATAATACACACTACTACAGACAGCCAACGTAATTTTTGTAGAAGCAGGCCTATGTGGAGTTATTTGTGGTTTTTGTTACACCATGACTGACGGGTAAAGAAAGTAAAAGGACTCATAAAAGAATACCATCTACTAAAAAGCTACATAAATAATATCAAACCACGACGTGAACTGGTCGTCTCTTTCTCTCGGCATGGCGCCGCAACTAATCTTAATGGCCAGACCAGAACAAGCAAGCGGCCTGGTGACAAAATCCTTCCCTTCCTCGGCAACAAGACAGAGGTATTTCCGGTGACGCGCCATCATTAAGATAGCACGGGCAGCCAATGAGACGCCACGACGGCGCCATAAATACCTGATGTTAGGTACGCGAAACTCAATGCCATGCTACGAATCCTGACACTTACTGTTCCAACAGTAATATTTAGTGACTATAAGCACACACCTGTTGTGGCTTGATTCATGACAAAAATACTTTCCGCGACAAAATTCAACTTTCAACAATTTTTGTGTCAAATATACACGTCTTAATTGCGGGAACAGTACAAAGAAATCAATTAGGCGGATTTACTTACAGTCTGTAGACAAGAAAAAAATCCCAGAGGTTTGGCGAAAATTTAAAACTTAAATCTAGCATCCCGTAAAAGACGGTCTGCTTTCAGAATCACACGTTTAAGTCGGCCTCCTCAAGCGAAAACCCGACCTTCGTATAAAAGGAAATATGGTTGATTTCTTAATTTTCCCAAGACGTTGCATCAATTGCATCGGTTACCTATCACTGAAGGAGAAGAGGGTTATCTGAACCAATTAAGTGAAACGAAGTGCACAGGAAGCCACAGTATAAAATGGCGCATTTCAAATTAGCCCCGTATCATTCACCTGTAAGATATGCTGAAGAACTCAGACAGTTCACTGCCACGGACTTGACCTCACTCTCTCGAATAAGTGCATTTCCCACTTCGATTTTCACTGTTTTTGGTCTTAAATGTTATGTCCCCTGGAAAGACGTTTGCAGCCACAAAATAAAAAATCAGCCAAACATTATAGACTAAAGTAAGAATACATCCCAGAGTATGAAGAACTTTCTAGATGTACAGGGAACATCATTTTACAGTCAATACGGTCTGTGTACACGTTTTCAACATAATACTGCTGTTTTAACAATAAAAAGTAGCGGTAAAGTTCACCACAGAACAGCCCATGAAGGCCCTGAGGGGGAGTAGCGGTTCAGCTCTACTCTTTAATTGCGGCGCTACATGGAGGTGGTTGGTTAACATCACGCTCCGCCCGCCGTAACCCCGGAAAATAAACCCGGTACCCATCGTACAGGAGGCTAGATGGACCACACGACTCTCGCTCCCACCGGGATTTGATCCCCGTACCGCCCAGTCCGTAGCGAAACCATATAAAGCCTGCGCTACCCGGCCCACACCGTGACATAGACTGGCGCAGGATCGAACCCGGGACTTCATCTTGAGACGCCAGCGATTAACTGCTTGAGCCATGTCACGAGGTACAAATGATATTTCCTATCATTGTCACATCGGCACACATTAAAACACCAGACAACCGGCTTCGTTCCATTCGTCTGGTACAAATAAAATGTGACATATACCTCAGTGAGGGCAGATTGAGATGGGCAGGACATGTCATACGCCAAGATGACGATGATTTATCCAGGCGAGTCCTCCTCAGTGAGCCAGGAGGAAAGCGCCCCAGAGGAAGACCCAAGTTGCGCTGGGAAGATGGAATGAAGGAAGATGCAGCAAAGCTAGGGAGTAGAAACTGGGCAGTAGTCGCCCTAAACCGGGAAGGATGGAGGAAAATCTTGAAACAGGCCGAGGCCCACCCCGGGCTGTAGTGCTGTTGGGAATGGAATGGAATACTTCCATGAGGTCCAATCCATTACAGAGAATGAAGAATGCGCTTTGTTGTGTACAAGGAAACATTTCGGCTTAAGTAGAAAAAGACAACAATACTGTCAATGTACATATAAGGTAAACACTGAGGCGCGTTCGTACAACCATTGTTGCACTAGAAAAGAATTAGTATTATATATTTTGAGTGTATGTTTGTAGCCTTATGTATCCAGCATGGAAAGCGCATGCGCCATACTGTCATGTGGCCTGCCGGCTCTACAATATTTTTCCCACATTATCACATAAACGGCACGATTTTAGAAGAAAAAAGTTACTGAATATAAAATGTTTTAATATTCTCTACAACGTTTGTCTGAAACGTTCTTCATTCTAAGAGGAAATAAGCAAGCCATGATCATATATGTTATATTGGTCTTCATTTAAAGTACCCGTTATTCTTGTCAGATTTTAATGAAACTTGAATTTTTCTCGAAAGATTTTCGAAAAATACTCGAATATCAAATTTAATGACAATCCGTCCAGTGGAAGTCGAGTTGTTCCATGCAGACGGACGGACAGACAGATATGACGAAGCTAATAGTCCCTTTTCTCAGTTTTGCTCAAGTGCCTAAAAACCATTTCAACAGTTTTAAAAACAGTTTCACGCGAAGGCACGAAAAGAAAACCCCCTAAGATCGTAGGTTCACAAAGGGGTAACTTAAAAGACTGCTTTGTTCTGGAATGTGATAACATGCACTTTAGTAGGAAGGTAATTGAAGCGCTTCGAAGGAACGTGCCGCCTCCATCTTCAGGGAAAAGGAGTGAGAGCCTTTTCTTCTGGACATGTAGAAAGCACGTTCCTCTTAAACGTTGGTATATATCTACAAGACCGACCACACAGCCCCACTCCAGAACACACTAATCTTCTTCCTACACCAGCAGGTCGGGTTAAAGTTCATTGCTATTTGAATGCTTCCAGAACTTGAGCTAATACCAAGCAACACCTACCTGATTTTCTTGGTTGCGGACAGTGAAGAAGCCAACTACTCGAACAACTTCATGAAGTAGTTCCTTCTCCTTGTCGTAGGAACAATACCACAGTAAATAGCTGGCGATGTGGCGGAACTGCAGCGAAATTCCCTCAGCCCCAAGTACATTCTGCAAGCAAACAAAACACAACACAGGTTATGTAGTAATCAATACACGAAACAAGAGATCTTTGAACGAAATGCACGAAGGCACACACATAAGGGGTTCATAGCTCATGCCGCAAAACTACTTACCAGAATCCGATTAAATTTGGTATTGGAGAAACGCTAAATGCTTGAACAGCTTAATGTTGGTGCTAACTCTTAAATCCACAAAGTGGCACCCTTGAGAAATTAATAGTTCCTTATCTAATCAAAAAATTATCCGCATTTTGTGGAAGCCGAAGGTTCATTACCGTGTTCACAACAGCCTGCCATCTGTTCCTATCCCGAGCCACATTAATCCAGTCCACGCCATCACATCATCTTTCTGGAAGATCTATTTTAATATTACTTTCCATCTAGCAAGTAGCTGCTTCAAGTGGTCTTTGTCATCAGGTTTCCCAAGCAAAACCATACACGCATTTATCTTCTCTCCCATGTGAGTCCCATACTCTGCTCAGGTCGTTCTCCTTGACCTGATCAACCTAATAATATTTGGTGAGTAGTACAATTCAAGAATCTCCTGATTTTGAAGTTTCGGAGCTCATCGGTCCAACAACCCGTTAAAAATCGTAATCTAAACCGTTCTCAAAATCAACGTCCAAACGGGGCTAATAATGTGCAATACATCACTAAGCTCTTCCCATTTATCCCCACATTTACAATATATCGTAGTGTAATCTAATGCTTAACGCACAAAAAGCAAAAAGACTGTATAAGCATTCACTTCTACTAACCTATTATTGCTACAGCGAGTAAAGCAATGTCGACGGAATGGATTAAAATGTGAAATATAGAGTAAATAAGAAATGAAAAGCTTCAAGGAAGACTTGGGTGTAGAAGGAAAGTTACGACGTTGTGAAGCTGAGAAAAGGATTCTGCTTACGCCGTATATATGGTCCCCGCAGCCAGCATGCATCATGAACGTTTCAACTAATAAAGTGAGATATTTCTTGATAAATACTCATATCTTTCAGCTATTGAAGCAATAATTTGTATCGTCAAGTTAGTTAATTAGCAGGCTGCAGTTAAGAAGGGTACGCAGGATATTAACGCTGCTGTTAATTACCCCTGACAAAATGAACGGGACAAATTAGGAAGGAAAAGTGTTGTAAAGAACGCGCCTGAATAGAATGTGTAAATGTGACTCTTCGACTCTTGTGTGAATTACTGCGGATCTGAGGCAAGTAAATAATTCTATGGAGCAACGTTCTTCACAAAAGGGCAGTCGCATAGCTCCCGCTTTGTACAGTACAAGTCGAAGACGCAGTAACGTGCTAACAGGACCTAATCATCCGACGCAGAGAGATCTCCCTCCTAAATGTAATGCTTAGTACATCAACAAACACCGCTTTCAGCCTAGTTTCCGTCCTTGAAACAGAACTAAAAAAGACAAGAAAGGCAATGTACGTATAACGTAACATTGAAGCGCGTTCGTGCAACCATTGCTGCAGTGGAAAAACAATTAGTATTACATATTCTGAGTGTGTGTGTGTGTGTGTGTGTGTGTAGCCTTAGGTATCCAGCATGCAATGCGCATGCGGCAAATTGTCATCTGTGGCATGTCCGACTCTACAACACTGTTCCACGTTATCTCATAAACGACATGGATTTAGAAGAAAAAAGTTATCGAACATAAAATGTGTGTTTTTATTTTCTCTAAAACTTTTCTCATTCTAGGAAGAAATGAGGAAGATATGACCATAACTGTACATGGGTCTCCACGTAAAGGACTCATTATTCTTGTCAGATTTTAATTAAATTTGAATTTTCTGGACAGATTTTGGAGAAATACGCGTACGAAAGTTAATGAAAATCCGTTCAGTGGGAGCCCAGTTGTTCCATGCGGCGCACGGAAGGTCAGACAAGAGGTTGCTCATAGTCGTTTATCACAATTTTGCGATCGTGCCCTAAATAAGAAAGGAAAGACAGGAAGTGAAAGGTCAACGAATCACCACGCTGTGTGTGTGTTGTACCAGTCCGATCTGGGATTCGAACCAGCCCGAACCGACCTTCCTGAACTGTAAGGAAAACTAGGTGATAGGCATAATCCTGGTTTGTGTGCAGATAAGATTAACTTTCGGTGGTTGGACATTTCGTAACGCACATCATCTGATATTTGGCTGCAGGGCTACCTGACTTTGGAGTAAAGTAGCCGAGTTCCTGACGACAAGGTTTATTGCCCACTCCGAGTTTGGTGTAAATAAGACAGTGAAATGGGCGCTATCATATCATTCCCACACGCCAGAAAAAACATCAAAGGGGACAAAAACCTGTGTGTCGCTGTGCACCAATTGAATTAAGACAGGCATGCATATAATACATGCAACAAACCACGGACTAATGAAAGTGCAACAAATAAAACGCACTTCTTACACTTCCAATTACATCGTGTGTGTCCTTCCACCGCGACAGCGATTCCCGATCAGCCTTCGTCTTGCATACGACCCCTTATTCCTTACGATCAAAGAGGCAAGCACCATTAGTAACATACAGCATAGAAATTTCTACCCACCTTCAAACACAAGCGTGAGTGGAAGATCAGTATTCCAAATTTCAAATTTGAACCTTTGGGGGATTTTCACAAAAACTGTACAAACCAATGAAGGCCGCCCCAAAGCAATAATTTTTTATTTACTAAAATCAGCAACTAGATGGCAGGCAATCTAACCTGTGAGTATTATGCGATGCTATCGCCACTTTATTTAGGGTCCTGAGTTGATGTATGGTGCTACATCTTCGAAAACAGGCTACTTTCCTTCAGGTAATAATTTTGCAGAATATATACTAATAACACCGCAATCGTGCGAATATTTTCCTTAGCGTTAGTTTTTCTGGTTATCATTGAAGACCGAAATTTTAAATAAGGTACGGACAGAGGTCATGGACATACTAGCACTCTCCACAACATTGTTTGTTAAATCAACTATAAACATAACGACTTATGAAACATTGATGTTAGAGCCACGAAATGTAATGTCAAAACAATCTGCACTTAATACACCATTGACAAAAATAAAATGCCTGCATCAGTGTGGTACGTGACCCCATGTAGTCTGATAGACGCCAACTTTTGGAGAAACCTGCTGCTTCCACCTTCAGGGTAGTGGAATAAGTTCATCCTTCCAACCGAAAGATGGAAGAGGTAGGTTCCTCTGTGATAGAACCTCCAAATTACCACCACCACCACCACCACCATCACCACCGCCACCGCCGCCACCACTACCACAGCAACAAGTATATAAAAGTATGTAATTGGCGCGTAACTTTTACGAGTTCTGTTCCGAGGTAACTGTTGTGAAATCAAGAACGGTCTTTCAGGAATCTGTTTTAGGCTGAGTCGTACTGAATTGTTAGCTATATGTCACAGAAAAGAGGGGTAAAACAGCAAGGTTTTAAATTTTATATAAACCACGTTACATGCAAACAAGGGGTTTCAATCCAATTCTTTTGTTAAAATGTGAAAATATTAATAGCTCATGATTTTAAATATGGATTACACCCCACTGTACAACGTGCACGATGCTTGGTTTGTAGGGGTTACACACGCATGTTAAATGGAATCAACGCATCTTCTATACAAACACATGGATATTTGCCGGTGCACCACCAGACTGGACAGATTCATTAGGAGAGCCACTCTCACGGGAGTGCTCAGAGTTGGAGGGTTTGCTCATGGATATGTTATGATCAAACTGGTTGGCAAATGTACATACGAGAGAAATGTGTGATTAACTGTTCATCGTGGTTTCATAATGTGGGTTAGCTCATCTTTGTGTGCAAGTACAGTCAATCAATCAACCTCACCCTACCCTACGCCATACTCCAATACTTCAAACGAAGTCGTTAAACGAGGCCATCGTTACCACTACAACTTTTTGTTACAAGGTCTCATACTGACTGTAAAGACACCGCCCTAAAATCTGTATTACACAGCAAGATTCAAACTCAAGGATTTATTATTGGTACGCAGGCTATTTAACGACGACGCAACAAACTCAGAGGTTATTCAGATCCAAAGAGTGGACAGAAAGCAGTTTATTGACAATTTCAAGATAATGTCCGGTCATTCATCTGAATGGATTGAGGGAAGGAAAAAAATGTTCAAGCTACAGGCTTAACCAGTCAAGATTCGAAGCAAGTACCTCCGGGATAAAACATACCGCCTTCCTGGTCGGTTTAACAGCCGTTAATTACTTTAAGTTAGACTCGTTATTTGAAAATTTAGGAAAACCGGGTACTTGAAAATTGAGGAAAATTAGAATATTTGGGAACGGTAATTCAGAATCTTTCGTCTTACCTGCCCGGTAGCGAGGAACGTGCAGACTAAAAGCTAGGGTGATAAGATTATGATTTTATGGTTGTTAGAAACAGGTCTAAAAGTTTGTCTCTCGCTTTAAGGCAAGAAGTGACAGAAGACTGGGAGAATTTTACAGTCAGGAGCTTCATAATGTATGCGCTTCACTATTATTATTATTATTATTATTATTATTATTAGGACGATCAAATGAAGGAGTACACGTTTGGTTCGTACAGGTAGCATGCAACGGACAGATTAAGAATGCATTTTGGTCCGAAAAACATAAGGGATCGTTTAGATGGCTCTAAAGGACAGTGATTCATCGTGCTCAGGATGTGTGTAAGCAGCGAACTCTTGTGGATGTAGTAAAGAACATTCGGTGCCTCAGCAATTATCAGTTTCTCAAGAATGTCTCTGTTTTCGGTAAGTAAGAAAGCCTACGCTGAACCGTTTAAGTAGAAGCACCAGAGCCTTTAGTTAAAAGAAAATACAACGCCACACAGGCCAAGGACAGGTAGCACTTTTCCTACAAACAAAAATATAAATCCTTCATACCTGCAGTTCCATTCAGTCACACTTCAGCTTCCGAATGGACATTTTCGTCTTTGAAACCTCATGACCGAGCTGCGATGGAAAGCGGGTATTCTGACAACTTACGGATCGTGACTGTAAAATCTGCATATTGATATGTAAATGACAGTTGAATTGCATGTACTGGAACTAAAAAGTCTTAAAACTTCAGAAACTTAAAATAAACCACACCACCAGCAAATGCTTTTAATGTATGGTAATACAGTGCTAGCGGGAAATAGGTTATTTGCTACAAACATCGCTGGATTTTCCCTCCGCCTTCATTTCGACCAGTAAGTACAGCCTAGGACTAAATGATGACAGTTTCGATGAACGTCGCCATTTTTAGGAACACACCTTCGACATACATAGAAGACCTCCGGTACACACGTACGAGCGGATGGAAGAGACACGTCCGTCCTGGAGAGGTAAAAAAAGTAGGTGCGTGAACACAATCTGATAAAATAGAGCCTGTGTTCCAGCAAGAAATCTATTCCTTCTATCTGTTGTAACTAATGACAGGTGATGCCAATAGACAACAATACAAAGGTAACTTCTGTAGGACTCGTTCCTTCCAGAAGGCCTCTAAAACCATGTACAAAGAAGATTGATTGACGCCGATATTTCAACATGCCGTTCAAAGTCCGGAAATATTAATTTGTCATACCGCATGCAGGTGAGCGTATATTCCGCATGAGTAAAATTTATGAAGGGCCTAAATCATGTAAAAATAATTTGACTACGTAATTAAAATGCTAAAGAGGGTCCACCACATATATACACAAAAAATAAACCGAGAAGTTCAATTTAATTATGATATACTTAATCCGTTACATATTACGGGAGTAAGGAAGCGAAAAGACGATTCCGGAGGCAGCACTAAGTCTCAAAAAATAATGTTGGAGTCGCTGTTTCAAGTACCGCTTTAAGCACGGTCGTGTGCCCTGTGATTATGTTCTAACTCTTCTTTTGGTTTCGTCAGAATTTCAATGTTTGTTCTTCGTTTACATCCTGCATCGAAGTTAACAAATTCGTGGAGCTTTACCTCCACTCCCCACGTGTTTTTAAGACACAGTTCGAAGTACAGGTGCAGCTACATCTTACCACGATTTGTCACGCATAAATACAATTAACTAGTTAAAAGGTGAAGCGCCTTCTCGAAAAGTTTGAACTTTTCAGCTGGGTAAGGCGCTGTTTGTTTGATAGAGCAAAACCACTAATTAGCACTAATTATGTAGCTCATTACATAATATTTCCCTTTACTCTGTTACCTCACATCTCGTAAGCCAAAATACCTTCCTCAACAGTTCTCCCCCTAATGCCCGCCAACATTTTCTCCCCTTAGACTGAGACCAAATTTTTCATTCATATAAAAATATCAATGAAACGTCGGGCGTTAAACAGCAAGTGTAGTAACTGCATCTTACACCGGCCTACAGATTGCACTGGCAACGGGAAGGCGACATGCGTCACATACAGTGTCAGCGCTAAGCCGGAAACGACACTCTTTAAATAAAGTAGACAATTTTATGTAAAAACGTCTTTGGTGTCCAGTTGCGTAATTTCGGAACAGAACTGAAGTGACTGGTCGCGTGAGAATATTTTATCGTCTCTTGTCGCCGCGAGAGCTTAAACGGTCTTAATTTTTGCGTGTCAGTAGTTTCGAAGGAGACTACGTACTTCATAACATGTCATACTCGACCGCGAAAGTTCGCCATGACGCTACGCACACCGACAATAGAAATGAGGCTCTGACAAATGAGCCGCGGTATTGCAACCGCTACGTTTCGCGCCGAGATCATGTTCATTGCCAAATTAACGTTCACACGTGGAACTGATTTGTAAATAAACCGTGAGGCTCGGTTTCAAACTAAACATTACGTTTATAAAGCAACTTTAACAATTTAAAGACGAAGTGCAGACTGCTTTATTTTAGACCAAGTCCGTACCGCGCTGTAAACACTTTTCATCTCGGTTATAAAAACCAGTCAGTTTATGATGTAAGTGGCACAAGTTGCCGTTTGTTCTGAGATAAATACAAGACACATAAATACATTGTGGACAGAAAGTACAATTCTTGAACGTTAAACCTGTTGGTGCATCACGTTACCAGTAAGCTGTTCTCCGTCCTTACAAATATCGCCATCAATTACAGTGCAAAGGAGTACAATCTTAGGGTAAGGCTCCCTTTTGTGATGCGTAGGTAAACAGGGCTGCCAATCACAATTATATTTTGGAGACTATTCTATAGTCTAGGGCGCTACATGTTTTGACTTATCACAAACCATCAAGAGGCACAGGCTAAAAATATAGGAGAAAAACACTTAAATACAACACATTATCGACTAAAATATCGGGATCTCAATTTTACATTGTTTGAGTAGGTATTTATTGCTGTTATTAGCGTGTGCCTAATGATGGCTAGTGAATGAGTCCAAACATGCAGCACCCTTCGCAATAATATATTTTCCATACATAGCTGTGAAGGTCCTTACCCGTTTACGAAGAAGCCTAGGTTAGTTTCTTGCCTAAAAACCCTTCTGTTGGTGTATTTCCACGGTAAGGGTCGCCAACATTTTAACTGGTTATTCAATGCAAAAAAGTTTTATTTCTGTGTTCTAACACATCAAACATATGAAGACCACATGTAACTGGGGTTGCAGGTGGGAGGTATTTACAGCGTAGCATGCAACGGGCCACCTGACCCACGATGTCCTGCCAGACACATAATATCGCACTGCAACATATTTAACAGAAGCTTCGGTTAGCATTATTGTAAGCAAAAACCTGATTCGTAATCAATACTGTGAACGTATGCAGTCAGCAGGCAGCTGTGTGGCGGGGCAGACCTTATGTACACAGATGAACCCAGACGGGGGACAGAGAGGGAGGCACATAAATTGAAATGTCCTACAGGGCCAACAAGCACAAAAGCTAATTTAGATGGTGAAATCATTCAATTAAATCCGTCCAAACATTGCTGGAGACCGAGACAAACATTGGCGTGGCCTACGCGGTTTACCAGGGGCCCATTTCCCACTCCCTTGCCCCGCAATTTCCCATTCCCGGCAAATGTTTATACAAGATCCATTGCATTATCTATCACTGGTACATCCCAACTCTGGCCCTTGTATCATTTTCGCAGCACACCTACCATATAACCATGACTATTACATCACGGGTTCTTTTATCGGAATATATGCGAACCACGAACTGATTACACTATGCATGCAAAATTGTATGTCTGTATTGTGTGTGTACGCATGCACAAATGGGTAAGCGTTCATTTGTGTATTCAATAATCCATATGCGAATGTAGGCATACGTATTATGTTCCGATATACATATCGCGTACTATTTCATGTCGCTGACGTTTTAGAACTTCTTTCTAAAATAGGAAACAAAAACCAAAACATCCTATATTGTCCCAAGGCACGCTAATGTTCCTTTTTCGATCTTTGTCATTCATAATAATAAAACAGGAAGTGTTGTTCGATAAGGCGGAAGTACATATTTCATCAAAAACAAATTATCTTGTCCCACATACATCCCAGTGCCGACACTACTTAATCCATAGAAGAGTCATTGTGGCTCCGCAGCTAGTCCAGACATTCTCTTAATTTAATGGAACACGAAGGTTCATTACTGTATCCACAAAAGTTAGCCACCGGTCCCTATCCCGAGCCAGACAAATTCAATCCACACTTCGTATCCTATTTCTTTCATATTTAAATACTACCCTCCCACTGACTCCGCGGTCTGAAAAGAAAACACTTAGAATACGTGCAGAACAAAGCTATTACATATACACACAATGCAGGAATATCTCTCTTCCGTATATGCATCTGACCCCACACTGCTAGGCATTTCGCTTCATATAATTTGTAAAACGAAAATACCTTGAATAAGCAATAAAAAAAAATACCCATGCAATGGGAACAGAGCGAGAAAAAAGTATTACCGAAACAAACCAACGAAGCACCACCACTCATACCATGTACTTATTTTCTTTCAAATAACATTCGCATATGAAAAATGTCTTTTTTTAGTGCGTAATATAACGACGCTGTCAGTTGTTACTGTACAGCTTCTGTCATAAATTAATGAACGAGTATGGAACACGGGTAGGCAATGATACTGACGCGGAAAAGCCGAAGTACCCGGAGAAAAGACTGTCCCAGTACAACTCTGTCCACCACAAATCCCAAGTTAAATGGCACGGGATTTCACCCGGGCCTCCGGGGAGACAGATCGACGGCAACCTGTCTGAACCATGCGCGACACGTCCAATGTAAAAATGTGATTGCTGATATCTACTGAACGAGGAGTTCGCGAACCACAGTGTCAGAACCATTGCCATACTGTCTGAAAATCCATTCCCACGCTACAAGGTTAATGTATAACATTATAGCACAACGTTCGTCGTGTCTCAAGCTATTTTAGCCATGCTTATACAACAGTATAAGGTTCAGTCTCCAAGACAGCTAACATCTTGTACATTCATCCATCTACTACTGCGGTACCGTTGACTAAACAACTCGTAAGAAAAGTAAGGATTATTACCCAAGGAATTAATCGTGTCTGAAGCCTATGTCGTCATGGTTAATTCGAAAGCCCACATATGCCATAGCAGCTAACCATATTATGGTGCTGTAAGAACCATTGTGACACTGTTTACGGGCTAGAAGCAAGCAAAAACATAATAAAACTTTAATGCCGTCTTAAACCAATAATGGCACATAGAAACGGCCGGACAACGTGCAGTTGCGTTTTGAGCAAGACGCCAAATGAAGCCGTCGCCGACAGTGGCGCGCCAAAAACGCTGTGACGACAACACATTAATGTTACAAACCGCTGTGTGTGCATACTGACGCTGTCAGGGGATTTCAAATCGTCATCGTCGTGACTGGTCTTCAAGAGCAGAACTTATAACTCTCAGGGCACAAAGTCGAACAACCCGGAGAGACAGTGCAATTCAACAGAATACCGGCGACAAGCACGCATAGATGTTCCGCCTGCCACACTACGTACGATTCGGAGGTCTGAGGTTTGACGGATAACATGCCAAGGTGGAATCAGAGACAGCCAACAGGGAAAAATAAAAGTTGTCACCTTCGCCGCATAGTTACAAAGGAGAAGGTTCCTCCGCCAGGCAAGTGGAGGTTGTAAAAACTCCATTCGCAGACTCTCCACACGGCTCATCATGGAAGGTGCTGTGGAGGGGCCATAAAGAAGGTTGCCCCTTCATTTCAGACGCACGGCAACCACGAAGCATCACCGTCCGGTCACCGAACCAAGTCCTAGGCCGACTTGACAAAACTGTTACAACTTTCAGTGGCCACGGTGCCATCGCAAATGAGGCTCACCGAGTGTTTACTGTCAAAATCGAGAGAAAGAATAAACGGCATAAAGCTACTGTTAAAGTATAAACTGGGGACAGGTGTAAGTCCCGAAATCGGGTCCTTCCTGCAGAAGAAAATCCCCACTCCAGGGACAAGTGCGACATAATTTTAATTCATTGGATAATTCCAGAAATGAGACGCAGGACAAGCGGGCAGGGACAAACGGACAGACACAACGTCAGGGTTACGTCTTTATTTCACAAATTTTATAAAGCATAAAAAGGGGAATTTACAAAAAATATTTCTTTGAGAAACAGGATATCATGGCGATTAATATTAAAAGCAACCTGCTACACCACGCTTCATGCTGTTGTATTCTGAAGATGGCGACAAGTTACACGGCGTCACATCACAGAGGACCAGCACCGTAATCTTACTATTCAATGTCACCCTTCAGCGGCAAGCATGCGTTAATGGCAATCTAACACGAAATTTCCAGGCAAGTAGGTTTGCGTATTGTTACAGATTTCTCACAAACACAGCAGTATTCTGGGAGAACTTACGGTGGATAAACTTACCTGGAACATCTGCAAGTCAAGCTCCGCCACCCGGTTCAGAAGACGTATTGTAGCAATAGTGACTGCAATGGTATGTTGTGGAAGTGCAGGAGGTGGGGAGGCAGAGCCCCTGGAAGGTGCTCCTTGGTGTAGTAGCATGCCATATAGCATGGAAACGGCGCCTACCAACTCTGTCACTTGAAGCGTCCCTACCAGTTGAGTTGGATCATCCTTGCTACCACCGCGGCGCACACTGCCACTACACCTGCACAGAAACAAGTAACCATATATCACATGCACACTGAATATCGATGATATGGGCACCCCACAATACTGCAGAAGAATGCACTCATTAACAAGCTCTTAATTAAAAATGTAACTACAGTAATTTTTGGTCATTCGTAAAATTGTGAAAAGCGACTACCAGTGTCAAGTCTGTCCGTCCGCATGAAAAAACTCGTCTCCCAATAGACGGATTTTAATTAAATTCCATATCTGAGTAGTTTTCGAAAATCTATCTAAAAAATTCAATTTTCATTAAAATCGGACAAGAATAACGGGTACGCTACTTGATACGAAGACCAGTACATTGTTGATGAAATCTCGCTCTGTTCTTCACAGAATGAGAAATGTTTCAAACAAAAGCTGAAGAGAAAATCAAAGCACACATTTATGATCGATAACTTTCTTTTTTTTCGAAAATCGTGCCGTTTATGAGATAATGTGGAAAATAATGTGGAGCCGGACAGGCCACAAATGACATGGCGCATGCGCATTGCGTGCTGGATAACTAAGGTTACAAACACACAATCAGAATATGTAATAATTATTGCTTTTCCACTGTAACAATGGTTGCACAAATGTGCCTCCATGTTACGTTATAAGTATATTGCCCGTCTTCTTCGTTTTTGCAAGCACGGACAAAGGCGACGGAGATGGAGGCTTCCCAAGTCAAGTCGGGCAGACCCACAATGCCAAATTCACACCCGCACCATTGTACATCAGTGCACCTTATTAATTCACTGATGGCTCTTTTCAAATGTATGGTTACATGACGTCGATGGGAAAATGGTCATAAATGTGGGTGTCGAAAGGATGTTTAATGAAGCCACGGCGGCTTGTTCTATAGTACTATCCCAGCACTTTCCTCGTTGACATGAGCAAATCCATGACCTCGGCTATGAAAGCCAACATACGGGGCTCAAATCAAAGCGACAACGACCACCTCCTTCAAAATCATTACTTTATTACTATTCATGATCACCCTTGTAACGCATACCACGCTGCATAAGCCTTCCACTTGCAACAGCGTCGTTAAATAAACAAAACATAAACAAGCCTCACACCCGCCACGAAAGTTAGTCACGCATGTAGCAGTTAAATTCCGCTGGATTTAGTGTGTTTTATTTCACATTTTAGGCAAGGAATGAGGATTCTAGTTGATGCTTGCCGGAGAAGAATGACAGTGCGACTCCACATTTTAAACAGGAAAACCCAATGGGCGGCGTTTCCATCCCCCACCCGATAACGTTTATTTTTTTCTTTAACCACTACTTACCCTTTTACAACACTGCACAGATACCGGATTCCTAACTAAGGTTGTTTGTAGTTTGCACCAGATCCTCCATTTCCTTCCCTGTGTTTCGCCATATTATGTCGAATCACAGGGAATACAGCTAGCTAACTTCATCAAATAGAGCACGAACGGTAGTTCCACAAGTGCGACATTCGGTGGCGTAATATGGTGGCAGTAAAGGTGAGTGAAGAATATGGTCTAATGAAACCTGTCTTTTATTCCTCACAGTTAAAAGTCTTTAGCCTCTCGAAACGAGATTTTGTATATCATGAGGCTAAACGTAATACCGCATGAACCAGTATGTAAGAAGCACCACAACACGCCAGAATCGGAACCCGGGCACGCTTAAAAACTCATATGCAACAAGGACTCTACTGAAAAATGCATTTCCATTAAACTAATTCCGGACAGCAGACTCTTTCTTCAGAAGCAAACTGGTCCTCAAAAACTCTACATATTCCACGTATTTTATGAAACCCAAATGCTTATTAACGTCTTCACAACGGTCCACCATTATTCCCTATCCTGAGCCAATTAATCCAATCTACACCCCAATTTTATTTATGACCATTTTAACATTAACCTTCCATCTACACCTCGGTCTGCCAAGCGGTTTCCTTCCCTTTGATTTTCCCACCTACGTACTGTATGCATTTCTCTTGTCCCACCAATCTCATCCTCTTTGACTTCGTCAACCTTATAACATTTCGTTCAGAGTACACATCTCTCTCCACGGAAGCCCGGATTCAATTCCAGGTCAGTCCATGTGGGATTTGTGATGCGGAAGTGGCGATGAGGGGTTTTCCCCGAGTATTTCGCTTTTCCCGTCAGTAACATTCCACAAATATTCCACACTTACTCCAATTACCTTTCGTCGATACTATATATAATCTTAGGAATTGACAACGTCGTGAAAATAACTCACTAAAAGAAAAGTACACATCATGAAGCTCCTCAGCATACAATTTTCTCCAGTTTCCCGTTACTGCCTTTTCCGAAGGCCCCAAATTCTTTAATTTTTTAATCTTTACAGTTTTAGACAATAAACGGGGAGACGAAAAATCTGGATGGAACGGTAAGAGAATTCTCTGAGTTTCATCTGCTCTTAATATCTTCATGAATACAGAGTCGAATTGTTTGTGCCGTTCCCATACATCTGAACCGTGCCAAATTTACAAACGATTTTTAGTCATCGTCTTGTAATGTACTTAACTCTGCTGTTGACACACGAACACATACTTGGTTTTCCCAGCATTTATTTCTAGACTGGCCTTATTAGTACTGACAAATAAAGCTACTTATATTGCTATCAGAGTGTAACATACACTACATTTGATAATCAGGCGCAATGCATGAACGAATGAAAACAATGCCGCATGTTGAAATGACATACAATGAACAGGTCGAAGTGTTTTAAAATGGTATACCTTTTACGAGAATATCAGGCCAAAGTGCTCTCTCTTCTGTTCTGTTCTGTTCTTCACTTTCACGACTGAATGAAATACCGTAACAAGCAGGAACATAAAGACTACGGGGTTCACAAGCATCCACTTCACGGTGCACAAATCGCAGGGAAAGAGGGGTTTGAATTAGATCGACTACAACGGCGAGCGCCCAGGCTAATGCGGCTCAGAATGAAACTAATTAACACAAACAAGATGCTTCTAATTGCGTGTAATGAATTAGTAGGTTTCGTCGCTACCAGCATTCATTTGTGTCAATTGCAATTTGTGTAAACCTCCCAGGGGCGGCAAGGTAAGCACATCTGTCCTCGTTACTCGCGCCCCAGGGAGAATACTCTCGGAATAACAAGCAGCTACTTACCAGCCTCCTTCCTGCTCTAAACAACAGGCTCAAGTCTCGCACAAAAAAAATTCAAGTCTCAAAATTTATTAGGTTAAACCAAGGCAAAGAAAAATAAAACAGTCATAAGTCCCTTCAGCCAAGAACCACGGCATTAAGGTGTAACAGGCGCGAAGGTATATCTAACATGCATTCTGGATCTCCGCAGAGTAAATTTTTATAACGCCATGACGAAAGATAATTTACCCGGATAGGCATCAGTGCCGATCCCAAAGTGTCGGCGAAGACAACAATCTCTGTCCCCTACAGGAATCGAACACGGTCCTCAACACGTTTTACTAACCGCGTTATCCCGCATATTCTCAATGATCATAACAGCAACTCCATTAAGCAGGGTTCTTAATGAGAAGCTAACAGTTCTTCAGCTAGTCGAGAAACGGCCCTCCTTTTTAAGAATTCCGAAGCTTCATTACCGTGTTCATAACATACTACGGAGAAAGAGAAGGAAGGTCTTCACTTCATTTGCTACTGACATCAGAAGACGCTCCCAAGCTTTGTATCAAATTCAGTCAGGCGTTGTTAGAGTTACAGTTACGAGGAAGACCACCCCATTCTACGCAGGAACAACCAAGTATCCTAAATTTTATTACATTCATCCCGCTGTATTTACTATAACTGAAGTACAAACGAATCATACCGTCAAGCACAACATTTTAATGCTACACAACATTGTGTTATATTTTTCAGTCCACCCGAACCATCACTGGGCACCTTGATTTCAAAAGTTTAAAAAACACAAGTACATTTGCAATATGCAAGTTAATCGTTAATGAGATCTCACTAACATATGGTTATTTATTACATGAATTTAATTTAATTTAATCTTATTACTGTAATAAATAAAACCTTAATGAGATCAGTAACGAAGAATTTGCATATTGCAAATGCACTTATGCTTTTTAATCTTCTGAAATCAAGGTGCCCAATGATGGTTCTGATGGACCGAAATATGTAGCACAATGTTGTGCAGCATTAAAGTGTTGTGTCTGACGGTATGCTTCGTTTATATTTCAGTTAAAGTTCCTGAAAATTCAAGTCCTGAGCAGGATGAGAATTCGCGATCCCAGTACACAGGCCGCCAAATACGTGCCTTTGGCCGCGCAGCTATCCGGGCAGAAAAAGAACAAGACAGACAATGTACGTATACCACTGAGGCGCGTTCGCGTAACCACTGTTGCCGTGGAAAATCAATACGTATTACACGCTCAGCGTGTGTCTGCAGCCTTACTTACCCAGCATGCAAAGCTCATGCGCCCTGTTTTATGGTCATCTGCGTACTGACCGGCTCTACAATATTTTTCCATAGTATTACACAAATGGCATGATTTACAGGAGGGGAGGGGGGGTGTTACTGGACACACTATGTTTTGATTTTCTCTACAACTTTTGTCTGAAACAGTTCTCATTCTACAAAGAATTCAGCCTGCTAGTATAAATGTACATAGGTTTTCAAGTAAAGTACCCGTTACTCTTGTTGGATTGTAATCAAACTTGTATTTTCTCCATAAATTTTCGAAAAATACTAAAAAAAAATCAGATTTTATGAAAATCCGTCCGAACAGCCACGACGAAGCTAACAGTCGCTCTTCGCATATTTGCCAACGTGCCTAAAAACTAACACGCGCCCTTTCGACAATTACAGAACAATACGACGGAATCACGTGACGCAGAAAGAAGTAATCCAGTCGCACTGCACGCTGTCAAAATGCGTCCTTACGATTTTGCATCCTTCGCTGGCTACATTTTCATTGCTCACAATTCGTACAAATCTGTTGGTGCGAGAGTAACCATTGATGCAGAAACCAAATGGATGGCAGCTACTTATAAATGACGTTCAGACAACCTGCTGCTTATTATTACCCGAATTTCTCACTTCTCAGTTTTGGCTGGGAAATATTCACCTATCCTGCCATTAGTAATCAACAGGATTAGGCTCGGTGGTCTTATTTATAGTTTAAAAAGTGTCTTACAATTGAATATGTGCCAAGAATTATAGATTTTGCTTTTGTACATATGTATTCGGGTGAAAATTAAGTCTTGTTAGACTCTGTGATAGTGACTTTGGAATTACTCCCGTAGATGATATTACTATTGGGATTACTTATGCTGCCTTTTGCTTCCACATAGTACATATTTCATTCGCCAGTTCTTGGTACTTGTTTCATTTGTCGGTTATTGTTTTGGCGAGATTGTGTGTATTCGGGACAGCTATGTCTATCAAAAAGGTGTTCTTCGTTTTCTTATTCATAAAAGTTACGTCAGGTCGGTTAAAAGGTATTGTTTTGTCCGTAAGTATGAGGTGTGGCAATAAAGAAACCGGATTGCTTTTATTACTCATTTCCGGCCACGTCTATGACGAAGAGGAGGGTAGGGCATTGACCCGTGGACTTCCCTCTACCGTCACACAAAGGTTCATTCACG
>Ga0123354_10003761_pt1 | contig 21130 bp, 23 predicted proteins | sample TergutLab28metaG_2_FD_97872 | JGI IMG/M metagenome (GOLD analysis project Ga0123354, IMG submission 97872) | Labiotermes labralis P4 segment gut microbial communities from Petit-Saut dam, French Guiana - Lab288 P4 | ecosystem: Host-associated > Arthropoda: Insects > Digestive system > Gut ... | reverse complement strand
CGGGCGGGCGACCAGCCCAGCCCCAAGCCAAGTTGCCCGCCCACAGTGTGAACCGGTCCAGTGCCACCCAGCATCACCAGAACCACCCCGGCGCAAGTGTGAGAGGCTGCGCTAACCCAACCCCACATCCTCACACAACTGGCCTGACAGACAAAACCTGGCCTGACGAGCCCTAAACCACCCGCCGAAAGTTGGGATACCACCAGAAACAGACCAATATCCTGGGCCGCAACGGTGCAAACCCAACTTTCGGCCACAATGACATCCGTGCTCAAGATGTGCCACCCACACATCATCCCGAAGCCCTGGAATATAAGGTTGATTCCATGGAACCAGCAGCCCAGCAGCCCATCGTCATGGTGCCGGTTAGCGCAGAACAGCTTGCCCGGCTGGCGGCCGGCGAGATATTGTCAGGCCCGCTGATGGGCATCGCCCCGACCGGCGAACTGGCGTCCACATTCGGTGTCGAGCCGGGGGAGCAGGCCGAGGCGGCGGCGCTGCAGCTTGCCGACGTCTTGGGGCTTACCGGCCCCTACCTTGGTGGCACCCGCCGGGTGGTTGTGGCCCAATTGGTTGGACGCCCAAACCCCGATGATGCGGCCAACGGACTTGTGGTCATAGATGGTCTGGCAAGCGGCGACGTGACAGCGTTTTTCACCGGCCCTGGCGACCCAGCAGCGGCTGGGCAGGCGGGGGGGCTAAACATTGATGACGCCTGGGAGCAACCCGGCGTCCAAAATCTGCTTGCCACAGAACCGCTCGGCTGGCACGATCTATCGGAACTGGTTCAGGTGTGAGGTGTCGCCCTTGGCTATCATGGCGAACAGCACATCTGCCTTGTTCTGATCCCAGATGACGCTAGACCCGGACGGGGTGTTGGCGTCCGGGTTAGATATCGGAACGGTCAGTGAGATCACATCTCCCTTGGCATATGACAAGGCGCTCATCGCCACCGGTTTGAGCACGCCGAGACCGGTGTCCTGCCCCCGCTGGATGATGCTGCCGACTGTTTGCCACAGGTGCCAGTACCGCACAGGGTCCATTAGCGTTGATGCCTTGGCCAATTTGGCCACAATCTTGCCTATCACCTCGCGCTGGCGCTCCACGCGTCCCAAATCGCCACGGGGGTCCTGGTGGCGCTGCCGTACGTAACCGAGCGCCTTGATTCCGTCAAGGGTCTGGCAGCCGGCCGGTAAATTGAGGTTAGCGTCCTTGTCGATCATCGGTGCCTTAAGGCAAACCTGGATGCCGCCGACCAGGTCGACCAGCGAGACAAAACCGCCGAAACCGATTTCCAGGTAGCCGTCCATGCGCAACCCGGTGGCGTCCTCGACCGATTGGACCAGCAGCGACGGCCCGCCGTAGGTGTATGCCGCGTCGAGCTTGTCCTGCCCATGGCCAGGTATCGGCAGGTACGAATCGCGGGGCAGCGATATCAGCGCCGGCGAGCCTTTCGGCGGTACATAGTAAATGAGCATGGTGTCTGTGCGCCCGCCCTCTGCATAGCCCGTGCCCAACTGTTTTCGCTCCGCAGCACTCAGCCCGGCGCGAGAGTCCGAGCCCACCAGCAGGATGGCTGTGCCGGGCTGGGGTGGCGGGCGGGTGCCACTCGGGATGTCAGTGACGGTGGTCACCTTGTTCCAGGCGTGCACCGGTGCGTACCCCAGGAACGCCAGCCACATCGCAAACGCCACCAGTAGAACCACCACCAGGCGGGCGAACCGGAAGCGCCTGGCTGGCTTTTCCAGGTTATCAGGCTCCTTGGCCGGACGCACCGGGTCCTGGCGCACAGGGTCCTGACGGGCCACTCTGGGACCGGCCGCGTAGAGCCATTCCATGTCGTCATCTGTGGCAGTTTTTGGCGGCGGCGCACCGCCGTAGAGCCACTCCATGTCTAATTGATGCTGATCGGTCCCACCCCCGGATCCCTTCAGGGTCATGGCATTTCAGGGTAGCCATGCTCGCGGCTAAGTGGGGGAGGATCACAACGACACGAGCCAAATTGCGAAAATTTCGCTGAAAGTTCCGGCAATTTCGCTGGTGCCGACGCATTTCGGCTTAATAGCACATAAGAGGTGACATTATAGTCGGTCGTTGGGCGGGGATAGACTTGGTGGCATATCGTCCATAGGAGATGCGTGACCGCTACACCACATGCCACCAGCCTGGCACAGTTATTGGCCAGGGCTGCCTCCGGGAAACTTGGGCAGGACATCGTCGCATTGGACGTTTCGGCACCGCTCGCAATAACCGACGTGTTTCTGCTTGTCAGTGCGGCAAACGAGCGCCAGGTCGGCGCAATTGTCGACGCCGTGGACGAGGCGGCGGCGCTGGCGCATGCGCCTGTCTTGAGGCGCGAGGGCACCCAGGAGAACCACTGGGTGCTGCTTGACTTGAACGACGTCGTAGTGCACGTCATGCTGGCAACAGACCGGGCGAACTACTCGCTTGAGCGCATTTGGAAGGACGCCCCCAAACTGGCGCTCAACTTGGACGATGGAGGCAGTTGATGACCAGACTTGTCATGTGGCGCCACGGTGTCACCGACTGGAACGAATTGGGCGTCTTCCAGGGGCAAACAGACATCCCGCTGAACCAACGCGGTCTGGCGCAGGCTGGGTTGGCGGCACCGTACCTGGCGGCGATGCGGCCGTCTGCCATTTACTGCTCGCCGATGCGGCGGGCGGAGCAGACAGCCGACGCGCTGGCTGGGCTAACCGGTCACCAGGTGATTGTGGACGCCCGCCTCGCCGAGATCGACGTCGGTACGTGGGTGGGCAGTAGTTTGGCGTCATTGATGGCAGACGACCCGGCCGTCCGGGCGGCGGTTCTGGCCGGCGAAGACTACAAACGCTCACCCACCGGTGAGACGATGGGGCAGGTGGGGCTGCGCGCTGGGGCCGCCCTGCGTGAGATCGCCGAGAGTCACGATGGGCAAACAGTTGTGGTGGTGAGCCATGGCGGCGCGATCCGCATGGGCATGGCCAACATGCTTGGCTGGTCATACGATACGTCTACCGGGCTTGGGGGCGTCGCCAATTGTGGGTGGTGCGTGCTGGGCCAACGGTTCGGGCGGTGGCGCATCGAGGTGTATAACTGCACAGCTGTGGCCCCGGATCCATCGATCAGCACGGAGATCTAGCAACGAGGTAAGATTGAGGGTTGAACGTTAAGGAGGCCCAGTATGTCGGTCGGTCTTGAAGGAATCTTTCAGCCGAGCATGCGGCACTGGCGTGAGTACATCGACACCGAGCAGATGCGTGTCAACGTGAAACCAGCGCTGGGCCCAGGCCCCGGTGGCGGGCCGGTGGAGATAAATCTCAAGACTGGGGCAGTCGTGATAGACGAGGCGGCCGTTGCGCACGAGGAAGACGAACGCGAGCAAAGAAGGGCCGGTCTGGCCTGAACACCCAATATTGCGGTAGGGTGAACAACGATCGGTGGGGGCAGAAAGGATCGTCGTGAAAGTACTTGTGCTGACCCGCAACATGGGCGAAGGACACAACCGGGCTGCCAAGGCTATAGGTGAGGCCTTCAATGCGAGGGGCCATGACTGCGAAGTGATGGATGCGCTCAGTATCGCCAATGCGGGCATGCCGCAACCAGCCGAACCTGGCAAGCACCGTGTGCTGACCGATGTGGCATCGAATCTGTACTGCTGGACGGCCCTGCGGGCACCATTCCTGTTCGGCGCCGTCTACAAGATGGGCGAGGTCTACACCCGCACGCCCGTGCCGTCGCCAATCTATCTGGCCAGTGCGAAGTTTGCAGAGCCGACGTACGCCTTCATAGAGGAGCACGAGTACGACGCCGTGGTGGCGCCCCACCTGTTCCCACAGGAAACGCTGATGGCGATGCGCAAGCACCACAAGTCAAGGGCACGCCACTTCGCGGTGCTCACCGACTACACCTGCATCCCGTTCTTTTCCGAGGCGAAGGTCGACGGCTACTGCATCCCACACCAGGACCTGCTGAAGGACTGCCGCAGCCACGGCATACCGACCAGCCGGACAACGGTGACGGGTTTGCCGACGATGGCCCGCTTCGCGCGTCCCCCAAGCAAGGCCGAGGCGCGCACCGGGCTTGGGTTGCCGGGCGACGTGCCGCTGTTCCTGGTCATGTCAGGCGGGGTTGGCAGCACCAAGGCTGGCGATCTTTGCGGACGCTTGCTGACGGCCGGCAACGAAAACATGCACGTCGTGGTGCTGACGGGCCGCAGCGAGGATCTGTTCCTGCAGATTGCCGGCCGCTACCAGGCCGACCCGCGGGTGACCGTCGTGCCGTTCACGGACAAGGTGCCGGACTACATGGCGGCGGCCGATGTCATGCTGTCGAAGCCGGGCGGCGTCTCCAGCACGGAGGCGGCCGTCATGGGGCTGCCGCTGGTGCACACGGCCACAATCCCCGGCAACGAGACCAAGAACGCGCGGTTCTTCGCCCGCCACGGCATGTCGCTGTACGCACCAAGGATTGAGGACGCCGCGCAGGCAGCCCACAAGTTGATCAAGGACCAAGGGCGCCAACAGAAGATGCGAGCAGACCAGCAGGCGAACATGATGCCGGACAGTGCTGACCGCGTTGTTAATCAAGTTGAAAGAATTCTCAGCTGATTTTGTCTTGATTATTAGTAAGGATTCCTGTATATTTCCATGTGGATTTACTCCCGATGTCGGGGGCATCTAGAAGGAAACGAGCATGGCAGCGACGCCGAGACCGTCAGGCACACCAGGCCTGATGCGCTCGATGAACGAACGCACGGCCTTGAGCCTGCTCATCTCCCGCGGCCCTATGACTCGTATGGAGTTGGGTGTTGCAACAGGACTTTCGGCACCGACGACGTCGCAACTGGTCAAGCGCCTGGCGGATGTCGGTCTGGTGTGCCAGGACGGCCACACCTCCGGATCCAGGGGCCCGACGGCAGCCATCTACCGGGCATGCACGGAGACGGCGCTGGGCGTCGCCATTCATATGCGTCTTGGATACGCGATGGCGCGCGTCGTCGATTCAACTGATCGCCAGTTCCCTGTGGTCAAGGTGCCGCTGCCCCATACCGGGCGTGGCGCATCTGATGATGTCTCCCGGGCTGTTTGCTCCGCTTGTGGCGCGGCAGTCAAGCCGGTTGAGGACATCAATGCGGTGTGCGTCGGCGTGCCAGGGTCTGTGTCGGCGGACGGCGATGTTCTGCGCTTCGCAGAGGACATTCCGGGCTGGCCCAGCCACGGGGCAAAGGCTCAGATCGAGCAGCAGCTCGGGCTGGACGTCACCATTGAAAACGATGCCAATCTGGCGGCAGTCGCCGAATCGAACGCCCGCAACAGGGCTGATGACTTCGTGATGCTGTGGCAGGGCGAGGGCCTGGCGCTGGCCATCATATCCGGGTCGCACGTGCATCGCGGGATCAGTGGTGGCGCTGGTGAGATCGGCTACCTGTCTGTGCCGCTGACAGCCGGCGTTGTCGATCCGCGGGCGATCACGTTGCAGGACTTGGCGGGTCCGGCAGCCGTGATCAGCATTGTCGCTGGGCACCGCCAAACCGTCACAACGTATGAGGCGGCGCTGTCCGCGCTACGCGATGAGGACTTGCGCCACACGCTTCTTGTCGAGTTGGCGCCGCGCATCGCTGAGGCGTTGCTGCCGGCCATTGCCATTCTCGACCCGGCTTGCATCGTGCTGGCCGGTCCCACCGGGGCGGCCTGCGGCGCCGAGGGCGCTGAGCTGGTGCAGGCCTACTTGCGCCGAAGCACCCGTTGGCGCACACCAATCGTCACCACGGCAGTACCGGAGGAGCCGGTGCTGCGTGGTGCGTGTTTGACGTTGTCAGCACACTTAGCAGATCACCTGCTCAGTCGTGTTAGTTGATAGCGCCTGACAACTGAATACACATCGCCAGGTAGGCGATGAACCAAGAAAGGAAATGAAAATGGCTTTTCTCAAGAAGTCAAAGCTGTGGGCGGCGGGCATCGCAATTGCGATGGCGCTGACCGCGGCATCAGTGAGTGGCTGCGCAGGTGGCGAAGGCGGCGGGCCAGAAACCGCGCCGGCTGAGACAGCAACGCAAGCGATCACAGACACCCAGAGCCATGATCCTGTGAGCATTGACGTATGGTCATTCGTCAACCTGCCTAACGAGGTCCAGGCCATGCAGGATTCCATGGACCGGCTGCAGCAGAAGTATCCGTGGCTGACTGTCAACTTGGTCAACAACAAGCAAGACACTGACTTCACGCAGGCTGTCACAGCGGGCGACGCTCCCGATGTGTTCATCTCCTGGGATCCGGGCAGTGTTGCGCAGTTCGGTATCAACGGCTCGGTCATCGACATGAGCGCTCTGTGCGCTAGCGCTGGCCTGGACGTGTCGGCGACATTCCCGTCGTCGTCGCTGCAGTACACGCAGTACAACGGCAAGCAGTACGCATTGCCGCTGCTTGTTGACGCCTATGCGCTGTATTACAACAAGGACATGTTCGCGGCTGCCGGCATCACCGACACGCCGAAGACGCTGAGCGATCTGACCGCAGACATCCAAAAGCTGACGATCAAGAACCCAGACGGCACGATCAAGCAGTGGGGCATGACGCCTCCGCGTTCTGATTACGACGTCAACTCGCAGTGGTTCAGCGGCGGTGCGACTGGTGTTCAGGTTTATGACGCCAATCTGCAATCGACGTTCTCTACAGACCCGACGTGGACCGAGATTCTTAACTGGCAGAAGACGGTTCTCGACTTCTACGGCAAGTCCAATGTCGACAAGTTCGTCGCCAAGTACTCAGACCACACCGATGACGAGCAAAACCCGTTCGCATCTGGCGTTTCGGCCATGGAGATGAACGGCGAATGGCACATCGGCGAGATGGACTCACTGACCAAGCCGATCAACTACGGTATCGTCCCGGTCCCGGTTCCCGATTCCAAGGCTGATATCTATGGTGCGGGCGCCGTCATGGGCAACGTTATCTACATCTCCTCGCAGTCGCAGCACCAGGCAGAGGCCTTCTTCGTGGCGCAGCAGCTAGCAACAGACACACAGTTCGTCAATGATTTCGCCACTGTCATGTCCAACGTGCCGACAACGTTCGACTCGCTGAAGACATGGGATGCGCCGCAAACGCAGCCTCTGTGGCAGGTCATGATGGACATCGTCTCGAACCCCAACTCGTTCTACAAGGCATTGACCCCGGCCGGCTCAGAAGATCTGCAGCCGTGGACCGACTTCTTGTCGAAGTGGGAAACAGGCAAGGTAAAGCCTGCCGATCTGCAAGCGCAATTGGCGCAGGTCGATCAACAGGTCGCAACCATCAACCAGCAGGCGCAACAGTAACCAGCAGGGCTGACAATGTCGTCTGATCAAGCGCTGGCTTCGGCTTCTGGGGTGCTAACAACACCCCAGAAGCCGAAGCGGCGGCATAGCGTATCGTCGACGCGTTGGTACATCGTCGTCGGTTTTATGTCACTATTCATCATCGGGTTTACGCTGTTCACGATCTACCCGGTGATAATGGTGTTCTATTATTCGTTTACCAACTTCAAGCAGGGCAGTTTGCTGGCTGTGCACTTCGTTGGTTTCCAGAATTACGCACAGTTGCTGTCCGGCTCTGCTGGGCAGACGTTCTGGATATCGATCAGGAACACCGTCTGGATGGTGCTGGTGCTTGTGCCGGCTGAAACCCTTTGGGGCATGCTGATGGCAGCTCTGATCAATACGTACAAGCGTTCAGCCAAGATATACCGCACCATCTTCTATCTGCCGGCAATGGCCCCCGTCGTGGCGGCTGCATTGTCGTGGATTGTGATGCTCAACCCTGCGGGGCCCATCAACAAGCTATTGGAGTTTTTCCATATCCAGGGGCCATTGTGGTTCGGTGATCCTTCGTGGACCAAACCGACACTGACATTAATGGCCATGTGGATGATAGGCAACACCATGGTGATATTCTCGGCAGCCATGCTTGACGTGCCTCGATCGCTTTACGAGGCCGCTGAGATAGATGGTGCCGGGCGAGTACAGAAGTTCATAACGGTAACATTGCCATCGATATCGCCGGTCATCTTTTTCTCGGTGATCACCGGGGTGATTTTCACGTTCCAATACTTCACGCAAGCCTTCGTTGTGTCGACGTCTAATGCTCAAAACCAGCAGGCGGCGAGCAGGATTGGCTACCCTCAAAACTCGCTGTATTTCTATACAACGGGCATTTATCAGCAGGGCTTCAACTTCTTTAAGACCAACACGGCGTCTGCCATGGCCGTTCTGCTGTTCATCGTCATTTTGCTGGTCACCATGGTGTTCATCCGTGTGTCCCGCAGCATGATCTATTACCAGGGGGAAAGCTAATGTCCACTCAAGTATTACCGAATCAGTCAAGTCTTGTCGACGTCATGTCGCTCAACTTGACCCGTAGACCCACCGTCCGGAAGATCCTGCTCGGTATTGGCGACCACGCCCTCGGTATCGTGATGTGCTTCGTTGTGTTGTTCCCGTTCTACATCGTGATCGTCACAGCGTTCATGACGCAGTCGCAATCCGGCACCGGCGCACTGATACCGCACCCGTGGGTATGGACCAACTTCCGTGACGCCATAGCGGCATTCCCGTTCTTGCGGAACCTGTTGAACACCATCATCTACTCCGTGTCCGCCACAGCAGGTATTGTCGTATCGTCGATATTCACCGCTTATGGTCTATCACGGCTGAAGTGGCGTGCTCGCGACTGGGTGTTCGTTGCAGTGCTGGCAGCCATGATGATTCCACCGCAGGTCACCACCCTGCCGTTGTACGTCATGTATGCCAAGATGCACATGATCGGCACACTGTGGCCGCTCATCTTGCCAAACCTGTTCTGCGACGCCTATTCCGTCTTCCTGTTACGGCAGTTCTTCTTGACCATCCCGGTCGAGATGACAGAAGCCGCGCGTCTTGACGGTGCCGGCGAGCTGAACGTACTGTTCCGTGTGATCGTGCCGATGGCCAAGTCTGGTATCGCCGCTATCGCCCTATTTGCGTTCATGTGGGCGTGGAATGACTTCTACGGGCCCTTGGTCTACAGCGGCACTAAAGCCGCGAATATGACATTATCGGTTGGCTTATCCCAGATGGCGATCAACTCGCACCAGCAGTCGTTCCAGTTACAGATGGCTGCTTCCCTAATGTTCATGCTGCCAGTGTTGATCATCTTCTTCCTGGCGCAGAAGGTATTCGTTGAGGGTATCAGTATCACCGGAGTGAAAGGCTGATCATGAAACTAACTGTGATCGGTGGCGGTTCCAGTTACATGCCGGAACTGGTCGACGGGTTTGCCCGTTTGCGTGACCTGTTCCCGCTGGACGAATTGTGCCTGGTTGATCCAGACGCTCATCGTCTGGAGCTGACCAGCGGAATGTCGCGGCGAATGTTTGCCCACGACGGCTATGACGTCAAGGTCAATACGACAGACGACCCGGTCCGGGGCGTCGCCGAGGCCGGCGCAGTGCTATTCCAGCTGCGTGTTGGATATCAGATCACTCGTAAATCCGATGAACTGTTTCCACACTGCTGCGGCTTGATCGGTCAGGAGACCACCGGCCCGGGCGGCTTCGCCAAGGCGTTGCGCACCGTGCCGGTGGTGCTTGGACTAGCCGATATCGTGCGGCGCTATGCGCTGCCCGATGCCTGGATTGTCGATTTCACCAACCCGGTGGGCATCGTCACCAGGGCCTTGTTGCAGGAGAACCATCGTGCGGTGGGTCTTTGCAACGTGGCCATCGGCTTCCAGCGGCATTTCGCCGAGATGCTGGGCGTCGGCCCATACGATGTGCAACTCGACCACGTCGGGCTCAACCACCTGACATGGGAACGGGGCGTCTACGTCGGGGGCGTCGACAAGCTACCAGAGATGCTGTCACAGCGGGGCGACGAGTTGGCCGATGAGGTCGACATGCCGCGGTCGCTGCTTGAGCTGCTGGGCACCGTGCCGTCCTACTATCTGCACTATTTCTATCAGCACGATCAGGTGTTCGCCGAGCAGATGGTGCCCGGCGTCCTGACCCGTGCCGAAGAGGTGATGGAGATCGAGAAGGAGCTGTTTGCCAAGTATGCCGACCCGAGCGTGGATACCAAGCCCGCGGAGTTGGCTAAGCGCGGCGGGGCTTTCTACTCCGAAGCTGCTGTCGACCTGTTGGCGTCCTTGGTGTCGAACCGCCAGGACGTGCAGGTAGTCAACGTGCGTAATGATGGCGTGCTGCCGTTCCTTCCGGACGACCACGTCATCGAGGTGCCGGCGCGAGTCGGGTCTGACGGTGTCAGCACCGTCGATTCCATGGCACGCGCGCCGATGAGCACAGACGAGGCAGGCCTTGTGGCCCATGTCGCGGCCTATGAGCGGTTGGCCCTTGAGGCGGCCACTCTTGGCGGACGCGACCGGGTGGTCAAGGCGTTGCTGGCCCACCCGCTAGTCGGGCAGTATGACAAGGCTACGAAGTTGGCGGACGAGCTCATTTCTCGCAACCGGCGCTTCTTGGACTGGGCTAAGTGACATGGATGCAGTGGTAGCCGTCGATGGCGGTGGTTCGAAAACCGACATCGCAGTGTTGTCCACCGGTGGAAGGGCCCTGGCGCGTATACGCCGGGGCGCCTTCGCCGAGCACGTCATTGGGCGTCGAAAAACCATCAAACGGTTAGATACTGAAATTCAAGCGATGCTGGCCGATATCGGCAACCCGTCGATAGTTTCGGCCAGCGTCTGTTTCTCAGACATCGACTTCCCATTCGAGGTGGCCACCTGCACAAAGCAGCTAAGAGAGTGCGATTGGGGCAAGCAGCAACTGTTCGTCGACAATGACACGTTCGCGCTGTTGCGGGCCGGCACAGACGAACCAACTGCGGTGGCCGTTGTCTGCGGTACCGGCATGAATTGTGTGGGACGCACCGGCGATGGCAAGGTTGCGCGTTTCGCGGCGATTGGCGATGTTTCAGGTGATTGGGGTGGCGGTTACGGTCTTGGCATTGAGGCAATATGGCATTCTGCCAGAGCGGCCGATGGTCGTGGGCCGGCCACAATGCTTGAGCAGTTGGTGCTGAACCAGCTGAGGCAAGCAACGATGACCGATCTGATCATCGCGTTTCACACAGGCAAGATCGCATGGCGGCGCGTCCCCAGTTTGGCGCCGCTGGTGTTCGAGGCAGCGGTGGCTGGCGACGAGGTGGCTCTCGGGCTGGTGGATCACCAGGCCGAAGAGATCGTTGATTTCACCACGGCAGCACTGAATCGTCTTGGCATCATGGGCCAGAAATGCCCTGTGGTGCTGGGCGGCGGCGTGATCGCGGCGCGTCACCAATGCCTGCTGCAAGGCGTCGATGCCAAGTTAGCCGACCGCGCACCGGGCACGTATGCGGTGATAGTGTCCGACCCGCCGATAGTCGGGGCGGCGCTGCTGGCGTTCGACGCATTAGGTGTGGACGCCAGTGTGCAGGCAATTGTGCGTTCTGAGATGGCACTGGCAGATTAAGCCTGCGGGATAGGATTTGGATATGAGCACAATTGATGAGCTGTTGCGTCGAAAATCGATTCGGAAGTACGAAGACCGGCCGGTGCCGGAGGACGTCAAGAAGATCATCATCGATTGCGCCATCAACGCGCCGACGGCCGGCAACCAGATGCTTTACACTATTTTGGACATCCAGGATGAGAGCTTGAAGCAGGCTTTGGCGCGTCTGTGCGACCATCAGCCGTTCATTGCCGAGGCGCCGCTGGTATTGGTCTTCCTTGCTGACTGCAGGCGTTGGCACGACGCCTATGAGCTGGCGGGGTGCCCATCGCGCGATCCGGGAGTGGCTGACCTGATTCTGGCATGTGAGGACACCATGATCGCGGCGCAGAACGCTGTTGTGGCGGCCGAGGCGCTGGGGCTTGGGTCCTGCTACATCGGGGATATCGTCGAAAACAGGGAAGAGGTCGTTGAGCTGCTGTCGCTGGACAAGTGGGTGTTCCCGGTCTCGCTGGTCGTGTTCGGCTACCCGACAGCGCAGCAGTTGGCCCGCCACAAGCCGACCCGGTTCAACAGCCAGTACGTTGTGCAAACAAACCGGTACCGCCGTCTGACAAGTGACGAGGTGCGGGGTATGTACGCTGACCGGGGCGAGGATTTCGAGCCATTCATCAAGGCATTTTGCAAGCGTAAGTACATGTCCGATTTCGCGGCCGAGATGAATCGCAGTGTGGCGGGCTATCTAGAGTCTTTCCGCTAGCTTCAGCGCCTCCAAGTGCTCGCGCGGCATGTCCAGTAGGTTCCAGGACGCAACCACACCGTCGGCGTCCTTGTATGCGGTAAGGCACCCTTTGATATATTCCGGGTCTGTGTCGGCCACACCTTGGATGCGGTTAACTTCGAAGCCGGGGTAGACGGGGCATGCGCAGACGGCCTTCATCCAGGCCACCTGCTTGGCGCAGAAGTCCAGGTTGGTGTACTCCTCTTGATCGTGGGTGATGTTCATCGCCTGGTCAAGGGCGTCCAGTTCAAATGGCAGCCCGGCAGGGGCGTTGGTGCGGGCATACATCATGGGCTTGATGAAATCGGCCAGTGTTGAAAGGGTCGGGATGTCCTGGCCGACGGAGTCGGTGAGGAATGGCGCGAAGACGTCAAGGCCGATTGACAGCCCTTTGGCGCGGAAACCGGCGCAGATGGTGGTTAGGGCGTCCGAAATGATCTTGGTGCGGATCTCAAAGAAATCCTGCCAGTTGTGGCCGTTGAAGCTCAGCCCGGCGGCGTCGAAAATCGCCTGGCAGCGCGGGCAGAAGCAGCCGAAGGCGCCGTTGGCGAAGGATGGGTAGCGAATCTTGTCGAGGAAGACGCCGTCGAAGTCGGTCGGGTCGAAGTACTGGTCGAAGATGCTAAGGATGGCTTGGATGTTGTCAGGGTCGGTGGGGCAGTAGAAGTCGAAGCTCTCGGTGGCGTCGAGTTGGTATGGGGCGGCGCGCTGGCCCGTGGTATCGAGCACGGGGGAGCAAGATCGCAGCACGCCGACCTCTGAGAAAACCGGCAGCCAGAGGTAGACCTCGACGCCGCGGGCGCGCAATTGGGCAGCTGTCTGCTTGTAGATCCCGGGTTCTGGTGCCCAGCCGATGATCACCCGCTGCAGTGGCAGCAGGTCAAGGGCGTCGTCAAGTGCCCGTTCGATGTCGGCGGGGTCGGCCCGTGGGCCAGTGAACCCCCCGGTGCGTACCTGCATGGTCAACTTGAAAGTGCTCATAACCTAACAATATCTGGTGGCGCCGACGTTGCACTGTGGCGCGTAGTCGGGTAACGTGGGGTACCGCGTTGGGGCATTGGCGCAGTTGGTAGCGCGCTTCCATGGCATGGAAGAGGCCAGGGGTTCGAATCCCCTATGCTCCACAAATCAGATTTGGGGCCGGTTAACTAAGCAGTTCGAGCTCGTCCGGCGTTAGCTCTAGGTCGATGGCCTTGATCGAGTCGAGTATCGTTTCCGGGCGGGAGGCGCCCGGGATGGGGATCACGTGCTGGCCCTGCGCCAGCTCCCAGGCCAAGGCCACCTGCTGCGGCGACACCCCATGGGCGTCGGCCACCTGTTGGAAGGGCGCGTTCTTGTCGCCGAGCGCTTTGGCAGATGTTATGCCACCGAGCGGGCTCCATGGCAGGAAGGTAAGGCCGAGGTCGCCACAGTGCACCAGTGTGTCGGCTGTCCGGCGGTGCTTGGGGGAGTACTGATTCTGCACGGCCACCAGTTTCGGTCCGAGGATCGACTGGCCTTTATCCGGGCGTCCCTCAATGGACATGGGCATGGCACCCAGCCCGATTGCGCTGACTTTGACCTGCCCGATGCTGCGGTACTGCATGATGGCTTCCAATCTGATCGCGTGGCACGTGCCACCGCCTTCCATTGTCCCACCGGGAGCAACAATCCGACGACCGATCCAACCATCTCTGGTAAAGACTGGATCCGGGTTACTGTGGCTCTGACGGCGCGGTCTAGCATCATTGCCTATGGACAACGAAACTCCCGAAGATGGGAACCCTACAAGCCATCCCGCCACCATCGAACAGCCAGCTGGCACTACCGGGCGCCTCAACTGGTTGCGCGCCGGGGTGCTGGGGGCCAATGACGGCATCGTCTCTCTATCCGGCCTTGTCATCGGCGTGGCGGCCGCCGGTGGCTCGCAGGGGGCCCTGCTGACCGCCGGGCTGGCCGGGCTTGCCGCCGGTGCTTTGTCGATGGCTGCCGGCGAGTACATCTCTGTCTCGACGCAGCGCGACACCGAGACCGCTCTGCTGGCAAAGGAAAAGTTCGAGCTCGACAACTACGCTGACGCCGAACTCGAGGAGCTGACCGGTTTCTACGTGGAAAAGGGCCTGTCGGATCAGCTGGCCCACGATGTTGCCGTCGAGTTGACCGCCCACGACGCTCTCGCCGCCCATGCCGAGGTCGAGCTCCATATCGATAACGAGGAACTAGCCAATCCCTGGCACGCCGCCTTGGCGTCGATGGTGTCGTTCATTGTTGGCTCCGTCCTGCCGCTCTTGGCCATCTTGCTGATACCCGACCCAGCCAAGATTCCGCTGACTGTGGTGGCGGCGGCGCTGGCATTGGCGCTGACCGGCTGGATCAGCGCCCGGCTCGGCCAGGCCGTGGCACGTACCGCCATCCTGCGAAACGTCATCGGCGGGCTGCTCGCAATGGCTGTGACATACGCCATCGGCGCCCTCGTCGGCACTCAGATAAGCTAGAGCCAACAAAGGAGGCAGACGATGATTGTCATGCTCAGTGGAACCACTATCTGGTGGACGATTATGGTGGTCATTGGTGGGATTAACCTCGCTCTGGCCTGGGTGATCTTCGGCTGGGCCAAACGCCGCCACGACAATCGCCGCGTCTTCCCCCTGGTACTTGGCTTGATCTTTGTCACCGTCGCCTGTTACCGGACCATATTTGTCTCCGACTACCCGGACCGCCTGGCCTGGTTCAACACTCTGTTCAACAGCCCGTTTGTCATCCGCAGCCTGGCACTTTGCGCGGAGCTGTCGTTCATCGGGCTTATTGCTTGGGTGCTGCGCAGCCTGCCACCGATTGGGGACGCCCCGAACCGGCTGGACCGGGCCATGGACGTCCTACCAATCGTGGCGGTGTGTTGTATCGGCGCCGCGCAAATCTTTTCCTTCGGCGGGTTGATCACGCAGTTCAATTTCTTGTTCGCCATAGAGGAGACGCTGTGGGCATTAGCCTTCATCAGCATCACGCCAGTGGTGGTGATCAGGCTGCGACGCCGTGTGCCTGGCAATTCCAACGCCCGGATATTCCTCATCATCATGGCTATCTGGTGTTTCGGCTACTTGGCGTTCCAATTGTTCTACGCGCTGCCGTTCATGTATTACGCCAATCTGGGCGAAGGCTTGCGCAGCATCGTATTTATGGACGCCCTGCACCAGTCGATCTTCAACTTCGCCACAACCCATGATTACTCGATATGGGGTGGCATCGGCTTCTTCGTCTGGCAAAGTGGCTATTTCAGCATCTGCTCTTGGATCGTGATCTATGCCATGACGGTGCCGGTTCACCGGCAGGCGCTAAGAAATGCCGTGGAACTTGACTGACACGATGGTCTGATCGGAGCAGTAAGCGACGAAATCCCACTGGCCATTGGCGTCAACATGGTCGGTTGCGTCCATGCATGTGCCCACGATACTGCCGGCCGCGTCGTAGCCGTTGAAGGTCAAGACGATGAAATCGGAGATAGCTTTGGTGTTGTTGTTCGTCACCGTACCTGTCACGGATGGCAGCCCGTTGGCGTCGATTGAGAGCACCCAGCCGTCGTCCAGGACGACCCCGGGATAGCCGGTATCAGTGCCAGTGGTAACACTCGATGGAGTCTGGGTGTCAGTGGAATCACTACCTGGAGTCGCACTGTCGCCGGTTGGCTCTGTGCTGGTGGTAGTTTGCGCCGGCGAACCCGCCAGGCCACCGTTGACTTTGATAACGACGACGGCGACAAAGACGACGGCAATGACAAGCAGGATGATCACTATCACTCGCAGCGGCTGGATTTTGGCCGGCTTCTTCGGCGCCACACTCTGATCGGGTGGCTGCTCGTCCGGGGTTGGCTGATATGCGGACAGGCGATCGGTCGAGTCTTGTTCATCGAGGGGTTGCACATAGGGATTGAACACAGGCGGTGGAGACGGCTGGTGCGGATAAGCCTCGGGCTCTCCCGGCGCTGGGAACCCCTGCGGCGGAGGTTGTGCCCACGGATCGTACTGAGTGCTCATGCGCACACAGTACCACCCCGGCGCGTCCTTGTCGGATCACCCGGGAGGTTTATGAAATCAGAATATGGTGATGTCCTTGAATTTCACCGAGGCAGTGTCGCTGTCAATGCAGTACGCCTTGAACTTCCACTTGCCGTGGGCGTCGATCTGCTGGATCATATCCAAACAGGTTCCAAGAATCGCGCCCTGGCTGTCGTACTCGTTGAACTCGATGCTGATGAAGCCGGAGAGGTCCTGGTCTGTGTCATTGGATACGTAACCAGTCACGTACGACAAGAACGGATCAGAAGTGAACGTCCAACCTGCATCCAAACTGACTCCGGGCGTATCCGAGCTAGCCCCGGGGTTTTGACCGGCCGTGGCCTGGCTAGTGGCACCTATTGACGTCGAGCCGGGGGTGTTGCCACGGCCATTGATGGCCACGACGGCAACAATGATGATGGCAACGACAACGATGCCTATGATGATCCACAGCCAGGGCTGCTTGGCTACCGGCTTCTTTGGGGGGACGCCCTGATACGGCATCTGCCCGTACGGCATCTGCCCGTATGGGGCCTGCGGCGGATACGGGTAGCCTGGCGGCGGGTAGCCCGGCTGGGGGTAGCCCGGCTGAGGGTAGCCCGGCTGCGGATAGGGTTGAGGCGCTCCCGGCGGTGGGAAGCCTGCTGGCGGGTTACCGATACCTTGAGGTTGTGTGTCTTGAGGCTGCGCCCCAGGATCAAACGGTGTGCTCATGGACACACAGTACCACGGAAGGTGATGGACCCCAGGGGCGTCTAGCGTGACAAATACGAAATAAATAGTGTATAATTCTAGTAACAATAGATGACACATCATAGAATACGACCGATTCGGGAGGATTGGAAAAATGAAGAAGACAGCAAGGTGGCTCGGCGCCGCCCTAATAGCTCTGGCTGCTTTTGGATTGGCAGCCTGCTCCACAACATTGGCAGAGCCAGAAGGCAATGACTCCACAGCAGCCTCAGTGGCTGACTTGCAGGGATCATGGACGCTGGTCTGGTGGAGCGATCCGGCAGCAGTGCCCGATCAGGCCATTACTATGCAGGTTGAAGACAGCCGCGTCAGCGGTAAGTCGGCTTGCAACAACTACTCAGGGCCACTCGAAGTCAGCGACAGCTCATTCAGCGTCGGGCTTCTGGCCACCACGATGATGCTCTGCTCCGATGACCTCAACAGCGCGGAGACCACGTACCAGGCCCTACTGTCCGCCGTCAACGGCTGGCAGATCAATGACGGCGTGCTATCGCTGTCAACCGATGGAATCGAACACCTGCGGTTCCAGAGCGCCAACTAACGGTAGGCTTGAACGATGCCACAACGCATCGTCCGCTACCTGATCTGCCTGCTGCTATTGCCGCTTGCCCTCACTTTGACGGCCTGCGGTGGGGCGTCCGCCCCAAGCAGCAGGCAGTTGCGTATCGGGGCAACAGCGGTACTTGATTCGCTAGACCCAACCACCGATAGCAATGCGGCCGTCGCCCAGGCCCTGCTCTACAACGTTTACGAGACGCTGGTCAAGCTGGATGGCGACGGCAACATACGCCCACTGCTTGCCAGTGAGTGGACGGTGAGCAATGACGGGCTGACTTACGACTTCAAATTGCAGGCGGACGCCCGGTTCGCGGGCGGCGATCCTGTGACGCCAGACGCGGTCATTGCCAGCTTCCAGCGGATTTTGGACGACCCGGCTGTCACCCCTGTGAACAAGTCGCAGATGTCTGTTGTCTCATCGATGTCAGCTGAGGCGGACAATACTGTGCAGGTCATACTGAAACAGCCCAGCAACTCCTGGCTCTACGACATGACAGGCAGCGCCGGCATCATCATCGACCCGGCCAAGGTAAACGACCTGGCCAACACGCCGGCGGGCTCCGGGCCTTACACATTGAAGCAGTGGAATCAGGGCGACTCCGTGGTGTTGCAACCTAACCAGAGCTACTGGGGCACCCCGCCGCGATTTGGCGAAGTGACTTTCCGGTATTTCGCCGACCCAAACGCCATGAACGCTGCCATGCTGTCAGGTGACCTGGACATCATCTCTAACATGGCCGCCCCACAGGCGCTGAGCCAGTTCTCCGACACGTCGAAGTATCAGATAATCAAGGGCGTCACCAATGGAGAAATCGTTTTGGGCTTCAACAACGCGAAGGCGCCGTTCACGGACCTTCGTGTGCGGCAAGCGATCTGCTACGCAATCGACCGCCAGGCGTTGATGGACTCTGTCTGGGCGGGCGAGGGCATGCTCATCGGTTCGATGGTGCCACCGACTGACCCATGGTACGAAGACTTGTCCGGCACCTATCCATTCAACCCGGACAAGGCAAAACAACTGCTGGCTGACGCCGGGTTCGCTGACGGGCTGACTCTTAACCTGCAAGTTCCCTCGCTGCCGTACGCCACCGGCGCGGCGCAGTTCATCACCAGCCAGCTGAAGGACGTCGGTATCACGGTGCAGGTAAGCGAGCTCGACTTCCCGGCCCGCTGGATCCAGCAGGTAATGGTGCAGGGCGACTATGACATGACGATCGTGGCCCACGTCGAGCCGCGTGACATCGTCAAGTGGGCGGACCCGACTTACTACTGGCACTATGACAACCCAGATTTCCAGACGCTCATTGCTAGCGCTGACACCGCCAGCCCAGACGACGAGGTGAAGCTGATGAAGCAGGCGGCTCAGATGCTGGCGACGGACGTGCCTGGCGACTTCCTCTGGCTGCTGCCCAGTCTGATCGTCGCCACCCCCGACCTGACTGGCATACCGGCCAATGCGATCAGCTTGAGCTTCGATCTGACAAACATCACATCGAAGAACGGATGAGGTGGCCAGGACGCTGCTGATACGGCTCGCCACATTCCTGGCGAGTCTGCTGGTGGCGTCCATCATTGTCTTTTCACTGCTCAACCTGCTGCCAGGCGATGTCGCCGGAGTGATCCTCGGGTCGTCAGCCACCCCGGAAGCAGTGGCCCAGCTGCGCGCCCACATGGGGCTCGACCAGCCTTTCATGATGCGCTACCTTAGCTGGCTGGGCGGGCTGTTGCACGGCGATCTTGGCCACTCGGCCTTCTCGCAACTGCCGATAGGGCCGATGGTCGCCTCGAAGCTCGGTGTCACGTTCTCCCTGGTCATCCTCGGCATGGTGCTGGCAGTGGTTGTCGCCCTGCCACTCGGCGCCTACGCCGCTGTCCAGAGGCGCCGCCTCTCTGGCGTGGTGGTGTCTGTGCTGCCTCAGATCGGCATGGCGGTGCCGGCGTTTCTGGCCGGTATTGTGCTGGTGACAATCTTCGCCGTCAAGCTGGGCTGGTTGCCGGCCAACGGCTACACGCCGTTGCTGGTCAACCCGCTGGATTGGCTGCGACGCTTGATACTGCCGGCAGTTGCCTTGGCTATTGTTCAGTCTGCCGTGCTAATGCGTTACGTGCGCGCCGCATTCATCGACGTGCTGCAGCAGGACTACTTCCGCACCGCCCGGGCAATCGGCTGGAGCAGGTACCGTGCCGTTATGCGCCACGGTGTGCGAAACGCTGCCCTGCAAATCGTGACAGTGATCGGGCTCCAGCTGACAACGCTGTTCGTCGGGGCGGTGGTCATCGAGAACGTTTTCGTGTTGCCTGGACTTGGCTGGCTGCTGCTATCGGCAGTGCGGTCGCGCGACCTGCCCGTTGTGCAATCAGTGGTGATGGTGCTTGTCGCGCTGATATTGGCCATCAACACCATCGTCGATATGACCTATGCGGCCATCGATCCGCGCCTGCGGGCGGATAAACCAGCCCCAGTGGAGGCCGACGAGCCGGAGGTGGCGGCATGAGGCGCTCCTTGTCGCTGGTGCTCGGCGTCATCCTTGTGGGGCTGGTTGTCGTGCTGGCCGTGGTGTCACTCGTCTGGGTGCCGTACGACCCGACACACGTCGACGCCTCAGTCCGCCTGCTCGGCCCGGGCTGGCCGCACCTGTTTGGCACGGATGGACTGGGCCAGGACATCTTCAGCCGCATCCTGGTTGGGGCCCGTGTGTGCCTGCAGGTCGGCGTGGTGGCCGTGGTCATCGGCGCGCTGATCGGTGTGCCACTCGGCATGGCGGCCGCGTCATCACAGGGCTGGGGCGGGCGATTGATCATGCGCGGCGCCGACATCGTCTACGCATTCCCGGCTCTTTTGCTGGCCATCCTGCTGGCGGCGGCACGAGGTGGTGGCTCGGTGGGCACCGCGATGACGGCCATCGGCATCGCATCCGTACCGGCATTCGCGCGGGTCGCGCGCGGGGCGTCCCTGAGCGTGCTGAGCCAGGACTATATCGTCGCCGCCAAGCTGTCAGGCACGCCGGCCTGGCGCATCTCGGCCACCCACGTGCTGCCGAACATCGCGCCGGTGGTGATGGTGCAGTCGTCTGTCAGTTTTGGCCTGGCAATCCTGGCGGAGGCAGCGCTAAGCTACCTCGGGCTTTCGGCTCCGGCGACGTCGCCCACCTGGGGGCGCATGCTTTACGACGCCCAGCAGTACCTGTTCACAAACCCGAACCTGGCGCTGTGGCCAGGGTTGTTCATCGGGTTGGCCGTGCTCGGCTTCAACCTGCTTGGCGACGGCCTGCGCGACGTCTGGGACCCGACTTTGCAGGAGGTGCGCTGATGAGCCAGCTGCTTGAGGTGCGCGGCCTGACAGTTGATTTTGGACGCCGCCGCGTGGTGGCGTTGCACGACGTCAGCTTTGCGATCGATTCCGGCCAGCGGGTGGGCCTGATCGGTGAATCCGGGTCTGGTAAATCGGTGATGGCCCTTGCAGTCATGGGGTTGCTGCCTGAGAACGCTCATGTCGCCGGTTCCATCATGTGGCGCGGCAACGAGGTGATGGGCTTGGATGACGCCG
>Ga0123354_10003760_pt1 | contig 21131 bp, 9 predicted proteins | sample TergutLab28metaG_2_FD_97872 | JGI IMG/M metagenome (GOLD analysis project Ga0123354, IMG submission 97872) | Labiotermes labralis P4 segment gut microbial communities from Petit-Saut dam, French Guiana - Lab288 P4 | ecosystem: Host-associated > Arthropoda: Insects > Digestive system > Gut ... | reverse complement strand
GGGACCCGTTGCGCTGACCACGTGACACCCCTCTATCCGCAAAAGTTGGCACTAACTTCGCCGACCGGCGGCGGCCGCTCTGTCGGTATAGTTCGCGTGCGGACTAAGGCCACGGAGTTTTGGATAACATCATCGAAAAATTCGTGATTAAATTCCATCTTCTCTCCCCTTGCTATTTTGGCCAGCGTCTGAGTCATTAAACCTTATTAATGCATCCACTCCAATCTTAGTTATTCTTCTCTATTCTTTCTTTCCTTCAGAGGCACCGGATCGAACTTTCTTCCTACGTCCTGATTCCTTTCAAATCCTGCTGTCCGTCTTAATAAGAGCCTTCAGTCGAAAAAAATCATTGCGGCTTCTGCAGAGCTAAAATTATACAAATCTACTTTTAAAATAAATGTGGTTTAACGAAACTAATTTTTCTAATATTATTTTTGACTAGTGTAACAGTGTTTCCTCCGATAAGGAATAGCATACCATCCCGGTCCATAAGAGGACTGTATCACCTTCATTTTTGCCATGATTTTAGACATGTATCTGCCTAAGCTCCTTCGTAAGCATTCGTATGGAATGTACATAATTAACGCCAACTTTACATTTGTATCAAACGTGCCTTAACGATGTCACATTCCGATTGTATACATACTTATGCTTAAGATTTAAATTTTTCTCAATTTGCGAATAAAACTTAATGATAGAACAATACTAAGATACGTACATAGTAACATTTTATGCACCCGGAATCTCAAGAAAGACGAAAAGAACCGAGTAGAAGTAGATTTATCATATATTAAAATATGACAAATCTAATTCTATTTGGTTCTGAGACTTAGGGTATTATAAGAACCTCAACAATGCTTTTTGTGTTTGTTTGTTTGTTTGTTAATATAACATCTTTTTATTTCCATTTTTATTATATTTAATCTTCTTTATACCCAGATTATTATTATTATTATTATGTAATGCAGGTCATACATATATGTTTTACGGACGTTCTGTTTTTCCACTACAGTGGTTCGGGTGTTATGCTAGGGAAGCATATCTAGAACACATGTTTCGAGATATGTTATGCTGACAGGTTTGCCGTTGTTTGTTATCTGTCACTGTAAGCTTGTACGAAGTAAAGTATGAATGTTTCCGACGGTTTCCTGTCTCTAGCGGTTACAGCTTTCTATTCCTTATCGAGAACAGCTACACAGCAGGTAGCAGCCCCCGACTCTCTGCGAAACTTCCTCACAAGTGCGAGGATTATGTGTGAGAGCTGCCAGGTACTGGAGAGATGTAGGCGGATAAACTTGTTCATGTGCGTATTGAAGCATCACGCCATTTCAGTGGGTGGAGGAATGGTGGAAGGATTCCAGGTTTGCTTATTATAAATCATTTAGTCACGTAAACTGTTAGTTCCATGCAACGGCCGTCTGACTCTATGTAAAAACTTTCTATATCCTCTGGGCAAGGGAGAGGGTTGGCATCTGTGTGTGAGTGGATGCTGTGACAGAGAAAAATGTCAGTCAGTGCACGGAATACTGGAAACCTACACCGACGGAAATTTTGACCCGTGGTACACAGATCGAAGAGGCCCTTTGAAGTCCCGTGGCTTATACACAAATGAAAGAGCGCAAATAAAATATTACCAATTCTTCTGAGAAATTTCTTCTATATCTCCTGTAGACTTACCAGTATCTCTCTCCAATACTTTACTAAAGGCTATGCTTGTAACACAAGGAGAGGATTTGTCACGTGACTGATTAACATAGTATTAACGCGCAAATCCACGGCCCTTTCATAAAGCAACGATTATCAGTCGCATATTGAAGAAGTTTAAAACTTTTCCTCGAGTTCATTAGGATATCTAAGTGATTAGTTTAAAAAAAAAAAGTCTTCCAAGCTGTTATTATTACAGCAAACACACAGTACACACTACGACAAGGCACACAAACTATTTTATCGTATCTCCGAAGTTCTTCGACCCAACTGTCCCATTACCAAGTTTCGATTTAAAAATTGCCATTGGAAACACAAAATTTCGCAGATACGATTGTTAAAATGACGCATGTGATAATGGGAGATAAAATTATAAAGCCATCATTAAAACAATGTAATGTTGTATTAATATGTTAGGATTATATCAAGGATGGTTGGTTAGGCCTTGATACACCTGTTTCGGCTTCGTATAATTGTCTCTTCAAAAGGCTTCCAAGTCGTTTTCGTCCGTTTGGTGTATAATTCAGCTTTATTTTTGGTATCCTTTTGTTCATTCTTGTTACATGTCCTAAACGAATTACTACTACTCGCTGCGTAATAGCTCAGTGGAACGCAGTTCTCAATACAGAGTTTATGTGCATAAAGTTATGGCAACATTACGTATTTAGATGTTTTCAGTAGCAGAGATTTTTGTATTACTCATACGCAGTTAAGAAAAAGTAAACATCTCCAAACAGAATAAATAACGAAGATGGTGTGGCTAGTAATAAATGTAATTTCCGCTATCAAATATCTCGATTTGAAACTGCGTAATTTTTATCTTGAACATAGCCTTTTGTTATATGTATTACAAAACATTTATCACTTACCATCAATACAACTAACTTATTATATTATATAGATGTCCGGCTATATGTGTCCATCACTGAGTGGTTAACGGCAGGCCGTCAAAATACCTAACAATTAAAATTGCAATTGCTACAGCAATTTTTAATTTCAATTTTAATTTTATGTGTTTTGACAGCCTGCGTATGACCACTAAGTGATCGAAACATGTAGCCGTACATCTATGTGTATATAACATAACATAGTAAATTAGTTTTATTGGTGGAAACTAAAAAATTTAAAACTTTACAGTTATATTTTTAAATATTTTTCCGATAGGTTGATATTATCTCTAAGAAGCCCAACCAAAACCTAAATATTAACAGTTTAAAAATTAATTATGAATTGAAACACGCCACAATATAATCCGTAAAACGCTCAGCACATTATCTTCTGTTATTCATGAAAAGATTTAGTGAAAAATGAACAAAACTGTTCGAATGAATAACTTCGAAAAACATTTGGTTCCCAAAACAATAAGAGCAAGAACGGTACTGTTCATAATGATTACAGTTAACTCGTTGTAGACTCACCCGGTATAATGACTTTGATACAGAATGTACGTATGTGTCATGGTTCGACAACACACAAATCCAATAGATTTCTTCTGCGAAGCCTCTAGCCTGGTTCTGGGTCCCACTCAACCTACTGTTCAAAGGGTAACTGGGTCTTTTTCCCCAAGAGTAAAGTGAACGGTGCGTGAAGCTGACTACTCATCTTAACTAGTGCCCAGGTTAAGAATGAGTACAGCTATACCTCCCCCCACACTCGGTTTTATGGCGTGTAAGCACAACTTTACCTCTAATGATTAACTCCTTATGCTTGCGTACAGTCAACAAGAGTAGCCTAAAGAAAGAAAAATGCATCAGCGAGCCCTTCAGAAGGGAATGTTTTGCACGAACTATCGAACTGTATCATTTTTCATATATTTTATAATTTAAGGTAAATAACTGCGCGCAACATTTTTGCGATATTGATAAATGGCCAAAACACTTGTAGATATGTGGATATATATCCAAATGTATTTGCTACGTTTCTGGTCGACATAAATTTCACTTCCTAGGGGAATTTTACTGTTCAAGTTAAAATATTGGTATAAATTTTACAAATGGGGTAAAGACAATTTATCCAGTTATAGAGAAAACAATTTAAGGCAAAGAAGAATTTACTTTTCAATTTCAGAAAAGCGGTTTGAATAACAGATGAATGTTGGTGTGCATATGTATATGTTTTATTTCAGAAATGTAACAAACTGGCAAAAATAACCGGGAGATCTGCAACCTGCCACGGTAGCAACAAATATAAGCCGTCTGGTCAGGTGAAGTATGCTGAACTTCAGTCAATGGAAAATACAGGCAAGTGCTATAACCTCTTTCAGGTATTATACTGACTTTAATTCTAGTGACAGTCTGTCAAGAGGGTTCGTATGTTTCATTTTTCCCACATGAAGAGGTTTTAAATTATTTTTGATGGTTGAAAAATCAACTTTAAAAGACCAATATGTGTAGAATATTGTCAGACTACTATTAACCGAGTTCGGACAGCTACGGTAGCTGATTACTTTAGAAGCCTAAGGTACCAACTAAGTTACTTCTGACATGTATTAAAATGTGAAAACACTTCAGTGTAAATACAAGTTCTTTCCAAAGACGTCTCACCAATTAGCAATATGATATCTCAATTTGTACTTCAAATAAAACTGACTTGTAGCTGCAACTTTTCTCCCTTTACTAACAAAATTACAATTAAAAGTATCAAATATATGGGGAAGAATTAGTCGAAGCCATAGGCATTAAGGGATTTTGATTCTTTCCGGGAAGTTGTCGGTATTTCTGCATATTTCAAAAGCTTTTCAAAATTTTCTTCTCGCTTACCAGTAACCCGAAAAACCATTTCCCGTATAACAACCTATAGAAACCAGTCTGTACTGTTCAAATTTAATTATTTCTGCAGTTTTCATTAATTGTTTAACACTTTAATACACTATTCCAATATTAAAATAATTAATAAAACAGGAAATCCAATAAATAGCCCAGACGTGCTTTTTTTTATAATTGTAATGTATGTATTAATGTTTATCAACAAAAATCACAGGCTTAGGTAACTTTTTACAGCCGGTGGCATAATATCTGATCAAATACACATACGTATCAAAATGGTGCCTTGCTTGCAACTTCCACAAGCAGCTTGAATTTCGTCTTAGTAAATTCGAGATACTCCCACTCGCATAATATTTGCTTATTTCGTACCTACAGCTTCCCTTTCCACCCTCAAGTAATGAAATTTTAAGCGTTTATGACTTGTAGTAATGACCTCCGTCAGACATGTAACTGAACGTCCAAAATGAATAGTTACATATTGTGGTCCTCAGTTCCTTGGATCTGACCCACTGTTTGACACGTTTATTCCGTCGTCAGTCGCGATACACGGTAGGGAAAAATCTGTATTTATACGTGAAAAATGTGAAAGAATTTTGATATATATATATATATACATTTTAAACTATGATTTCCTCTTTCATATACATTAAAATAATTTTAGTAAATCAGTTAACAGCTTTGAAACTGAATTATTTAAAAAAAATCAAAAGAAGCTCTGCGTAGCACCAACAGCATTAGCACCATCACTTGAAAAACACTGGTCTAATGGTTTCTAAACATTACTTAGTTCGTTTGTTGCATTAAACTGCATATGAGTTCCAATTTCCTTTCGCTTGCTCACACTCGATCTTCAGTGCATGTCCACTTACGAAGAAGGACGTCTGAATATAATTCGCATACCTCTGGAGAAAAAAAAAAGTATTTTTAGCATGACATCGAAATTAATTTATTCTCCAGTCATTTTAACAGGCCAACTTATTCAATACAGTTAAATTAATCATAACGCTTTCAATGTATGTAGTCGGAGAATGGTCCTATCGTTGCGGTTGTTCTCGTTAAGACCCAGCATTGAACAAGAAACTGGGAAATATATTATACTAAGATCTTATAATTATATTGCTGTAATTGAGTTAACTGTCGTGTTGCACACATCGCCAGAGGCAGTGCTACAAACTGTAGTGTTGCAGAGAATTAGAAGGTTAGTTTCACACACGACCATGGCATGAAACCGACTTCGCAGGCGGGGAAAGCCACCCACTTATGGCGTAAGTGCGTCATCGTGTCTTTTACAAACACTATAAACTTGCGTTAAATACAAGAAAGTTTTAATGTAGTGATGGCTTTTTAAATTAAATTTCAAAATGCATAGTATAATGAAGGAGTATGAATTGCAGTTACTTCTAGCAGCATGTGTTGTTGACGCATCAAACTTAAATTAAGAGGCATTAGGTAGATTAACAGCTGAACATCACTTCGTTAACTCTACACCCTGGAGGGTGCGAAACGATTCTTTGCAGAAGAGACCACAACTTACACATGAGCAAATCCTCGGAAAAGAAGAGACCTTTTAATTAAATAATTTCGCGAAAAAAATTTTAATTATTGCGAGAAATAGCTATCTCTTCTAAATTCCACTTTTCCTCCGAGTACTATACAGAGCATTGACCCTTTAAAGACGAAGCGCAGTGAAAGTGCGCAGTGTGAAAATCTAACAGATGTATCACGATTAATTTGACGTGTCTTTCTGCGATCTCTCCAACTGCTGCTTCCGTCCGCCCCTGGCTGAAACATACCGGTCAAGTTTTCTGCAGCCTGCAGACACACTACGTTGCCAACGTGGGCCTGCACACTTGCACAGTACTATGACTAAAACAACTGACAGCCTACCTGCCTGCCAGCCAACCTACCTAACCTCGCAGTAACCTAATATCACGACCAAACAGCTGATGGGGGAGGGGGAGGGTGTGGGTCAAAGTAAGACACAAAAAACAACGAAAACCAGAACAGAAAAACACATCCTGTTTTATGTAGCGACGACTCTGAATTCAGGCTGCCAACTTGACGCTTACATACTACAAGACCCTTCGATTCAAAACAACACCAAACCCCGACTGATATGGACTGGTTGTCGTGTAATTCCAAATGATTCAGCCAGCGACCCTTATTGCTTGAGAAGCAGCAGGAGGGCAAATAAAAGCACCCCCTACTTTAACCGCAGTTTTGAGGTCACTGTTGCTCCTGCTGATATCACGAAGCGGACGATGGAATTTTGTAGTTAATGGATTTCGTAATGGTGGCAGCAATTTATGTTGAGATGACAGCGATGCAGAAAATTTGTTGTTTTTGTTGTTGAAGCTTAGCGAGAGGGACGCACTGGACAGGGGATTGCAGGTGACATTTTGACAATCAGCACTAATCACTGCAACACAATGCAGACCATTCAATAGGCTTTTCATTTCACCACTGGCTTTAATTGCTACACTAAATTTACATGTAAAAATTCACTTTCACTGCTTCGACATTTCGCACTAAAAAAACACATTCACTTTCACACCTACGCTTATTGCACACGGAATTCGTCCACATATGAACTTTTAGTGGTTTAAACTTTTCACTCCAAACTTGTAAAAGCTTTGTAGAACTGACTTAAATAAATGCGTGATAACATTGTGTGTCATTGAGCAAATTTAAATTATTTAAGCTCCATCTCATTCAAGATCTTGTGTGTTTAAGACCAATATAAATCGACTGCATGCAATGATCGAACCGAGCCCAGGCTACTTGCACGCAACGTAACGGAAAGTAAATTGTCATATATTGTAAAAATATTAAATGTGTTTATACCAAGTGTCCACAAAAGTCAATAATATTGTTCGGGTAGCAGAGGTGCATTCTAATATGTATATAAGAAAGCGTGCTTGCATAAAATCCTTTTGATATAACGCTATTTACTGACAGACGTGACAATGTGTGTAATACTTGCACATTTACTTATACGACAAACTGCCTCACGTCATTTTTACTTATAAAATAGTCAGCTGTAGCTTTTCTGGACGTGGCCTTACATGTGGGAGGAAATGTTTATAAACTGGCGACAGTGCCATAACCTATGTAGATCAATTTATTTTTCATACTTAGGCACGTGGCTTCTCCGATCGCTACAGTTGCATCAAATAAAAAATTGTGCATGATTGAGGTCTTAGAGAAGAAGTATTTCTGTAGATTAGGACACAGGGCATGAGAGACAGCCGAATGTACAAACAGTTCCTTTGGCACACTTTATTTTTTACAGAAGTTCTTCCTTTTTGTGGGTTCTTATGCATGCGGTAATGGACACTAGATCTAAGGTTCCTTCAAGACGAGTTGCTGAATATTCAAGTAATCGGGGATGTTACGCAGTGCTTAATAGCAAATGGTTATAGGCGTTTCGGAGAAATGTATCGTGCTCATCTTCAGTGTAGAGCAATACTACAGGATGTATTGTTCTAGGAATGTTGACCCTAAAAATGGCACTACGGCCCATCTAAACGTCGGTAATTATCTACCAGTCGATATGGAGTAACAAAACGGACGACTTAAGTCTTACTCTCTAATGGCCTTTTGGATTCCGTAAGGCAGGTATTTCCTTGAGGAGCTGAGCAACAACTAGCTTCTCCAGAAGAACTGTACTCCTTATAGGGGTTTTTCAACTCATGAAACATGTTAAAATTATTTTATGTATATTTATCACATAATATACGAAGAAGGCTTACAAATCACGAAATTACACTATATATATATACACACACACACACACACACACAAATACCTGTTGCGAAATATTATTCAAACTTTACGATAATTTTTCGAAATGGCACCAAGGATCATTTCTGTGTGCTGTAATCCTCCATTCGGGGCAGCACAACGGCAGTGTGACAGCAAGCGGTACCTAGCACGCTTGAGAAACGGACTGCTACAGAGTAGCTGAATATGCAAGCGATATCCGGGAATATTTGGAAAAATGATTTTACAAAGCGCAGCGAAATAAATTTCCGTTTCGTGGCTGTAACACCCCTGATTTTTCTCTAATCCTTTTTATGAGTGTATAATTGCATAACTGAATTTATTCAAAATTCAAAGTCTAACATTACTTCTTGCTCAAACCTAATTTTAAACATTTTTTTTCATGTTTTTACCGTGCAATAATTGAACTTTATTAAAATATAACCAACTAATTGCACCAATGTGTGATACTAAAATCTTATTTACACATTAAAACACGTCACTTGGTTAAAACTGTAGGAATTATTTTAACCAAGTGACGTGTTTTAATGTGTAAATAAGATTTTAGTATCACACATTGGTGCAATTAGTCGGTTATGTTTTAATAAAACTAATTTTAAACAGTTTATCCTCCCATGCAAGACTATCTATACTCAACATACCATCATATTATCATCTCCAATGTATTAACACTTCGATTTCAAAATTCTTCCCAGTTCATACATTTTGAACACAATCTTCTTTTTTCGCACTAGTCCATGTGTCCCGTTCCTAATAATTTTTGAAGGCAAAGAGGTTTACGTTAAGAGTCTTGTTTTCAGCCTGTTCCTGTATTCATCGTATTGTCCATCTAGATTCTGGAGGCATTTTACGAAATTGGTCTGCTCCTGTCGCACGTTAAATTCACTAGGTTAATACCATAGCTTAGTTTCATATATTATTTTGCGTATTGTTAAAATGTGAATTACAACCGGGGTCCTCTGTGGTTGACCCTAGCTTTGAGAGTTCCACGGAAACCATTTCATACTGAAGGCATATGAGCCTAATTTTAATATGGTTTATATTTTGAGATATTTTGGAAATAATTTGTAAACAATTATTTAAGTGTTTTGGGAGAAATATAAAGTGAAAACGTGAGAATAAACTAATATAAGCGATTTTCTAAATTTACAATTTCAATTATAAATTAATTACATATCGAGCTCAATTTGCCCTCATACTTGGAACTTCTTTCTACACGCCACATATATTTTATGGAAAAGGGTGAGATCTTAAATTAATTTTGATGTACATTCAGAAATTAAACACTGTCCTGCTAATTAAATGAAAAGCCATTTATATGTCGGAAGAAACACGTAGCCTTCTCTCGGCAAATAAATGAAATAACATTTGTTAATTCCATTGAAATATTAAAATAATTTGTTGTAAATACTCGCGCTTATTTGTAATACAAAGATAGCGAGCAATTCAATCACTTACTCATTCCTTCAAATGCAGCGAATCCATCACAAGCCGTTCACTAAGGATTCGTCATTTGACGGTCACTTGCATTGCTGGTCTGTCCACTGCACTCATCCACACGCGGAAACGACTATACCGTGACTGACATGAGCCTGATCAGCAGTGCAAACCTTGTGGGAGTTTTGATGTTCACCTGCTTCTTTCGTGCCGTCCCCTACGGGACATTTTCAGTATCATTATCACGTACAGCATGTCATGAATTTAATGGGGCATTGGTTATAGGTGTACTAAATTGTGAGCTTTATTAAAATATATTTCATAGTTATAATAACTTAGGTACTGCAATTTGCATAATACTCTTGTTCGGTCTGTAATCAACCCGGAAATTTGTGTGTGGCTGAAAACGGAAAATCCGTCATATTCGATGTTGCGTCCAACCTGTTGAACAGAAATACGTCAGATATCCTGCACCGTACAGGACTGAAGCCCAGATACTTGCACACACACACACACACACACACACACACACACACACACACACATATATATATATATATATATATTTAAATTTAAAGATATAGATTTTCATAAAAGTGATTTTTCTTCTTGCGAAGTTCTCATAATTATCGTTAGGGAGTTCTTTCATGATAGGTGAGAAAGAAGTGCTAAAGAGAGTACGTTGACCAAACGGGGAAAAGTAATAGAAGAACAGAAAAAAACTACCCAATGAGGAACTTCATAGCTTTCACTCTTCGCCGAATGTGGGTGTCAGAAAGGTACCATGCTTCAAGGAGATAAAAAATACGTGAAAATGTTTAGTCTGAATACTTAAACCTGATCTTGCTTTCCAGTCACCGTATCAAAATAAAGTAAAATTAAACATCTGGCTCTTTACTGCAGGTGACGCCGTGTCTGATAACCAATATCCCGGAGTGGTGGTGAACCAGATGTATGAGGTCGCGAATGGTGAGTGATGCCGGAAGAAACCAACACTCATAAGCAATGGATATGACTCGAACATCCCATTAACTGTTCGGATCAACATTCTACAGATGATTTTGAATTCTAAAGTCCCTTGTTGCAACAATACTTAACCTTTCTGGCTTACTTTTTTGTGTAACAAGGAAAGACAGACTCATCTACCATGTTCGTCCGCATGTAACTCTCTATTTAGTTACTTTGCAGCCAAATGAATTTTAATAAAACTTGTTATTAAAAATGCGGTGCCACTAGAGACATTCATACCTTTCACTTTCTACCGTCAAAAAGTGCCAAAGAGCAACTTACCAAAAACACACTCTCTGCGACAATAGGTGCAACATGACAGACGAGCCTCAAGGTGTCAGCACCAGTCAAAAGGTTTCCGTAAACATAGTTTGAGAAATTCTTCTTTAAACAGCTCTAGTGCTTAGAATTTCAAGAGCCCACGATGTTGCAAAACTAGTTAAGTAAGTGTGATGTTTAAGTCTGTTCATTTTATTCTAAGTATAGAAATGTGACACAGTCCAAGATGACTCCGTCGATTCAGGAATTGCATGAGTTCGGCGAATAGGCGTACTTGCAGGTTGTCCTAGGCGAGTGCATGCAAAATTCCGCTGCGGCAGCGAAATGTATGCTAAGTCGCAGATTTTTCGTTTGTGGTTATAAGCAAATTAGTTAACAATGAACTTACTTTCAAGTAGTGATTGACTTCGGTAGCCCAAAAAAGAGTAGGTGTGCCATTTGTGGGCGAAAATCTCGTGGACGTCGTGGGTGATGATCCCACTTTAAGCACAAGAAGTGCATCACACTCTGTTCAGTACTGATCATTACGTGGGCAACAAATCTTTCCATACCACGTACAAAGTACAAAGAGTTCAGATACCTACATCAGCTGACATACATTTCCGACTTCTCTGCTGCCGATGGCTCCCTTTGTCAGCGTACGTTGGATTCCCATGTCCTGTCAGGACTCCTGGTGACAGAAAAATGTGGCTTCACAAGGGATGGAGTTAGAAATTTCCTCATTAGATCTACCACGTGCGTGGGCAGAGGACAATCCACATACGAGAAGACCTGAACATAACCGGCCATGGTTTTCCGTACACGTGAGGCAGGAATCATAGATGATTTTCGCATTTTTCATTAGGTATTACCAGAAAAATTTACTGAATATTTCGCAATCGATAATTAGCCCAATTAAGATTCAAGCATTCAATGGCATGAACCGTGCCGATTAGAAAATATTCTACAATTCGTGGGAAATTCCTGCCTATATGTTGAGAGGCCATGAAGTCCAAGAAGAATCTCCCACACGTACCAGAAGACTACACTATTCCTAAATACATAGTGATGACTTTAATCTCGCATTTACCTCGTTTGCTGGCGGATGTCGAAAGTTGATATAATGCAATGGTACGCCAAAACTCTTGAGCCTCTCTGTAAGGGAATCGTTCTGCAGGCATCATCGTGAACTTTCAATCAGTCTTGGTCCTGAGGCTCCTGAGCCTTGGTCACCATTTTAAACAACGGCTGTCATTTTGTGACATTTCACTGTATTGTCTGCTATTTACGGAAGTAGACGTGTGGTCCTTCTGCAAGGTTGATTATTTCGTAGGTCAGATATGGTGTGTTTCTGCAGAACGTATTAGCATAGGAAAAGATAATGAGATGATAACTACGTATGAACAGGAAAGAATGGAAGAGAAAGCGAGCGTGATGTGATTTAAGATATCCTGACATTCGCCCAGGGTAAGTGTTGTAACTCTGTTGGCAAACTGGACAACTGGACAACATTAGCCTTTGTGCTGACTTGCTCAGCGTCATAAATCCAGTACATATTTAATTTTTGTCGGCGTTAGTAAGGACACAACACAATGGGGTTCTTGTAACTTAAAGAAACTAGAACTAGTGTAAACTGCACCTAACTGTACGTATTGTACAAAACACAGCTTCCAGCAATGTGTCTGTACGCTAAAGAAAACGCACGATTTCAACAATCGATGGACTGTTCACCAAACACTCTTAATGTCAAATATTTTTTTGGAACACACCAAAAACTTACTGAATGTAAAACAAAATTTTGCAAGAAAAAGACGCATGTTAGAGATGTGCATATAGAAATCAAGGTCTTAATTATGAAACTTTCTTGTTATCCTATTCTCCTATGGGATAAAGGCGGCCGGCGCATGAGCTGACAACCTTACCACTTTAATTGTGCCGATTGTCTAGAATTTCTGGCAGCCTCAAGCCCCTGGAGCCATAAGAGTCTTTGTAGGTCCCCATAGAGATAGCTTTGTCTTTTACCTGTTCAAGGACACATAGTTTCCTCAGTGGCTGGTTGATTATCTTCTTAATCTCAACGTTAACTACGCATACCATGGATCTATATTTTTCCTGCTTTTAGACGATGACGACATTTCACAAGAACAAACGAAGCAGCTGTTGCCGGCAGATCTGCTGTCCTTTGCCAGGCAAAGTGCAATGGGCATGGTAAGTCAATTAAACGCAGTTACAAAAGTAAATTTTGCTGGCTTGACGATAAACATCCCCTGATGACACATGCACCACAGTCTTAAGATGTAAGCACAATAAACAGTATTCTTAGCTACTGGCGACACAGTGACGAGGGAGGGGAGGGGGACCCCCAGATTATGGACCATAGTGCAAGCCGTTCTAAAACTCAACAGATTATGTAACGAGTGGAATGCATACAACACATAGTGTGGAATGAGAGTGTTTGTCCTGGTGCGAATATTGTCTTACCTATCTAAGCCTATACCCTTAATTAGGAATGAAATTTGATTACCCTGACACTACCTAGGAGCGTCGTCGGTATAGCGACTGGCTACGGGCTGGACCGTCCGGGGATCGAATCCCGGTGGGGGCGAGATTTTCCGCACCTGTCCAGACCGGCCCTGGGGCCCACCCAGCCTCCTGCACAATGGGTACCGGGTCTTTCCCGGGGGTAAAGAGCGGCCGGGGTGTGACGCTGGCACCTCACCACCTTCTAGTGCCGCGGTCAAGAAAGAGTGAAGCTATACCTCTACTTCCCCTATGAGCCGTACGGCCTGTACAGAGCCTCAGTTCCTGTACAAGGGTGCACTTTACCTTTTACCTAAATATAGGCTAACCGTTGCCTATCAGTACTTCCTGAAGACGTCTACTAGTAATATCCAAAGCGTGTTGGAATAGTCTCCTGTAGGTGTGTAAGAGCAAGTTGTTGGTAAGAAACTCATTAATAAGTAATTAATACCCTATGTTTATGCAACGTTACATCAAATTTTGATTTTCAATAGTTGTAGATGTACCATATTTCTGTTTCACATCTCTCATGCATCATCAATCATTTGTCTGTGACTGTGGCCCAACTACCAACTAGTGTCACTTCACCCACTTTGATGCAAATGCGACCCAAGACATATTTCTAACCGTTATTACTGAGACAGTCACGCTACACACTTTACACTAGCATATACAGTACCTTCCTTGGAGACATCAGCCATACTTTTAATTTAAGGGTGCTCCACTTACGTAACATAGCTTTATCCTCCGTGTACATGAAACAAAGCTGTTACGTGACCTACAGCAATATGTATAAAAGGTCATTAATCTCACAAGGCTTAGTAATGCCTGACTTCGTATGATATTCTCTCGAGACGGACAACACAGCCATCCTATATGCAGTGGAAACGTGTGACATGGAACGTCTTTTAAGATAATTAGTAAATCCGAAGGCACGAAACATCACATTTGTATAATAATGTAAAATACTGTTTCGTTTTGTAGCGACACAGCATGCGTTTTGTAGCGACACAGCATGCGTTTTGTAGCGACACAGCATGCGTTTCGAAGATCAACTTGACTCTTGATGGAGAAGTAAGATCTTTGACGTATTATGACCAATTATAAAGCACCCTGTCATAAATGTAACAGATGTTTCATCCTGTAAGATAATGGTGAAATTACTAAAACCTGATTTAAACTGAGTGACGCATTTAAATTTTTGTATGTACTTACTGCGAATGGGAGTAATTAAATGTATTTAAAAAGGGGTTCTAATTGTCCAGACTAAATCAGTTTTATGTAATTAGGTACAATATCGTCCACTCATGTTATTTAACGCAAACATATAAATTTAAGATATTGCTTGGTCAGTAAGATAGCTGACAATACACGGTGAAATGAAAAAATGTGGAATTTGTCGCGGCATGTTTAACAGTACTGTCCTGACAGCAAGAAACACGAAAAAGCTAGTCAGAGGACAGTCAACACCACCACCACCACCACCACCACCACCACCACCACTGCTTCTAACTATGACGTTAATGGTAGTAAAGGACAAACAGAGGAGCTGCAATTAAAATAGTTCAGCTGACAGGGTCTGCTTGTGCTTTACACAGGTTCCACAAATAAATAAATAAATGTGTAGTAATTAGGCAATGTGACACGAAATCTGAATTAATCTGCGTAACGCAGAACATTGTGAGGTCCGTAGAGTGGTGTGATGGCGGACTCAGCTCTTTCGGGATATGTGTAATCAGTTCCTGACCTTTCGAAGCAAGTTAGTGCCTGCGTCTAGAGGTCTGATTACCTTGTGATAGGGCGTCATATCCCAAACGAACAGAGTCCACAACGCAGAAGAAATCAATAATAATGTGATGACAATTATATATCCATTTGTCGGTTAGAATAGTCAAGAAGCAATACCCAGTTCGAGCACTGATCTGTTCTTGTGTTGCTAGGAGTATCTGGCAAACAACCGCGTGGTGCACCGAGATCTGGCAGCAAGAAACGTTCTGGTATGTGCAGACAGAACTGTCAAGATTTGCGACTTCGGAATGAGTCGTGACATCTACGAAAGAAACGTGTACCACAAGAAAGGATCTGGGATACTGCCTGTCAAATGGATGGCACCAGAATCACTCTTGAATCAAGAATATACGACAAAAAGCGACGTGTGAGTGCTTTTCAGTAAGGTGTATACATACTAAAATGTTACATAAGAAATAATACTAGCTTGTTATACAAGAAGCAACACGTAAAAGACCAGTCGGACAAATCATAATCAAATTATTTATCTGCAAGATTAATATTGTCAGTGTTTAAGACACTGAACAAGATTTAGCAGTCTGTCGTACACACACTCCAAACAATACATAGAATTGTCTGCGGTGTGAACTCTTGTACTGAATAGTTGAAGAGAAACATTCGTTTCATAATAATGGGTAAGGATTAAAAAATGTCGTCAGAACATATGTAACATACCACTGGGAAATGTATGGTATTTTATAAAAATAGAATGAACTCAATAATAATCTTAGATGCACTCGTAGCACACCACTCACCAACCTTGACATCGTGTAAGGCACACCGTAATTAACATGGAATTTAATGCTTAACGATCTGTTATTCTGCGACTTCACCTGCTGAGCTGCCCAACCAAATTTCGTCGCTAGAAAAGAAAAATTGTGTTTTTCTCTAGCGTGCAGCCAACGAAGGTGTAATTTCACAAAATTTAATCCTGTTTCCCCATTAGTGTCATGGCGTTTTTGAACCGCATCTGCCTTATATGACTGTTAATGCAGCAGTTATTTTAACAGTTCGTGCTGATAAGGCAGACATAGCCGTGTTCTGCGTAGGCCAAGACAATTAATTCCTGGAGATGTCTGCAATCTAGTAGAAATTGTTTCCAGTTTCCTTCCGTTCGCATGTGCCTTCTGCATGTTCTCTTACTGTCCAGAACAGAATCTGCTGCTCCAAACCTTTTCGTCCTATTGTAAATTGTTGCTGTCGTTGGAACAGGTGTAGCAGCAAACTTCAGCTTCAATTTACGACAATTTTTGCAGGACGTGAATATGTATCACATTTCAACACGCGATGCTCCAGTGAAATCCGCACAGCGACTTCAGATGATCCACACAATCCTTCTAAACTCTCCGATAAAAACATCGGAACATGGGTTAATGGGACCCGAAGGGAAATGATTGCCAATTGAGGGAATTTAAGATAAAGGCCCAGTGCTAATTTAATCGTGTATTCTCCATTAACATTTTGCACAGTTCACTATCAAATTGTCAGGTCAGAGATTCCAAAGTTACAGTTTGCTTTCTTTTTGTCCACGTTCTACTTTCCGCCGAAAAGACAAACAAACAAACAAACAAACATAGAGACGAACAAGTATTTTACACATGAAATGAGCTTACGACACGAAAATGAAATAAAATTCATAAACCTATAATCGAAAATCGATATGCCTTACATTTGACAAGATAAGTGGAAAATTTTAACTGTTGCTTTCACACAAATTGAAGGTATGTGATCTACATTTGTTAATTTGGGAATTGTTCCCTGCACAGATTTTAAATAAAATCGGGCAATATTGGAAGATAATACACATGGACATTGCGTAACCACAACAATTATAAGCTGATTAAAGTAGGGAGAATTAGATGATTAGAATACGTAAAATAATGTACGTAAGGGGGAAAAGGGACTTGCGAAAGTAGTTTGGTGGGGAAATCAGGAGGGGGGGGGCGCATTTGGGAGACATAGGACTAGTTTGGGGAAATATCAAAATTAATCCAGACGAAACAAATTTCAGTGGGGACTGGAATTGATTTAATTTTTATAGCGTTCCCTTGCGAGCTTTGTAAAAGACGGTGATGAACCATCCGCTCCCTTAAAAACATGGAATTTTTATAACAGTTTTGCAGCTATTAACTTATCGGTTTTACACGATTCAGGTAGAAATTTTTTTCTCCAAAAATTTGATCAAGACAAACAATACCATACGGTAAGTCGCAAAGGACACATTGAAATACGGTACACACGCGGTAGTTCTAATGCTTCCCACGAATATTGCGTGAAGTAACTGAATCTTGTGAAATCGTCCAATAAGGAGAAAGCTGTAACAAAATATACTGAACAGTTTACATTCTGGCACGTACCAAAGCCAACATTTCACGTAATCTACAGATGCTGCTTCACGTATTAAAATATTGCATTGAACCTAATCATTAATCTACTTTCCAACATAACTGATATCTTTTCTCTGCAGATGGTCATTTGGAATATTGGTATGGGAAATCGTCACTTTTGGCGGTAACCCATACCCAGGCATCCCCACAGTTCAACTATTCAAATTGCTGTGCGAAGGACACAGAATGGAGTGTCCACCCAACTGCAGCAAAGAATTGTATGTAACAATACTTCTTCATGTGTATTAATTAATGTCTTCCTTAACGTCTGCTAGAACCATTCTTAGCGTTACTGCAGCTACTAAATGCACGATATTTTCTGTGACTACCAAAAACACGATTCTCCCTGCACCTGCTACACCCACGATCCTTCCTAAAACTAACAAATTCACAATCTTCCCTATAAGTGTCTTCTGAGTTATTTTCTTTCAGAATAACGAAAGGGGTCTCTCATTAACATGATGCAGAACAAAACAACATTGTAAGGAGTGTTAATAAGTTTTGTCAAAATGTGACGAAGATTAGATATTGGGGAACGATACCAAGACATCAAAATTTACTGACGAAGGAATAAATAGCAAGATAATTCTGAGGAATGATCGCTCCTGTTTGGTTCAGAATCTTTAGTCTTCCCATCTCTTATCCAAAAAAATGAAAGTTAAAATCTTAAAAAAAAAGCAATTTTCTGAGTCATTTCATATGGCGTTAAATAAGATCTCTCACACAGAGGGTAAACCGTGGACCGAGGGCATTCCAGGACAGTGCTGAGGAAGGTGGTTGGACATAAGAGGGATGAAATAACAGGCGGCTGAATAAAATCGCGTAATGTGGGGCTTTATGATTTGTACTCCTCACCAGGTATCTTGAGGACGATCAAATGAAGTATTATAAGATGAACAGGGTGCATGGAACTCATGGGAGTGAACATAATGCACAGACACAAGGACGCAGTTTGGGGGGGGGGGGGGGTAAGAGGAACGGCCGCTCCGGGCGGCAGAGTCCAACGGGCTGGAAAGTGAGCAGAAACTGAATATCTTATATGAAAATAATTGAATTTTGCGCTCAACTTTCAAATTATATAGCCAAATAATATTAAACTGAATAAATATACTTTTTTAATCTTCACGTTTGTACCGTGCATCAATGACAATTAAAATACTTTATTATCCAACAGATGCACAAATATATAATTCGTAGATACAATTATAATTATTATAAAATATTTAAAATTGCTCCAACATGTTTCGGATCACAAGGGATCCATCATCAGGGAGCTTTATACAATGCTTGGCTAAAATTACAGTAATGGTTCTACCATATCTACGGATATGATAGAACCATTACTGTAATTTTAGCCAAGCACTGTATAAAGCTCCCTGTTGATGGATCCCTTGTGATCCGAAACATGAATTTTATAATAATTCTAATTATATCTACGAATTATATATTTGTGTATCTGTTGATAATAAAGTATTTTAACACATTTTTAAGTTCATAAATTCTAAAACTTAGCTACTCCAACGCACAAAGGGTTTTTATGGCAAAACATGAAGGAAAAGACGCAGCTGGGAAGGCCTAGGAGTAAATGGTTGTATGTATTAAAATGGAGTTTAAAGAAATAGTACAATAGGTCGTGGACTAGTCAACTGGCTCTGAGCAGACACCAGTGGCGGTTTCTTGCGAACGCAGTAACGAAATATCCTGTTCCGGAAAATGCGGGAAATTTTTTAACCAGAGCAGGAATTGTTAGTTTCTCAAGACGAGCTCTGTTCTGTGGACTTAGCGAATTGTTACATAAACGGTAAGTATTTAAAAGTAATTGAGACGTGGTTTCGGGATAGATCTATGTCAAGTTATTTTACTTCCTTTAATCCGAAAAAGTACCAGACAATTTTCTGACGTAAGGAGTGATTCCGACTTTTGTGTATAAACGGTGTCGTGTGCTAAAATTATTCGAACATTTTGGCACAGAGATCTGCAGCTATCATCGAAATGGGTCAGTCAGGAGCAATATGCTGCCCGATACACAGATGCAGGTCTTGCAGTGGGTAGCAGGGCGGGGATGGAAGAGGCTCTGGGGTTAAGAAGAAAGTTTACAAGGAAAGGGAATGAGATCAGGACTTGTGTGGTATTATGTCTGACGTGATTACTCTTTTCCAGCCAATAAATATTACCGAAAAACAGGTAACATCCATCCTCAAAATGAAAAATGTTATCACAGAAAGCACTTCATAATTTATTTCACCTAAGATATAAATCAACCACAATTTAAGGACAAAGCTAATATTTACTACAATGCATATTTTAATGTGCAGTTACTTCTCCTATGCTGAGGGTGCAAATAGGGTGCTGAGGAGAATATTTGAGTCTTAGAGGGACGAGATAACATGGGAGTGGAAAAGACTGCGTAACGAGGAGCTTAATGATCTGTACTCTTCACCAAGTATTAATCGGGTGATCAAATCGAGAAGAATGAGATGGGTGGGGCATGTGGTACGTATGGGGAGAGGAGATGTGCGTACAGGGTCTTTGTGAGGTAGATGGTAGGTGGATTTTCAAGAAGTAGGATGGGGACATGGATTGGATAGATCTGGCTCAGGATAGGGACAGCTGGCGGGCTCTTGTAAAGGCGGTAATAAACTTTCGGGTTACATAAAATGCGGGGAATTTCTTGACTAGCTGAAAACCGGTTAGCTTCTCAAGATGGACTCTGCTCCATGAAATAAGTACCTTCTCGTATACATGTATATCTGTCACTGTGATAAACCAACACCAAAAGTTGTTGTTGTTGGTGTTGTTGCTGCTGCTGTCGGTGATGGTGGTGGTATGGTCGTATTCTTGTTGTATTTGTTGTTACACATCGCGTGTTCTTAACAATCACGCACAGAATGCTTGACATACAGGGAGTTCGAAAAGTTACGCAACCAAGTTTTTAAACACGTTCTATGTGTATAAAAGTGCATTAAAATCAGAATTCAAGCACATTGCTATACTGTTGTAATATTGTGTGCACAGTGCATAGTGTGGAAATCAACATATAAAACCAACCTACATGCACTGGAATATATACACAACAGATGCACAAAAGCCCCTCCTACTTGTTTCGGCACTCCTTGATGATGGCAACCAAGGATTACCTACACATGTAGGAAGAGATTTTGTGCATCTGTTTTTGTATATCCTAGTGCATGTAAGGTTGCTTTTATACATTGCTATGTTGTGTTTTGGAAATACCCACCACGATCAGCAGAGCATGTATTCACGCTTTCTCGTACCTGATTCCACCCGGCGAAGAGTTTGAGGGATGCCGGAAATATAGTTTGTCTCAATTCGTGTAACGTATTCGATTTTTTGTACACATCCTATTTAAACACCCCCCCCCCCCCAAACCCCGGTCCCCAAAACAGCACCCTGGTGGTTTTAGACCGGGGGTCGGGGGGGCCCACCGTGGGGGGAGAAAACGGACCGGGGAAAAATAGCC
>Ga0123354_10003759_pt1 | contig 21135 bp, 13 predicted proteins | sample TergutLab28metaG_2_FD_97872 | JGI IMG/M metagenome (GOLD analysis project Ga0123354, IMG submission 97872) | Labiotermes labralis P4 segment gut microbial communities from Petit-Saut dam, French Guiana - Lab288 P4 | ecosystem: Host-associated > Arthropoda: Insects > Digestive system > Gut ... | reverse complement strand
TGGAACATCTTGGTCCCGGTGGGCATTTTCCATGAAATTGTATGGTGGGGGGGGGGGGATACTAAAGTCTGTTGATGAAAGTGACATTTTGTTAAAATCAGACAAAAATAACAGACATTTTATATGAAGGCCTCTGTATGTTTGTGAGTACTTTAGTTGCTAACCGTACCATCGTTCCCTTCATTATCGAGGTTATCAATATGTTTATGGTTCCTGTGGTTGCCTTGGTACTATGGTTGTTTTCTGTTATGCATAACGTCCACACTGGATTTGGGACCCACCTAGATGCCTATTACATGGGTACTGAAGTGTTTTTTTTCTGGGGGCAGAGCGGCCGGGGCTTGATGTTCCCAACACACCTCCATCTAGCGCTGAGGCAAGGAACGTGTCGAGCTATGCCTCTACTCCCCCTGCATGCCACCATGACGTGTGCAGTGACAACTGTACCTTTCTGCATTTTTTGTATATTTCCCATGGTTACTAAAGTTACCATTGATTTTATAATTACCATGATTACCTTGGGTACCACAGTTTCGAATATTCATATGGTTACCTTTGCTTTCAGGCCCACCGTGGTTACCAATATTGCCATTAATTTGCTGGTAATCATGATGGCCTTGGTTACCGGAGTTTCGAATGTTCTTGTGGTCACCTTTGCTTTCAGGTTTACCATGGTTACCAACATTACCATTGATTTCCTAGTTACCGTGATGACCTTAGTTACCAGAGTTTCGAATGTTCTTGTGGTTACCTTTATTTTCAGGATTACCATGGTTACCAACATTACCATTGATTTGCTACTTACCATGATGACCTTTGTTACCAGAGTTTCGAATGTTCTTGTGGTCACCTTTGCTTTCAGGTTTACCATGGCTACCAACATTACCATTGATTTTCTAGTTACCGTGATTACCTTGATTACTAAATATACAAATGTTCCTATGGTTGGTTACCTTTTCTGCCAACGTTACTGAGGTTATTACTGTTTATTGGTTGCTATTTTTGCGGGAAACCTTCAGAGGTGTTTCGCTCTGCGAACGTACCCTGTCTCATTCTTTTCCCAAATCTAATCGGCCAACCCAAAACTAGATCAGGGCCACTTGTATTCTATAAGAATCGACCACGGGTGTAAGGACGAGCTGTTGGTGTCTTGTCTTTAACTTCGCGTGTTGATGTGGTGAAACTTCACTGTTGCTTAATATGATGAAACGCTTTGCTTGTGATAGTATGACCGAAATACCTTACATCCTCCAGAGCCCAGTTACATGCATTTCAGCTAAACATTTTTCTTTGTCACTAACTGATTCTCGTAACTGACATTCAGTTAGGTTGTTAAAATATATCAGGAAAACAAGACGGCATAACTGTGCTCTTTTGTAGGTTGTCTACTTAATGGTGAAGAAAGAGTATACATTCTGTGGTTCGTGTATTGCACTCTTAATAGCTGGCCATTGGTTCCAGCCTGTGGGCCGGGTAGCGTAGTCGGTATAGCGACTTGCTACGGGCTGGACGGTCCGGGGATCGAATCCCGGTGGAGGCGAGATTTTCTCCACCTGTCCAGACCGGCCCTGGGGCCCACCCAGCCTCCTGTACAAAGGGTACCGGGCCTTTCCCGGGGGTGAAGAGCGGCCGGGGCGTGACGCTGACCCCTCATCCCCCGTGGTCAAGAAAGAGTAGAGCTATACGTCTACTCCCCCTATGGGCTGTACGGCCTGTGCAGAACCTCAGTGCCTGTACAAGGGTGCACTTTACCTTTACATTATATGTCGAGTCCAGTCTCATTTGAAGAAGTCGTATTTCAGAAAACATTGTCCTCAAATTTTCCAAAAAAGTAAAATGCGTATTATACCTTTTTGGGAAATTTGAGGACAATATTTTCTGAAGTACGAATATAACTTCGAGATTCAGTACGCTCTTTTATATGTATGTATATATATATATATATATATATATACGCGCACACACTTACAAAAATAGCTTCATAGGGCTTTATTATAAGCCGAAATATGCAGCTCTGTTGTAAAACAAATCAGTTCGATTTATCAGTAAATTTTACACTGGAATGAGTTACGGTTTTTTTTAGGGGCGTTCGCAAAATTGCGAAAAGCGACTATTGGCTTCGTCGTATCTGTCTGTATGTCCGTCCATTCGTCCGTCCGCTTGGATTAACTTACATTTGAGGGATATTCTTGAAATTTGGTTTTTTTTTTCGAAAAACTGTCGGGAAAATGAAAGTTTCATTGAAATCTGACAAGACCAACGGGCACTTTATGTGGAGACTAATATATTTTTTTTATCATATCTCGCCCGTTTCTTTTTGGAATACAGTATGTTCCAGACAAACGTTGTAGAGAAAATGAAAAACACATTACGCGTTGAATGATTTCTTTTGCCTGTGTGAGGTAATATGAAAACAAAAATTTTAAAGATGACAATATGCCGCATGTGCATTGAACGCAGAATACCTAAGGCTGCACCCACACACTTAGAGTATGTAATGCTTATTGCTTAACCACTGCACCAATGGTTACGCGAATGCGCCTCAGTGTTGCGTTATACACTTCGTGTCCTGTGTATCTTGAAATGTTTACTCGCCGATGATTCGGTTCACTTTTCTCGATTTCGTGTCGTTGGTTGAGTAAGCTTACACGGGAGTGAAGGTATTCGGTTTGAATATCCAGAATTTTCAGATGTCAGGCAATATAAGCCTGAGGCGACTGACATTTGCAGTACATTCCGCGTGGCTTTTCTTGAGTGACGTGGTGAAAGTGTTGTTTGAGCCGTGCAGTGCCACAGTTTTGTGGCTATAAGAATGTTCATGACCTGGAGTTTCACGCGGTGTATATTTCCTTCCGAAGAAAGTGAAAATTGAGGGCAAACCGTTTGTCATTATCACAATAGACAGTATGTCTGTTCAAATGCAAACGATTGAAAATATTTAAAATTAGGTCTTTGATTTAATGACACATATTTACCTTGTGTTTTGGAACAATAAGAAAATAAACCAACAATATATTCTAAGGAATAATGAGTGGCGTTTGCCGTAGAAGAGGGGACATAAGCTCTCTCGAAACGTCGGCAGTCAACTACCAGCCTACGCCAGAAGTGCGAGCACCTCAGCTGCACCGCCCCCGGCAGAACCCTGAAAATTGCATATTTTAAATTTAAAGTTTTCTGAACTTATTGCTTCGATCTTGAGGCTCCAAGAGACCAGGAGTATCATGAAGGTGACGGCAGCAATCTTCTTCAAAAGGTTGCTATCTATTTCTCAGTCTACTCGGCGTCATATCCCAGAAGACTTGAGTCTTCGCTATCATCTCACTGAGAACATCGAATCTTCTACGGCCATTTAAAACTAATACTTACGTTACAAAAACTGGATGCTTGTGGGAATTGTGGTTGCAGTGGTGGTGACGGTACTGGTGGTGGTGGTGGTGGCGGCGGCGGCGGTGGTGGTGATAGTATTAGTATTAGTAGTTAGTAGTAGTAGTAGTAGTGGTGGTGGTGGTGGTGGTGGTAGTAGTAGTAGCAATATTAGTAGTAGCAATAGTTGAAGAAGCAACAGCAGCAAATGTTGAGCGACAAATGTGTGTTGTGATTTTTTTTTACAACTTTTGCCTGAAACATTTCTCATTATAAGAAGAACTGAGCGGGATTTGTGTAAAGTGCTCATTATTCTTGTCAGACTTTAAAGAAACTTGAATTTTCTGGTCAGATTTTCGAAAAATACTCAAATATAAAATTTACTGAAAATCCTTCCAGTGGAAGCCGAGTTGTTCCATGCGGACGGACGGACGGCCGGCCGGACGGCCAGACAGATATGAAGAAGCTATTAGTCACTTTTTGAAATTTTGCGACCGCACTCAAAAATCGACTGATAATAACGCTCAGATCTACACCATAAAACCGAATGTTGCGATCGAACGGGTTGTAATCCTGCTTTATTTTCGAGAGGTTCCAATTCAGATTCTCGGCTGGTGACCAGGTATCTTCGTGGAGGCATTCGGTTTTTTCTTCAGTTCTTCCAGGCCAATACCGGCAAAGTAACTCAGATTTGACCATGAACGCATCTTTCCACATCTTTCCCAGTTCATTCTTTGCTAATACCATTGACGCCGTCTCGTCTGAGCTGTTGATGAGGCCGTAAAATAAAACGTAAATCAGTTATTAAGAAAAAGATGAACTAGCAATAATATGGCCATCAGCGCACATTCGAAAAAAATAAATAAATGATTAAAATCATATCAGATAGAGTAAAATGGGCCTGCGCTTTTCTGGGATGTTCCGGGGCATGCGTTCGTAGTTGGTTAGCAACGCTCCGGGACAGGCTATTGGTCCCATCTTGAACGGTCAAGCAGTTCAAGAAAAAATCTCGCATCAAATATGCATATTGGGATTCTGAACAGTAAAGAAGCATAAGTTGGCTGGGGTAGCTGAGTCGATATAGCGACCGGCTACGGTCTGGAGTGTCCGTGGATCGATTCACGGTAAGGGCGAGATTTTCCGCACCCATCCAGACCGGCTCTGGGTCCCGCCCAGCCTCCTGTACGGTGGGTACCGGTCTCTTTTTCGGCGGTAAAACGGCCGGGTCGTGGCCTTGAACACCTCCCCTCTAGCGCCGAAGTTAAAAAAAGAGTAAATCTATAACCTCTCCTCCGCTTCTGTTGCTTCATTTCCTGTTCTAGGTGAATTTTAAAGAACCGTGTACTGCAGGAGGTGAGCACTGTGTCAGCAGTTCGATGGATCAAAGGAGCTGATCGAAATAACTTACTGAAGCAGTTCGTATACATATGATACTGCAGCACGATGGGCACCATCGTCACAGGAATACTCTCATAGAAATAAAACATGTGACCCATGTGTTCTGAACGTTGGATCTTGGTTGCAGAAATGTGTGACTCACTACAGAATAAACACCAGGATAATACCGTGCCGGTGTGTAACAGGGACGATCGAAAAGCAATAAACAACTACAAAAACATAACGAACCGAGAAAGTTGGCCCAAACCGTAACGTTCCTGTCTTTACTGGCGGAGGGGAGGGGAGGGGAGGGGAACCCGGTTCGATTCACGGACCGGACATCAGCTCAACCTGTCTGGGGACTTTCGTGATTTGGCTGAGTCCCCTCAGGTAATTTCCATGTAGTACCGAAATTAGGGCACGAGCGCATTACCCCACCTCCTCTCCAAATCATCATTCACTCACATTCAGTCATTCCACGGTTTTATGTTTTCAGTTACCGACGGAGTAGTTCAGTTGCCAACAGCAACGCAGCAGCATAAACAACAACAACAAAAACAACAACAACAACAACGGAGATTCTCAGAGTACAACCAACAAGCTGCAACGTTTCTCAAATTTATTTATTTCTGTAAGACGCTCTACATGTTTCAAACGGGTTTTCCGTCCATCATCAGGAGCACAAAACTGCATATACAGCGTCAGGTATTTGTCACACCGTTACTGCTACCTGCTGCTAGCTTGGATGGGATGGAACATCTCATCCAGGCTGCAGCTCCATCCTGATCCTGCCCGCAAGCTGTCAGCAAACCTGTATGACATATACCATTGCTGTGTGGACAGTGCAAAACTCCTGATGATGGACAGAGGAACTGTTCGAAACATGTAGAGTTTTATTCCAAAAATAAATTTGAGAAATTATTGCATCTAGTTGGTTTTATTATAAGAATATATCACGATGCACAGTCACCTGAACGTCGAAATGGAATTTAAAATCATTATTCTGGAAGATTCGTATATAACGGTTCACCATTTCCTCATTCTGTTTTTGTGTTTCATAACACGAAACACAAGGCATTATACTGTGTTACTTTCGTGTGTTGTTGAATACTCGAATGATTCTGATGGTGTAACAAACAAAACAACAGACGTGTTTTCCCCGATGCTGTCACTCCATAACTAGAATGGCATACTGTATACAGCTTTGTTGTCACCCAGTGCTGTTACCCCATAACTATTACAGATGTACTTTTATACAGTTATGTTGTGGCTGGACGCCATATTATAGGTATACAGTATACAGCTTTGTTGTTGCCCAATGCTGTCGCCCCATAATTGTAATGGGGTTGTTTGTGAAATGATTCGCAGTGTTATTTTTGTGCTTGTTAGTCGTATTGTACGCGATATGCCGCAGTACAAACTGCGCAGAAGTATTTGGTTTGCTAGCATATATTCACGGCCTTCGTATTCCTTGTGTGTTAGTGTCAAGTCTTTTGAAATTTCAACTAGAGTGACTGTGAGTTCCCATCTCCAGCTTTCATGACCGAAGACAAGCCCTCCATTCATCCACCCTTATACACGTACATTAAATCCCCCGAATGTTAGTGTGAAATCATTGTCCATGGATATGCACTCAACGAACCGCGCAGTTCTTTAAAATACGTTTTGAAAAATTAGGGTAGCCTTAGAGAGAGTAGTAATGATTGTACGTACCTCACCTGTACTTCATACAAAGGTAAAGGTAAAGTTCACCCTAGAACAGGCCACGAACGGCCAGAAGGGGAGTAGAGGTATAGCTTCACTCTGTATTTAACCTCGGCGCTAGATTAGGGTGGATGGTCAACGCCACACCCCGGCCGCTTTACCCCCGGGAAGAGATACGGTACCTATAGTATAGGAGGCTGGGTGGGCCCCAGGGCCGGTTTGGACGGGTGCGGAAAATCTCGTTCCCCACCGGAATTCGATCCCCGGACTGTCCAGCCCGTAGCGAATCGCTGTACCTACTGCGCTATCCCATCCCACCCCGTACTTAATAACGAAATTTTCTACATCCTCTGATATCAGGCATATCAATATTGCTATATTAAGAGCTACATATGGACAGTAAGACGAATTAATTTCAGTTCGTAAGCTTTTATGTAGCGGACAGATTGTCCGTCATTACAATTCTTTTCATATGCACTACGCTGGAAGATTTTAAACGCCTCGAAACGGTTACTAAAATATGTGACAATACTACTGGTAGGAAAACGTCAAACAGAACACTTGCCAAATGAAGGTTAAAAATTGGGTAACCTGCGTCCAGTATCGAGGGAAATGGAAAGATGTCGTTGAGAAGGCCATAACTTTCAACCACTAAAGGAAGTTCAGTGCCTGCAGAAGAAGAAGAGATGGCTGGGCGGGCTCCAAATCCAGTTTTGGAGGCTTTGGAGAACAGAAGAAATGTATGTTGCCAGTGTCGAGAACCAAACCATAGTTCCTCGGACATCTAGCCCCTAGCCTGTTCACTATACCGACTATGCTTTCGCGGCTCCCAAATAAACAGCACATAAACTGCGTATTACCAGTCACACAGGAACCAAGAACTGACCCCGTAAGCGTGTTTGTCAGCGGAAAGTTCAATCCGCTGGCCATATTTCAAGAGTGACTGCGCACTGGGTGCTGAATCGCTTGTTGCATTCCTTGTTCGTGCGCGACGCAGCTGCAAACTACGTATGTCATCATTCTGGTCTGTCATACGTCTTAGAACGTCATACTTCACAAAACGTCCGAAGGTAAGGAGGAGTGTTAAACAAACGCCCCTATGGTCATCCCATCTTCCATCTAAAGTCAGCGCAAATATAGATGCCTAATTTTTGAACTCTTGAACGTTTTTGAGGTGTTGATGACTATTTTACGAGAATATCTGATAGAAATACGGGCTTAAAGACGAATTAGATTTTAAATTTAGACCTCACGGCATCCTTCAGTTAGCGCTACAAGAGGAAGTTACTTACTGGTGAGCAGATGTGCCAAGACTAGGTCACCAAGAGAGAACGGAGGAGGATAGGATGCCCAAAAAGATCTTCGCTCAAGAACTGGAAGGGCGAGAAGAAGAGGAAGAACCAGAAAAAGATGGAAAGAGGACGTAGAAAGAGATCCTCAAGTGCTGGTAGTGAGAAGATGGAGAGAGTTGGTGGCAGATAGGAAAAAATGGAAGGACATTGTTCGACAGGTCAAAGCCCACAGTGGGCTGTAGTGCCAATGGAAGAAGAAGAAGATGTGCCAAGAGCCCCGTAAGATCTTCATGGGTACCATATTCCATCTATCACTGTGGTAGTTATGTTATTCGGACCCCCTCACACGTATGTATGTGAGGAAGTATGGCGTATTCCTTCTGACAGGAGAAATCCCCGGGTAAAAGTTCTGACTTATTTATTTATGTATTTATTTATTTATTTTGCACCGTGGCAAGGGTTCCGTGTGATGTGATGTGAAGTGGAACATCTAGCAATTCCGACGCGGTACATCCCAGAAGAACGAAGAAGTCAGCTACACGGCAGCGTAAGCTTGAAATCTCGCCACGTGCAGTCACGTCACGAAGTCCCGTTCATGCTCAATGACTTGGCGAGGATTCTGAGAGCCCCAAGCACCAGTGTCGTGTCGATTTTACTTGCCCGATCAAGAGGAACAGGGCCTCGTCACTGAAAACAAGCCTTGCTCTGTCAGTTTCTCTTAAAACTGGCCTGAGAACGCCTGCCTCTTGCATTTGTTATTTGATTTTATAGCCTGTACTACCCGAAATTTATAAGCTTTTAGAAAACACATCAGACTGTTGTATTTAAACTACTTCCAGTTGTAAATTGCTGTACCTTGTGTTGGGTCTCTTCTGGTAGCGTCTCTGGAAAGCACTTTCCTCACTCGGCCCTGAACTAGTGTGGAATAGTCGATAATACAAAATGCGTGTTCCTGCGCATAAGTCATTTCCACAGCACGTGCAGTTCTTGGAACTCCTCACAAAATTTTATTCGGGCGAACAGATTAAGAATGATTGGAGATTAGTTGGACGAATCGTATGAAAAATGAAGAAGTATGACACAGAAATAATGAATGGACATCCTTCGTAAAATAAAACGAAAGAAGACCAACTGGATTTGTTGCATCTTGCGTAGGAACTACCGTCCAAAACACGTTATTGACGGAAAAATAGAAGGGAAGAGAGGACGAGAAAGAAAACGTAAGCACCAGGATGAGCCTGAAGAAAAGAGACGTTGCTGAAATTTGAAAGAGGAAGCACTAGATCGCACTGTTTGGAGAACCCAGTTTGGAAGATTTTATGGACATGTCGTATGCGATATTGGGATTAGGAATGATGGGTTGGGCTGGGCACGTGGCTTGTATGGGGGAGGGAGGGGTTCTTGAATTTTGTTGGGGAAACCTCAGGGAAAGAGATCGCATGGAAACCCCACGCATAGCTGTGGCTGTAATATTAAAACAGTCTTCAATAATTGCGCCGTGAGAGGCGGTTGGATTTATATGGCTCAGGACAAGGACAAGTGTTGGGCAATTGTGACAATGGTAATGAACTTGTTGGTTCTTTAAAATGCTGAAAATTTCTTGACGAACTGAGGAACTATTAGCTTCTCAAGATGTGACTCAATGGAGATATTTAATTAGTTATATAGTGCAGTCGTTGCTTACGGAGAGGTGAATTAATTTCCGATGAGGTTTTAAAAACAAACATCCTTAATTTGTGTATCGCTCGGTATATACGACTTTAACGTTAGGTGCATGTTGACCGTTTCCTGAACTTTTGAAATTGCTTACTTTTTGCAGAGTCCCTTACGAAGAGGGTAGGAAGAAATGAACGGTCCCGACGTGTAACTAGTTTTGCATGAACAGTATCGCTAATTGTTTTGAGGTTGTAACGCTCCGGTTATGTCCGGATTCCACTCGTACAGCCTTGGAAGAAGGTCGGTTTTATTCCAGGTGTCATCATTCAGGTGCACCACAACGACTCGTTCCGTGTTCATTTTCTTACTGCTTCTGGTGTAATATTCCATTCTATCACGCTGCAACACAGCCGAACCCTTTCGTGTATTTTTGGGCTTGAAGTACAGATATACGGCTCTTAACGACGGGGATACATTCTAAGAAATGCGTCGTTAGGCGATTTCGTCGTTGTACGAACGTCATAGATTGTACTTAACAAACCTAGACAGTATAGCCAACTACACACCTAAGCTATATAGTATAGCCTATTGCTCCTAGGCTACAAACCTGTACAGCATTTTACTGTACTGAATACTGTGGGCACTTGTAACACAGTGGGGAGATCGCGATAGCACAGTGGTTAAGGTGCTGTGCTACAAATCGGAAGGTCGCTGGTTCAATCACAGCTGGTGTCAGTGGATTTTTCATTGACGCTATGGCCCTGGGGTCGACTCAGCCTCTAACAGAAATGAGTACCAGGAGTATTTCCTGGAGATAAAGGCGGCCGGTGCGTAAGGCTGACAACCTACCACCACCCTGTGTCGTCACGAAATCTGGGAACCTTAACTTCCTGGAACACTCTGGGCCTGTCCAGGCCTGTAATGGGACTGCTTAAAAAAAAAAGAAACTTGTAACACAGTGGTAATTATTATAATATTATGTTTTAATATTATAATCTTATGGGACCACTGTCGTGTAAATGCGGTCCGTCATTGACCGAAACGTCGTTATGCGGAGCATACTTGTATGAGCCTGGAGACTCTCTGTGCCTGTCTATCGGCATGTTTCATCTCAAAAGCTATTGAATGAATGTCAGTTACGTTTTTCTGTAAGGGAGTCTGCACGTAAGCCGTTAGTCGATTTAATTTTTATTCCTACTATGCCGCTTTTTAAGTTTCCGCAGCCGTGTATTTGAGATTTCCCCATCTGAATTTAGGTTGTTGTCTTTTCCTCTCACGCAGTCCTGCTTGTTGTATGCTGTCACAGGTTAAACATGATTGCTTCATTGCTGCAGTTGGAAAATGAGAACGGATATCGATGATTCGATTTTTGTGTTGTTAAATCTGAAGTACGGAGATATCTGTATGAACCAGAGGAAAGTTTAGGAATGAATGGAAAAATTCAGAGAAAAGCTGAAGTGTGCTGACAAGGCGCACTATTAGCATCCATCGACTGTTTTGTATGTGTAGGACAGGAATAGATCAATTAGCGTATCCTAGACGATGGAAGAGGCAGACCTTGCGGAATTGTGTGTGAAATGTGTGCCGTTCATATGAGTAACTGGCTTAAGACACAATCAGAACCACTTTGTTGTGATGGTCTGACCAAGCTTACGAACCGCTGAACCGAACGCATAAAAATTCAGGGCTATTACACAGGAAGATGCTGTCTCAAGAGACCGATGTAGGAACGGCTGTGTAGTGTCAACTCTTTCATTTCTTTATGTTTCCTTTATGACTGAACGGTCCAAATGCCAGTTAGAAAATCGTCACAAATACGCAGGAAGAACCAACAAGACGGGTGATGTACTTATGGCGTAAACGTTGAGGGGCGTTCGAGTAACCATTTTTACAGCGGAAAAAAGCAATGAAAGTAAAAAGGTAAAGTGCACCCTTGTACAGGCACTGAGGCTCTGTACAGGCCGTACGGCCCATAGGGGGATTAGAGTATAGTTATACTCTTTCTTTGACCACGGCATTAGAAGGGGGTGAGGGGTCAGCGTCACGTCCCGGCCGCTCTTTACCCCCGGGAAATACCCAGTACCCATTGTACAGGAGGCTGGGTGGGCCCCAGGGCCGGTCTAGATGGGCAGAAAATCTCGTCCCCACTGGGATTCGATCCCCGGACCTTACAGTCCGTAGCCAGTTGCTATACCGACTACGGTGGGAAAAAAAATAGATATTACATATCTGAGCGTGTGTTTGTAGCCCTAAGGTATCCAGCATGCAATGCGCATGCGCCATATTGTCGTCTGTTGCCTGTCCGGTTCTCCAGTATTTTCCACATTATCTCATAAACGGCAAGATTTTAGGAGAGTAATTACTGAACATAAAATGTGTGTTTTGACTTTCTCTACACCTTTTTTCTTAAACATTTCTCATTCTAAGAAGAATTAAACGAGATAAGATGAAAAATGTGTATTGGTCTCCATGTAAATTGCCCGTTATTCTTGTTCGATTTTAATGAAACTTGAATTTTCTCGACAGATATTCGAAAAATCCTAGAATATCAAATTTGATGAAAATCTGTGGGACCTGAGTTGCATGCGGACGGACGGACATCGCTATTTTGTGAACGCGCCTAAAAACAAAAGCACGTGACACAAGACAAAGCTCATCACAGTACAGTTCTGCGAACATTTGTACTTTTCTGTCAGGTTTACTGCTATGCTAAGATTAGTATTAGTCTGACTTCTTTGCGTGACAATCCCAGTGGCCTTGCAGTCTAGCAGTTACTCAATTGCTGGGATCGCGGCTTCGAATCTCACTGAGAGCACATTCTCTTGAGTTTATTCCGTGTTGTTTACGCTCGAGTGTGTGTGTCTAATTGTGTGCGATCTGGAAACCTAAACAAGGAGGCGGCCTAGGCCCGAATTAGGCTGTTGTGCCACAGAAGAACTGTTTTGCCGAGGCCCTAAATTCGTTACTGCCCTAGTAAAGAATGGGTGTCCCTCTGTGGCGTACCCAGGAATTTTGTTCGGGGGGGGGGGGTTCAACAAATTCAGTTCAGGGATCTGGGGGCTGTAGCCCCCTAGACGGGGGTTCTGGAGGCAGCTGTAATTTCGTACAAGAAATTTCATTTCATATAGTAGAATCTTCTTAATTTTTTTTAATTTAAGACTATTTATGATGACAACCAATTTATTTGTCATTGCTAATGTAAAACAATTGCGAACCGGCGGTAGTTTTAGAATTTTACTGCCATTTTTTTAAACATCTTGGGGTGTTGGCGTCCTAAATTCAACAATTTTTAACAGTTTTCACGGCCGGGTGGAGTTTTGCACGATTTTGGAGGGCCTTCGGAGTTTCGGGGGGGTTTGAACCCCCCGAACCCTCCCCCTCGATACGCCGCTGGTGTCCCTGCTACGTTAATGACGCCAATAAAGCTGGCTGATACTGGAAGTGGATTGTGCACTCGATGTTAAGCTTACTTTTGATACAGTTCAAAGGACTGTCACCAGCAGCATGCGGAGGCGTGCAGATAAATACAAGGTCATAATTTCATAACCGCATGTTTCGAAGAATGTGGACTGGAAATTGTAAACAAGAAATGTTCAGGTGCTGCAAATTGCGGCCCTGTAATGTGTATTTTAGCCACTTGTCAAGTATTGACACATTTGTTTGCTTACGACTGCTTTCTTGTGCGTGCTGCTCTTTACATGTGGTACTGAAATACTACAAATCAGTTTTGTGTTCTATTGTTCTTGTAGCAACTACATAAAGTTTGTGTACAATTTTTGTGGTACAGTGTCATCGAAACAGTTCCATAAAGTCCATGTGTAATTTTTGTGATACAGTTTCCTCGAAACAGCTCAACGAAGTCCACGCATCATTTTTATGATATCCTCAGGGGAGCTGCGGAAAGTCCGTTTATAATTTTTGTGATACAGTGTCCTTGGAACAATTACCGAAGTCCATATACAATTTTTCAGATTTTCATGTTGGGTTTGAGTTCTTACACCGCACAGGATAATGATTTCGTTCCGACGTGCTGCCTCCATCATCATTGCGAGTGAATTTCGTGCATGTTGTTGTGATTGGAAGGAGCGCATGTATCGATTTTGTAGGAAGGAAGCAAGATTTTTGGTGGATCAGAAGTACGGAAAGGAAATGAGTGAATAGAGTTTTGTGTCAGACCATTTGGCTGACTTCCTCTTCCCAGTTACTTCAACATGTACCTAACCCAAGTTCATTCACCACAAAGATGGAGGCAGGAGGTATCTTCGAAACGCTGGAAGATACTTATCCTGCACTGTGTAAGAACCTAAAGACCATCATTAAATTTCAGGTATTTTAAAATGAAGTTTTAGTAATGGTTATATTCGGGAAGAAATTAAGAACTGATTGAAGTCAGGGAATACTTGCTATCATTCGGTCTTCCAGTTTGCTATCCAAAAATTTAAAGTTTAAGATACACAGAACTATAATTTTGCCTCTTGTTTTGCATGGGTGTGAAACTTGGTCGCTGACATTGAGGGAGGAACGTAGGCTGAGGGTGTTTGAGAATAGGGTGTTGAGGAGAATATTTGGGCCTAAGAGGGATGAGGTAACAGGGGAATGGAGAAAACTACATAATGAGGAGCTTAATGATATCTACTCCTCACCCAATATTGTGAGGGTGATAAAATCTAGAAGAATGAGATGTGCCGGGGATGTAGCGCGTACGGGGGAAGGGAGAGACGTGTACAGGGTTTTGGTGGGGAAACCTGATGGAAAGAGACCAATGGGGAGACTCAGGCATAGATGGGAGGGTAATATAAAGATGGATCTTCAGGAAGTTGGATGTGGGAGCATGGACTGGACCGAGCTGGCTCAGGATAGGGACAGCTGGCGGGAACTTGTGAATATGGTAATGAACCTTCGGGTTCCATCAAATGCGGGGAATTCCTTGACTAGCTGCAAACCGGTTAGTTTCTCAAGAAGGACTCTCCTACATGGAGTAAGTAAGTTGTAGTAATGCACCATACATAATTTTGCTTACTGCCTGGTGTCACTTAATCATGAGATGGCGGAAGTCACTGCGCTACAATCCGGAAGATCGCGGGTTCGATTCGCGATGGGGGTCATTGATATTCTTAATTGACCTATTCTTTCCGGACGTAATATGGCCGTGGGATCGACTCGGCCTGTGACAGAAACGAGCAAGACGAATATTTCCTGGTATTCATTTCTGTCATTGTTTCCGGTAGGCTATATTTCCTGTAAATTTCCTGCCATTTCCCTAGTTGGGAACTGCTAAAACGGCCAACGATAATCAGTCGTTAGGTTCTACTTTGGCGTTAGACAGCCGTGGAATAGAAAGCGGCGTTCCTTACTTCTGCATACAAGGTTTATGGAATTCTGTCCTGCCACCTGTTGAAGACAGCAGCGGCAGAGAACGGATTTTCCAACTGATTAACCAGGCAGGTGCTGAAGCATTGAATTTCGGTAACGTTCAAAGCCACATGGTGATACTGTAAGCACTTTAGTTAACAGAAAGTCAGTTCCAGATCTTTTTAAGGCCTTCGTGTGTTCACTTCCTGGTTTCTTTTTTGTTTTTCATTAATTTCCAATCACCCGATTTTAATTTTAGTTTCGTATTTCGTTTTATGTTTCTTAGTATTTGTGTATTTGCGTTTAGACACATCTACCCATGTGCCTGTGTTATGTACCTACCCATTTATTTTTACATTCTGTCTTTGCTTTCTTTACCTCCTCTCTTTTATTATTTCCTTCGTTCTTTGTTTAGTTGTTTATGTGTCTCTTATTTTATTTCTTCCATTAAAGTTTCTTTTTTTAACCAGGATGCCACACGTCTGTCCAAGATAATAAGAACGAACTGTCCACACTCACACACACGAACAGCAAATAGCTTGATGTCAAGAGGATTCGTCCTGAACTTAAGGGAGTCTGTCTCGCACCGTCACTTGGCATTCTGAAGTACATCAATGACCTCTTGTGTTCATATGTCGTCAACTTGAAGATCTGTACCATAGGCATGCCATTAGCCAACGATGTGAACTATACCCTTTCTCCATTTACAATTCTGAACAGCGGAAAGCAAAACAGTTAAAATTCTCGCAGGCTTTTTTCCGTTATAGCAGATAACAGACTCATTCTAACTCTTAGTGTGCTTGTTTTTCGTCTGGACCTCCAATATTTTAATTGAATCCTGTTTTAGCATGTGAGGTTTATAGGTTTCATAGCTACATGTCAATTACAGTCACTGTAGGGAACGGTTAAGTAAACCTAATAATCTGTGTGGCCTTCTAGTGGACAGTCTCTTGTGTTAGTATCAAAATTTTTCTTCCCCAATTTACAAGGAAGAAAAGCGGGAAATGTAGGGTACTTTTCCACAGCAAAGTTTTGTTGGAGAATTGAGCAGGAAGTAGGTGTATAGATTTACACCCAATTAACTGTGAAGACTTATTTATCTCAGTATTTAACCAACTTGATGCACAAAATTTGTTTCACAATAAGTTATAATTCATGCCTCTACATGTTTCGAGCACATGTGCTCATCATCAGGAGGTCAAAATTTCATTACACAGCCTCTGGTATCATCACACCTATAGGTGTAATGATACCATGTGCTCGAAACATGTAGAGGCATGAAATAAAAAATTATTGTGAAACAAATTTTGTGCATCAAGTTGGTTAAATACTGAGATAAATATACTGAGATGCAGCACGGTCAGTAAAACGTCAAAATTTATGAATATTTAATAACACGGACGTTTGATTTTACGTTTATTTTTGAAATATTCATTATTTGGGTGATTATGGTTGCCCGCTTCTAAAACCTCGTGAATATGTAACTTTCGATACGGCCTCGATGGTTGTTCATGACACAGGTCTAGGTGGCTTGAGGACGCATCTGGGAGCGAAGAAGATGCCCAAGACAATCTTAATCTCATCCCTATGTACTGTACAGAAGAGAAGTCGATCTTACGCCCTGGCCGCTGTATCCACGGGGAAAGAGCATCAGGAACTCATCGGGTAGATGACTCATGACTTATTAACTTTTTATTGTAGATAAAATGCAGCTACAAAATTTAATTATAAGCCATGGATAAATTATCTCAAAATCTTGCGAATTGTTTTCTGTTATATTTGTACATTCATAAGAAAAGAACTAGAGATCCCTGGAATGCAAGATGTAAGAACTAAATACAGACAAAATTGGATCAACCACCTTGAGCGAATGGATAACAACAGACTCCCGCAACACGCCCTCAACTACAAACCCCGAGGACGAAGAGATCGTGGACGCCCCAGGAAACGATGGCAACGCGTCGATGTCGGAAGAGGTCAAACGACCTAATCCATGGAGGAAGATGATGATGATAATGATGATATTTGTACATGCCTAACATATCTAACGAAATTTCTTTAATACAGTTATACGGCATGTGGTTAAAAGTTTACTGGCGTTTATAAAATTTTGGTACTTATCAAACGCTTGAATCGGATTGTAAGTGCTTTCAGTTTATAAAATAACTTGTTGGTAACATTTTGCGCGGTTTCATCCTCCTCGCTTCTGACAATCTGATCTCTCAGATCAGTAAAGTTAATAGCGGTTTCCATCCAAGCTTTGCCAGCTTGTACCGCGTACCGTTTATGGGTTCGGGACGGTAAGCAAAATGTTACCCGCAATCACAACACCCAACTTCTTATACTGTTTATACCGTTTATATTAGAACAACTTTTAATTCTACTCCTACTATAATTATTTTACATGCAAATTTTATAGATATGAACGAGATCTCGTCGACAAAAACAAAAACAATGTATATTGTATAGTTTGCTTTATAATAAGGAAGTGTACAACCTGATGATGGCCGATATAGAGGCCGAAACATGTAGTTGTTAAGACAAGCTACGTAGAAACACCTATTAGCAATATAATATTAAAAGTTGCGTTTGACTGCATTTTACTGATACTTGTAAAAATGTTACCATCTTAGCAACTTCGCGACTGAGGCATGAAAGAGCATTATAGAAAAATAGCCGTGACGTGGGGCAATAAATGTCCGCCTACACCAGACTTGTGCATAGCTATTTGCTAACTTTTAGAGAATGTGTGCAAGGAACAGTAGCCAATGTTGCGAAGTTTATATTAATGAAATGCACCGTAAAAGACATGGGAGTGGGATAGCTCAGTCGGTATAGTGACTAGGCTACGGACTAGACGGTCCGGAGTTTGTATATCGGCAGGGGTAAGAAATGGTTGCATGGAATTAAAAAGTAGTTGCGATGGTGGGTAGGCCTTCGGTGACATAACATGCGTATTAATTTTTGTTAGAATCGCTCATCTAATTCAAAGTTCTACTTACACATACACGTACATCCAGACTCTCTCTGTCACACACACAAACACACCACACGCACACAGCATGCTGATTTCCCAGGTTTGTTGTCTTTTTTTCAGTGTAGGTGGCTGAAATTAAAATGGCTCTGTAGAATTTTCTATTTTGCGTGCGTCCTCCGTACAGAGTTTGATCAGAATCGGTCGGGCGCTAGAAGGAAGATGAAGAAACTATTCGCAGAGTACAACCTACAAGATGCAACTTTTCTTAATTTATTTATTTCTGTAAGACGCTCTACACGTTTCAGACGGTTTTTCCGTCCATCATGAGGGGCTTAAAACTGCACATACAGCGTCAGGTATTTGTCAGACCGTTACTGCTACCTACTGCTAGCCGTGAATCTAGCAGCAGGTAGCAGTAACTGTCTGACAAATACCTGACGCTGTATGTGCAGCTTTGAGCTCCTAATGGTGGACGGAAAACCCGTCTGAAACACGTAGAGCGTCTTACAGAAATAAATAGATTGTGAAACGTTGCATCTTGTTGGTTGTACTGTGCGAATATATTAGCGATGCGCGGACCTATGAATGTTGAATGGAGAAACTAATATGTGGTTCCCGAATTTTCCCTAAAAATGCATCAGTCTTAGTGTGCAACCTTAGCCACGAGGGTAGTTTAACCCGAGATTGCGACAGCTTGCAAAACACACAAATACACGTGAAGATTTATAACACTTAGCGTACTGTAAACTACAGTTTGTTGCCTGTTGTGGTAAAAAATCGTGTACACACCGCATTGGAAACCGAGATCATTTAAATATTTGAATTGAAATTCCTTCCATTTCTCACATATCGTTACTTTAAAGGTTGTTTATTGACTATAATGGCAGTGTGTCTTCCGGATATTTTTCGTATTCTGGAATCATGGGTTTGAACGTCAGCTCGGTGACGGGCTGTCTTGACTGGCAGCTGTCTGGATTGTCCCTAGTTCCTACAGACAAACGATAGCGTCGATCATCCTAATACCAAATTTCATCAAAATCCGTTGAATATTTTGAACGGTACTGACAGCTGGATTGGCAAACCTGCTGTACCCACTATGCATTGATTTCATAAAGATATGTTTGTAAATGGAGGACCGCGGTAGCACAGTGGTTAAGGTGCTGTGCTACAAATCGGAAGGTCGATTCCAGCTGGTGTCATTGGAATTTTTCATTGACATAATCTTTCCGATCGCACTCTGGTACTGGGGTCGACTCAGCCTCTAACAGAAATGAGTACCAAGAGTATTTCGTGGGGGTAAAAGCGGCCGGTGCCTAAAGCTGACAACCTTGTCACGTAATCTGGTAACCTTAACTTCCTGAAACCCTCTAGGCACCTCGGGCCTGTAACGGGACTGATTTACCTTTACTGTAAGTAAATGGCGAATAAAAGGTGTCAATAGAAAACCTCTAACTACAAAACAAATGTCATGTGCTAACGGACCAACGGTTGTGTCACAAGCACACATACATGTATTTTTCGCACATTCCCCGAAATGAAATAGTAAATACACTGTAGGGTTATGGCACATTATGCCATACAGTATAAATGTAGCCTGGGTAATTTAATGTAGCCGGATCCTATAACTGTAACAAATATTGTAATACTTCTTGCTTGTATCTACAGCAGGAAGGTGGATTTGAGTCGTTTTGGAAACAGCATCTGTTGCATCCTTGAACAAACCATTCCAAACAAACACATCCAAGGTTACTTTACTGGCAGCAGTGTTAAAGTTGTGTAATTTCCTCCCTTAGACGCAATAAACGGTATACATTTTTTGTTTTCATACCAAATAGTGTAACTAAATATGTTAGATGCGAAAGGAAACGTCGCAACTTTCATTCATTTGACGTGCCGATAAAGTTGGGCGTGTTAAAGGAGTGTCGGGTTCGATAAATATATGAAATGTTAGGTTATATGAGGGCATTTTGTGGTGGATCCTCTTGCATACAGGGCTGTGCAGGCAGTTTTGATCTAACACAAAGTGTCGGAAGATAAGGTGGGCCGGGATAGTACAATCGGTATAGCGACTTGCTAAGGGCTGGACGGTCCGGGGATCGAATGCCGGTGGAGACGAGGTTTTCTGGACATGTTTAGACCGGTCCTGTGGCCCACCCAGCCTCCTGCACAATGTGTACCGGGTCTCTTTCCCGGGAGTAAAGCGACCGAGGCGTGGTGTTGACCACCCACCCCCATCTAGCGCCGAGGCTAAAGAAAGAGTAGAGCTATACCTCTACTCCTTCTCTGTGCCTTCGTGGCCTGTTCTAGGGTGAACTTTACCTTTAACTTTATCTATTTTATAGCAAGGTAAGTGGTTCCTTTTCACGATCTGTGGTGATGTGGGAGGGAGGGGGGGAGTAGTGGCGTAGCTGCATTTATTCTTAACTGCCGTACTAGTTGTAGGTGAGGGGGTCAGTTGCACAACGACCGCTTTGCGCCCTGGTAAGAACCCCCCGGTACCCAGTGAATAGGTCACGTGGGCCCAAGAGACGGTCTGGACGTTTTGTGGAAGAGAAAAACCGTGTGCCCCTGATCTGAATCGACGCACGATTTTTCGGGCGCCCTCTCACTAGCCAGTGTACTGACTGCACTGTCTGAGCGTGAAGCTTGCGACTCGCTTCAGTTTAGAGCCGAGGCTATGAAATTCTCGCTTCAGGCAAATGCAATTTGTGTATTATTTTCAAAAAGTTTCTAACGTTGGCCTGATGATGACCTTGCGAGTTCGAAACATGTAGCTATATTACTATTATAAAAATTTTGTTGTGTTCGACGGTCATTTGTTTATTCATTCTATATGACACGACTCCAACCGGATGTATAACTTTAAATGAGCTCTTTTCCGGCCTGAATCTTGAATGCATCTATTCGTAAAAAACTCAGCCATGAATATTCATAGCATATTCTGTAACGTCGATTGGATGGAAATCTGACTCGTAATGTGTTCTGTTTGTAGATAATTCATTTTTATCCTTGTTCAGAGAATGTCTGGGAATCTCTTGCCACTTGTTATTTCGGAGTAGCATTGTCGTTCGGCGAATTCGTGACGTAACTCCAAACATCATGTCTTAGAAACTTCCCTGTTAGAAAGCGATTACACTGTGGGGTTCCCTCTTAATTCACTTTTGTGTAAAACAAAATGCCGTGTCGTGCCTCGGACAGGCCGGATAAACTCTCGAATGCGTCACCACCTTGAAACTTTTCCGTGACGCAGGTTCGGGGGGGGGGAATGTTACACTTTGTTCAGTGGCGTACCGAGGAGGGTTTCGGGTGTTCAACCCCCCCCCCCCCTTCGAAATTTTGAAGACCCCCTAAAATAATCCCAAACACAACCCGATTGTGAAAAATTTTAAAAATTTCCGCATTTAGGAAGCCAAC
>Ga0123354_10003756_pt1 | contig 21142 bp, 16 predicted proteins | sample TergutLab28metaG_2_FD_97872 | JGI IMG/M metagenome (GOLD analysis project Ga0123354, IMG submission 97872) | Labiotermes labralis P4 segment gut microbial communities from Petit-Saut dam, French Guiana - Lab288 P4 | ecosystem: Host-associated > Arthropoda: Insects > Digestive system > Gut ... | reverse complement strand
CGTCCGGCTGACCGGAAAATTAAGCGGATGGACGGCGCCCAAAGATGTGATTCTGAAATTAGCCGGAATATTAACCGTCAAAGGCGGTACCAATTCAATTATTGAGTACTTCGGCGAAGGCGTATCTTCCCTGTCGGCTACCGGAAGAGCCACTATATGCAACATGGGAGCCGAAGTGGGTGCAACGACTTCCATCTTTCCTTTCGATGATAAAACAATCGCCTATCTGAAAGTGACCGGACGGGAAGCAATTGCAGAATTAGCGCAAAAAATCGCATCTTATTTGCAACCCGATAAGGAAGTGTTGGAAAATCCGGAGAACTATTTCGATCAGGTGATTGAAATGGATTTATCGACCCTGGAACCTTATATCAATGGACCGTTTACCCCCGACGCAGCAACGCCTGTTTCCGAATTGGCGGCTAAGATAAGGGCGAACGATTATCCACAAAAAGTAGAAGTAGGATTGATTGGTTCCTGCACCAACTCGTCATACCAAGATTTAAGCAGGGCAGCGTCTATCGCCCGTCAAGCGGTAGAAGATAAAATCCCGATTGTAGCAGATTTAATCATCAATCCGGGTTCCGAACAGATTCGCTACACAGCCGAACGCGACGGATTAATCGGCGTTTTTGAAAAAGCGGGCGCGTTGATTATGGCAAACGCTTGCGGTCCCTGTATTGGACAATGGAAGCGGCACACTGACGATAATATGCGTAAAAATTCGATTGTAACTTCATTCAACCGTAATTTTGCCAAACGCGCCGATGGAAATCCGAATACATTCGCATTTGTAGCTTCTCCCGAATTAACAATGGCTTTGACCATTGCAGGCGATCTTTGTTTCAATCCGCTTATCGACCCATTAAAAACGGAAGACGGAAGGGAAGTTTTGCTCCGGGAACCGCAGGGAAGCGATTCCCCACCCCAAGGCTTTGAAGTGAAAGACAAAGGGTACATCGCCCCCGGCAATACCGACGAAGAAGTCAGGATTGATCCTCATTCCGAACGCTTGCAACTGCTGCAGACTTTCCCTGTCCCTGCAGAAGAAGAACTGATTAATATGTCGTTGCTGATTAAAACGGCAGGCAAATGCACCACTGACCACATTTCGATGGCAGGCCCCTGGCTTCGTTTTCGCGGTCATTTAGAAAATATTTCGGACAACTTGCTGATGGGAGCTATGAACGCATTTAACGGCAAAACAAATGCTGTTTTAAATCAGCAAACCGGCGAATACGAACCGGTTTCGACGGTCGCTAAACACTATAAATCAAAAGGAATATCGTCGATTGTCGTGGCGGAAGAAAATTACGGCGAAGGCTCATCGCGCGAACACGCTGCTATGGAACCGCGTTTCTTGAATGTGCGAGCCGTCCTGGCTAAAAGTTTCGCCCGTATTCACGAAACAAACCTGAAGAAACAAGGCCTGTTGGCGATCACTTTTGAAAATAAAAACGACTATGATAAAATCAGAGAAGACGATTTTGTTTCTGTCGTTAACATCCGGAACTTTAAGCCGGGAGAACCGCTTACCGTTATTCTCTATCATGCCGATAGAACGCAGGAATCTTTTCAGGTAAATCATACGTTCAATGATTTACAGATTCAATGGTATCGGGCAGGCAGTGCATTAAATTTTATAAAAACTCATTTGAAAAAAAATGAATAAAAACTATTAAATAACAATTTAATTTATGAAAAAAGAGTATCTTATTTACAAACTATCGGAGTCCGTAAAAACAACTTCTAAAATTGACAATGAGTTGTTTGAAAAATTCAATGTTAAAAGAGGACTTCGTAATGAAGACGGGTCAGGCGTTTTGGTCGGTCTGACTCAAATTGGCAATGTTGTCGGTTATGAACGCATACCGGAAGGCGGATTGAAAGCCATTCCGGGAAAGCTTTTTTACCGCGGCTATGATGTCGATGATATCGTTCATGACCTAATTAAAACCAAACGATTTGGATTTGAAGAAGTCGCTTATCTGATGCTTTCCGGAAAATTGCCGGATTCGGAGGAATTAGCAAATTTTAAGGAATTATTAATTAGCAATATGCCTTTGGAACAAAAGACTACCATCAATATCATTGATTTGGAAGGACAAAACATTATGAATACATTGGCTCGCAGCGTATTGGAACTGTATAATTTTGATCCGAATCCCGATGATACTTCTCCGGAAAATTTGATGCGTCAATCCGTTCAACTGATTTCAAAATTCCCGACAATTATCGCGTATGCTTACAACATTCTGCGGCACAGTACGCAAGGACTTTCTTTGCATATTCGCCATCCGGCCGAAAATCTGTCGATTGCCGAAAATTTCCTCTACATGTTGAAACGGGATTATACACAATTGGAAGCTCGTACCTTGGATTTGGTTTTGGTATTACAGGCGGAACACGGAGGTGGAAACAACTCGACGTTCTCTGTCCGGGTAACAAGCTCAACCGGAACGGACACCTATTCTTCCATTGCGGCGGGAATCGGCTCGTTGAAAGGTCCGTTGCACGGCGGAGCGAATATTCAGGTGGTCGATATGTTCAATCACTTGAAAGAAAATATTTCCGACTGGAAAAACGTTAAAGAAATAGACAAGTATTTCGAACGGATGCTGAACAAGGAAGTATATAACAAAACCGGATTGATTTATGGTATCGGTCATGCCGTATATACTGTTTCCGATCCTCGCGCCATTTTGTTGAAAGAATTAGCGCGCGATTTGGCCAAGGAAAAAGGACGTCAAGCTGAATTTGCATTCCTCGAACTCTTGGAAGAAAGAGCCATCAACGCTTTTTATAACTTCAAAGGAAACAAGAAAAGCGTTTCTTCGAATATTGACTTTTATTCCGGGTTTGTTTATGAAATGATCGGATTACCGGAAGAAATCAATACGGCGTTGTTTGCAATGTCGCGTATTGTCGGCTGGACGGCTCACCGTATCGAAGAATTGAACTTCAAGAGTAAACGAATCATTCGCCCGGCGTACCGGAATATTTTGGACGAACAAACTTATATCCCTATTGATAAAAGATAAGATGCTTTCATTTTTAATCACAGGAGCAAAAGGGCAGTTAGGAAGTGAACTGCAGGAATTAATTCCGCTTTATCCGCAATACCGGTTTTTCCCAACCGATATCGACACGTTGGATTTATGCGACAGGGAAGCAATTGAATCTTTTCTCGATAAGAATCATATCGATTATGTTGTCAATTGCGCCGCTTATACGGCTGTGGATAAAGCGGAAGATGATTCAGCCTTGTGTTACCGGATTAATCGGGATGCCGTTCGGAACTTGGCGAAAGCCGCCGGTGGAAAAGCGAAAATTATTCACATTTCCACCGACTACGTTTTTGACGGAACTTCTGAAAGACCGCTGCGGGAAACAGATAAAACCAACCCGCAGTCGGTTTACGGAAAAAGTAAGCTCGAAGGCGAGCAAATTTTATTAAAAACCGCTCCGGACAGTATCATTATCCGGACAGCCTGGTTGTATTCCCCATTTGGAAATAACTTCGTTAAAACCATGGTTCGCTTGGGAAAAGAAAAAGAATCCTTAAATGTAGTCAGCGATCAGACAGGAACGCCAACCTGCGCCGCCGATTTGGCAAAAGCGATTTTGCAGATTATCGAAGAAAGCGAACGAAGCAAACGATTTCAAAGCGGCATTTACCATTACAGCAACGAGGGCTTATGCACCTGGTACGACTTTTGCTTAAAAATTCATGAAATAGCAGGTGTCACTACTTGCAACGTCCATCCGGTTTCTACGGCGGAATATCCGACCAAAGCCGCTCGTCCGCGATATAGCGTGTTGGATAAAACCAAAATAAAAGAAACCTTTCATCTGACTATTCCTCAATGGGAGGAAAGCTTGGAGCGATGTTTGAAGTAATCCCCAATCACTTCGCTCATCATTCTAAATCAATTATTTTTTCCTCTCCAACCGTCAGATTTTCAATGCCGGAATCGGTTACAAGATAAGTATTTTCGATCCCTAAGGCACCGATATTGGGCAGTACGAATTTAGGCTCGAAAGCAATGACCATTCCCTCTTGGAGTCGATCGCCGGAACGAGCCATCATCACCGGCGGTTCATTAATTTCCAAACCTACGCCATGTCCCACAAACTTTGCTTGCTGACTAAATCCCATAAAGTTAGCCGTAAAGCCAGATTTGCCGGCAATGTCAAGCATGCGGTTATAAATCCCTGCGCAGGCCGTTCCGGGTTTTGCCTCATCCATAAGCCTGTTGTGCATATCTATTGAAACCTGATGCGCCCGATAAGCGATTTCAGGAAGCCTGCCGAAGGAAAACACGCGAGTCATGTCGGACATATAAGCCGTAAAATTTCCGGCAAAATCAATCATAATTGCTGAACCTTCAGCGATTAAATCATCACTTGCACCGATTGGAAGGATAGGATGGGTTCCTCTGCCTCCCAAGGCAAAATCGAGTGGGGAAGGAGCGTCGGCATTCTTTCCACTTAAAAGACTTGCCATGAAAGCTTTCATATTAATTCCAAATGTACGGAAGTAACCAATAGAACCGCTCTTTCGCATGATATATTCAATCTCGATTTGAAACTCTATTTCCGTCATTCCTTTCCGGAAAAGCACAGGAATAGCGCGGAAGATTTCTGCATGTTTTTTTGCCGAAATCCGGAATTGTTCAATTTCATAAGGCGTTTTTTTCATTCGGGCTTTTCGGAGGAGCGCAGTCATATTTCCCGTTTGAGCAGGATGTAAAGCAGCATCAAACCGTAGAAATTCGTTATGTGTAATCTGGTCGAATTCCAGAAAAAGTGTTTCCGGCAACGGGATGTTTCTTTCTTTTAAAATATCGGGAATTTCCTCCGGCTTGCGAATGTATATCACTTGTTCCCCTTTCAAACCGGAAGGACGTTGAACAAACCACAGCGGTTCTCCTTCGGCCGGAAGAAAAATGCAACCCGAAAAGATAATACCCGTAAGGTAATAAATGTTCACATCAGTTGAAATCAGCGCTGCGTCGCCGCCGGCTTCCACCAGTAACTGCCGGACACGATTCAAACGGATGTTTAAATCATCTTGAGATGGGGAAAAATTGGGATTCATTGTTTATTATTTTTTAGTGACAAGGGGTTAGGTAACAAGTAAGACATGCCACCCGCCCCTTGTCGCTTGTTACTCGTTACTTGTTACTTGTTTTCCAAAAGGAGTTAAAGCCAATGCAGCCATCTTAAAGTGTTGGATGCCGAATGGAATCCCGATAATAGTTATACACAAAAGCAAACCAAAGAACAAATGCGACAGGCTGATCCAAATACCTCCAATCAGAATCCAAATTATATTCATTACTACCGTGAGGCAACCGCCGGAATTTCCGCCATCAGTTACCCTGCTTCCAAACGGCCATAACGCCAAAACACTTAATTTCAACGTTTGCATCCCGAATGGAATCCCAATAATAGTTATCATTAACAGCAAGCTTGCTATGCAGTATTCTATTGCAATCAACAAGCCCCCAAACAGTAACCAAATAATATTACCCAAAAACTTCATTTTTTTTTATTTTAAATCAAACTAACGAATACAAAAATAATTGTTTTTTGTTAGAAAATCTATTTTACAGCAAAAAATACAGATACATCAAGGGAATATGTTCCTGAAATAATATTTCTACATAAAACACACACAAATCAAATATTTTTCCTTACTTTGCACGCTAAATACGCAAGAAGATGAACCAATCGGCATCCGAACTTGAACGCTCCTTTTTTTTCCCGCTTTATCGCAATTTGCTGATAAGTTCGGGGAATTCCGTAACTGACGACGATAAACAAAAAATAAAGACAGTAATCCGGCATTCCGTCTCGCAAGGTGGATATGCCCAGGATGTTTATGGGGAGAACCGGTTGTTCCGCAGCCTCCACACAGCATTGATTGTTTCGGAAGAAATCGGTTTGAAAGGAACTTCTTCCATAGCTGTTTTGCTGTTGCCGGCTGTCGCAGATGGACATGCTTCGGTCGAGCAAATTCAGGAAACGTTTGGAAAAGAAGTCGCAGGAATTATTCACGGCTTGTTGCGAACGCAGGAATTATACGCCAAAAACGCAGCTGTTGAAACGGAAAATTTTCGCAAACTGTTGCTTTCTTTTGCCGAGGATGTGCGCGTCATCCTGATTATGATCGCCGACCGTTTGCACCTGATGCGGATTGCCAAAAGATTAAATCAGGAACAGGTTTTAACAATTGCCGCAGAAGCTTCTTTTCTTTATGCGCCGCTTTCGCATCGCTTGGGTTTATATGCAATTAAATCGGAACTGGAAGATTTGGCGCTTAAATTTCAAGACCGCGAAATGTATGATTTTATCGCCCGCAAACTCAATGAAACCAAACGTTCGCGCGATCGGTACATCGCTGAGTTTATCGCGCCGATTGAAGTAAAATTAAAAGAGTTGCATCTGAATTTCGACATAAAGGGACGCACTAAATCCATTCATTCCATCCGGAATAAACTATTGAAAAATAAGGTTGAATTTGAAAATATTTACGATTTATTTGCCATTCGAATTATTTTAAATACCGCTGTTGAAAAAGAAAAAGCAGAATGCTGGCAGGTCTATTCGGTAATCACCGACATGTATCAACCCAATCCCAAGCGTTTGAAAGATTGGTTGTCTATTCCTAAAACCAACGGCTATGAATCGTTGCATGCAACGGTCATGGGACCGTATGGGAAATGGGTGGAAATACAGATTCGCAGTCGCCGGATGGATGAAATTGCGGAAAGAGGTTTGGCCGCCCATTGGAAATATAAAGGCATCAAGGGGGAAAACGGCTTGGACGAATGGATGAACAACGTGAGGGAAGCTTTGGAAAATAAAGATTCGGTGCCTGCCGATCTGATTAGTGATTTCAAAATGGATTTATACGATGAAGAAATTTTTGTATTCACCCCGAAAGGCGATTTGTTCAAACTCCCTCAAAACGCCACCGTACTTGATTTTGCTTTTGCCATTCACACGAAATTGGGTTCCAAATGCGTCTCGGCTAAAATCAATGGAAAGAATGTAACGATTAAACACCGGCTGCAAAGCGGCGACCAGGTCGATATACAAACTTCGCCAAACCAAACGCCCAAGCAAGACTGGCTGAATTATGCCGTTACTTCTAAAGCGAGGATAAAAATCAAACAATCGTTAAAAGAACAGGCTGCCAAGCAGGTGGAATATGCGAAGGAGTTGCTGTATCGCCGTTTCAAAAACCGGAAGATTGATGAGGATGATGCAAAATTAATGCGGCTGATTAAGAAAAAAGGCTACAAAACAGTGACGGATTTTTATGCTGATATCGCTACCGAAAAATTAGACGTTAATACGGTCATCGATCAATACTTAGATTTGGAAAAAAAAGAACAGGAGTCGACCGAACCTGTTGACCGTAGCGTCGAAAATTATCATGCACCCGCTCTTGTTGATGAAGTTACTACAAAAGAAGATGTTTTGGTGATCGATCAAAACCTGACCGGAATCGAATACAGTTTGGCAAAATGCTGCAATCCTATTTACGGCGATGAAATTTTCGGCTTCGTTTCTTCCAAAGGAATCAAGATTCACCGGCTGAATTGCCCGAATGCTCCCGCTATGTTCAACCGCTTTGGTTACCGGATTGTTAAATCGCGCTGGGCGGGAAGATCCGGTTCAAACTATCCGGTTACCTTGAAAATTGTCGGTAACGATGATATTGGTATCGTGACTAATATTACTTCAGTTATTTCAAAAGAAAGCGGAATGATGCTGCGTTCCATCCAGGTCGATTCGTCCGACGGATTGTTTCAGGGAACATTAACTGTGATGCTGGGCGATACGGCGGCTATGAATAGTCTTATCAAAAAAATCCAGGCAATCAAAGGCGTGAAACAGGTAAATCGGTACTAACCTTTATATCGCCATTTTCTATTGATATAATTCACTACAAGCACAATAAAACTGCTATTATGAAAAAAAAGACCGTAAATCCTATCTGTTTTTATATATTATCGTCAAATTATTTTAAATAATACTCATATTTAACACTATTTAACTTCTTTGTTTATTTTATTGGAAAAATATATATTACTTTTGCGTCTCACTATTTACAATATTGTGAAGTAGTAATAATCAGATGAAATATAAACTATAAATTAGGCTCCATGAGATTTACAAAAAATCGAATTTCAATTATTTTGTTGATAGCAACGCTTTTCGCATTGCCGGTCAAGGCACAGGTAAAAATCGGGGAAAATACAAGTCCCAAATCATTTTCAATATTGGAGTTGGTTTCAAAGAATAGCGGACTTCGCTTGCCTCAATTGACAACAGAAGAACGTGACAATATTACTCTAATATGGACAGCTCCGAATGCAGATCAAAGTATTGTCAAAGCAGCCAGAGGGCTTGTAATTTATAACAAGACAAAAGACTGCTTGGAGTTTTGGAACAGCTCCGAATGGATTAGCCTTTGTGTGGAATCGTCAACCCCTCCCCCTAACTCACAATAGATCCTGATCCGACCGGTTCTCTTTAGCTTGCAAAAGGCGAAGTCAGAGGTCCTTATACTCCGCATAGCAATCCTGCTAACTGCACGCAAAACCGGCTTATACCATTAACTAATCATGGTAAGGGGAAAATTTTGTTATATGGGGGATATTGTGTATTTTTGTCCCCAATTTAAATAATTATTCCGATGAAGAAAACAGTATTGGCTTTATTTTTTGCAGTTCTATCTATTTCTGCTTTTTCTCAAAGAGGAGATTTAACAGTGGGAGCAAAAGGAGGATATGTAATTAGTAATACGGACGGATTACGTTATAATGGTATTCTTTACGGACTTGATGTAGCTTATCATCTTTCAGATCCGCTGGAAGTCGCTTTTACAGGGTTGCTTAATCCTAACATTTCATACGAGGATAATACTAGTAATAATAAAAGTAAAAAGAATTTAGCCGTTTATTCAGCTAATATAGATTTCAGGTTGTATCTTATTCACCAGGAAAGTTGGGCGACGGGTCCGGCTTTAGGCGGTCAATATTATATCGCCAATATTACAACAGATAAATTAGGAGCTGACAAGGCGTTGGGATTTAATATCGGATGGCATTTCCGCGTTAATTTAACCGATAACCTGAAATTAAATGCAGGCTGGCGTTATACGAATGTCAAAGCAAAGAATTCAAATTGGTGGAGCAGCAATAATTCTTTCGACATGAGCCATCATTTATTTTACGTTGGCTTAGCTTACACCTTTGAGCTAAAATAATTAATCGATTGTTTCGGAAACAACATACCGGTTTCTTTCGGAAGAATTTCGTGTAATCAATTCCCCAATAAAACCGGCAAGGAATAATTGCGTCCCGATAACCATCGAAACCAGAGCGATATAGAAATATGGCGTATTGGTTATCAATGGGACGGAAATTCCTTTATGCAAACAGTAGAATTTTATACCGCCTACAATAAAGACCGATATGAATCCTATGAAAAAAATGAGACTGCCTAAGAATCCGAAAAAGTGCATCGGTTTTTTGCCGAATTTTGATAGAAACCACAAGGTAAACAAATCAAGATAACCGTTGAAAAAACGGTCAAGTCCAAATTTACTGGCTCCGTATTTTCGCGCTTGGTGTTGTACCGGTTTTTCCCCAATCCGGTTATATCCGGCGTTTTTAGCTAAATAAGGTATCCAACGGTGCATATCGTTATAAATTTCGATGTTTTTCACAACGCTTCCACGATAGGCTTTCAGTCCACAGTTGAAATCGTGCAGTTTGATTCCGGAAAACACGCGTGCCGTTGCATTGAACAACTTGGTAGGAATCGTTTTCGTCAGCGGATCGCGACGTTTCTTTTTCCATCCGGAAACCATATCGAAATTTTCTTCCTTAATCATCCGGTAAAGTTCGGGAATTTCATCGGGACTGTCCTGTAAATCAGCATCCATCGTGATGATGACGTCTCCCGCCGCTTTTTGAAACCCATATTGTAAAGCCGGCGATTTTCCGAAATTCTTCCCGAACCGGATTCCTTTCACTTCCGGATGTTGCCGGTTAAGCTCAGCAATAATCTCCCATGAATTATCCCTACTGCCGTCATCAACAAAGATTATTTCATAACTGAAACCGTTTGCTTTCATCACTCCTGCTATCCACGCATACAATTCGGGAAGCGATTCGGCTTCGTTAAACAAAGGAATAACTATGGAAATCATGAGAAAATTATGAATAATGAATAAGCTGCAAAGATAACGATTATTTATTATATAAGCCGAATTTCATTGAGAATACTGTTAATTAGTGTTAAATAAAAGAAATCATTTGCATCTTATCAATGAATACTATACTTTTAGCAAATAAAAAAATCGATTTGTATTTTTATTGACTGTAATATCTAAAATATGAAAAAAATCTTATTATTGTGTGCCGCATCCCTTTGGATGACAACAAGTCTCTTTGCTCAAACCAGCGCAGACTCTACTCAAGCGTTTCCTGCGAAAATCCGGACAATATATCTCGTGCAACATGCACATACCGACATCGGTTATACTAAACCTCAAACGGAAATACTTGCAGAACATATCCGGTACATTGATTATGCCGTCGAATATTGCGAACTGACGGATAATTATCCCGATGATGCAAAATTCCGCTGGACCTGCGAAGCTTCATGGGCAGTGAAGGAATACTTGCGGAGTCGTCCGAAAGAACAAGTCGATAAATTTTTGAAATATGTCAAAGAAGGCAGAATAGAAGTTACCGGCATGTTCTTCAATATGTCGGAATTGGTTGATGAAAACTCATTAAAGACTTTTTTGGAACCTGTTCGCGAATTTAAAAAATTGGGAATCCCCGTAACCACCGCCATGCAAGACGACGTGAACGGTATTGCCTGGTGTTTGGCAGACTATATGCCCGATCTTGGCATTAAATATGTGACGATGGGTGAAAACGGAGATCGCGCACTGATTCCGTTCGACAAGCCCACTGTGTATAAGTGGGAATCGCCATCCGGTAAACAGATTTATTCTTTCCGCTCCGATCATTATCATACTGGCAACTTCTGGGGTATTGATACGGCCGGTTATGAAGCGATGGCGCCTGCGGTTTTCAGTTATCTTAAAGACCTCGAAAATAAAGACTACCCCTTTGACGCCATTTCGGTTCAATATTCCGGATATCATACCGATAATTCGCCACCGTCCATGCATGAGTGCGACTTAATCCGCGACTGGAACAACAAATATGCAACGCCCAAACTCAGAAGCGCTACAATTAGTGAATTTATGAATTACGTTACCGGAAAATACGGCGATCAACTGCCGGTATACCGCGATGCCTACCCCGACTGGTGGACGGATGGTTTCGGTTCTGCAGCCCGCGAAACGGCAGCCGCGAGGAAAACCCATGCCGACATGATCACCATTCAGGGATTGCTCTCGATGGCGGTACTGAAAGACAAAGCGATACCGTCGCAGGTTCCCGATGAAATCAGGCATATTCATGAGAACCTTTTGTTTTATGACGAACATACATTCGGAGCGGCTGAAAGTATTGGCGATCCGACTTGCGAAAACTCCGAAGTACAGTGGGGTGAAAAAAGTTCGTATGCATGGGAAGCATTAAAAAACGCTCAAATCATGTATGAAACATCCATCGGTTTGCTGGAACCCGATATCCTTCGCGGCGAATACCCTACCGTTACATTTTACAATACATTGAATTGGGCTCGCTCAGGCATTGTTGAACTGTATATCGACCATGAAATCATTCCGCAAAACAGGTCGTTCAAAATGGTGGACGAAACAGGTAAGGAATTGAAAACGCAACCCTTGCGTTCGAGAAAAGAAGGCACTTATTATGCCGTGTATGTCGAAAACTTGCCGCCGATGGGTTACAAAACCTATCGTATCATCACCGGAAAGGACGACCGGCTGGAATTACCGCTTACTTCGCAAAACAACAACATGCTTGAAAATGATTATTTCAAAATCGTTATTGACCCGCAAACCGGCGCTATCAAAAGTCTTTTCGATAAAAAATTGCAATTGGAATTGGCGGATCCGAAATCGCCTTGGCAATTGGGAGCTTTTGTGTACGAAACATTGGGTAACCGTTCGCAGATGTCGCAGTATACCTTAACGGATTATAACCGCACCGGATTAACGGACATTCATATAAGCGCCGGTACAAACGGTCCGATTTACCGGAGTGTGCTGATAGAAGGTAAATCCGGTTGTTGCGACGAAAAATTCGGCGTGAAAATGGAAATACGCTTGTTTCATCACGAAAAAAGGATAGAACTGAATTATGATGTTAGAAAATCGCCTGTTACTACTCCCGATGGTATCTATGTCGCTTTTCCGTTCAAGTTGGACAATGCCAAGCTCTATTTCGACGTGCAGGGCGGCGTGGTTAGTTCCGGTGAAAATCAACTCGAAGGGACCGCTTCGGACTGGAACACGGTTCAGAATTTCGTATCCGCCCGTAACGGCAAAGCGCAGTTCGTCGTTGGCAGCAACCTGATACCCCTGTTCCAGTTGGGAGGAATACGCACAGGAATGTATCAGCGTAAAAAAGTGTATGATGTCCCTCATGTTTACTCGTGGGTAACCAACAATTATTGGACGACCAATTTCCGCGCATCCCAGGAAGGCGAATTGCGGTGGAGTTATTACCTGACATCGGACAGCGACACTTCCAATACTTTTGCTACCCGCTTTGGTTGGGATTCACGTATCCCCATTTACGCAAGGGTGATGCCTAAAGGTAAACCCAACAACCTGCCGGCAAGTTATTCGTCTTTTAATTTCAGTAAGGAGAATCTATTAATGACTTCGGCAACCCCGTCGATTGACAAAGGTTATATCCTTATCAATGTAAGAGAATTAGATGGAAAATCGACGCCCTTGCAAATAACCGGCGGTTCAGGGAAAACAGTGGAATTCTCAATTGTCAACGCGTTGGAAGAACCGCTGCAAAACGGACTGAAAGAAACCGTTTTCGCTCCTTTTGAAAATAAATTCATTAAGTTTAAATTGTAAAAATAGTAAACGCTGTTATAAACGTTCATTTCTTGACGCATCAAGACGAAGAAAGATAAATAGAAGTATCGTAAATGCCCATAAAGAAGATCCGCCATAGCTAAAAAAAGGCAACGGAATTCCAATCACAGGTGTGATTCCGATCACCATTCCGATATTAATTGCTACATGGGAAAAGATAACTGCAACTACGCCGTACCCGTAAGCCCGTATAAAAGTAGTTCGTTGCCTTTCGGCTAAAAAGATAAGCCGGATAATCAAAATCAAAAATAAAAATAATATAATGGTAGACCCTATAAATCCCTGTTCTTCTCCCACCGTGCAAAAAATAAAATCGGTATCTTGCTCCGGCACATATTTTAATTTGGTTTGAGTCCCATTTAAATATCCCTTTCCCAAAAAACCGCCTGAACCGATGGCTATTTTCGATTGATTAACATTGTATCCGGCTCCACTGGGGTCATCAATCATTCCCAAGGTAACTTCTATTCTTGTTTTTTGATGTGGTTCCAACACATTATCAAATACATAATCCACAGAGTATAAAAACACAACAGAATAAATGGCAAAGCCGGCAACAAATAAGTAATATCTCTCTCTGTTTTTTAGAAAAAGAAACAATAATGCAACGACGATAATTGCAATAATAGCCAACACGACAAAGCATAAATCAAAAATAAAAAATAAGGAAATAAGCGCCGCAAGTCCCGACAAAACGAAGGAACCGATAAGAATGTATTTGATAAAACGCCATTCCTTTTCATAATTATACAAAATAAAACTCATACAAGGAATGGTTAAAAGAAGCACGGCGAATTTCCCCAAAGAAGTTTCCCCCCATAAAGCATCCCCATACCGGACTCCTATAACGAAAAACAAAACGGAGCAAAATCCCGTAAAAAGAATAAATCCCGACATGCCTTCGCGATACAGGATTAAGAAAAAGGCTAAAAATACCAAGGCGGATCCGGTTTCTTTTTGCAGCAGAATTAATCCCATCGGTACGAGAAAAAGCAATACGATTTTAATAAAATTCTTCAAACGAGTCAATTCATAATCATAGCCGCTTGCCATGCGGGCGACGGCTAATGCGGCTGCAAATTTTGCAAATTCAGCCGCTTGAAAACGAACGGGTCCTATTACCAACCAAGAGCGGGAACCTCGTATATCGTGCGCAAAAAAGATGGTAACTATTAATAAAAAGATGACAAACGCATAAATCCAATAAGCAAAAATATCATACCAATCACTATCGATTAGTAGGAGTGAAAAACCTATGATAAGTGAAGTAAGAATCCATATCATTTGCAACCCCGCCCTACCCGACAGATTGAAAATTGATACCTGGTCAAAATTATAACCCGAAGCATAAATATTAAGCCATCCCGTAACTACCAATATCAGATAAATAGCGACAGTCCACCAATCGAGGCTAAGCCAAATGTTACTTTTTCGGTAAGGCATTGCGCAAAATTACAGCTTTTTTTATTCTTTCTTCATACGCTCCACGAGAGTAATCGGAGATGGTTCCATTCAAATACTTTTCAATCATCAACCGTCCGATAGGGACGGCATATTCGGCGCCGAATCCTCCGTTTTCAACAATAACCGCCATCGCTACTTTGGGATTGTCTTCGGGAGCAAACGCCATAAAAATCGAATGGCTTTTCGCTTTATTCTGAGCGGTTCCAGTTTTTCCGCAGACTTTAATATCCGGAAGGTCGGCTGCATGGCAAGTTCCACCGGGGCCATCTACCGCCCAACGCATTCCTGCGGTAATCGTTTCATAGTATTCGGAATTAATGCCGGTGTATCGCCGCGTTGTATAGAGCGTGTCCTGTTGCGTGTCTTTTATTTTCTTGACAATGTGCGGCGTATAAAAATAACCCCGGTTAGCTGCCGTTGCGGCAAGGTTACAAATCTGAAGCGGAGTAGCTTCTATTTCCCCTTGACCGATAGCAATCGATATCACCGTTAACGGATTCCACCGTTTGTTATAACGATTATCAAAAAACTCTCCGTTAGGAATGGTTCCTCTTTTCTCTCCCGGCAAATCAACGCCTAAGGAACGTCCGTAGCCCTGGGCAACCATCAAATCCCGCCACCTGTTCATTGCATTTTGAATCGTACCGTATTTTTTGTTATTAAGCATGTAATACAATCCCCAACAAAAGTATGAATTGCAAGAATTTCCTATCGCCGGAACTAAGGCTAAAGGCGATGGATGAACGTGACAGGCGGGATGTCCTCCGCCTAAAGGAAATCCGCCAATGCAGGAATAAGCGGTGCTAGGTTGAATGATATCATCTTCTAAAAAAGCCAACGCTTGCGCCGGCTTAAAAGTTGAACCCGGAGGATAAGAACCATTGAGCGCCCTGTTGATTAACGGCGTATAGGGGTCGTTTACCAATTTGGTATAATTATCAACGAATTGACTTCCTACTAAAATTGAAGGATCATAAGTCGGCGAAGAAACCATGCACAATATTTCACCCGTTTTCGGTTCTATCATGATGATGCTTCCCAATTTATTTTGCATTAACTCTTCACCATAAGCCTGCAAATCGATATCAATTGAAAGCGTTAAATCTTTTCCCTGAATCGGCGCTTGGTCATGAATGCCGTTTTCGTATTTTCCTTTGATGCGTCCATGCGCGTCTCTCAGCAAAACTTCTATCCCTTTTGTTCCTCGAAGATAAGTCTCATATTGTTTTTCGACGCCGGTTTTACCGATATTGTCCCCACGATCATAGTAAGTGTCGTTTGCCAGATTATCTTTATCCACTTCAGCAATATAACCCAAAACATGAGCGGCATTTTGATGGCTGTATTCCCGAACGGTACTGTTTTGAATATAAAATCCCGGAAACTTATAGAGCGATTCCTGCAAAATGCCATATTCCTTATTCCCCAATTGGGTAAGAAATGTTTGCGGCGTATAAGACGAATAACCGGGATTAAGTTTCAGGTTTTTTATATCGGCTTGTTTTTGGCGGAATTTATCAATGGAAATATTAACGGCGCGGCAAAAGGCAAGCGTATCCATTTTTTTCGTTTCACGGAAGATGACCATTACATCATAAGCCGGTTGATTATAAACCAGCAATTTCCCATTCCGGTCGTACATCACGCCGCGTGGAGGATTTAGTTTTCGATTCAGGAAAGCATTGCTATCCGCCCATTGTTTATAATCTTTATTGATGATTTGCAACTTAAATAACTGAAAGATATAAATCCCTATCAGCAGGCAAATAGCATAGGTTATGTATTTCCTTCTCTTTTCCGAATCAAAGATTTGTTCTTTCACTTTTCAAATACATCAAAACTTATACTTTCGAAAGCAAAGATAAGTAAAATTGTTAAGATAAAACTGCCTGTAATACGTAAAAAAAGCGCTACGGGAGTAAATAATGAAAATGATTCCACCACATACAGAAGAAAGATTTGAATCAATGAGATGGCGCCCGCATATCGAAGAAACGCCATTCTTCCGAAAGTACTGAAAGAAGGCGTAGATTCATCAAAAATATCTCTTGGCGCAAACAGCTTCAACAAGGAATAACGAAGAAATCCGACAATAACCATTACGAGCATCGTTAATCCTAAAGTACCGCTGAAAATATCAATGGTAAAACCCAACAAGGCGGATAAGCCCAATACGGCATTCCGGTTCATGTTGACCGGTAGTTTGATTAAAAAATAGATATACACCAAAGGAGTAGCAAACCCGAACAAGTGAATGTTGCCGAACAACCACACTTGTAAAAATACCAAGAGGATAAATAAAAAAATCAGCCGGTAAGTCAGTTTTTTCATTCGATACGGTTTCCTTTCTCTATATTCAGTTGTTCCTCCCGAAGCGGGTTTCGAATAATAAGCACTTCATTCAGCGTACTGAAGTCGATAAATAAACGCACTTTAAGCGAATTATATTCCTCATTTTTACTCTTTAACGGTTCTTCCACGACTCCTACGGGAATCCCTTCGGGGAAAGTGACGGAATAACCGCTGGTCACAATCGTATCTCCAATCAAAAAGGAAGTATGGCTTGGCAAATGACTGAGAGAAATATAACGCGGATCCTTTCCATCCCAAAACAATGAGCCGAAAAATCGCGTATTCTTAATCATGCAGCTTGGATTATATTCCGGGTTTATCACCGGATTTACCCGTGAAAAGCGAGGAGATACATTCGTAACAACGCCAACAATCCCTTTTACGGAAACAACGCCCATATCTTCTGTAATACCGTCATTAGATCCTTTATTCAATAAGATATAATTTTTTGCTCCGAATATCTCATTATGAATCACCCTGGCAGGAATATATTGATAAATGGTTTGGTCGTCGCCTAACCGAATCGTATCCGAATGACTCCGGTCGGAAAGCGTTTCAACTTCCTTTTTGTAAGCTTGTATTTCTCCTTCCAAAACGGCAATCCGCTGCATTAAATCGGCGTTAGTTGTATTTAGATTCAAATACGATTGTACGCTGTTGGAAACAGAATACACCTGTCCTGCTACTTCCTGAAAAATCGACAAGTATTTGCTTCGTTGAAATTCGCTATTATGAATCAACAGAAACAAAGAAAAGGCGGTCAGAAAAAATAATAGCAGCCAATGCGCTTGCTTGACAATAAAATTGAATAAATTCTTCAATTATCGTATAAGGAATTTAAACTTATTAATGTTTTTCAACGCAACTCCCGTTCCTTTTGCTACGGCGTGCAAAGGATCGTCTGCAATGTGGAATGCAATATTGATTTTATCGGACAACCGCTTATCCAAGCCTTTCAGCAGCGCGCCTCCACCTGCAAGGTAAATTCCGTTACGAACAATGTCGGCATACAATTCGGGAGGCGTACTTTCTAATGCGTTCAAGATTGCCGTTTCTATTTTAGAAACGGATTTATCCAAACAGTGGGCGATTTCCGGATAAGAAACCGGCACTTCCATCGGTAAGGCAGTCATTCGATTCGGACCATAAACCACATAATCTTCGGGCGGTTCTTCCAAATCCATAAGCGCCGAACCAACATTGATTTTAATTAATTCCGCCGTGCGCTCGCCAACTTTCATATTGTGTTGACGCCCCATATATTCAATAATATCTTCCGTCAAATCATCTCCGGCCACCCGGATCGATTTATTGGAAACAATGCCGCCTAAGGATATAATGGCAATTTCGGTTGTCCCGCCCCCGATATCGACAACCATATTCCCGTCGGGCGCTTCAACATCAAGACCAATCCCTATTGCAGCCGCCATCGGTTCGTAAATCATATATACGTCCCTGCCTCCCGCATGCTCGGAAGAATCCCTGACGGCGCGAATTTCAACTTCCGTACTTCCGGAAGGAATACATACTACAATTCGTAGCGATGGTGAAAAGAAATGATTTCTCGCATTGACCATTTTAATTAAACCGCGAATCATCTGCTCTGCGGCATTAAAATCGGCAATCACTCCGTCGCGAAGCGGACGGATAGTCTTAATTCCCGGTGGCGTTTTGCCTTCCATTCGCTGCGCTTCTTTCCCAATTGCTATTAATTTACCGCTGCGATCGTCTAAAGCTACTACCGATGGTTCGTCCACGGTTATTTTCCCATTACAAAGGATGATGGTATTCGCCGTACCTAAATCCATTGCTAATTCTTGAGTAAATGAAAATAATCCCATAATTTTTTTAATGTTTAAAATGGCGAATACCCGTCATAACCATCGCCATATTATGTGTATTACAATATTCTGTTGATAAATGATCTCTAATTGAGCCGCCCGGCTGAATCACAGCCGTAATCCCTGCGTTTCCAGCAATTTCCACGCAATCCGGAAAAGGGAAGAAGGCATCGGAAGCCATTACGGCCTTTTCTAAATTGAACCCGAATGAATTGGCTTTTTCGATGGCTTGCTTCAATGCATCCACCCGCGAAGTTTGCCCGGTCCCCTCGGCGCAAAGTTGCTTCTCTTTCACCAAAACAATGGCATTCGATTTTGTATGCTTAACTATTTTATTTGCGAACAACAAATCTTCGATTTCCCGCTCGTCCGGCGATTTCACGCCGGCAATCTCCAAATCGCTTTCTGTTTGAATACTATCGTCCCGATCTTGCACCAATACGCCATTCAATAAAGAACGGAATTGAAATTTTGACAGCAGATGCTCTTTTTGAATCAAAATAATCCGGCTTTTCTTCTGCATAAGAATTTCAAGAGCGCCGCTATCATAATCGGGAGCAATAATCACTTCAAAGAAAATCTCGTTAATAGCCTCCGCCGCTTCTCTATCAATTGAAACATTACAAATCAGAATGCCTCCGTAAGCTGAAACAGGATCCCCTGCCAAAGCCGCCGCCCAAGCTTCTTTTACAGTCGGACGCGAAGCAATTCCGCAAGCATTGTTATGTTTCAAAACAGCAAACGTTAATTCGTCAAATTCCGCAATCAGGGAAACGGCGGCTTCTATATCCAGCAAATTGTTATAAGAAATCTCTTTCCCTTGCAATTGCTCGAACAGCGCTTCGAAGTTACCATAAAAAATCCCCTTTTGATGCGGATTTTCTCCATAACGTAAAATCTTAGCATTATCTTCGGCAAACCGGAAATAGGATCGTTCCGTCTTGTCGAAATAATTAAAAATCGCCGTATCGTAAGCGGAAGTTAACGCAAAAGCTTCTTTTGCAAACCATTTCCGTTCTTCCAATGTAGAATAAACCCCATTTTCGGATAACATACTTTCCAATGGCGCATACTGTTCTTTGGAGGCAATGACAATAACATCGTTAAAGTTTTTTGCCGCTGCACGAATCAACGAAACTCCTCCGATATCGATATTCTCAATGATCTCCTGTTCATCGGCTTCGGAAGCAACGGTTTCCAGGAAAGGATACAAATCCACAATTACCAAATCTATCTCCGGTATTTCATATTGTTCTATCTGCCTTTTGTCGGCTTCATTATCCCTGCGATTCAATATCCCGCCAAATACTTTAGGATGCAACGTCTTGACTCTACCTCCCAAAATGGAAGGGTAACCGGTCAGGCTTTCTACCGATTGACAAGGATAATGCAGGGATTCTATATATTTCTGGGTACCGCCTGTTGAATAAAAAACAACCCCTGCCTGATGCAGTTTCTCTAAAACAGGATGAAGTCCGGCTTTATTAAAAACGGAAATGAGTGCGTTATTAATTTTCTTTGTGTTGGGCATATCTGCATTTTTTATTTCTTATAAGCCTGCAAAATTAAGCAAATTGTTCGAAATAAGCAAGGAATTTTCGCTAAGGTTAACTCTTTTTATAATAATAATGTAACAAGAGGCTGCTCCCATGATGGAAACAGCCTCTTCTCTTATCAAGTGGACGGTGTATTTACCCGTTTATCCCTGATGGATTGCTTCAGACGGGCAGGAATCCACACACGTTCCGCAATCAGTGCACATATCAGGATCTATTTTATAGATATCGCCTTCAGAAATAGCGCCTTCCGGGCATTCATCAATACATGATCCACATGCAATGCAATCATCTGTAATTACGTGAGCCATTTTTTATTCGTTTTTAATTTTAATTAATGTTATTAATATTTTCGTGGTGCAAAGGTAAAACAAGATTTAGAAATTCTTATTTTTTTGAGAAATAAATTTACTCGTTTTTTCTTGTTTATACTCATTCAAAATAATAAGTTAAAATAAAAACCTGTGGAACAGTATTATAATTTTTAATTTCGTACATCGCGTTCTTGCGTTGACAATTGGGGCAAACGAAGTCCGCCATTACCTTTGGCAACTAACTCCAATATGGAAAACGGTTAGTAATTGACAATAGGTAATTGATAATTGATTCTTTGTAAGTTTCATAATTTCAAGTTTATTATTCAAAATGCAAATGTAATATGTTTTTTGACAATAAGAAATAATTGAACTTGAATAATACCTGTTAGTTGGATTATGACTAAATTTACTTCATCCCCCGTAACCTCAAACTGTTCAGTACCACGCTGACGCTGCTCAGCGCCATAGCTGCGCCCGCAATCATCGGATTGAGGAGAAAGCCGTTGATGGGATACAAGACGCCTGCCG